>Ga0335080_10005770_pt1 | contig 12779 bp, 9 predicted proteins | sample Lox_Sample_34_FD_206720 | JGI IMG/M metagenome (GOLD analysis project Ga0335080, IMG submission 206720) | Soil microbial communities from Loxahatchee National Wildlife Refuge, Florida, United States - Lox_Sample_3.4 | ecosystem: Environmental > Terrestrial > Soil > Wetlands | place: USA: Florida... | reverse complement strand
CGTGCTGGAGGGCGTGCGGACGCTCCCGGGTGTGCTGGGGGCAGGCTATGCATCGACCCTGCCGTTCGAAAGCCGCGGCGATACCACCGGTTACGCCGTCGAAGGCCGTCAACTCGACGCCAACGATCCTCACGATGCTCTATACCGGGTGGTCAGCGAGGACTACCTTCAGGTCCTGGGCGTGCGCCTCGTGGAAGGCCGGTTCTTCAATCGAGGCGATGGCCGGTCGAGCACGCCGGTAGTGATCATCAACGAGAAATTCGCGCGGCAGTATTGGCCCAAGGAAAGCGCGGTCGGGCGCCGCATCTCGCTCACGTATGACGATCCTTCGGTCTGGCACACCGTGATCGGCGTTGTGGGCGACGTGCGAGAGCGCGGGCACGAGCCGGCCATGAAGCCCGGGGTCTACCAGCTTGCGGCCTACGCGAGCCGTCAGACGCGGGAGCTGATTGTCCGCACCGCGGGAGATCCGATGAGCCTGGTGCCGGCAGTGCGGCGCGTCATTGCCTCCGTGGACCCGGAGCAGTCGGTGACGTGGGTGCGTTCGATGGACGAAATGGTCGATCTCGACGTTGCCGACCGGCAGCAGCAATTGACTCTGCTGGGCGCCTTCGCGGTTCTGGCACTGGTACTGGCCTCGGTCGGCCTCTACGGCGTGCTGTCTTACGTTGTATCGCAGCGCAGCCGGGAAATCGGGCTGCGGATGGCTTTGGGCGCCAGCGGCAGCAGCGTGTTGCGCATGGTGGTGGGGCGAGGACTCACTCTCACCGCAGCGGGACTGGGCATCGGGCTAGCCGCGTCGATCGCGCTCACGCGGCTGATGGAGAACCTGCTCTACGGGGTCGGCGCGAACGATCCTGCGACATTTGCGGGGGTGGCCGCCCTTCTGGCCCTGGTCGCGGCCGTGGCGTGCTGGATCCCGGCGAGGCGCGCGTCGCGTACGGACCCGATGGTGGTGCTGCGGGAAGAATAATCCGGCCGGTCTACATGCCGATGAATTTCACCAGGGCCGCCGCCAGGGCCGCACCCGCCAACGGGCCGAGGATCGGCACGGGCGCATAGCTCCAGTTGGACGTCTTCTTCCCCGCGATGGGGAGAATCGCGTGCGCGATGCGCGGGCCGAGGTCGCGCGCCGGATTGATGGCATATCCCGTGGGACCGCCGAGCGATAGCCCGATCGACCACACCAGCATGCCGACAAACGGAGGAGCAAAAGGCACATTCACCGCCTTGGATCCGATGGCGAACACCACCAGGATCAGCACGAAGGTCCCCAGCGCCTCCACGAAAAGATTGTGCGGAGGGCTGAGCACCGCGGGCGACGTCGAGAAACAGCCGAGTTTGAGGCCGGGATCGGGTGTGAGCCCCCAGTGCGGCAGGTAGTGGAGCCATACCAGCGTGGCGCCGGCAATTGCGCCCAGCAGTTGCGCCGCGACGTACGCAGGAACGTTTGCAAAGTCGCCGGTTTTGATTGCCACAGCCAACGTGACGGCCGGATTCAGATGGGCGCGAGGGCTGCCGCATGCGATGGCCGTCAGCACCCCCGCCATCACGGCAAAAGCCCATCCGGCCGTGATCGACATCCAGCCCGCACCCTCGGCTTTGCTGCCCTTCAACAAGACGCCGGCCACCACGCCGTTGCCCATCAGGATCAGGACCAGTGTGCCCATGAATTCGCCGAAGAACGCGTTTTGCATAAACAACACAGTACCGCGGGTCTCGATCCGGCGCCACCCGAATCTAATCGACCCAATCGAACGAGCGGGTGACGGCCTTTTTCCAGGTGCGGTACAGCGATTCGCGCGTGGACACGTCCATTTGCGGCTTCCACGTCTGGTCGGGCGTCCAGGTCAGAACGTCGAAAAAGCCGACCGCCTTCCCGGCGGCAAACGCCGCGCCCAGTGCGGTAGTTTCGTGAATCGCCGGCTTCAGAACGGGCCGGTCGAGAATGTCGGCCTGGAACTGCATCAGCAGACTGTTGGCCACCATTCCTCCGTCCACACGCAGCACGTCCAGCGTGATGCCGGAGTCCTTCTCCATCGCTTCCACGACTTCCCGCGTCTGGAATGCGGTCGCCTCGAGCACGGCCCGCGCCAGGTGGCCCTTGTTGACGAAGCGGGTGAGGCCCGTGATCACGCCCCGGGCATTGTCCTTCCAGTACGGCGCGTAAAGACCGCTGAAGGCTGGAACGAAATACACGCCGCCGTTATCTTTCACGCTGCGGGCCAGCACCTCGATGTCGGAACTCTTCTCGACTATGCCGAGATTGTCGCGGACCCACTGCACTAGCGCCCCGGCAATCGCCACACTGCCTTCCAGGGCGTACACCGCCGGCTCCTTTCCGAACCGGTAGGCCGTTGTGGTGAGCAGGCCGTGATTCGAAGGAACCGGCTTGGTCCCGGTGTTCAGCAGCAAAAAACATCCGGTGCCGTAGGTGTTTTTGGCCTCGCCCGGATGGAAACAGGCTTGCCCCGCCAGGGCGGCTTGTTGATCGCCCAGAATGCCCGCGATCGGGACGCCGGCGAGCGGTCCCGCCGCGATGTTCCCGTAGACCTCGCTGGATGAGGCGATCCGTGGGAGGCAGGCGCGCGGGATGCTGAAGGCGTCAAGCAGCTCCGGGTCCCAATCGAGCGTCGCCAGGTTCATGAGCTGCGTGCGGCTGGCGTTGGTGCAGTCGGTGACGTGCAGGCCGGCGGTCAGCTTCCAGGTGAGGAAACTGTCGATGGTGCCGAACAGGATGTCACCCGCGGCGGCGCGCTCGCGGGCGCCGGGAACATGATCGAGAATCCAGCGGATCTTGAAAGCGCTGAAATAAGTCGCGAGGGGAAGCCCGGTCTGGGCGCGGAAACGGTCGAGGTTCGGCCGGGCCATCGCTGCGACGGCGCGCGCCGTGCGCGTGTCCTGCCACACCAGCGCGTTGTGCACCGGATCGCCGCTCTTGCGGTCCCACAAAACCGTCGTTTCGCGCTGGTTGGTAATGCCCACCGCCGCGATATCGGCCGCTCGGAGAGCGCGCTGCTCCAGTGCCTCGGCGATCACCTCTTCGGTCCGCCGCCAGATCTCCGCAGGGTCATGCTCCACCCAGCCCGGCTGAGGATAGATCTGCTCATGTTCTTTTTGGGCAACCGTAACTACCCGGCCCGTCCGTTCGAAGACAATGAACCGCGTGCTGGTGGTTCCCTGATCGATGGCTCCGATGTATTGAGGCATGGACCTACTACTGTACCCGACGGCACGCCCTCAACGCCGAAATCTCATTTGTTCCTTGAATGCCTCGAGCGAGTTGTACACGATGGGGCACATGTCCGCACGGTCGATGATGGACCACATTCGGCTGGCAATCGAACCATTGCCGCGAACCAGGTGAGGATATCTTTGGCAGACATCCGGTCGAGCTTCGTATACCGTGCAATCGTTGCCGCTGAGGAAGACGCAGGAGCCGTCTTCGCGTCGCTGGAGAACAAAGCCCTCCTCTTCGTCCGGCACGACGTAGTCGGCCCTGATTCTCTCCGGCTTCAATCGAAAATGCCGTGCCAGACGGTCCACGTCGCGATCCGTGACCTTGGCGGTAGCCACGCGGCAGCAGTTGGCGCACTGCCTGCAGTCGATCTGCTCCTGGATGCCTTCGGCGATCCGGCGCAGAATGCGATCCGAGTGATCGTGCGATTTCATGAATCGCCGGAAGCGGAAATTTTCGTCGCGTTTCTTTTCGCCCAACAGCCGGATCTGCACTAGGTCCGTGATCACAGCCTTTTCGCGACTACGAGCGTGATGTCGTCGGCCTGCGGTGCGCCGGCGGCAAACTCGGTCAGCGCGTTGTTCACCGCGTCCACGATCGCCATGGCGGGCACAGTGCGATTTGCCCTGAGGATTTCGATCAGGCGTTCCTCGCCGAACTCGTCGAAGTTGGGATTGTTGGCCTCGGTGACTCCGTCGCTATAGAGCACGAGCATGTCGCCGCGGTTCAGGTGGGCATGCATTTCGCTGTACGGCGCGACGGGCAGGATTCCGAGCACCGGCCCTCCGCCCTGCAGCAGGTCGGCGGCGCCGTTGGCCCGCAGCAGGATAGGCGGATTGTGTCCGGCATTGGCGAAAGCAATCTCTCCGTTGGACGCGTCGAAAATGCAGAAGAAGAACGTGATGAAACGGTTGCTGGGGCAGTTTGCGCAGGTGGCCTTGTTCAGCCGCGTCATGAAGGACGCCAGGTTGCCCGGGTCCTGCGCCAACAATTGCACTCGAGCGTCCAACTGCATCATCAGCAGCGATGCCGGCATGCCTTTACCGGAGACGTCGCCCAAGGCCAGACCGACCTTACGTTCGGGATATTGGAAAAACGAGTAGTAGTCTCCTCCGACGGTTCGGCACGCGGCGTTGTAGCCGGCGATGTCGGCACCGGGAATTTCCGGTGCCTGGCCGGGCAGCGCCGCTTTCTGAATGTCCGCCGCCTGCGAGAGGTCGCGCTTCATGATGCGCTCGGCCTGCTCGATCTCCGTGAGCCGGGCGTTCTCAATGCGGAACGCCGCCACATTCGCCATGAGCGTCAGCAGGCTGAGATCGTCTTTGGTGAACTCGCGCAGAATGAACGGCGAATCCACGTAGAGGAGGCCGATGATGCGCTCCTTGGTTTGCAGCGGCGCAGCCATCATGGTGTGCACCTTCTGCTCTACGATGCTCATCCGGCCCTTGAACGCGTCGTCAAGCTGGGCGTCGCGTACCAGGACGCTGGTCTTTTCCTTCAGGACCCGGTCGCGGACCGCGGAGCTGATCCGGAAACCATCGCCCTTGTGAGCCTTCACGACCAGCTCATCATTTTCCAGAATCATGAGCACGCCGCGCTGGGCATTCACCGCCTGAATTGCCAGGCTCAGCGTGACCGGAACCAGGTCGCTCATCGTGGGGTAGCCGGAAAGCTCTTCGCCGAACTTCAGCAGTGCCTGCAGCGGCGCGGACGCCTTCGGACCGCCACTCTGAATGGCCATGGTCTGGTTACTGAGCGCGCCTTCGAGGCTGGTGACTACGGTAGAGGTGGTCGGGGAGCTACTGTCGCCTTCGAACACGACCACGCCCGCGGCGGCGCCTGCGTCGGTAGGCGAGTAGACGATCACCAGGTGACCGGCGGTGATCCGGTCGCCGGGCCGCAGTATCAAACGAGCCTTGAGCGGAATGTTGTTGACGAAGGTGCCGTTCTTGCTGCCCAGGTCCTGAACCGTCCAGTCTTCGCCATCCGGCTCGAACGCGAAGTGCTGCCGGGAGAGGCCGGCATCCTCGGGAAAACAGAGCTCCGCCGCGCTGGAGCGTCCGATGGCGAGCCGCCCGCCGGCGAGTGTGACCGTCTTCATCTGCCCGTCCGGACATTGAATCAGGAGTTCGCGTGGCATGTATTGTGCTTAACCATTATATGTGCGCACACCTTGGGCGGACGATGGTTTTTGTGGGACCGGCTTCAGCCGGTCCATGCGAGCGTAGCGCGCCCGTACTTGTGCAGCCCTTTCTCCATCTTGTCCACCGCCCAGCGAGCGCAGCGCGCTAATGCGTGAACCGCACCAGCAGCCCGCCGCCTGCCGGAAAATCCGCCTGCACGGAGTCCCTTCCCGTGACTTCGTGCTTCCTGAGCTCGACGGTATCCCCCGCGTCCCGCACCTCGACTGCCTGATATGTGCCGGACCCCAGAAAACTCAGCCGCAGATCCGCCTTCCGCGGAGCCGGCCCGTTCATCACCGCCAGGAACCACGTGCCGCCTTTGCGGCGTGCATACGCCGCGAATTCCCCGATCTCGGACGGCGGCAGCACGATGGTCTCATCCCAGACGCTCGGGATGGACTTGATCACCTCCACCGCTGGGCTCGCCAGGATGTTCGTCGGGTTGGCGGCATAGACCAGCAGCGGGCTGGTGATCATGGCCGCGCTGGCAATCTGGTTCGCGACCGTAGTGTCGTTGCGGCGCGGCCCGAAGTGCATCGGCGTGTAGTCGGCGCCTCCGGCGAGCAGCCGGCTGAACAGGATGGTGGTCTGGTGCTCGGCCCGAAGCGAGCGCGTCGACTCCAGCCCACGAATCGCTTCGCGGGTCAGTTCGTTTGGCCAGGTTCGCGAGAGCCCGGTCGGCTTGTTGGCACCATGAAAATCGATCACCATGTGGTGCGCCGCGGCCTCGCGCAGCAGATCCTCGTAGACGTCCACTACTTCCATAGCCTCGTGGTCGAAGAAGTCGATCTTCGCCCCGGCGGCTCCCGCCTGTTGCAGCCGGTCGAAGAATGCGCGGCGCTGCTCGGCGGTGGCCAGATCGCGGCGAAATGCCCACAGGATCGCGCCCACGCCCTGCTGGCGCGAGTAATCGCAGAACTCCTTGAGCTGCTCCGGCGACCAGCTCCGCCAAAGACCCTCCACCACGTTGTATTCGAAGCCGAGCTCGCCGGCCAGGCGGCTGAATTCCTTCATACCTTCGAAGTTGTTAGGCCCGCCGTCGAGATAACGCCATACCGCGCGCCCCGGTTTGACCCACGGCGTGCGCAGGCCCTCCGGAAAATACTTCGGGTCGGGCGGATCGGAGACGCTGTTGATCACGTCCGCGTTCACCAGGGTGTTCAAATCCGGGCCGGCGAGAATGATTCGCCACGGGGTCGTAATATCGCCCTTGATGGAGGGCGCAATGGCCAGCCGCTCCCAATCGGCCTTTTCGAATCGCAGGGCAAACGGGTAGGAGACCGGCTGACTGTGACCAAGCAGCGCGCGGAAGCTGTGGCCGGCATCCGCCACCAGGGCCATGCCGTCGAAGTGCCGCAGAGCGCCCTCGGTGATCGACCCATAGCCCGCGCCGTCGGGCAGCCGGAATGTCAGGGGCGTTGCGGCCAGGTCGCCATGCTCGATCTCGTCGAAGGCGTGCTTCTTGTAGTTGCCCTCGTAGTGCCCCTCCAGATCGTGATACCACGCGGTGCTGCCCGCGGCGATCCGGAATACGGTGACGTCATCCGCTACCCGGGCGCGGTCGCCCGCCCCGGGGACCACATAACGGAATGCAACGCCGGTGTCGTAGGCGCGCGCTTCTATTGTGAAGGGGGTGCCTGACGGGACATGCGTGATCGCGAGGCGGACCGCGTTGGATCGGTCCCTGGCAGCCGCGTGGACTCCATACAGCGGGTAGGTCGCGTCAGTCTTGTAGGTCTGAGCCTTTCCGGCGCGTGCCGCGTCGCAGAGGTTGACGCCGTCGATCTGAATGCCGAAGCGCGAGGGATCGATGACAGGCTTTCCGCGCAGGCTCACGTCGTAGAAAAGATGCTGTTGATCGGCGCTGATGCGAAAGCGGACGGCGCCATTTGGGCTGGTGAGGACCAGGACGTCGGAGGCATATGCCGCGACGGCGCAGAGTGCTGCCGCGGCGACGAGCTTTGTGGCCACGTTACCGTTATAACTCAAAGCAGGCTAAAGCCGCGCTCACCCGTGAAATCGAATGGCTAATCTTTTGATTGCCCTTGAACAGGCCTCAATCGTTTGATTGAGACCCTCGTCAGCCTGAAGCAGGGCATAATGGTTTGGTCACGACGCCAAAATGTTGAGCCTGGAACGGCTATGGGACGAGCGCAACCGCACACGTGTCCTGGGATTCAGTTGTGCGATCACTCTCCTCATAGCCTTGGTCGATTGGTGGACGAAACCGTACGTCTCGCTTGGCTTCCTTTATCTGTTCCCGATCATGCTTGGCGCCGCGTTCCTGCCGCGGTGGATTGTGGCGGCCCTGGCGGTCTTGTGCGCAGTCCTGGCGGAGGTGTTCAGCTCCCTTGAACCGTCTTTCGTCCGCCTCGGCTTTGTCACTCTCGCCTTGGGGGGCTGCGGGCTATTTGTCTCCGAGCTGGTTCGCAACCGACGACTGAGCCTCGAAGCACAGGCACGATTCAAGGCGCTGGTGGAAACCAGTCCCGCGGCCATCGTGACCGTCGACGAACGCGGCTTCATCGAGCTGGCCAATTTCGCGGCGACCGAACTGCTTGCGCCGCGCGACGGGAACCTGATCGGCAGGCCGATCGCGGCTTTCCTGCCCGAACTGCACCACGCGCTGCGCTGGGAAGAAGCGCCTCAATTCCGCGCGTCGATGCAATGCCGGGGTCACCGCGGCAACGGAGAGACGTTCACCGCCGATGTCTGGTTCTCTACGTACAAAGAAGGTGCGGCTCCGAAGCTGGCCGCCATCGTTGCCGATGTCAGCGAAGAAGCCGTCGAAACTGCAGCCGCGGCCGCCGCCGGGGCAGGGAACCACCACGCCTCCGATCGGGACCGGGCTGCATTGAACAATCGCGAGGCGGAAGTGCTGCGGCTGCTGGTGCAGGGACTGGCCAACAAAGAGATCGCCGCCCGGATGGAGATCTCAGAGAGCGCCGTGAAAAACACGATTCAACAACTCTTCGCGAAGACGGGAGTTCGCACGCGCGGCCAGTTGGTGCGCGTGGCCCTCGAACAGTACCGAAGCCTGTTGTGAGTGGGCGCCAACCGACTCAATCGAACGATTATCCAAAGAACAAACCAACTGAACACCAAACCGGTTACAGTCGAGGCAGCATCCAAGCACTCAGTAGCGACCATCTGCACACACCAGAGGAGTTGCGGAACGTACAATGCGCCGCCTTTCGATTGAACGATGCCTGATTCTCGTATTCGCTTTCGCACTGCTTCTTTCCGGCTACGGATGGTGGCAAGGCAGTCGGGAACTGAAGGCCACAACCACGGCCAACAACCATCTGCGGCAGGCTCTGGGTGATCTGGTGGTCAACATCGCTGCGAAAGACAGGGAAATCGACCGGCTTCAGCAGGCGCTGTGCCAGGCGTCCGAGCAACTGCCTTTGCCGCACGAGTCGGACAGTTCTGATTCAGCCGAACGTTGAGTACTTAAGCGGGTGAGCTGCCGTGTGCGCTCGTACTTTCCAGGTGCGCGTCGAGCGTAATGTTGGTTTTGTACAGCTTCGATACGGGGCAGCCCGACTTCGCTTCCTGGACCGCCCGGTCGAATGCGTCCTGTGTGACCCCGGGCACTTTGGCATGCAACTCTAAATGGCTCTCAGTGATCGCGAAGCCGCCATCCTGCTGGCTCAAAGTGATGGTGCAGGTGGTCTCCAGCGACTCCGGCTTCAGGCCGGCCTTGGTCAGTTGCGCCGACACCGCCATCGTGAAGCATCCCGCGTGCGCCGCGGCGAGTAACTCTTCCGGGTTGGTGCCTTGCCCGTGCTCGAACCGGCTCACGAAAGAGTAGGGGGTATTCGATAGTGTGCGGCTGGCAACAGATATCTGGCCGGAGCCGGATCGCAGATCGCCGCGCCATTGGGCTTGTGCCGTGCGTTGCATGTCAGGGTTCTCCTCAAGCAATGAGATGACTGTTTCCAAGACTGGTTTCAATTAGTTGAGAGGGGCGGCTGTTAGAATCGGTAGAAATGCGATTTGCCACTTTCGTTTGTCTCGCCCTGTGGGCCCCTTTACACGCGCAGACCCAGGTGAAGCTCCGTGTGGACGCTACAGACGCCACGCGCCGCCTGTTTCATGTGCGGATGTCCATGCCGGCCAAATCCGGTCCGATGACGCTGCTCTATCCGCAGTGGATTCCGGGCGAGCATAGCCCAACCGGTCCGATCGCAAACCTGGTCGGGCTGAAAGTACAGGGTGGGGGCAAGACGATCGCCTGGAAGCGCGACAGCGTAAACATGTTCGCGTTCCACCTCGATGTTCCCGCGGGAGTCACGTCTCTCGACGTCGTCTTCGATTTCATCTCACCGCCCGATGCGGAAGGCTTCTCTTCCGGCGCGTCGACGACCACCGAACTCGCGGTCTTGAACTGGAACCAGCTCCTGCTGTACCCGCAGGGTGCGCAAGCCGACGATCTGCAATACCAGGCGACCCTCAGGGTTCCCGCGGACTGGCGCTACGGCACCGCGCTTCCGATCCAGCGCGAGTCGGGAAACGAGATCGAGTTCCAGCCCGCTTCGCTCACCACCATGGTGGATTCCCCCGTCTCCGCCGGGGCCCACTACAAGACCTTCGACTTGGGCACCGACGGCGGCATCCCGCACTACCTACACGTGGCCGCGGACAGCGACCGCGCGCTGGAAGCTCCCAACGAAGTCGTCGAACACTTCCGCAGTCTCGTCAAAGAAACCGGCGCACTCTTCGGTGCCCGCCACTACCGCAGCTATCATTTCCTCTACACGCTGAGCGATCACGTGGCGCACTTCGGGCTCGAGCACCACGAATCCAGCGACGACCGCACTGCCGAGCGCTCGCTCATTGACCCCGACATCCTCCGCTCCACCGGCTACCTGCTGCCCCACGAGATGGCGCATTCCTGGAACGGAAAGTACCGTCGTCCCGCTGGGCTTACCGCCAACGGTCACGACGGCGGATACGACGTGCCCATGAAGGGCGACCTCCTCTGGGTCTACGAGGGCCTCACCAACTACCTGGGTGAGATCCTCGCCTCTCGCAGCGGGCTGTGGAGCCCCGAAGACTATCGCGAGTCGTTGGCCTCGACTGCGGCCGAACTGGACAACAAGGCTGGCCGCACGTGGCGCCCGCTCGAGGACACTGCCGTGGCGGCGCAGATCCTCTATGAATCCGGCGACGATTACGAAAGCCTGCGGCGAAGCGTCGATTACTACCCCGAAGGCTCGCTGGTCTGGCTCGAAGCCGACGTGCTCATCCGCCAGCTCAGTAAAGGGGCGAAATCGCTGGACGACTTCTGCCACACTTTCCACGGCGGCGCCAGCGGTAAAATCGAAATGAAGACCTACGAGATAGCCGATGTCGTTGCGGGCCTGAACGCCGTCCAGGCCTACGATTGGTCAGGCTTTCTCGACCAACGCCTCCATTCGACCGACGCGCACGCGCCTCTTGGAGGGATCACGGGATCCGGCTGGAAGCTGGTCTACGATGGCGTGCGAAGCGGTTTCTGGCGAGCGAGCGAGGACAAGAGGAAGCTTGTGGACTTGAGCTATTCCATTGGCATCCAGGTCAGGGAGGATGGCGGTATTTCGGACGTGCGTTATAGTGGTCCGGCGCAGAAGGCGGGAGTGACCCCCTCGGCGAAGCTGATTGCGGTCAACGGCCGGCAGTTCAACCCGACTGTTTTGCGCGAGGCGGTGGCGGCCGCCAAACCCTTGGAGTTGCTGGTCAAGGATGGCGAGTTTTACAAGGCTTACCGCATCGAATACACCGGCGGCGAGAAATACCCGCACCTCGTGCGCGACGATTCAAAACTGGACCTGCTGAGCGCCATCATTGCCTCCAGGACGCAGCGCTGAACTGAGTCGCCGAATCACGCCTGTGAAGTTTTGGCCCATTCCATGAGTGGTTTACGTCGTGTTCTAATAGATATTCCATATGGGTCGTTTGTCTCTCTTTGCGGGCGTGGGGTGGGCTGCGTGTGTGGTGGCCTCGGCCGCGCCGAACACGGTTATGTCCCGGTTGCCGCTGCGGTTTGAGGAGAATCGCGGGCAATTTCACCCGGCGGTGCGGTACACGGCTCGCGCCGGCGGGTACAACCTTCAGCTTACCGATCGTGGCCCTGCGTTCCTCCTGGGAAATCAGCGAGTCGAAATCTCCATGGTGCACGCCAATCCGGCGCCTGGCCTGGAGGGCGTGGACCGCATGGCCGCCCCCACCAATTACTTTGTCGGGCCGCGCCAGCAGTGGCACACCGGCGTGGCGAACTACGCTCGCGTCCGATATCGCGCCGTGTACCCGGGCGTGGACATCCTGTACTACGGCAACCACGGCCATCTTGAGTACGATTTCGAATTGCAAGCCGGCGTGAGTCCCGACGCCATAAGGATGCAGTTCTTGGGGGCCGGCGCGCTTTCGATCACACCAGAGGGCAATCTCGTCATCGAGGCGGATGGCGTTCAAGCCGTGCAGAAGAAGCCCGTGATTTTCCAGGATGGGCGCCGGATCGAGGGCCGTTACACGCTTCTGGCGCACAACCAGGCCGGTTTGCTGCTCGGGAAATTTGACGAGGCGCGTCCGCTGGTGATCGATCCCATTCTGCTCTTCGGACAATACTTCGGCAGCTCCGGAACAGACCAGATCAACGTCATGAAAATGGGGCCGAACGGGATGCTCTACATCACCGGCCAGACCAGCACCGGCGAGATGCCCTACATCGATGGCGCCTACGACAACTTCAACGACGGCCTGATCGACATCTTCCTGGCGATCATGGACACCAACCCCAACAACAGTTACCCGCTCACGTATTTCAGTTATCTCGGGGGCAGCAGCAACGACATTCCCCTCGGTCTGGATGTGGATTCCAACGGCGTTGCCTACCTGACTGGCTACACCAGCTCCACAGACTTCCCCATGGCCGGCAGTTCCTTCCAAACCGTGTCCAACGGTGTGCAGGTCGCCTTCGCCGTCAAGCTCGATCCCAGCCAGTATGGCGGCAATGGATTGGTCTACTCGTCGTTCCTCGGCGGTACCACGGGCCTGAACACAGGCAACGGCCTCGCGGTCGATTCGAACGGCGTCATGTACATCGTCGGCACCACGCGGTGCAGCGACTTCCCGGTCACGGACAACGCATACGCCGGTGTCTCGTACGGGCCACAAGACGCCTTCATCACCGTGATGGATCCAAACAGCGGCACGCTCCTCTATTCCACCTACATGGGCGGCGAACTTTCCGATGACGGCCGCGCCATCGCCGTCGGTTCCAACGGACTGGTATATTTCGCCGCCACCACGTACTCGACCATGTTCCCCATCGAAGGCCCGTTCTACCGCAACACGCTGCAGGGCGGCATCGATGT
>Ga0335080_10005768_pt1 | contig 12780 bp, 10 predicted proteins | sample Lox_Sample_34_FD_206720 | JGI IMG/M metagenome (GOLD analysis project Ga0335080, IMG submission 206720) | Soil microbial communities from Loxahatchee National Wildlife Refuge, Florida, United States - Lox_Sample_3.4 | ecosystem: Environmental > Terrestrial > Soil > Wetlands | place: USA... | reverse complement strand
CTGGCGAATACAACGAATCGACCAATCCGCAGCTGCCCCGGCTTCGCTACTCCGACTACAACGACTTCTACAACCCTGGCGCCCCCAGTCAGACGAATTATGGACTCTCGGTGCTCGGGGTTTCGCCCGGCGCCGCGGGCTACGGGATGCACGACCTCGGCGGCTTCAACGGCCACGCGAACCCGAAATTCACCCGGCCAACCGCGATACCCTTCCCGTTCCGGCCCGAAGATATCTGGAGCCGCGCGAAGAAAGTGTCGGACGTCCTCGCAACATACCGTTCGATGTATGCGCCCGCAGCCGGCAGTCCGCTGATCGGCGCGGGAGACCCGCAGGACGGAGCCGGTGGCAATATCGGTGCCGTGGGCAACGGCGAGCCTGCCGATCAGTTCGGCAAATTCGGAACCGGCAGCGTAACACCGCCATCGGTGGCGGTGAGCGTGTCGCCGGCAAGCACAACCGTCGCTCCTGGCGGCACCGCGCAGTTCACTGCCACAGTCGCCAACGCCGCCAATACCGCGGTGACCTGGACCGCTACCGGCGGCACAATCAGCACCGCGGGCCTCTTCACCGCCGGAGCCACCGTCGGATCGTTCACCGTCACTGCCACCAGCGTGCAGGACACCGGCAAATCCGGCAGCTCCGCTGTCACCATCGCGCTGCCGGCGGTCGTCGTGACCATCTCGCCGCTCAATGTGTCCGTGCTGACCGGCGGCACCCAGCAGTTCACGGCGACCGTCACCAACGCCTCGAACGCTGGCGTAACCTGGACTGCCACCGGCGGCGTCATCAATGCCTCAGGCGTCTACACCGCCGGTTCGACCCCCGGAGCGTACACCGTCGCCGCCGCCAGCGTTCAGGATCCCACCAGGTCCGCATCCACCGGCGTCACCATCATTACTCAGACCAGCTCCGATCGCCCGCGCCTCATCCTCGACGCTGGAACGGTCGCGACGTTGCGCTCGCGTGCCCAGGCCAATACGCCCGAATGGACCGCCCTCAAACGGCTCTGCGACTCCATGGTCGGCGGCAGCGTCAACTTCCCCGATGGCCCGGGCTACACCGACAATCCGAACGATATCGGCGAAGGCTATCAGGGCAGCGGCTACTTTGATGCGTTGATGCCCCTGGGTGTCTGTTACCAGACCGCGAAAAGCTTCGATCCGGCCGCCGCCTCCAAGTATGGCGCCAAGGGCGTTGCCATTCTTGCCGCCATGTCCGACCCCGCGCACCAGGTCGTCGACGGTACGCCGATCGTGGATCGCGACGACGGTTACGGCATCCGGTTCTATGGCGTCACCATGGGCATCGGGTATGACTGGTTCCACGACCTGCTCGGCCCGGCTCTCCAGACGCAGTTGCAGAACGCCCTCGCTGCCTGGATTCACGCCTTCGAAAACGACAGCCAGATCGCTTTCGAATACGAACACGTTCTGGGCAACTACTACGCCGGATATTATTCCGCGAAGTGCATGGCGGCGCTGGCCGTTCAGGGCGACAATCCTCTCGGCGATACCTGGTGGACCGACTGGTACAACCACCAGCACCTCCAGCGCGTCGTCCCGTATTACGCGCTCAATATGGCCGGAGGCGGCTGGCCCGAAGGCTTCGCCAACTACGGCCCCCTCTCCACGCGCAACATGTCGCTGCCCATGCTGGCGGTGCGCACCGCCAAAGGCCTCGACCTGATTCACGCCGCGCAGCCGTTCCCGTTCCCGCTCGATCAGGGCCGCTGGATCATGAATTTCACGTGGCCCAGCCGCGACATGATCGACGACCGCGATGGCGCGCACAGCAACTCCAGCGACACCATCTGGCCGGGCGCGGGCGAGCCGAATACCTACTCCTTCCTGGCCGGTTATCTCGCGCTTTGGAATGATCCGCTGGCTCCCGCCATGCATCGCTATGCTCGCGATGCCAAGGCGGCGCTCGCTCGCGAAGGCCTCGGACCCGACGAGTGGATCGAGTTCCTGTTCTGGGACAATAGTGCGCCGGAGGCCGATTACGCCTCGGACGCCACGTCGTATGCCACTACCGGCATCGCCGAGGTCGCCGCGCGTTCGGATTGGTCGAACACCGCCGCGTGGATGTCGTTCCGCACAGGCCCGTACGTAAACAATCCGGGCGCCGGGCACCAGGGCTTCGATGCCGGGTCGCTGGCGCTGGTTCGCGGCAAGAGCCCGCTTCTGGTGAATGCCGGGACCTGGATCATGCACAACCCCAACGGCGATCCCGGCGAGAATGCCCAGTACGACGACAGCTTCGGCAATTGGGACATCGACCACACGCTGGGCAATCGGCGGCTGTTCAATACCTTTCAGGTGCGGCATGTGGATGCCGCGGGCGGCATCCTCGATGAGTTCGGGCAATGGGCGCTCACGCGCGCCGACGGCGTCCGCACGAGCCTCGCAGGGTATGAAGACGGCGGCTCATACGTTCTGGCCCTCGGCCAGTACATCGAAGATATGTACCGTCCGTTCCAGAAAATCTGTGGAGCCGACCCGGTCACGTCCTGGGCGCGCCAGGTTCTCTACCTGCGACCCTCGCAGTTCGTCGTCTACGACCGTACCGGTATCTGCAACGCCTCGCTCGATCAGTACCTGGCGTTCCATTTCCCCGGTCCGCCCGCCGAAGTGACGGCGGCTCCCGGACTTCATCGCCTCGATGTGACCGCCGGCGGCAGCTTCGCGGGCTCGATGACTACGATACTGCCGGCCAGCGCACAGCTCACCACCACCGACCAGATTGCATCGGATCCCGCCGTCTGGAATAAGGTGTGGCGCAGCGAGATTCGCCCGTCCGGCCCCGCGGCGGCCAGCCGGCTTTGGCTGACCGTGTTCGACTTGGCTGCATCTTCCACTCAGGTAGCCATAGCCACGCCGCTCACCATGATCGGCGGCGCCGTGACCGGTGTCGTGTTGCAGTCCGCCGCGGGCAACAGCGCGGCCGTCTTCGGCACCGGCGCCGCCGGCACTCCGGTCTCCGGCACGATCGCCTACGCGGTTCCCGCCGCGCAGACGCGGCACGTCGTCACCGACCTCACTCCGCAGGCCGCGTACACCGTCTCCGTGAGCGTCACCGGCGGAACTCACACGGTTACGGTGACTCCAGGGGGCAATCTCCACGCCAGTGCCGGCGGTGTGCTGACCTTCGCGCTCACCCCCGCGGGCGTGCTGCAACCCTGAAACGTGCGCTGGGCCGCGATCGCAGTCGCGGCCCCAACTCCAGAGGATTTCATCGCGTAAACACAAAGTGAACGGTTTTGGTGGCGGCCACACGGGTTCCTGCCTTCGTGCGGCCGGGCGAGAAGCGCCACTGGCGGGCGGCCTTCTGGGCCTGCTCGGCAAGGTAGCGGTGCAGACTGTCGCCGGCGGCGGTATCCGCCGAGACGCCGGTGACTCTGCCCTGCGCGCTCACCTGGACGTCCACCGCGATCACGATGGGAGCGTCGATTCGGGCGCGAATCCCCTCCGGGATTCTCGGCTCTACCTCGCGCAAGGTATAAGGCGGAACTACGGCCGCGGACGGCGCCGGCGCCGTGGACGGCGGGGGCGCCGCCGGCGGCGGCGCTTGTGGGGCGGGCGGCAGCCGCAGGCGCACGCTCTCGCTGAGCGCTGCCCCCCCGCTGCCGTACAAGCTCAGACGAAAACGCAAGTCCTCGCGCTGGACCGGTCCGTACGTGTACCTTCCGGCGCGGATCTCGGCCGCGCCCAAATGAATCTCGCGACGCGCGCCGCCATCGGTCACCGACAACAATCCGCGGACCGCGGTGGGCGGCGCTTCCCAACTCACCACAATGCCGCCGCTCGCGGGAACGGCGTCCATGTTCAAGGACGCCCAGGCTGGTCCGGTACTTGCTTGCGGCCGCGCGTACCACACACCTCCGGCCACGCCGAGCATGAGGCAGATCACAACCGGAATCCACCATCGAAATCGTCGGTGAGGTTCGGGAGCGGGCGCCATCGCCGGCTCGCTCTGGCGGCGCGGCGGCGGCAAAGCCGTCGCCCGTGGCGGGAGAGGTGAAGGCTGCGGCGGCGGCAGGAGGGTTGCTTGCGGCTGAAGCGCGGGAGCCCGCGGCGGCAAAGCGGCCACCGGCGGCGTCGGCTGTGGCGGCGGCGCGTCCGCCGGCTCGACCACGCCCATCACGCGCGGGTCGAAGTCGAAGCCGGGTTCGCCGGCGTCGGGCAGCAGCCTGCCGTCGTGGAAGTAGTGGACCTTGCCGGCGCAATCCTCGGGCGACGTGGGATGAAGCATCAGATAGACACAGCCGCCCCGCGGAAAACGCTCGCGCACAAAGTTTTCGTCGGCTTCGTCGATCGCGGGTTCGCGGGCGGTGAAGCTGCGGAAGAAACCGGACACTTTGCCGCGGTTTTCCGCGAACAATTCGCTGCGCCTGGCCTCATCGGTGTCGCTTAGGGTGTACGAAGGGCCGAAGCGATGCTCGCAAGGCGCCTCGACAATAGCGTCGATGCGGACCTCCTCGTCGTGGGCACTTCCCAGAAGAAGGCCGCCCACCTCGATGCCGCGGCGGCGCAGCGCCAGGAAACCGTCGATGGCGAGGTTCCGCAGATCCCGAACCACGTCCTCTCCGAACAGCACCCGCCGGCCGACACCGGATTCGCAAGCGAGGAACGGCATTCAATGCATACGAGCAAGCGGCGAGCCAACGTGAGCGATGTGACATCTCCTCGCCGAAACAGGATGTTTACGAGGCTTGGATCCAATTCCGAGACGTGTGGACCCGGCAAGTTTTACCTGTGGATCATCTGGGCATTCAGGCTCGAAAAAAACTAAGGGCGGGCACGAGGCGCCCGCCCTGTCGCGATCGCGGAATTCAATTTCTCTATTACAGTTCGGGGTGGAGCTTCAGCGTTTTGCCGGAGACTACGTAGATCTTCTCGGCGTACGCCGTGCGTCCGGCTTCCCGGATCTCCAGGTTGTACGTGCCCGAGCGCAGGTACATGGATTTGTTCTGCTTCGTGGTGCCCGCGTAGGAGCCGTTGATGAACACCTGAGCATCCTTCACCTTGGTATCCAGCTTGACTTCGCCGGCGTTGGGGTGAGCGTAGTAGCCGTAGTAACCGGGGCCGTAACCCCAGTAAGGTCCCCAGAACGGCGCATACCAGCCGGGGTAATAGGGGCGGCCGACGACCACATATCCGCGAACGGCGGCCGAAGCGCTCAAAGGCGCCAGGGTCATCAGCGCAGCCGCCAGAACCAGCATTGATTTCCTCATATCGACCTCCGGCATGGAATAAAGCAAGTCCCTTACCATTTTGAAAGAGTCACGTTTTCAAGGGATTGGCGAAGGCGGGGCAGGGTTGAGAACGGCGAAATGGCTGTATTGCACCACCGCGTGCGATAGAATACAGCCGGGTCGCTGGCCCGGAGGCCTGCGCCGCGGAGAGCGAAAGCAGATGCTGAAACAGAAGGTTGCGATTGTTACCGGAGCGGCGGCGGGGATCGGCGAATCCGTGGCGCGGCTGTTCAGCGGGCACGGGGCACATGTGTACCTGCTGGACCGCGATGAAGCCGGGTGCCGCGCGGTGGCCGATTCGCTGCCATCCGCCTACGCGTTCGCAGGCGACGTCCGCAGGCCCCAGGGAATCGGCGCTGCCGCTGCGGCGGCGATCGAGCGGCACGGGCGGATTGACATTCTGATCAACAACGCCGGCATCTATCCCCGGCAGACCTTTCTGGAAATGAGCGAAGCCGAGTGGGACGAGATGCAGGAGATCAATTTGAAGAGCATGTTCCACGCCATGAAAGCGGTGCTGCCGCACATGCAGGCGCGCCGGGCGGGGAAGATCGTGAACATCTCCTCGGTGACCTTCCACTTGGGCATGGCCGCGCTCTCTCACTACGTAGCGTCGAAAGGCGGGGTGATCGGGCTGACGCGATCGGTGGCGCGGGAAATGGGTCCGTACAACATCCACGTCAACTGCGTCACGCCGGGAGCGATCAAGACCGCGGCGGAAGCCAGGGTGGTGACCCAAGAGCAGGTGCGCGAGTTTCTGGCGCACCAGAGTCTGCAGCGGCGGCTGATGCCGCTGGACGTGGCGCGGGTCTGCCTGTTTCTTTCGTGTGAGCTGAGCGACGGGATGACCGGCCAGATCCTGAACGTGGATGGCGGCTGGGTGATGTACTGACCCTACGGTTTCGGAGCCGAAGGGACGTTCTGGAGCTGGAGGTCTTCAAGCTGCCAGCCGGTGCCGTTGTACTGCACCACCGCGAAGTAGAGCGTGCGGACGCCGGCGCTCTCGAAATACCCGGAGACGCGCCAGCGGCGGCCGTCCCAGCGCTCGAGGGTGGTCTGCGCCAGGCTGCTGAAGGAGGTTGGTTTCGCGACCGAGGGATTGGCGGCGACCAGGGTCTGGGCCGCGGCGAGGACGTCGCGCGGCGTGATAGACCAGGCATCGACCTTGTTCTTGATGCGGCCGGAATAACGCAGCGAACCGAACACCAGCACGACGAACAAGAGCGCGGAGACTGCCACGATCCAGCGAACCGGCAGCGCGAGATAGCGCTGGCACATCGGACAGCGTCGCGTGCCGTCGGGAAGGGCAATCTCGCACGACGGGCAGTTGATCACAGACAGTCCATTGTGTCATGCGGCGCTCGGGTCGGGGGCTAGGCGAGGGGGTCGGGGCGTCGGGGGTCGGGCGCGGAACAGGCCGATCAGGAAGCCGAGAAGGCTGCCCGCCGCGAGGCCGAGGGCGGTGATAGTGAGGCGGTTGGGGTAGAAGGGAGACGCCGGGAGGCTGGCGGGGTCGAGAACTTCCAGGGTGGCGCCGGCGGGCGCGGCGAGGTTGGCGTCAATGAAGCGTGCCACCAGTTCCCGGACGACGGCCTGAGCCTTGAAGCGGTCCGGGTACTCGAATTGGACGGTGAAAGCGGGTATCTGGCCGCGCGCGGATTGGATTCGGATATCGCGGCGCATCTGTTGGACGACCTCTTCGAGCGGTTCGCGAAGGCGGCGGTCGTGATAAAGGTCGAGTTGCGGGCGTTGGATGATTGCGGCAAGGCTGGTGCGGGAGAGGACTTTTTCGTCGAGTTGCCTGGCCTGCCCGAGGTCTGAGGGGATGGCTCGCAAGACAGCGGTGGAGATGTAGCGGTCGGGGATGGCATAGGACGCGAGTCCGGAGACGATGCCGGCGACGGCGCCGGAGGTGACTGCATATTTGAGATAGAGGGCGCCAGTCTGGCCCAGGCCATGGCGGCGGCAGAACGCGATGAGGAGGCCGAGGACGAATCCGCCGGCGAGGCCGGCGACAGCGATGCGGAGAGGATTGGGGGAGACGGCCTTGGTGGGGAGATTGGCTGGGTCGAGCACTTCGAGGCCGGGCGCGCTGGCGAACTTTTCAGTGAGCGCGCGTGCGACGGCCTGCGCCCTGGCGGGATCGGAATTCGCGAAATCGATGCGGAAGATCATGGCGTCCTGGGAAGGTGTCGTTGAGACGAGTTGAATGCGAATGTCGTGGGTGCGCATTCCCTGGACGATGTCTTCGAGCGGGTGGCCCTTGCGTTCTTCAACGTAAAGGTTGAGGTTGGGGCGCTGGATCATCTCGGCGAGGCTGCCGCGGCTGAGAATTTCCTGCTCGATTCTGTTGAGCCGGGAGAGCGCGAGGACATGCCACTTCGACGGCGTCCCGGAGAATCCGGGCACCGTGCCGATACGCAGGATGGCGGTGGACACATAGCGCCGTGGGATGGTGAACGAATAGCCGGCGGCGAGAATCGCGCCGAGGACTGCGCTGACGGCGCCGAGCTTCAGATAGGCGGCGGGCGTGGATAGCTGCATGAGAACAGCTCCATGGATAATGTCCAGGATGTCGCGCCAGGTGGGACGCAGGTCGTCGAGCAGGGCATCGAATTCCCAGCCGTAACGCGTCCGCCACGCAGCAGGATAGAGCCGGGCGAACCAGCGGAGACAGCGTTTCATGCGTGCTTCAACCTGCGGGCGGCGGTGCGGACCACCCGCTCGAGGGTGAGCATTTCGGCCTCGAGGTGACGGCGGCCGGAGGCAGTGAGGGCGTACGGCTGGCGGCGGTCGTCATCCGAGGGGACAGGCTCGATCCAGCCGCGCTGTTCGAGACGGGTGATGGCGCCGTAGAGTGTGCCCGGGCCGAGACGGAGTCCGGCGAATTGCTCGATATCGACCATGATGGCGTAGCCGTGTTTGTCGCCTTCGACGAGGCTGGCAAGGACGAGAATGGATGGGTCGGACATTATTACGTACTACGTAGTATCGTAAGACGGAATAACGTGTGTGTCAAGCAATCATTTTCCTCGCGAGCCCAGCAGGCCCGTGCCCAGACGAACTCAGCGACTCCGCGTCTCCGCGTTTAAGGGCCCGCCAGTAGCTTTACGCCCCCTCGCCCTACCGCTGACCGCCGCAGGCACGAATTCTTCCTCGGCTCCTCTTCAGAGAGATTTCAGAAACATGATGACCTGCTGCTGCTGGGCTGGCGTGAGAGCGTTGAAATTGGCCGTAACCTGCCGCGCTTCGCCTGCGTGCTGCTGGATAGCGTCGTTCAAGTTCGGCGAGGCGAGGTCGTGCATGAAGCGCGACTTGGCGCGGTGCGCAGCTTGTTGGCCGTATCGGGCGGGCCGGCCTGGACGATTCCGTCCCCGGATGGCCTCGCCCCGGATAAGACCGTTGCTCTGGGTGGGCTGGGCTGCTGCGACGGCCAGGAGGAAGCGGTCGTCGATGGCCTCGACCAATCCGTCGCCCAGGGTGCTCAGGGTGGCGCGGAGGACGCGGATGGTTTCTGTGTCGGGAAGGTGCTCGGCGGCGGCTTCGCAGGTGGCGCGGTCGTTGACGATGGAGCGGTTGGCGATGGTGCTGTTGCCGCCGTTGATGGGGACGCTGGCGGCGATGAAGGCGCCATTGGCAGCGGTATGGCCGGCCCGAACTTCGGTGATCTGGCCGGCCGCACCCGTGACGAGATTCTGGTGGCAATCGACGCAGGCAGTGGCGTTGTAAATGGGACCGAGGCCGTTGGAGAGGTCGTGGCGCATTTCGAACCGGGGCTGGTCGAGGGCATACCTATCGCCGGGCGGCTCGGCGATGCCGTTGCTCACGCTCTGCGATCCCGGGTCAAGGGAAAGGGTGTAAGTGGAGAATCCGGCGGGGGCGTCGGTGACGGTCTGTGCGATGACGGTGGCGGCAATGGCGAGCGCGGCGCCGGCGTAACGGAGTTTGCGGGACCTGTATGGACTCATCGTGGGTGGAGACTGGCACGGCTGCGGCGATATTCCTCGGGCGCCGGAGAATTTAGAAGTGTTTATTGCCGCGCGCGGAGACGGGCGGCGCGGGCGCGGACTTCGTTGGCGTCCACAAAGTTGGGGGCGAGCAGGACGTAGGTGTCGTAGGCGTCGGCGGCTTTGGCGGCGTTGCCCTGGGACTCATAGATGAGACCGAGCTCGGTGTAGGCGGGCGGATAGTTGGGGTCGAGGCGGATCAGCGCAGCGGCTTCCTGCTCGGCCCGCGAGGGGGCGCCGGCGATGCGCAGCACGTGGACCAGGTTCCAGCGGTTGATCACGGAGCGCGGATTATAGGCCACGGCCTTTTCCAGGTAAGGGACGGCTTTGGCGGGCTCGCCGGCGGCGACCATTTGTGAGGCGATCTGGAAGGGAGGCAGTCCCCACTCGGGAGTGAGGCGGGCGGCAGTTTCGAATGCCTGGCGGGATTCCTTCATGCGGCCGGTGCGCCCCAGGGCCACGCCGAGTGCGTTATAGGCGCACGCGAATCGCGGATCGCGTCTCAAAGTCTGCTCGAGGGTGGGGACGGCTTCGGCGAAACGGTTCTCGGCGATCTGGAGGCGAGCGCGGCAGAAGAGGCGGCGCGTTTCGATGGAGGGATCGTTGGCGCGGAGGGTTTGCAGCCGGTCGAAGGCCTCGACGGCGCGGGCCAGCATCGCGCGCTTGAGGCCGGTCGCGGTGGATTGCACGTAATCGGAAACGCAGGCTTGGCCGAGCTCTTCGAGGGCGCCTCCGATAAGCGCGGCGGCGGCGGGCGAATCTGTGGCGGGGAAGGTGCGGGCGCGGTAGAAATCCCATGCGCCGCCGGGTTCGAGGATGTTGCCGGACTGGACACGGTCGCGGAGTTGTTGAAGCGGGGACGGCGCCGCGGGAGCGGCGGTCGTGCGGAGCGGGAAGACCGGCGGCGCGACGATCGAGAGGGGCAGGCGCGCGTCGAAGGTGCCGGCGACGCGCGGGTGCTGGCGCGAACCGGTGAGATCGGGGACGCGGCGGGAGACGTAGTCGATGGCTTCCGAGGCGCGGACGATGCGGTCGCCGTCGCGGTCGGCTTCCCCGGAGAGGCCGCGGAGCAGGGTGTGGGTGAAGACGCCGTGGCCGCCATCGAGCTGAGCGTCTTCGTAGGAGGCTTCGCTGGGTTTGGAGCCGAGGAGTTTCAGGAACGAGCGGTCGCCCTGGCCGATCCGCGCGAGGCTCTCGGAGGCGCGACTGAGGGAGCCGGCTTGGTAACTGGACCAGCCGAGGCGGCCCGTGTGGCAGGCGTCGGCGATCATCACCACGAGGCTGGCGCGGAGGCGGCCGGCGAGGGCGGCATCGACTTCGGCGAAGGCGAGCGCGGTCGCGTGCAAATTCTGGGGGTCGGAATCCTGGGCGACGAAGTAGCCCTGGTCGTCTTCGTCGAGGATGCCGTGGCCGGCGAAGAAGAAGTAGACGATGTCCTGCGGACCGGCGGAGGCAGGGAGCCAGGTGTGGAGCGCGGCGCGGAGCTGGGCGAGTGTAGCCTGCTCGTTGGTGAGGAGCTGGATGTGAGAGGGCGGGAAGGCGCCGCCGGCCGGACTCGCCAGGAAGGTGGCGAACTCCGCCGCGTCGCGGTGGGCGAATTTCAACTGCGCCTGGGGCGGGATGTTGCGGTAGGATGAGATGCCGGCGACGAGGGCCCAGCGCGTGCCCGCGTCCTGGAGGGCGTTGACGGGCGGAACGGAATCCATGTGGAGATCGCGGCGGTCCTGGGCGCAGAGGGCAGCGAGGAGAAGGAGCGGCAGCATCACCCGGAAGGACATTTCGTAGATGATACAATGCCGGCCGGAGCGGGATCAGGGCAGGCCGGAGACTTCCGGTGCGCCGGCCCGCCGGGCGCGCCGCACGAAGGCCTTGTCGAAGGAGACGAAGCCGGCGCCGGAAGGGCGGCTAGCGAGATGGATGGCGTCGCCGAATTCGATTCCATTGGCGGTCAGTGCCGGCGCGGCGGCGACCGATGCTTCGTCTTCGGCGTGCACGTTGGGGAGGCCGAGCAATAAGAACGCGCCGCGGATCGCGGCATCGTCAAATCCGTAGAGACTGCGCAGCACCCAGCCGGTTTCAAGCAATACGGTCTTCGCGATCCAGACGGCAGCGGTCTCGAATAAGGAGCGGGCGGCAGCCTCCTGTTTTGGATCGTCGGCGGTCAGAAGGCGGACCAATACGTTAGTATCGACCGCGACCATGACGTTGAGTCACATGTTTCCGAATGGCGTCGGCGAACTTTGCGAGGCGCTGGCCAGGCCGGGCGGCCGCGATACAATTCAGGAGCAATGAGAAAAGTCCGGTGGGGCGTCCTGGGCGTGGCACGGATCGCGGTGAATCGCGTGATTCCGGCGATGAAGCGTAGCGAGTGCTGCGAGGTGGCCGGCATCGCGTCGCGGGATCTGGCGCGCGCGCAGGCGGCGGCGCGGGAGCCCGGGATTCCGAAGGCGTACGGGTCGTACGAGGAGATGCTGGCCGACCCGGAAATTGAGGCGGTATACAACCCGCTGCCGAACCATCTGCACGTGCCGTGGTCGATCCGGGCGGCGGAGGCGGGGAAGCACGTGCTCTGCGAGAAGCCGATCGGGATGAACGTGGCCGAGACGCTGGAACTGCTGACGGCCCGCGATCGGACAGGCGTGCTGATAGGCGAGGCGTTCATGGTGCAGGTGCATCCGCAGTGGCGGCGAATTGTCGACCTGGTGCGCGCGGGGCGGATCGGAAAACTGCGTTCGGCGATCGGCACGTTCAGCTACTTCAAGCTGGAAGCGGACAATATCCGCAACGTTCGCGAGTACGGCGGTGGGGGGCTGATGGACATCGGGTGCTATCCGATCAAGACGTCGCGGATGGTGTTCGGGGAAGAGCCCGCGCGAGTATCGGCGGCGATCACGCGGGATCCGCGGTTCGGGAACATCGACATGCTGACCTCGGCAATTCTGGAGTTTCCGTCGGGGCATTGCATCTTCACGTGCAGCACGCAGATCGCATTGCAGCAGAGCATGCGGTTCTACGGGACGGAGGGGCGGCTCGAGCCGGAGCTTCCGTTCAATGCGGCGACCGGGAGGGTAGCGCGCATCCGTATCGACGACGGGCGCGATCTCGAGGGTGGGGGCGCTGTCGTGGAGGAGATTCCGCCGTGCGATCAGTACGTGCTGCAGGGGGACGCGTTTTCGCGGGCCATTCGCGGAGAAGGGCAGGTGCCGGTGCCGTTGGAGGACGCGCTCAAGAACATGGCGGTGATCGACGCAGTGTTCCGGTCGGCTGAGACCGGTGCGTGGGAAGAACCGGCGTCGCTGCTACAGGCGGCTGGCGCGGCCGTATAACAGCCACGCGGCCAACATCACGGCTGCCGTGCCGCCTAACAGTTTGCACTCGAACAGCAGCACGTTGGTGACGTCGGGGGTGGGAACGACCGCGCATACCAGAGTCAACAGCGTGACGAGCCATCCGGAGAGAGCGCTCAGGCGTTTCCCGGCCTTCCACGCCGAACCGAAGATGTAGAGATAGGGCAGG
>Ga0335080_10005767_pt1 | contig 12781 bp, 7 predicted proteins | sample Lox_Sample_34_FD_206720 | JGI IMG/M metagenome (GOLD analysis project Ga0335080, IMG submission 206720) | Soil microbial communities from Loxahatchee National Wildlife Refuge, Florida, United States - Lox_Sample_3.4 | ecosystem: Environmental > Terrestrial > Soil > Wetlands | place: USA: Florida... | reverse complement strand
CCATTTTTAATCAACGGCATCTCCAGCAGTGCCCGGGTCCCTTTCCCTGGCTCCGATTCAAATGTCAGCCGCCCCCCGAGTTGTTCGGCGAAGACACGCACCAGATACGTTCCCAATCCCATGCCACAGCCTGGCGCTTTCGTCGTAAAGAATGGTTCCGCAATCCGGCTCAGGGTCTCCGAACTCATCCCGTTTCCGTAATCCGTAACCACGAACTCAACCGACTCGCCGGTTCGTTCGGCGCCCAGCGTCACAGGCCGCGAGTCACTGCCGGCGTCCAGCGCGTTTCGTACGAGCGCCACCAGGGCCTGCCTGGCAGCGTTGGCCGGCAACACGACTGCGGCCGGGCGGTCCACCAGAACAATCCTGACTCTCTCTCGATCGGGTTCGGAAAAATCGCATCGCACTTTCTCGAAGAGGTCGGCAAGGTCCACGCGATGTGGCACCTCACCCGGTTGCTCGGCACCGCGAGCGCTCATCCGTTGGAGGATCGACCGGCAACGTTCCACCTCGGAGCGGATCAACCGCGCATCCACAGCCAACTCGGGATCGCCGGACGCCTTCGTAGTGCGAAGTTCCATGTCGCGCGAAGTGATCGCTATGGTTGCCAGAGGCGTGCCGAGTTCGTGCGCCGCACCCGCAGCCAATGTGGCGACCGAGGTCAAACGCTCGCGCCTCGCGAGCTGATCCCGCAGCCTTAGAACCTCCTGTTCTCTCTGGCGAAGCGCCTCGGACAGTTCCCCAATGAAGACCGTCACCAGCAGTGCTGCGGCAACAAAGGCGATCCACATCCCTGCCAGGTGGACCGAAAAACCTTCGTTTGCGTGATGGGCCTCGAACACTGGAATCCGCACGTGCGCCCAGAATAGGAACCCGAAGCCGAGGACGGAAAACAAGCCAAGCGACCAAGTCCAACCCTTGCTCAGGACAACAGCGGAGAGGGTGATCTGCACCAGGTAAAGCAGGCTGAGAGGATTTGCCGGCCCGCCGGTCAGGGCCAACAGCGCTGTCAGGCAAAGCGTGTCGCAAGCGAGGAGGTATCCGAGCGCCGGCCGGTCGCCGATCCTTCGCGCGAATCGGTAGACGAGCAAGTTGGTAATCGCCGTCAATGCTAGCGGGAACACGATCCAGTGAAGCAGGAGGGATACTCCAAAGACGAAGTGAAGGAGAAGAATCAGGACAGTTAGACCGGCCAAGACGCCGTAACGAAGCTTCACGATCCAGGGAAGCGCGAGGCTGGGGGCAAGTTCCCCAGCCGGACGCAGGTCGGCGGGCACGGGGACAGGCCGTTCTGTCACACACACGCGCATTCGAAGTCGGTCCGATCCGATTACCTCAAGTTTCCCACGGCCTCCATCGGAATTCAGGAAGCGAAACCCCGGGCTTATGCCTTCAATCCGATGTCGTATTCTGGCTTCCTTCAGTGCTCGGTGTCCCGATAAGTCCCCTTCTGTTTGGCGGCTTCGATGAGCGTCGGATAAAACTGGACGAACGTGGTATCCGAAGCCCCGTTTTGTTCGTGGCAGGTGAAACAATCCGCGGTCTTGGGGAACGGGCGGCCCTCGGTTGCCCCCTCCGGAAAGTTGTAAAAGGCCCAGCCTCCGCGAGCATCGTCTTTAACGTGGGCTTCCAGTCCGACAATCGTCTGGGTTTGAACGCGCCCATCCTTGTTAATCGAAACGCGGCTCTCGGAGCGGCGGACTTCAAGCAGCAGCATCGTCTTGTCTGGCCACCGCCCTGTCTTCAAGAAGTTATCGTATGCTGCTGGATTTACAAAAACATTCTCAAACGGCAACGCACCCGTAGAGGTTGGCCCGTAGGTCATGCCAATCCCAGCCGAAAGAAAGGTCCACCGGCGATACTCCTTGGGGAGCAGCAGTCCCCCGGATGCGTTGTATCGCGGTTTTGCCGGAGACGATCCATCAGACTCGTTCGCCCGAATAGAATACGCAGCGCAAGAGACGACTGCCAAGCCTACGATGAGCGCCTTCGCGTCTCGAAGATCCATGGGAATTTGATGCTATCACCGAAAGGAGCTGTCGCGGGTGCGGTAATTTGTCACACCGCGCCGTTTGAACGCCACGCTAAGTACACAGTTTCATAAATACAGTCTCGTATTTGTAGGCTTGAATCCAGGCGGCGCTTATGGCATTGTGAGGGCAGAGTGCTGCCCCATGCCAAGAACAAGCCCATTCCTGATCCACTTGTCATCCGCCGAAAAGGCCGAGTTGCTGAGGCGAGCCGGCAAATATACGCTACCGTATTTTCAGGTTCAGCGAGCCAAGATGATCCTTCTGGCCGCCGAAGGACTGAACAACGACGACATTGCCACGCGCCTCGACAGCCGCCGTGAGGTTGTCGGTCGGTGGCGGAAACGGTTCTTCACTGATCGCCTCCAAGGTTTGGAAGAGCAGGCGCGTCCGGGTCGTCCCCGGACTTTTTCCCCCAGACCTCGTGGTGCAGGTTAAGGCTTGGGCTTGTGAACTGCCGGCGACCCACGAACTGCCGCTATCGCGCTGGAGCTGCGATGATCTAGCACGTGAGGTTTGCCAGACTGCGCTGGTGGCTTCCGTCAGCGGAAGCACCATCTGGCGCTGGCTGCACCAGGACGCGATCCGCCCGTGGTATCACCGCAGTTGGATCTTTCCGCGCGATCCCAATTTTGCCGAGAAGGCCGGGCGTCTGCTGGACCTCTACGCCCGCCAATGGGAGGGCAAGGCGCTGAAGGATGATGAGTTCGTCATTTCGGCGGACGAGAAGACCAGCATCCAGGCGCGTCGCCGCAAGCACGCGACGCGGACCTGCCGGCCGCGCGCTGCCATGCGCGTCGAACACGAATATTTCCGTTGTGGTGCCTGGGCCTATATGGCGGCGCTGGACGTACATCACGCCAGAGTCTTTGGACGGTGCGAGGCGAAAAATGGGATCGCTCCCTTTGACCGCCTGGTGGAACAGGTGATGACGCGGCCACCATACAACGATGCGCGCCGCGTATTCTGGATAGTCGACAACTGTTCCGCCCACCGGGGAATCAGAGCCGTCCAACGCCTGCAGGATCGCTACCCGGGACTGGTTCTCGTACACGCGCCTGTCCATGCCAGTTGGTTGAATCAGGTCGAGATCTACTTCTCCATCGTGCAACGCAAGGTTCTGTCCCCGAACGACTTCCCCAATCTGGAAACACTGGCCGAACGCCTGTTGGATTTTCAATACTACTGGGAATCGACGGGGCGGCCGTTCGAATGGAAATTCACTCGCAACGACCTCGCCAAGCTGCTCACGAAACTGGGCAATCGGCTCTCGAATTAGGACCCAAGGAATACGAGACCGTATTTATGAAACGGTGTACTAAGCTAACGTCGACCGCACGTCCCATGCCGCGAATGGGAATGCCCGAGGGACTGCCGTACGCCGGCATAGTCAACTGGCCATGCGACATTTCGTCGCATGTTCAAGAGCGGTTCTCTCCTGTATGCTCCGCTTATAACCCGCGACGTGCAACTGGCGCGCAGGCACTCGCTCGACTCAGAAATCAGGAGAGGGTTCATGTACAAGTTTGGTTTAGGTATCGTTTTGGCGGTGATAACGCACGCGTCGTGGGCGCAGAGCCGGCCCTCTTCCCTCTCGGGTACGGTCTCTGATGCCCAGCACCTGGCGGTGCCTCAGGTATCGATCGACCTGATGTCCGGCGATGGGCAGACACTGCGGACTGGCGCCACGGATCAGGATGGCCACTATATCATCGAAGGAGTGGCGGCAGGGCGCTATTCGGTCCGGTTCCGGCACGCGGGGTTCAAGATGGTCGTGCGCGAGGCGACGCTCACAGCGGAGATGGCTACGGAATTGTCGGTGACGCTCGACATTCCGTCGGTGGAGCAGACCGTAACTGTCGACGCGGCAGTGCTGAGCGTTCCTGTGAGCACCAGCAGCCGACTCGATCTGCCTCCTCTTGAAACGCCCGCCGCGATCTACGCGATCTCGAGCGAGGACCTGATCGCGCGTGGCGCGAACCAGGTGGAGGAGGCGGTCCGCACGATGCCGGGAGCTTACGCAGGGGGCACGCCCGAAGCACCGTCCGGCTTTCTTGTCCGAGGATTCTCGAATAACCAGATCGTTCTTCTCCGAGACGGCATCTACGCAGGTCCGGCGGGCATGATCACCCGGCCTCAAAACTCCTTTAACCTGCAAAGCATCGAGTTGCTCTCCGGCCCCAGCTCCGTTTTGTACGGACAAGGCGCGGTCGGCGGCACGATCAACGAGGTGACCAAGCCCGCCACCTTCACGCCAGTCAAGGTTGACGGCTTCGCTTCGTACGGCAGCTTTAACACTTACCTGCTCGGGGTGGGCGCCGGCGGCCAGATCAAGCCTTCCATTGCCTTTCGGGGGGACCTCAGCTACTCCTCAAGCGACGGCTTTGTCAAGGGCAACCATTCCGACTCTCTCAATGGTACGGGATCGCTACTCTGGAAAATTAGCCCCAGGCTGAATGTCAGATTTTCAATGGACGCGTTAAAGGACAATCTGCCTTCTGCATACGGAACGCCTTATGTCCCTGCCAGTTTCGGCACACAACCGCTGCAGGGAGTAGTGCAGACGAGCGACGGCACGGTGCTTGACGCGCGAATGCGTTACAACAACTACAACGTTGCGGATGGCATCGACGACGCTCTGAGCTTTTTGACCCGCGGCAGTCTCCACTGGGAACCGCTGGAAGGTTTCAGCGTGACCAATGAGTTCTATTATTATCACGCGAACCGTTACTGGAGGGACGCTGATTCCTATCAGTTTCTGGGACCGAATTCGGGGCAGACCGATGCCAACGGCGCCCTCATCCCGGGAAATGTCATTGCTCGGGACCGCTTCCATGTTTATCACAAGGAGAATCTTCCAGGAGACACCCTGAATGCTGCCTTGACGCGCAAACTCTTCGGGCTCCAGAACAAGCTCTCCGGCGGATTTCAGTACTATAATGTGAGCTTTCTTCGAAGCCGGGGTTTCCCGAATGCGACCTACGCGGATTATGTAGATCCCTTCAACCCGTCGCGAGGATCTTACGGCAATTTTGCAGGGGACTTCCCGAGCAGGGTAAGCCCCACTACGCTGAACGACCGCGCGGGCTTCTTCGAAGACGCGCTGACGCTGACGCGCGGACTCACGCTGGTTACCGGTATTCGGTTTGAGAGCGTATATTTGAACCGGCTGAACTTCTTGCAGAACGGAACCCTGCAGGCATCCACCAGTTTCAGCAACACCTACAATGCGACGAACTATCGCGCGGGACTTGTTTACCACGTCACGTCCTGGCTGACTGGTTACGGTCAGTTCTCCACAGGAGAAGATCCTGCCGGAAGCAGCAATATCTTTCTTGTCAACGCCAGTCAGAATTTCAAGCTCTCTTCCTCGACTCAGGGCGAACTCGGGCTGAAGAGCATTCTGCCTCACGGCTTCGGCGAAGCCACGCTTGCCGTGTATAGCATCAGCCGGAATAACATTCTCACGCAAACGGCGCTGGACGTGGTGTCCAACGTTGGAAGCCAGCGGTCGCGGGGTGTCGAATTCTCATCTGTCCTGCGGCCCATGAGGCTGTTCACGATCAACTTGAATACTGCGTACACCAATTCCAAGTTCGGATATTTCCTGGACACCAGTACGCAAGCTTCGTATTCGGGCAACCATCCCCCGAACGTGCCCGATGTCACCGCAAATGTTTTTGTGACTAAGGACAGGATTGCTGGGCTGCCGCTGGACGTGGGCGGCGGCCTTCATTATGCCGGAACCCGGTACGCCGATTTCGCCAACAGGACGCGGCTTCTCGGCTACACCACGTGTGACGTATTCGCAAACGTTCATATCACAGGGAAGTTGACACTAGGCATTCGCGGGAGAAATATTTCTGACAAGGCCTATGGCCTGTGGGCCGATACGAGCTACCCGGGCGAACTCCTCCTCGGTGCGCCGCGGAGCGTCGAAGTATCGGTAAGGACCCACTTTTAGCGTGGAGTACGATGCAGGCTCAAACGCTGTCGATGAGCAATTGCGCGAGGCTCCAGCCCGGTCGTACTCCAGGTAGCCGGCCATGACCTCCCAGCCTTCTGTGACGCTGGCCCTGCTGCTGGCCTGTGCTGTGTACGGCGCAGATGACCGGGCGATATCCATACCCGCCGCTCCCGACGCGGGCATGTATTGCCTTTCCCGATCCGGGGGAGTTCCCGTATACCTCAGCTGGCTACAGCCTCATCCCGTGAACGGCGTCGAACTGCTGTTTTCACGATTGGAGGCCACGGGGCGCTGGAGCGATCCTCGCGTAATTGTGAGCGGACGCCACCTGTTCAGCAATTATGCGGATCACCCGAGCATAGAGCTTTTGCCAAACGGGTCGCTGGTCGCGCATTGGCTGGTACGCAACCCTGGGGCGAAGGGGCCCTACGGTACCGGGCTGGAAGTATCGACGTCGAAGGATGGCGGCCGAACCTGGCGAACGCTGTATCGGGCCGGGCTTTCCAACATCGAGGACTACACGGGTTTTGTTTCCGTTCTTCCGCTGGAGAAGGGGTTCATGACGGCGTATCTCGCCCCGCCGGACGTCGCGGTGGGCGAGCACATCAAGACGCTCAGGGTTGCCATGTTCGATGCCAACGGCAAGAGAGTCTCCGATGACGTAGTCGATGCGGACGTTTGTACCTGCTGTCCGACCTCCACTGCGATGACGCCTGATGGCCCCGTCGTGGCGTATCGGGACCATCGCGCCACCGAAATCAGGGACATATCAATCGTCCGGCAGGTGAACGGGCGCTGGCAGGAACCGCAGACAGTTTCCGCGGACGGCTGGCAAATTAACGGTTGCCCTACCGACGGCCCGGCCTTGTACTCACATGGCTCAGACTTGGCAGTGGCATGGTTCACCCGCGCCCATGATATCCCGCAGGTAAGAGTGGCTTTCAGCTCCGATTCGGGGCGGCATTTCAGGCCCGCCTTACGCGTTGATGCGGGAAACCCAATGGGGCGCGTCGACCTTCAGTTTACCGACGATCAGGATGCGATTGTCAGTTGGATCGAGAGAACGGCTAGCGGAAGCGAAATCTGCCTGTGCCGCGTTTCCCGCTCCGGCAGAATGAGTGCGCCTCAGAGCTCGGGATTATCCGCGGAAGGCAGAGCCGCTGGCTTTCCTAAGATGCGGATTGTCAGCAAAGACGTCCTTCTCGTCTGGAAGGCGGATCGCCTGACTTCCCGTATCGTGAAACTTCCCGAGTACTGAAGCAGGTCGGATCGTGTAATGTCCTCAATCCCTGCTGTCCAGAACAGGACAGACCCGTCGTGCTGCCTGTTGAAAGCAACCCTGGCCAGACCTGGACGCGACATGCGACAATTCGTCGCATGTTCAAGAGTGGTTCTCTCCTGTATGCTTCGTATACAGCCTGCGGCCGAGCAACCGGCACGCAGGCAATTCGTTGGGACGGAGGGGCACTTAAGGGCTGGGAAATCCGTCGGCGTGCATAGGTTCTGAGTGGCTTGGCTTGTCCCCCCATTCGTCTCTAAACGGATCCTTTTCCAGACAATGCCAGAGGACTTGACGAGCCGTCGCCGGCCGACCCGAAGCCATCAGTCCATTCAGTGAGGGAGATCGTGCGAGTGCAATTGAACCGAATTCTGTTGATGCTGTTGGTATCGAGTATTCCCAACGTACCGGATGTGGTCGCCCAGACAAGCTCAGGGGGGATTTCGGGTACAGTCTCCGATGAGTCAGGAGGCGTTGTCGCAAATGCAGAGATTACCGTCGAAAATCGGGCCACTGCGGCGTCGAGATCGACCCACACCGACCCAACTGGCCGATATGCAGTTGTACAGCTACCGCCTGGACTGTACCAAATCACTGCAAAACGTGATGGATTTCAGACCAGTGTGAGCGCCGGAATTTCGGTAACGGTCGGACGTGAAGCGGTTGCGAATCTAGCGTTGAAGGTCGGCGCCATTTCGAGCGAATTAACCGTCAATAGTGGGACGGAACTGGTCGATACACGTTCTGCCGCAGTGTCGGGACTCATGACGAATCAGTTCCTCCAGGAACTGCCCCTGAACGGCCGCGACGTCAATCAGTTGGCATTGCTGGTGCCGGGAGTCGTCATGACACGCCGCGCCGCAGATTCCGGCTCGGCCGCAAACAAGCTGGTGATGAATGGAAGCCGGCCCAGCCAGAACAGCTTCATGCTTGACGGCAGCGACATCAACGACGCCACCAACACCACTCCGACGAGCGCCGCGGGCGTAATGCTGGGGGTGGATACTCTCCGCGAGTTTCGTGTACTCACCAACTCCTACAGCGCAGCGTATGGCCGTAGCGCGGGGGGCGTCGTCAGCGCTGTGACCAAGTCCGGCACCAATCAACTCCACGGCTCGCTCTTCGAGTTCATCCGCAATAGCGATGTTGACGCGAAGAATTTCTTTGATTCCCATACCGCACCGATCCCGCCGCTGAGACGCAATCAGTTCGGAGCCGAGGTTGACGGCCACATCGTCAAGAACAAGACGTTCTTCATGACGAGTTATGAGGGTCTACGATGGCGTTTGGGGCTGACCACCATTGCGGTGGTGCCTGGCGCCAACGCTCGGCTCGGAAATATCCCGAACCAGCCGGCGGTCACGGTGAGTCCGGTTGTTCCCGGTTACTTGAACCTGGTCCCCCTGCCGAACGGCCCCCTGTTCTCGGATGGTACGGGCCAGTTCGTCAATTCCGCATCGCAAAAGACCAACGAGAACTTCGCAACATCCCGGATTGATCACCGTATTGGTGAGAAGACGTTTCTTTTTGCGCGCTACACCTATGACGCCGCAAAGCAGGCTGTTCCCGATAGTCTGAACTTATCGACCGCGAATTCCAGTACACGAAACCAGTACTTCACTGCAGAGGCTACTCATATCTTCAACGAGCGGCTCCTCGATACGTTCCGCTTCAGCTTTAATAAGTCTCTCAGCCAAAGCTCTCCCAGTTATCAGCGCCCGATTGATCCCACCCTGTCGTTCCTACCCGGTGATCCTTTTGGCCAGATCTCGATCACCGGACTCTTCTCGCTGGGCCCAAGCCGCTTCGGCCCGTCGTTCCTGAATCTGAAGCTCTTCCAGTTCAACGACAGCGCTTCCTACACAAAGGGCAGGCACTCGCTCGCCATGGGCGTCGACTACCGCTTCTTCCACCTGCCGGCTCAGCAGGTTCAATCTCCTTTCGGGTTTTATCAGTTCAGCTCCCTGACGAACTTCCTCCAGGCGATTCCAACCTCGGTTGAGATGACTCTTCCGAGCTCGAATCTCGTGCGCAACTGGCGCCAGTCGATGTTCGCTGCCTATGTCCAGGACGAAGTGCGGATGAACCGCCGCCTGACCCTAAACCTGGGACTGCGGTATGAGCGCATCAGCGTCCCCGGCGAGGAGAACGGTCTGCTCTCGAATCTGCGTAGTCTGGAGGATCCAAAAGCAACGGTAGGTCCGCTTTTCGTAAATCCATCGAACCTGAATTTCGCTCCGCGCGTAGGACTTGCCTGGGACCCGTTCGGCGATGGGAAAACCAGCGTCCGTTCGGCCTTCGGCATCTTCTACGACGAACTCTGGAGCGACTTCTACTTGAACGCCGGGAATCGACAGCCGCCGTTTTATACCCTTGGAAGCGTCGCCGGCACGTCAAGCAATCCAATCCCTTTTCCGAATGCGTACTCGCTGATCAACAGCCCCAGATTCATCCTTGGCCGGCAGGATGTGGTGCAGTACCGGCCGAACAGCCCTTACGAAATCCAATTCAACTTCACCGTGCAACGCCAAGTCGCATCCAAGTCCGTGGTCACCGCCGGCTACACCGGCGAGCGGGGCATCCATCTGCCAAGCCTGATCGACGGCAATCAGGCGGCACCGACGATCCTCCCGGACGGGACCTATTTCTTCCCCTCAAATTCCACGGTACAGAATCCCAACTTCACCGGCATCCGCTACAAGGAGACGGCCGGCCAGTCCTATTACAACGCGCTCCAGGCATCCCTTGAGCAGCGCTTCAACCAGAGTCTCTCCCTACGCATAAATTACACATTCTCGCGCAACATCGACACCGGCTCCATCGAGATCAGCCAGGGCACGGACAACGATCTTCCGCAGAACCCGTACAGCACCAAGGCTGTCCGCGGGCTGTCGAACTACGATGTTCGCAACTACCTGGTTATGTACTGGAACTGGGACCTGCCGTCCCTGCCCGGTCCCAAGATCCTCGGCTCGGGGTGGCATTGGAACACCATCACCACACTCTGTTCGGGCAATCCGTTTTCCGCCGTGATCAGTTTCGACCGCGCGCGCGCCATCCCCCAATCCGGCACCGCCCCGGAAACACCGAATCTCGTGGCTGGAGCCAGCACTAACCCGATCCTGGGAGACCCGGCGCGCTACTTTGACCCGAGCGCATTCGTGCTGCAAGCTGCTGGATATTACGGCAATCTCGGACGAAATACCTTGATTGGCCCCGGGCTGGCCAAAGTGGATCTTTCCCTGAACAAGCAGTTCCGCTTGGCGGAGCGCATGGGCCTGGAGTTGCGAGCTGAAGCATTTAATCTGCTAAACCATCCAAACCTGTCAATCCCGAGCCAGAGAGCCGTTTTCTCCGGCGTGAACGCGACCACGGGCCTGGGTATCCCGGTCGCTAGTGCCGGCCTCATTACCACTACACAGACCTCCTCACGCCAGTTGCAGCTCGGACTGAAGTTGAGTTTTTAGACTTGGCCGAATCCCATGGAAGCTACCAAGCCCCCACTTTCCAGACATTTCTTGCCGGACCGGCGCACTATCTGGCGCTGGCATTTCTACGCCGGCCTGTTCTGTATTCCATTCGTACTGTGGCTGGCGGCTACCGGCTCCATCTATCTCTTCAAGCCTCAGATCGAGGCATGGGCCGACCGTCCTTACGACAACCTGTTGGCGCCGGGAGCATCCCAGGCAGCGCCGGCAACTCAGGTTGAAGCAGCTCTTGCGGCCGTTCCCGGATCAAACCTGCACTTCTACGAATTGGCACGCCACGCGGGGTCCTCGCCCCAGATCATTGTCGGCAAGGGAGAAGACGAGTTTCGCGTCTATCTTCATCCGGGCGACGCCCGGGTCCTGCACGTGGTCAACGAGGACGAGCGCTTGATGAAGCGCATCTTTCGCCTGCACGGCGAACTCATGGCTGGAGACCGCGGATCCCTTCTGGTTGAACTCGCGGCGTCCTGGACTATTGTCATGGTCCTCACCGGCCTGGTATTGTGGTGGCCGACGCAAACGGAACGGTTTGCGGGCGTTCTCTATCCACGCATAGGCCAGTCCGGGCGCGTATTCTGGCGCGACCTGCACTCCGTAACGGGCTTGTGGGTGTCCGGCTTCGCTCTCTTCCTGCTCGTCACCGGGCTGCCGTGGGCGAAGAGTTGGGGGAGCTACTTTAAAAAGATGCGCGGTGCCGTGAGTTCCGTGGCCGTGAAGCAGGATTGGACGACAGGCCGCTCCTCGGAGATCGCACAGCGCGTGGCACGGAATGGCGGCGGGGATTCTGACATGGCCGACCATCCCATGCACTCGGCCGCACCGCCGCGATTTGGACGCAAGAACCGCGGCAGAGCCGGTGCTCCCGCTCCCGGCGCCTATGCCGCCATCGATCGCGTCATCCCGGCCGTCTTGCCATTGAACCTCGCTTACCCAGTCCAGATCTCGCCGCCTCTGAAGAAGGGCGATCCGTGGACCGCTAAGTCCGATTCTCAGAACCGCATGCTGCGCGACGTTTATACGATTGACGGCGACAGCGCGGCCATTCTCACGCACGACACCTTCAGTGATCGTCCCATTGTCGATCGCGCGGTCAGCATTGGCATCTCGGCGCACGAAGGCCACCTGTTCGGCTTTCCGAATCAATTGATCAGCCTTTTTACGGCTACCAGTTTGGCGTTGCTGGCGGTCAGCTCGGTTGCCCTTTGGTGGCGCCGCAGACCGGAGGGCGTCCTTGGGGCACCGGTGGCATTGGAGAAACCAACTCTGTCCCGTGCTCTTGTGGCCCTGATTGTTCTCATGGGCATCTACCTGCCCATGCTCGGAATCTCCATCATCCTGCTCTGGCTGATAGAGAGGCTTCTGTTACGCCGCTTGCCCGGCGTCGAAACCTGGCTGGGTTTGAGAGCAACTGCTTAACCGGCGATCTTCATGCATTCTTGACTCGTCGGCATCGCGCGGTCCACGCAGGGCCTATGTGTGCTCCAGCAAGCGGCGGTCGGCCATCCGAGAAGTCCTAGGAAGCGACCCTGGCCCTTCCCTAGAGAGCCCGTCCTTCCGGACTTCGGTGCCAGATCGTTCTTGCTCGCCCCAGGCTTTATTCGGAAAAGAGCTTGAACGTCAGACCGACGTAGATCGAGCGTCCCATGCCGGGGATGGGAATGCCCGAGGGAATGCCGTAAGCCGACATAGTCATGCCCTGGCCGACATAAACGCCGCCCAATGGCGAGGCATAGTACTTGTTCAAAAGGTTCTCCAGTCCGGCATCAACACGAACCCTCTTGAATTCATAGCTGCTGCGCAGATTTAGCAAAGCGTATCCACCGGTCCTGAGCTCGTTGCGAACTTGCGCTACGTTCGTTTTGGCGTCAACCAACTGCTCTTCGATGTTGGTGGTCCAGTGACCCAGGTTGTGAACCACCGCCAGCTTCGCGTTTAGCGGCATGATGTTATAGAGATTGTCGCTGGTTGTCCGGTTTTGGCCTCGGACGAAGTTCACAATGCCGGTCGCTGTGAAGCT
>Ga0335080_10005763_pt1 | contig 12786 bp, 12 predicted proteins | sample Lox_Sample_34_FD_206720 | JGI IMG/M metagenome (GOLD analysis project Ga0335080, IMG submission 206720) | Soil microbial communities from Loxahatchee National Wildlife Refuge, Florida, United States - Lox_Sample_3.4 | ecosystem: Environmental > Terrestrial > Soil > Wetlands | place: USA... | reverse complement strand
TATTGATTCCAAATCGCGCCGCTGCCTCCCGGTTCACTCTCACCTGGATCTGCGGCAACGGCGGTTCCTGATCGATGGTGACATCGGAAGCCCCTGGAATCTGCCCCAGCGTCTCGACCAGTTCGCCCGCGATCCGGCGCAGTTCCGCGAACTCATGGCCAAAGACCTTTACCACCAGATCGCTATGCGCGCCGGCAATCTTGTCGTTGACTCCATCGATCATCGGCTGCGAAAAACCTACGGTCGCCCCCGGGATTCTCCCGTACCGTTCGCTCAATCGCCGGATCAGATCCTGTTTGTCTCCGTGGTTGGCCCACGAATCGTAGGGCTTCAGCCCGACAAAAGCCTCGATGTGCGACGGCGTCCATGGGTCCGTACCGTCGTCGTTGCGGCCAAGTTGCGTGACAATCGTCGAGATTTCCGGAAACTCCAGCGTGGCTGCCCGTAGTTCGTCCGCCATGGTAGCGGCTTTGGCCAGCGAAATCCCGGGCGGGAGTTGCACCTGCAGCCACAGCGACCCTTCATCCAGATATGGCAGGAATTCCTTGCCGATTGTCACCGACAAAACAACCGCTGCGATCCCGGCTATCACCGCGGGGATGATGGCATGCATGGGATGGTGCGTGAGGTGGTGGATCGCCCGCTCGTACCACCGCGAAATCAAGGCCAGCACCGGGTTGTGAAACGGCTTGACGGGCCGCCGATAGGTTACAAGAGCCAAACCCGGAATGATCGCCAGCGCCATCAGCAAAGCGCCCACCAGCGAATAGCCCACCACGTACGCCATGGGAGAAAACAATTTCTTCTCCACCCGCTGAAACGCAAACAGCGGCAGGTAGGCCGTGATAATGATGAGCGTGGCGAAAAAGATCGGCCGCGCCACTTGAATGGCGGACGCCGCCGCGTCCTCTTCGCTCATCACCCAATCGGGATTTTCTTCGCGCTGCCGGAGAATGTTCTCCATGACAACAATCGAAGCATCCACGATGATCCCAAAATCAATCGCCCCAAGGGACAGCAGATTGGCGGGGATGTTCGTGAAGCGCATGCAGATGAATGCAAAGAGCAGCGCAAACGGTACCGTGACTGCCACCATCAGGGCGGCCCGCCCGCTTCCCAGAAAGAGAATGAGAACGATCAGCACCAGGCCCATGCCTTCGAGCAAAGTGTGCGATACGCGAGTCACCGTCGTGTGCACCAGGTCCGTGCGGTCCAGGTACGGCACGACCTTGACATCCGGAGGAAGGATGCCGTTGTTCAACGCATTGACCTGGACGTGGATGCCTTCCAGTACCGCCGAAGGATTCATCCCTCGCAGCAGCAGAACGATTCCCGACACGCTGTCCGGGTTCGAATCTTTTCCGAGAATTCCCTGCCGCTCCAGCGCTCCCAGTTGCAGCGTCCCGAGATTCTTCACAAATACCGGCGTCCCGCCTTTTGCGAGAATCACGATATTGCCCAGGTCCTGCAGCGAGCGGATCAGTCCGATTCCGCGCACCACATAACCCTGCTCACCGCGCACCACAATGCTGCCGCCCGCATTCGCGTTGTTCGCCTGAATGGCCGCAATTACCTGCTGGAGTGACACGTTGTATTGCGCGAGGCGGGCGGGATCGACAATCAGCTGAAACTGCGTCGTCTCGCCCCCAAAATTGGTGACGTCGGCAACCCCCACCGCTTGCTTCAGCCGCGGAATCACCACCCATTGCTGAAGCTCACGCAGTTCCCGCTGGTCGCGGAATTTCGACTCCAGCGTGTAGCGGTAGATTTCGCCGATCGGCGAGGTCAATGGATCGAGCCCCGGATTGGCATTGGGAGGAAGACTCACTCCCGCGATGCGCTCCGTGATCCTTTGCCGCGCCCAATAGTCGTCCACTCCATCCTGAAAGACCAGCGTGATCAACGACAGCCCAAACGTGCTGTGCGAGCGCATCACCTGCAAGCCCGGAATGCCATTCAATTCCCGCTCCAGAGGCACGGTGACCTGCTCTTCCACCTCTTCGGCGGCGTGGCCCGGATATTGCGTGATGACCTGCGAGGAAACGTCGGCGATGTCCGGATAAGCCTCGATTTGCAGCGCCTTCCACGAGGAATACCCGAAAATCGTCATCAGGATTGCAATCAGCCAGACGACCGTGCGGCGTTTCAGGCACAGCGTTACAAAACGGTCGATCATTGCAGAAGCGCCCCTTCGCGAACCAGGACCTTTTCACCGGCCTTCACCCCATCCCGGATAACGGTGCGCTGCCCGATCTGCTCCCCCGTGCTCACCTTCCGCTGTTCAAATGTGTTGGGCGCAACCTGAATAAAAACCGTCGTCTGGTCGCCCGCCAGCACCAGCGCGGTCGTCGGAACCGTCAGGTCCTTGGTATCCCACGTTTTCAGAACGACGGTGGCAAACATCGCCGGACGCAGGCGGCCATCGGTATTCGGATACGCGATTCGCACCTTCGCGGTACGCGTATCCGGGTCCAGAACATCGGCCACGAAAAGTACTTTTCCACTGAATGTCTCCGTCGGATAAGCCGCAAACGTCGCCACCGCCGGGTCGCCCCGGTGCACAAAGTGAATGTCTTTCTCCTGAACGTTCGCCGTCACCCAGATGTCGGAAAGATCGGCCACCGTCATCAGCGGCGCGGTCGGGTCGTTTCGAAATTCGCCCGTGGCCGTCAAAATGTCGAGCACCTTGCCCGACAGCGGAGAGCGCACAATCAGCGGCGATCCGAGCGTCGTCTTGTCCGGGTCCATGCCGAGTTGCCGGAGGCGGTCCTTGGCGCGATTAAAGTCGCTCAATGCTGAGTCCCGGTCCGTCTTCGCCTGGTCCACCTCGCGCTGTCCCACGATGCCGTGCCCGGCCAGGTCTTGCTCCCTCACCAGTGTGTGTTCGGTTTGCGTCAATACCGTCCGTGTCCGCGCGTAGTCGGCCTGCGCTCCTCCGAAATCGGCCGAATCCAGCGAAAGCAACTCGTCGCCCTTCTTGACCGCATCGCCCGGATGCACGAAGAGTTGCAAGACCCGTCCATTCAAGGGCGGAAGAATTCGCGCGTAGCGCGCCGGATCGGCCTCAACCGAGGCTGGCGCCGTAACCTGCCGCGAAATGCTGGTGACCTGCGCGGCTTCCACTTCCAATCGATTGGCTAGCGGAGAGGAGGGCGGCACAATAATACGGTTGCCCTGATGCTGGATGGCGGCTGCATCGTCCGCCGACGCTTTCTTGGGCGCGTCAGTGCAACCCACCCACCAGAACATCGCGAGCGGCAGAAGTGCGGACCACCACAGGATTCGCGGCATAATCTCTCTCTGGTCTTCCATCAGGCGAGCCCGAAAATACTAGACCTGACAATCATTAAAGGAATGTGAACAAACCGGGGCAGCATAGCCTACCGGGGTATGGTATGTCAACCGGGAAAATCCCCCCTCGCCGGCCCGTCGATTCCCGGACAACCGGCTCCCCCCTCGCTCCGGACGCGCTATCATCTCCTCGGATGCCCGATGTCGATTGGATTCGCGAACTCTGTCTCTCATTTCCCGATGTCACCGAAGACATGCCCTGGGGGGACGACCTGTGTTTCAAGATCCACGGCAAAATCTTCGCCGGCATCGTTCTTGCCGATGGCCGCTTCCCGCGCGTCACTTTGAAATCCTCGCCGGAACGGTTCCATGATCTGCTCGAAACCGAAGGTATCAGCCCCGCTCCCTACGTCGGACGCTACAAATGGATCCAGCTCGCGAATTCCAACCTGCTCCCCGCACGCGATCTTGAATCTTTAATTCGCCAGTCCTACGAAATGGTTGCGGCCAAAGCGCCACCGGCGAAAGCGAAGAAACTGCGCAAGAAGAAATTGACCAGGCGCCGCTCTGGCAAGTGAAGAAAATTCGGGCATCAACCTGAACCCGCGACGCCCCAGCCAGCCGCGAAACTATCAAAGACGCGCTCGCGCCGCGCCCGTCCTTGGGCCATTTTCGATCCGGTGCTCGTCAACGCCGTTGACTCCCTCCAACACACTAGACTAGCCTCATAGGTTCATTTCATCCGATGCGCGTCTCGCTCAAACCAGCGCATTTCACATTCAAGGTCTGCGCCCTCGCATTCCTGCTCGCTGTCACTCTGCCGGCCGCTCCTTTTAACCCCGTACACGCGCGGCACGCGATGGTCTCGAGCGTCCACGAGCTCGCTTCCCGCGCCGGAGTCGAAATCATGCAGGCCGGCGGCAACGCCGTCGACGCCGCCGTCGCCACAGGATTCGCCCTCGCCGTCGTCCATCCCCAGGCCGGCAACATCGGCGGCGGCGGTTTTCTCCTCCTCCGCAAGGCTGACGGCCAAGTTCATTTCATCGACTTCCGCGAAAGGGCCCCCGCCGCTGCCACCGAAAATATGTATCTCGACGCAAAAGGCAACGTAATCCCCGGCCTCAGCGTCGTCGGCTACAAGGCCGTTGGCGTCCCGGGATCGGTCGCCGGCCTCGTCTACGCCCAAAAGAAATACGGCAAGCTCCCGCTCGCCCAGGTCATCGCTCCCGCCATCAAGCTGGCTCGCGACGGTTTTCCCCTCGCCTACGAAGATGCCCTGGAAATCAAGGAAGAAGACCACTTGGCCGACTTCGCCGACTCGCGCCGCATCTTCCAGCGCGACGGCAATTTCTACCGTCCCGGCGAGATCCTCAAGCAGCCCGACCTCGCCCGCACCCTCGAGCGCATCGCAAAAGATCCCGACGACTTCTACCACGGCGCGCTCGCCCGCGAACTTGCCGCCGCCATCCAAAAAGGCGGGGGCATCGTCACCGCCGCCGACCTCGCCGCCTACGAAGTCAAAGAGCGCGAACCGGTCCGCGGTACCTATCGCGGCTATGACATCATCGGCGCCCCGCCGCCCTCCTCCGGCGGCGCCATCATGATCGAAATCCTCAATATCCTCGAAGGCTTCGATCTCGCCAAAACCGGCAATCGCTCCGCCGAAACGATCCACCTCACCGTCGAAGCCTTCCGCCGCGCCTTCTACGATCGCGCCGACTTCATGGGCGACCCCGACTTCGCCAAAGTTCCCGTGCCACAGCTGATCGACAAAAAATACGCCGCCGCCTGGCGCGACACCATCGACCCGATTCACGCCAGCGCCAGCAAAGACCTCAAACGCCCCCCATTCGCCGATCTCGAACGCGTCGCCTCCCGTCGCGTCGCACTTCCTGAACCAGAAAACACAACCCACTATTCCGTGGTCGATCCCGAAGGCAACGCCGTTGCCGTCACTACCACGCTCAACGATTCCTTCGGCTCGCGCGTCACTGCCGACGGCCTGGGTTTCCTGCTCAACGACGAGATGGATGACTTCGCCTCCAAACAAGGCGTCCCAAACAACTATGGCTTGATCCAGGGCCCGGCCAACGCCATCGGCCCAAACAAGCGCCCGCTTTCCGCCATGACGCCCACCATGGTCCTCAAGGACGGCAAACTGCTTCTGGTGCTCGGCTCCCCCGGCGGTCCCAGAATCATCACCACGGTCGCCAACATTCTCATGGGCGTAATCGACTTCGATCTCGACATCCAGGAATCCGTCAATGCCCCGCGCTTCCATCATCAATGGCTCCCCGACCAGATTGATGTCGAAGATCGCCTCTCTCCCGATACAATGAATCTTCTGCGATCCAAGGGGCACGTGCTGAATATCAAGCATGGTGTTTCGCAATACTCGGGAGACGGCGAGTGCATCATGGTCGATCCGAAGACCGGTGAACGGCTCGGCGCAAGCGATGGACGCAACAACGGGAAGGCGGTAGGCTTCTGATGCTCAAGGCGGTATCGACATACGTCTATGTAAAAGAGCGCCTCCACCCCGGACTGCTCGATGACCTCGTCCGCAGTGGCGCTCAGGCCATCGAGATCTTCGCCGCCCGTCAGCACTTCGATTACGCCAACCGCAAACAGCACGTCCGCGAAATCGCCGACTGGTTCAAGTCCACCGGCGTCCCCCTCAACTCCGTCCACGCTCCTCTCTACTCCGACTACGAGTGGGGACGAACCGGCTCGCCTCCCGTAAACATCGCCTCCACCGACCGCGCCCGCCGCATCGAGGCTATGGACGAGGTCAAGCGTTCCCTGGAAATTGCCGAATTTATCCCGTTCCGTTTTCTGGTTCAGCACATCGGCAACCCCAGCGAAGCCTTCGACGACAAAAAATTCGAAGCCGCCATGACCTCCGTCGAACATCTCCGCGCCTTCGCCAAGCCCCTCGGCGTTCGCGTCCTGCTCGAAAATATTCCCAACGAACTCTCCACTCCCGGCCGCCTCGTCGAATTCATCCACACCATGCACTTCGACGACATCGGCGTCTGCTTCGACTGCGGCCACGCCCACATGATGGAGGGCATCCCGGAGTCTTTTGCGATCCTGAAAAACCACATCTGCTCGACCCACGTGCACGACAACAACAAGGACAAGGACTCGCATCTCTGGCCCGGCAACGGATCGATCGACTGGAAGGAAACAATGGAGCTGTTGCGCACCGCGCCCCAAGTCCCGCCCCTGCTCCTCGAAATCGAAGGCGAAGAGAAAAAAAGCTCCGGCGAAGAAGTAAGCGCAACCTTCCGCAAACTGGAAGAATCCTGATCACCGCCGAGACGCCGGGCGCGCCGGGAAATGCTTGCAACAGATAGGCTCGATCAGATCTCACGCCGTACCATCGGCGCTTCTATAAGTAGAAATAAATGAATTTGCTTTTCTCGGCGCCCTCGGCGTCTCGGCGGTAAAAGGGTTTATGACCATCAGCACGATCTCAGAAATCGGCAAACACGAAGGCCAGTCCGTCACCATCCGAGGTTGGCTCTACAACCTCCGCGAAAGCGGCAAACTCCTCTTCCCCCAATTCCGCGACGGCAGCGGCATCATCCAGGGAGTAGTCCCGAAAAACGCCGTCCCGCCCGAAGTCTTCGACGCCATCAAAGGCCTGACGCAGGAGTCGAGCGTTATCGTCGAAGGCAAAGTCCGCGCCGACAAGCGCGCCCCCGGCGGCTACGAACTCGACGTATCAAATGTCCAGGTTCTCCAGCGCGTCCCCGAATCCGATCCCTACCCCATCACGCCTAAAGACCACGGCACCGACTTCCTCATGGAGCACCGCCATCTCTGGGTCCGCTCCCAGCGCCAGGCCGCGATCCTGCGCGTCCGCGCCGAAATCATCAAGGCCGCCCGCGACTACTTCGACTCCAACGGCTTCACTCTGACCGATCCGCCCATCATCACACCCGCCGCCTGCGAAGGCACGACCACGCTCTTTCCAGTCGACTATTTCGAAGAACAGGCCTTCCTCACCCAGTCCGGCCAGCTCTACATCGAAGCGACAGCCATGGCGCTCGGCAAGGTCTATTCCTTCGGCCCCACCTTCCGCGCCGAAAAATCCAAAACCCGCCGCCACCTGACCGAATTCTGGATGGTCGAGCCCGAAATGGCCTACGCCACGCTCGACGATCTGATGCAGCTCGCCGAAAACTTCCTCACCGCCATCGTCAAGCGCGTTCTCGAGCGCCGCCGCGCCGACCTGCAAACCATCGGACGCGACATAACGAAGCTGGAAAAAATCGAGCCGCCATTCCCCCGCGTCGCCTACGACGACGCCGTAAAAATGCTGCAGGAAGCGCACGCCCAGGGCAAGCTGGAACACAAGTTCGAATACGGTGGCGATCTCGGCTCGCCCGACGAAACCTACCTCTCATCGCAATACGACAAACCGCTCATGGTCCATCGCTACCCCGCCGCCGTCAAAGCGTTCTACATGGAACCCGATCCCCAGCGCCCCGACCTCGCCCTCTGCGTCGACGTCCTCGCCCCCGAAGGCTACGGAGAAATCATCGGAGGCTCCCAGCGCTCCGCCAGTTACGACTTATTAGTGAAGCGAATCAAAGAACACAACCTGCCCGAAGAAGCCTTTAAGTGGTATCTCGACCTCCGCAAGTACGGCAGCGTCCCCCACTCCGGCTTCGGCATGGGGATTGAGCGCGCGGTGGCCTGGATCTGCGGCCTCGAACACGTCCGCGAAACCATCCCCTTCCCGCGAATGTTGTATAGACTTTATCCCTAGACGTAACGCAAAGAGCCGTGAAACGTGCGCCGGTCCCCGGCGAAATAAGCTTTGGATGCCTTTTCCAAGTCGCAACGCCGGGTGCCCCAGGTTTCGTGCCTTTCGAAACCTGGGATTCCACGAGACCGAATCCCCATGCCACTCGTTTTTGGGTGGCGCAGCGCTATGGTCAAGGTGACCGCCGCGATTTTCCGCGCCAAAGTAAGACGCTCCATGCTTGGCCGCATCCCTTTCGTCAGCAACGCCAGATAGAAGTCGCGGAGTGGTCCTGGTCGCGTGCTCGCCGAAACGGCGGTGCTTTGGAATACATTCTTGAGATCGCGATTGTAGTTGTCACTGAGACCACGCACTCGGATGCGCTCCCGATTGCCCTGCAGCTTTCCTCCGACATAGCCGTACTCGCCACTGTCGTGCGTTTCCACGGCGAATCCGCTGTAGGCCCACAGCGGTCGCTTGGTACGGAATCGATGCGGTGTTTGCACCAGGGCCAGCAAGAGCGCGGCCCGAATCGGTCCGATGGGTGGAATCTGGCGCAATCGCTTCACCGCCGGATGGCGACGGCTCTCTTCGACCAGTGCGCAGCGCGCTGCTGATGTAAGGGACGAAGCAGGTCCAGCTCCTGATAGAGATATTTTGCGCGCTGACCAACGCCAGCTTGAGAAAGCTTGGCCAACCACGCGGGTCGCAGACGACCAGCCGGCTGACATGAGGTTGGAGAAGATCGTGGAGCCAGCCGGCGCAGCTTCCTTCCTCGAAAGTCACTGCGAGACTGCCACGTACTCCTTGGATAAAATCCACAATCGCGCTGGCTTTGGTTTCCAGCACGCACTCCATCGTAAGCTTGCCCCCGCGATTCAGCACCGCAACCGAAACGCTGGCATGGTGCAGGTCCAGGCCGATATACTTGTCTTCACTCATAAGGCGCTCCTTTGGCGAAGTTGGTGATGCAAACGATCCCAACCTACCTCAAAAGCGGGCGCCTTTTCATATTGCGTGTAATCGCCTGATTTCATCAACGCTCGGCTCAGTTCGGTTTGGCGGCTTCGGAAGCGTGGAATGACACTACTCGCCAGGTTTCCGCATGGCGGGTATACACCTTCGTGAACCGCCAGTCGTCCGAAAGCTCCTGCCCGTTGAGTGTTCGAGTGCGTTGCAGCCGACCGGTTACAACGGCTGCATCTCCGTACACGCGTATGTTTATGTCGGAAGTCGCGTAGCGGAGGAACTTCATGCGTCCCGAACGGGCAAAGGCCATTACCTCTGTTTTGCTCATCACAGGCATCTTCGGCACAGCAACTTCAAGATCATCTGCCCATAAACTCTGCAAAACATCAACGTCTCCATGCTCGTGGGCCTCATTCCACACTTTTTCGAGCCTTTCTAGTTCCTGTTTATCATGTTCACTCGATGACTGGGAGGATACCTGTTTCGAGGCTGCAAGCAGAGTAAAAGCAAACATGACGGTTATGCTGAGCAAAAGAAACCTCACGGGAAGCACCTCCGAAGCGAACCCAAGAGCATAACATTCAAGACGGTTGGCGAAACATCCCCTTTACACTCACAACCGGGACCCCGGTAGGGGTTCTGAGTGAAATCGCCTGGTTTCGCCAACTAATCTTTCGTGGTGAACTATACTCCCGCTCAGGAGCTACCCCATGCGAGTCGGCTCGCTTGCTCTGTTTCTGTCCCTTGTTGCGCTTACTGGCGTGATTATCTCCTCGGAAACATCGATGACTGCACAAGGCGACCACGTTCCACAAACTCCTGCCGAACAATGGCTCACTTTGAGTGCGGAAGCAAAGAGTGAATACGTGCACGGATATTTGCTTGGATTTGAGAGAGGCAAGCGTTCTGGATGCTACTTTTATGAAGAGAAAATAACGCCGTACCTTGCCCACAAATCCGTCCCCCCTGAAAAGCTACCAGCATACGTATGCCTACACACTTTGCCAGACTTCACGCAGCCCTACTCTCAGGTGTACGTTGACGCGATTACGAGGTACTACAACAAATACCCGCATGACCGAGAGGCTGGCGTTCCGAACATCATTGACGAAATGGCCGTTCCACCGGGACTTTTCGATATTGACCGAATTCACGCAAAACTGGACGGGAATGATAGCAGGCACTAGCGCAGCCGCCCTTCTAGCCTAAGTTGGTGAAAAATCCCCTTTACACTCACGACCCGTCCCGCCGGGGTTCTGAGTGAAATCGCCTGTTAACGTCAACTGTCGGGTGATAGTAGACTCTCGCCATGGGCGAGTGGAAGCCTGCGACGATAGAAGAGGTCAATCAGATTGTTGCTAGAGACCTCGAACGGTGCGACGCAGAACAACTTGCAGTGTTCGAAAGATATCGTGTCGCTCCCTTTTTAGCACCTATCGAACGATACGGACGTGCGGAAAGCGTCGTCGTCGTTGCACGGAATGACGATCAGGTCATCTACTACGAAGACGTGGAAGAGGGTTTTAACGTTTCGCCGATCAGCCCAGATGGACGAGTCGTCGAACACTGGTGCAACCAAGACTATCTGGGCTACGCACTCAATGCGTGGATCAAGGGTCGCGGCCTCGTTTGGAGGCCTTAGCATTTGGGTCCCTTAATTAGGCGGCAACTGTCGAAAAATCCCGTTTACACTCACGTCCCGCCGCCCTCGGGGTTCTGAGCGAAATCGCCTGATAACGTCACCTTGGCTTTTTCGAGACTGAAAGCATGGACCGACTATCCACACCAATTCCGTGCCACGAGTCTATGTGGTCATAGACCTCAAGGTCCGAGCATCCGGGGCAGGAGATATTTAGGCGTGCATTGCTGGCCCACTCAAGCTTTAAATCGTGGGCATACCCCGCAGTGAGGACTGATTTCCGGGGTGAACTCGCCCACGGCCAGCCTGAGTCGTGTCGAGGAAGTTGATAGAGTGTTACGTCATACGTATTTGAGGTCGCTGCCCCACAACTTTCCTCTTCCAGCACAGCATCGTAACGACCATCGGGTGATTTCGATGCGTTCAGAACGGCGTACCCGCAGCCACAACACGGTAAACATATGAGTGAACAGACCGTGCAAAGCCCCAACAGAGTGCGCATGTTCATAAGGGAATTTATTGTGGTCAGCGACAAACCAGTTTAGCTGGTGCTGTTGTCGTGGGCCTAGATTCCTGTCGTAAAATCTGTTTACACTCGTAACCGAAGGGTTACAAGTGAAATTGCCTGATTTCAGCAACATCGCTTGCAGGATTGCTCCCAATTGACGTTCCCTGAAACAGAGGCGAGGAGGCCAGGCTGATTGGTGAAGTGTTCGAGTGCCCTCAAGGACAATCTTGCGCTGTTGGCCACCGCGATCGCGGTGGTTTCGGCCATTTTGTTGTGGCTCCACTTTCCAGCGCAACCGCCCAAGGAAAGCAGCACTATTGCTAACTTCTACAGGCACCGGGCGCAGTACGATCAGCTACGAGACATGCTTCTTTCCGACAACGGCTCTATGGCGGTCGCCAGTTGGGGCGTTCAAACATACGGGTCTCTGACGCCGAAGGTGCCGCCTGAAGGAGGGGTCTCGGTTGATCGTTTCCACCAATATCTGGCACTACTAGGCGAAATTGGTGGGAATGCAGCATACCGGACAGAGGGAAAGCATCCGGAGGTTGGGGTATCGGTTTGGGCGGCTGGCTGGGCAGGTTCCACGCGTCATGTCAATATCTGCTGGCGCGAAGATAGTCCTCCAAGACAAGTGATTAGTTTGGACGATTTCTACCGAACACCGGAGCCGAGGCAACCTGTATACAGGCACATTGAGGGGAATTGGTGGATCTGGGCGGACTGGTAAATGTGCGGTTGTCGTAACATCGCAATAGCACTCACAACCCCTCCCGGCACCTGCACGGATCTCAATGAGTGCTAACGCCTGTTTACAACAGTTAGCGCGGAAGATCAAAATTAGCAACATGAACCGCCCCTTCCTCGCAGCATCTTTCTTGCTTATTGCAACATTTGGATTAGCGCAGTCCACAGAAAACCCTTGCTGGAAAACGGCGATGGCGCAATCAGAAATGAATCGTTGCGCGGACTTGGACGCCCGGCAAGCCGATGCCGACCTGAACCGTGTCTATCAGGAATTGCTGTCCAAGCTCAAAAGCGACAACAATGCGACTAGGAAATTACGTGCCGCACAACGCGCTTGGCTCGCGTTCCGAGATGCACATCTGCAAGAGCTCTACCCAGCAAAAGACAAACAGGCAGAGTACGGCAGCATGTACCCGATGTGCTACGCCCAAGTGGCTACCGCGATGACCAAGGAAAGAACGGTGCAGCTTCGCAGAATCCTGGACGACAAGGAACCCTGTGACGTTGCGGGGAGTTAGGCGTTCTGAGTGCAATCGCCTGCTTACGTCAATCAACGCAATATGCCTGAGTTTGTGGTAAAAAAAGTCCGATGACCGACAAGGATGAAAAGGCTCGGCGCAAAGAGTTGCTGCATTCTCAACGGGAGGAAAAACGACGGTCAATCCGCGAAGGATTGCCTGTTCCCGCTGCGATGATGAAGGCGCTTTTCGATTACGTCGATAAGCATCTGGCATCGTCGGAGTGCGACGATACTCTGCATCACGCCAGTGAGTTTATTCGCGCCAACAGCCTTCCCGAAGAGCCAGTTCTTGCTTGGCTCGAAGGCGCGGGAGGGTACTGCGATTGCGAAGCTGTCAGCAACGCGGAGCAGATTCT
>Ga0335080_10005762_pt1 | contig 12787 bp, 12 predicted proteins | sample Lox_Sample_34_FD_206720 | JGI IMG/M metagenome (GOLD analysis project Ga0335080, IMG submission 206720) | Soil microbial communities from Loxahatchee National Wildlife Refuge, Florida, United States - Lox_Sample_3.4 | ecosystem: Environmental > Terrestrial > Soil > Wetlands | place: USA... | reverse complement strand
TCTTCCATGCGGCCCTGCAGCGCTGTGAGCTCCGCGGGCGAGGGCAGGCGGTCGAAGCAGAGCTCGGCGCGGATGCGGTCGCGCTGCTCCTGGACGAAGCGATACTGCAGCAGGTCGAGCTCGCCGCGCAGGGCGATGTCGAGCCGGGTGCCAGGCACGCGCAGACCGCTGGGCAGGGTCATCATGTCGGTGTCGCGGCCGAGCGGCAGGTCCATCAACGGCGTCTGCCAGCCGCAGGTACAGGGCTCCGGCTTGAGGCGGCAGATGTCGCCCTGCTCATAGCGGATGAGCGGCGCAGTGAGCTGGTCGAGACAGGTCAGCACAACGCCGCCTTCTTCACCGGGCGCGACCGGCTCGCCATCGTTGAGCAACTCGACAATCAGTGCGTCGTCCTCGAGGTGCAGTCCGCGGCGCGCGCGGCATTCGGCGGCGATGCGTCCGGCTTCGGCCGAACCGTAGATGTGCGCGATCTCCATCTCCGGCAGGTCAGCGCGCAGACGCGCCTGGAGGGGCGGTGGCAGGACGTTCGAGGAGTTGATCATGAACCTCGGCCGCGCCAGTTCGCCGAGCGGACAGCCTGCCAGTTGCAGCAGGCTCTCGAAGGTGTTGGGGTAAGCCCACAGGACGTCGGGGTTCGAAGCACGGAAGCGTCGCAGGATCTCATCGGGTGCCAGGGTCAGAGGGATGACGTCCATGCGATAGAGCCCGAGCATGCGGTGCAGGCGCGCCGAACGAGTGCGGACCGGGCCGAGCAGCGTCAGCCGGTCGCGAGGGTGCACGCCGATGCCGATGAGCATGCGGAACTCGCGCAGGCGGCGGGTGCGGTACTCGGCCGGGGTCATGCGGACCTCGAAGGGGATGCCGGAATGTCCGCTGGTGTGCAGCGAAGCGGTGGGGCGCGCGCCCGCGGCGATGCTGGCGTTGCCGGCACGGCGCAAAGCGGTCTTAGTGGTAGTGGGGATGCGGCGCAGATCGGAGGGCTCGCGAATATCTTCGGGCTTAACGCCCGCGCCGTCCATCAGACGCGTGTAATACGGCACGTTCGCATAAGCGTGATGGATGAGGCGGCGGAGCTTCGCGCGGCGCAGCTCGTCGATCTGCTCGCGGGTCCAGTGTTTGCGGCGGAGCAGGCGGACGAGTTCGGCGATTTCGGAGATCATTGGCGATCCAGCTCACAAAAGACCGACTTCACCTTGCCGCTGGGCTCCTGCGCGAGGACTTTGACGGGTTCCACTTCCACGCGGATACGCTCACCGAGAACGGCGCTCATGCGTCTCACCAGCTCGGCCGGCTGTTCGTCGCAGCCGCGGCCCCAGATTACGCGCAGACGGAAGGCGTCGAGATCTTCCTGGACCACCTGCACCTGGCGGACGCCGTCGACGGCCTGCAGCCGCGGCAGGATGGTGAGCGCGTGGACGCGCGTGCCGCCTTCGCGGACGATGAGGTCGTCGAGGCGGCCGTCGATCTCGTCCACGATGAGCGGCAGGGTCCGGCCGCATGTGCAGCGCGTCTGCGGGGCGGTGGTGACGATGTCGCCGAGGCGGTAGTTGATGACGACGGTGGCGCGGCTGGTGAGGCTGGTAAGCACGACCTCGCCGCGCTGGCCGGGCGCGACATCGCGGCCGCGGTTGTCCACCACGCGCACGATGACCTGGTCGGTGCTGATATGGAAGCCGCGGCGGGCCTCGCACTGGAAGCCGATGCGCAACGCTTCCACAGCCTGGTATGTGCTGAGCACGGGAATGCCGAGCTCGCGCTCGATCACGGCACGGTCGTCGGGCAGCATGGCGTCCGCGCCGTAGACGACCACCTTCGGCTTCAGGATGCGGCTGCCGGTTTCGGCCACCCAGCGGAAGAACGCGCCGACATGGCTGCCGATGCCGCGGACAACGTCGGGCTTGAACTCGTTGACGCCCGCGAGCAGCTCCGGGAATGGAAGCGAAGGAGCGAGATAGCGGCGGGTGAGCTCGACGGGCCGGGGCACGACGGTGCGGTCTTCCCAGAAGCGGCGGATCTGCTGGCCGGCGCTGCCCTCGCGGTTGAAGACGAGCTCGCGGTAGCCGGCCTCGCGGCCGACTAAGGGCTGCAGGGCGATGCGCTGGCGACGTCCGGCGGCAAGAGCTTCGAAGAGCGCGGGGGCATCGTAGCGGAAGCGGCGGCGGCGGCCGGAGGTACCGCTCGAGAGCAGGGTGAGGCCGTCCTTGTTCTCGTAGCCGGGGGCGAAAAAGCGCTCGGGCTCGAGGGTGAGATCGAGCTTGTCGACCAGCGGCATGCGAGCGAGATCGGCGGCGGTGCGGAGGTCGCCGGGTTCAGTGCCCGCCTTGCGGATCCACTCGCGATAGTACGGCACGTTGCGGCAGGCGTGTTGCACCATGGCCTGCAGACGGCGCGACTGAATGGCCGCCAGCTCCTCCTCAGCCTGCCAGACCAGCGACGCTTCCCGGCGCGCGAGCCATGCCACCGTGCCTGTTGTCCGGATGCGGGTGAGAAGCGTCACAGGCCTGGGATCTTGGGCACCTTCGGAACCTGCGGCATTTGCGGCGCCTTCGGGACCTGGGGCGCGCTGGGCAGATGCGGAGCGCTGGGGATTTGCGGCGCACCGGGGATCTGCGAAGCATTGGGGAGCGAAGGCGCGTTGGGCATATGCGGGGCGCTGGGCGCATGCGGCAGGTCGGGCATGTGCGGCATGTGCGGCATGTGCGGCATCTGGGGAGCCTGGGGGACCGACGGCGCCTGAACATGCGGCATCTGGGGCATGTGCGGCGCCTGCGGCTGCTGCAGAAGGTTCGGCATCTGCGGCACGGGTGGGACGGCGGGCTTGAGCGCATCGACGATGTGGTAGTCGTGCGGGACTTGGAAGAGATGATCGGGCGGATGCACCTCCTGGATGCCCTTCAGGCGAGTCAGCGTGTCGCCGACGCGAGGGTCGGAGTGGCTGTTCTGGACCACCGCGTTCAGCCCCTTCGCGCACCAGGTTTCGGAGACCGTTTTGATGGCCTGTGGGTTTCCGGACATGCCCGCTGGGATATTGGTGGTGACGCGGGTGCCTTTCGAGAGGTAGCCCTCGATCATGCGCTCGCCGAGTTCTTGGGGAGGCTCGGGATGCGGCATGGTCGGCATGCCGGGGAGCTGGGGCGAAGGCTGAGCGAGAGCGGGATGCTCGGGCAGTTGCCCGCCGCCGGGGAGACGGCTGCGGATGGCGGTTTTGTCGGGATGGAGCAGGTACATATACCCGGCGACCGGGTCAGAAATCATGGTCAGGCCGGGCAGCGGAGGCTGTCCGGGCGCGGCGGGCATGGGCGGAAGCTCGCGGCGGGTACGGCCGAGGGCGTCGCGAGAGATTTGAGCCGTAAGAGTCTCCCTGCTGACGCCTCCGGAGGGCAAAACGAGGCGTCTTTCGGTGATTTCCTGTGCCGTAAATGGGACACCTTTTACCGGTCCGGCGGCTTCTCCGCCACAATGCATGATCACGCTGCCCATCGCCGTTCCTCCTTATGTTGCAGGCGTTTGCGCGGATACCTCACAGGATGTATAGCACCGGCCGGGGGCGGTGCGTCCCATCCAAACCAGAGTCGCTGGAGACGAACCCGCGCCATTCGTATCGTGTTGAGCAGACACGGTAGAAAGGTGGGAAAGCGGCTGTTACGAGTCCGTGCAACGCTCGCGAACCTGCCTTTCGGTGTCGGCATATTCCTGGGCGGTGTCGAGCGCCTGCACAGCGGCCGTGGATAGGCGCATAAATATGGCACCGACACGTTCCTGAACGGTGTGCTGGGCGGCCTGGAACTGCGAGCGCGGGGCCCAGGTGGGGTTGACGAGTATGGCGGCGAACTGCGAGTCGGAGCGGAGCTCGCTCTCCATGCGCGACATGATGTTAGTGTTGTCGCGAACGTGTTTCTGTTCGTGCAGGAGCCAGACGTTGCGGGCGCATTCGCTCAGATCGGAGGAGAGGTGGATCTCCTGGCGAAGGCTGAGGCGCAGAGTGCCGGTATTGAAGCGGAACTCGGAGCCGTGGTTGCGAGTTTCGAACTGCAGCGCGGTCTGATCGCTGCGGATGACGGGGATGGTGAGGCCGACGATGGAGGAGCCGGACGGCGCGGGCGTACCCTGGGACTGGGCGAGCTGGGCGAGCCGGGACGGGCTGTCGAGAGTTGGGCCGGTGGCCGAGGTGACGGACGTGGAGATGGTCAGCGGCATTGGAATAGGATCGCACGGATGTGGCGCGGTGGGAAGGAGGGAATCCCCTGGAACCGGGGAGGCGCGGGACCGTCTGTTAGTATGAACGCGTGCGCGTGAAGGTACTGTATTTCGGCCTGTTGAAGGACATGGCCGGAGTGGCGCAGGATTCCATCGATTGTACCGAGGGGGAGACTCTCGCGGCGGTTTACGACCGTTGCGCGAGCCGTGCGCCGGCGCTGGCCCGCTGCCGTTCGGGCGTGGTGCCGGCGCGCAATCAGCAGTTCGCGAGATGGACCGACGCGGCCGCGGAAGGGGATGAAATTGCGTTCCTGCCACCTGTGAGCGGGGGGACGGGACAGTACATCCAGGAGATTTTGGACGAGCCCGAGGGGCACTTCTTCGCGCTGACGCGCAAGCCGATCGACGCCGCAGCACTGGCACGGCGGGTTCTGCGCGGCGAAGACGGCGCGGTGGTGAACTTCGAGGGCGTGGTGCGCAACAACACGAAGGGCCGGGCGACGCTCTTCCTCGACTACGAATGCTACGAACCACTGGCAATCCGAACCATGGCCGAGATCGGCAGGGAGATCGCGCGCACGCACGCGATTGGGCGCATCGCGATGGTGCACCGGCTGGGGCGTATGGAGATCGGGGAGACCAGCGTGGCGGTGGTGGTGTCGGCTCCGCACCGGCGGGCAGCGTTCGAGGCGGCGCTGGAGGGGATCGACCGGCTAAAGCGCACGGTGCCGATCTGGAAGAAGGAGCACTTCGCGGACGGCGAGGTGTGGGTGGACGGCGAGTGGGACGATTTGTTGCTGCGGCGCTGACGCTGGCAGTGCTGGCGTGCGCGCAGACGCCGATCTTCCGCGCGGACGTGAAGCTGGTGCGGCTCATCGTCACAGTGAAGGATGCAGCCGGGAGTCTGGTGAGCAATGTCACCAAGGACGATTTCACTGTCCTCGACAATGGCGTGCAGCAGGAGGTGGCAGTATTCGAGAGGGACACCGATCTGCCGCTTTCAGTCTCGATACTGATTGATGCCAGCGGCTCCACATGGACTCAGTTCGCCAATGAGGAGCAGGACGTGCTGCGGTTCGTGCACGCTGTTATTGCCGAACGCAATCCGCGGAACACCGTGGCTCTGTATTCGTTTAACGAGCAGGTCACGCTGCTGTCCAGTTTCACGCGGAACATGACGCGGCTCGAGCACGGTTTGCACGGGCTGAAGGCCGGAGGCACAACGTCTTTATACGACGCGATCTGGCTGGTGTCCAAGGATCTGGAAGGACGCGAAGGGCGGCACATCATCGTGGTGGTGAGCGATGGCGAGGACGTCGGAAGTGTGCGGGATTTCCACGAGGCCGTGGATGCCGCGCAACTGGCCGATGCGACGATTTATCCGGTGGTGATCATTCCGTTCAAGAGCGACGTGCTGCGGCTGATTGGCGGGGAACACGCGCTCACGACGATGGCGCTGCGGACCGGCGGGCGAGTGTTCCCATCGACAACCGGCGCGGAACTGGAAGCGGCGTTCACGGATCTGCTGCGCGAGCTGCGCACGCAGTATCTGGTGGGCTACTATCCGAAGAACGTACCGCCGACGACGAACCGTTTTCACACCACGACGGTGAAGCTGGCGCGTCCAGGATTGCGGGCCATTACGCGCAGCGGCTATTATGGAACTACTGACCGCTGATCTCACGTGAATGGCCTCCAAAGGAACCAAGTCAAGGCCGCGCGCACCCGAACAGACATTCGAAGAAGCAAATTACCTTCGGTATCTGAGCGAAAACGCGGTTCCGGTGCGCGTGAAGCTGAGCAATAACGAAGAAGTAGCCGGGACGGTGGAGTTCTTCGACGCCGCCTTCATCCGGCTGACGCGCCGCGGCGCGCCGAACCTGTTTTTGTTCAAACACGACATCAAGTATTTGTTTGAGGACTCGAAGTAGCGTGTCCTCCTTCGCCGAGGCCGCCGGGCAGATTGCGCGCGAAGCCGGCGGCGTGCTCATGGAGCATTTCGGGCGCGTACAGGTGGAGCTGAAGGGCCGCTTCGACGTGGTGACGGAGGCCGACCGTGCCTCCGAAAGACTGATTGTGGCGCGGCTGAAGGAGCGGTTTCCAGAGCATGCCGTGGTGGCGGAGGAGGGCTTCGGGAAGGACTCGGCGGGGGCCGAATACCGCTGGTATGTGGATCCGCTGGACGGCACCACGAACTTCGCGCACAGCTTTCCGATGTTCAACGCGACGCTGGCGCTGGAGCACAAGGGCGAGCTGATTGCGGGGGTGATTTACGACCCGGTACGCGACGAGATGTTCCTGGCCGAGCGCGGGGGCGGGGCTTTCCTGAACGGAGCGCGAATCTCGGTGTCGAGCGCGCCGATTCTGGATTCGGCGCTGCTGGCCACGGGATTCCCCAGCCGCAAGCGGCACCAGAACGTCAACGTGTACTTCTTCTACCAGATGGCGATGATGACGCACGGGGTGCGGCGGGCGGGGTCGGCCGCGCTCGATCTGGCGTATGTGGCATGCGGACGGCTGGACGGGTTCTGGGAGTTCGGGCTGAGTCCGTGGGACATGGCCGCGGGAGTGCTGCTGGTGCGGGAAGCGGGCGGCGCGGCATCGGACATGTACGGCAAGCCGGTGGATCTGCGCGGGCCCACGGTGCTGTGCGACAACGGCCACATCCACGAAGAGATTCTGGGGGAGTTCGCGGGAATCTTTCGCGGCGATCTGCGATTCGTGATGCCAGAAATCCACGGTTAGCCGGCTGATTGCCGCCTGACCTCCCCGCTGCGCCTGCGCGGTTTGAGGAGGTTCCTTGAAACCGCTCGAAGGACCGAGTATCGTCGCGCGGCTGACCGCCGCCGGGCTGCTGTTGCACCTTTACGCGGCACACTACTATGGGTATTTCGTCGATGAGCTGTATTTCCTCGCGTGCAGCAGGCATCTGGCATGGGGCTACGTGGACATGCCGCCGCTGGTGCCGGGCATCGTATGGCTGACGCGCACGCTGTTGGGCGACTCGCTGGCGGCGATCCGGGTGCCCGCGATGCTGGCGGGCGCGGCGACGATCTGGCTGGCCGGCAGGCTGGCGCGCGAACTCGGCGGCGGACGGTTCGCGCAGGCGCTGGCGGCGCTGTCGGTGCTGGTTGCGCCATCGCTGCTTTCGATGACGCACTACGTCTCGATGAACGCGTTCGAGCAGGTGCTGTGGCTCGGGTTTGCGTTTGCGGTGGCGCGCATCATTCGGACGGGCAACCAGAAGCTGTGGCTGTGGGTGGGCCTGATCGCGGGCATCGGGCTGAACAACAAATACTCGATTCTGTTCCTGGGGATCGGGATTACCGTCGGGCTGCTGCTGACGCCGGCGCGAGCGGCGTTCGCGAAACCGTGGATCTGGCTGGGGGCGGCGATTGCGTTCGCGCTGATTGTGCCGAACCTGGCGTGGAACGTCCGGAACCATTTCCCGTTTCTGGAGCTGATGGCAAACATCCGCCGCACCAACTACAACATGAGCTTCACGCCGCTGCAGTTCTTCGGCATTCAGGTCACATTCCTGCTGCCGTTCAATCTGCTGGTGTGGCTTCCGGGCCTGTGTTGGTATCTCTTCGCGGCCGAGGGCAGGCGCTGGCGTGCGCTCGGCATTGCCTGGATCGTCATCGCAGCGATCATGTTTCTGCCCAACGGCAAGCCGTACTATCTGCTGCCCGCTTACCCGATGCTGCTGGCGGCGGGCGGGGTGGCGCTGGAGAAATGGCTCGCGCGGCCGCGTCTGGCGTGGTGCCGGTCCACGCTGGTGTGGACGCTGGTTTGCGCGGGCATCAGCGCGCTGCCGTTCGCGCTGCCCGTGCTGCCTCCGGAGCTTTACGTGCGCTACTCGGGCTGGATGCACTTCTCACCGCCGGTGATCATCCGCGGGCAGTTCGGACAGCTTCCGCATTTCTTCGCGGATCAGTTCGGATGGCCGGAGATGGCGGCAGCCGTGGCAAGGGCGTACAACGGGCTGCCGGCGGAGGAGCGCGCGAAGACGGCGATTCTGGCGCAGCGGTACGGCGAGGCAGGGGCGGTGGATCTGTTCGGGGAGCGGCAGGGACTTCCGGCGGCGATCTGCGGGCACCAGAATTACTACCTGTGGGGATCGCGCGGGTACTCGGGCGAGAGCGCGATCGCGTACGGGTTTTCGAGGGAGCGGCTGGAGTTCTGGTTCGCCTCGGTGGAAGATGCGGGGACGGTGGACCATCCCTGGTCGCCCGAGCACGAGCACTTCACGGTGTTTCACTGCCGTGCCCCGAAACGGCCGCTGCAGGAGCTGTGGCCGGAGCTGAAGAATTGGGATTAGGAGGTCCAGTGTTGGCCGGGAGACGAAGCGCCCGCTCGTAGTACTATAGTTCGAGCTGAACGGAAGGAGCCTTCCATTCGATGTGGAACAAACGAAAAGAAGAGGAATATCCATCCAGGCCGGCGGCTTCCCCCGTGCCACCAGCCGCCCCGGCAACTTCAATCATTCAGAAGGAGTCGATTCCCGTGTCTGCTTCGCCCATACGCAACTCTGAACCCGACTTCCGCGGCGCCGCGATCATCGGCAAGTCGGTCATGATCAAAGGCCAGATTGTGAGCCGCGAGGATCTTACCATTGACGGGGAAGTGGAGGGCACCGTCGAGCTGCAGGAACACCGACTCACCGTGGGTCCGCACGGCAAGGTTCGGGCGGACATCAAAGCGCGCGAGATCGTGGTGCTCGGCAACGTCTACGGCAATGTCGACGTGGCGGACAAGATTGAAATCCGCAAGGATGCGAAGCTGGTGGGCGACATCAAGACGGCGCGTATCGTGATTGAAGACGGCGCGTACTTCAAGGGGACCACGGACATTGTGCGGCCCGAGCCGAAAGCAGCTCCAGCGCCTCCCAAGCCGGCTGCCGCGGCGCCCGTACCCACGGCGGCTGCGAGCGTGGCTGCGCCGGGATCTTCGGCTCCCGCGGAGGCGAAGCGATAGAATCGTGGTGGGGCGGGGTACCGCCCCGCTATGACGAGCTCGACACAGCACGCGCAGAACCGCAACAGTCACGGACTGGATCAGTTTTTCGCGTCGATCCGGGAGCGCAGCGGACTGTCGATACTCGATCTGGCGGGGGCCAGCCAGGCGAACATCACGTTCATCACGCAACTGGGCCACAAGCTGTACTCCGACGATATTCTGCGAACGCTCTCGGCGTCGTTCGGGACCGACAGCGAGTTTCTGACGCGGCAGGCGGAGCCGCAGCGCGCCGAATATTTCCTGCAACAGAGTCTCGATTTCCCGGACGACACCTTCGACGGAGCGCTGGTGTGGGACACGCTGCAATTTCTGGCGCCGCCGCTGTTGCAGCTAACGGTGGACCGGCTGTCGCGGGTCCTTCGGCCGGGGGCATACATGCTGTCGTTTTTCTGCGCGGATGAGAAGGCGAAGGCGATCCCGGTGAATTCGTACCGGATTCAGGATTCAAAGACGCTGAATCTGGTGCCACGCGGAGAGACGAGGCCGGCGCAGTTCTTTAACAACCGCGCGATTGAGCGGCTGTTCCATGATTTCCAGTCGGTGAAGTTTTTCCTCACGCGCGACAATCAGCGCGAAGTGATCGCACGGAGATAGCGGGGCGCCACAAAGGCGGTGAAGCCAGCGTCAAGCGCAAACGGCTTCGGCGTTCCTGTTGCCGCGCGGTGAGGCGGTGAGCTGATCGGCCACGCGAGCCAGCAGGACCTGCGGAGCAAATGGACGGGTCAGGAAGCCGGAACACACGTCGGTGGCGCCGTAGCATTCGTCGGCTTCGTCGGCGGTGCCGGCGATGAGCAGGACCGGCAGGAACGGCGACTGGCGGCGGATGCGGCGGGCGAGATCGGTGCCGGACATGCCGGGCAGACCCGCGTCGGCAACCATGAGGTCGATATTGCTGCGCCAGCACTGATAAAGCTCCAGCGCGGCGGAGCTGGTGGCGGCTTCGAGCACACGGTAGCCCTGCTCAGTGAGGGCGGACACCATGAAGCGGCGCACGGCCGCTTCGTGTTCCACGAGCAGCACAGTACCGGAAGCGGTCTGGAGGCGCGCGAGCTGGCTGGCGGAGTGCGCGGTCTCGCTGCGCATGCAGAAGCGCTCTTCCAGGGTCTTGATGCGGGCCAGCAGCGTGGTGCGCTTGATGCGCAGCAGGTCGGCCGCGCGCGCCTTGTTGCCGCCGGAGTGGGTCAGGGCCTGATCGAGCAGGGATTTTTCGAAGGCGCTCACGACCTCGTCGAAATCGAGGCCTTCCTCGGGAACGGTGATCCAGGGGCGCTTCGGCTCCGGACGCTCGCGGCCGGAAGCGGCCACGGGGAAATCGCTCGGATACAGAATGCGGCGGTCGCCGGTAAAGGCGACGGCCATCTCCACGGCGTGTTCGAGCTGGCGCACGTTGCCCGGCCAGTCGAGCGCAGCAAGACGATCGCTGGTTTCGGGGCTGATCTGTTTTTCGGGAAGCCCTTCCGCGCGGCAGGTCTTGCTGACGAAGTGCTGCAGCAGTAGAGAAATATCCTCGCGGCGGTCGCGCAGGGCGGGAAGATTGATCGGCACTACGTTGAGGCGGTAGAAAAGATCCTCGCGGAAGCGGTGCTCGCGGACGGCCTGTTCCAGATCCATGTTGGAGGCGGCGATGATCCGCACGTCCACGCGTACGGTGTCGGAGCTACCCACGCGCTGGAATTCCTGTTCCTGCAGAACGCGCAGAAGCTTGGCCTGGACGCCGAGGGGGAGGTCGCCGATTTCATCGAGAAACAGAGTGCCGTGGTTGGCCTGCTCGAAGCGGCCAATACGGCTGGTGTGCGCGCCGGTGAATGCGCCGCGGGTGTGGCCGAAGAGCTCGGCTTCAATCAGGTTCGCGGGCAGGGCGGAGCAGTTCACGGCAACCATCGGGAGGTGAGAACGATTGCCCGCCATGTGAATGGCCCGGGCGACCACCTCTTTTCCAGTTCCCGTCTCGCCCGAGATCAGAATGGTGCAGCGGCGCGCGGCCACAAGGCGGATCGCGTCGCAAATCTGTTGCATGGTGCGGCTTTCGCCGACCAGCAGGCGGCGCCAGGGTTCGGATTCCTGGTCCACGGCGGCGGAGAGACGTCGGAGGCTGTTGCGGTCCAGCGCCGAAGCGATGACGGATTCCAGCCGGTCGAGGTCGAGCTCACCCAGAAGGACGTAGTATGCGCCGGTACGGGTCAGGCGGATGGCGTCATCAACGGTGCCGGAGGGGTCGTGAACGATCACGGGGAGGCCGGGATCGGCGCGCAGCAGCTCGTAAAGAGCCTCTTCGGGAGCGCAATCCTCGCAGGGTAAGCGCAGCACAGCGGCCGACATGAGTGTCTCGCCAACCCGCTCCACTGCGTCCCAGACGCTCCGCGCGACGACCACTCCGTAATCGCGCGATGCGCCCCCGATTTGTTGCGCTTCAGTTTCAGACCCAATCCAAAGAACTCTGGAAGACACGCCCGTAATCCCTTCGTCTGTATGAAGAAAAGCTATTTGAAAGTTGAGTTTAAACGGGACGTGTGGGCAAAGCCAGAAGTCTTGTGTGGGGGAGGATACTCCCATATGGAGGTATACGTATAGTACTGTAGGTCTTACCCCCAGGAGATCCGCTGCATGAAGTTTTCGACGCTACCTGCCGACAGAGGACGAGCGAATCCAGCCGGTTCGTCTCTGACCGATGATCTCCACGTGCGCCAGATCGCCGCGGATTTCGAGGATCCGGATTTTTGCGCCCCTCTCGACCGAGGTTAGCGCGCCAGCCTGGATCATCTCCTTGAGGCGGCCATCGCCTTTGGCGAATTCACCGCCCCACGTCTGGAAGGCCTGTTCATCCCGTAGCATGGGCAGGTCTCTCTGACGAGCGATGACGGTTGCCGTATCCGAAGGGACACCCCGGTCCGCCTCGCCAAGGGACATATCGCGCAGGAGCGGGAGATTTCGAGCTATTTTCACGGGCTCGGGTGTTTTTGGCTGAGCTTCTGGCGCGGGCCCTGGGGCCGGCGGGGGGGCAACGACCGGCACGGGGGCCGGCTGCGGGGCCGGAGCAGTCGCTACCGCCGCAGCGACGGGCGAGGGCGCGTGAGGGACAACAGGCGGGACGGCGGGTGGAACGGCGCGAACCACTTCGCGCGCGACGGTGGCGGCGGGATGGAGAGGGGAACGCATATGCTCCACTGCGGCGGCCACAGAGACCAGGGCGAGCCCGACGAGGACACAGAGGGAAACTCGCTCGGCGATGCTGCTGGCCGCAGCGGGGTTGCGCAGGCTGATACGCACCACGGTCCGCATTCCGAAAAGGCCTTTCCGCGCCGAAGCTTTGACTCCAGAACCGGCGGGCGTCAGGAAACCAGCGTCGCCGATGGCGTCATCGCTTTCCACAGCCTGGTGGCAGGAGGGAGAGAAAACTCTCGAAATCATCGCAAACAGTTGATTCATAAAGAGAAGCCGGGGATTGCCGTGCCCGGTTCCTTCCCGCGATTCGCTGACTCACGACTGGTACTACGCATTTGAAGTACCTCCCCAAATTTCCTTCTAAAACCGGCCTGTCCTCCTCGATACAAAAGGCAGAGGAAAGAATCCC
>Ga0335080_10005761_pt1 | contig 12787 bp, 9 predicted proteins | sample Lox_Sample_34_FD_206720 | JGI IMG/M metagenome (GOLD analysis project Ga0335080, IMG submission 206720) | Soil microbial communities from Loxahatchee National Wildlife Refuge, Florida, United States - Lox_Sample_3.4 | ecosystem: Environmental > Terrestrial > Soil > Wetlands | place: USA: Florida... | reverse complement strand
CAGTCGACGCGACGCGCGACCAGATGTCGAAGCTCTCGTCCGCGGTGCGCCCGAGCGGCTTCTCGCAGAGCACGTGCTTCCCGGCCTCGGCGGCGGCGATCGTCGGCTCGCCGTGGAGCGCGTTCGGACCGCCGTTGTCGAAGAGGCCGATGCTCTCGTCCGCGACGATGTCGCGCCAGTCCGTCGTCCAGCGCTCGTAGCCGTAGCGGCGCGCAGCCTCGGCGACCGCCTGCTCGTTCCGGCCCGCGATCGCGACGAGCCTCGGCACGAGCGGCGGCGGCCATGTCATGTGCTCGATCGTCAGGAACGCGTGCGAGTGCGCCTTCCCCATGAAGGCGTACCCGAGCATCCCGACGCCGATCTCCCTTGTCGTCTCGTCGGCCATGCGCCGCGGGGATACTACGCACGTGGACGCGGTGAAGTGGGGGATCATCTCGACGGCCGACATCAACCGGAAGGTGATCCCGGGCGCGCACGCGTCGCCGAAGGTCGACCTCGTCGGCGTCGCGAGCCGCGACCGTGCGCGCGCCGAGGCGTACGCGCGCGAGTGGGAGATTCCGCGTGCGTACGGCTCGTACGAGGAGCTGCTCGAGGACCCGGAGATCGAGGCCGTCTACATCTCGCTCCCGAACACGATGCACAGCGAGTGGTCGATCCGCTCGATCGAGGCGGGGAAGCACGTCCTCTGCGAGAAGCCGTTCTCGCGCCATCCCGAGGAGGTCGCCGCGGCGTTCGACGTCGCCGAGCGCGCGGGCCGCTTCCTCTCCGAGGCGTTCATGTACCGCCACAACCCGCAGACGAAGCGCCTGAAGCAGCTCGTCGCCGACGGCGCGATCGGCGAGCTCCGGCTCGTGCGCACGACCTTCAGCTACGGGTTGTACGACGAGGACAACATCCGCCTGCGGACGGACGTCGAGGGCGGCGCGCTGATGGACGTCGGCTGCTACTGCGTCAGCGGCGCGCGGCTCGTCGGCGGCGAGCCGGAGAGCGTCTTCGGCCAGGCGTGGTTCGGCGAGACCGGGACGGACTGGGTCTTCACCGGCGAACTGCGGTTCCCGGGGAACGTGCTCGCGCACTTCGACTGCGGCACGGCGATGACCGACCGCGACGAGCTCGAGGTCGCCGGCAGCGAGGGCTCGCTCTTCGTCGACGACCCGTGGCACTGCCAGACGCCGGTGATCGAGCTGCGCCGCGACGACGGCGTCGAGCGGATCGAGCTCGAGCGCGAGGACTCGTACCGGCTCGAGCTCGAGAACGTGAGCGACGCGATCCGCGGCGAGGGCGAGCTGCTGCTCGGCCGCGACGACGCGATGGGCCAGGTGCGCGCGATCGAGGCGCTGCACCGGTCCGCGACGACGAACGAGCCCGTTCGGTGGTGACGGAGGCCGAGCGCGAGGCCGCCCGCGAGCGGACGGTCGCCGCGCTCGCCGACGCCGGGATCGCCCTCACCGCCGCCGAGCGCGACGCGATCGAGATCGCCGACTTCGGCCTCGGCCGGCTCGAGGACTACGGGCTCGAGGTCGTCGTCTACGTCAACACGCCGCGCGTCTGCGCGAAGGAGCTCGTGCTCTTCCCGCGGCAGGTCTGCCCCGAGCACCGGCATCCGCCGTTCGACGGCACGCCGGGGAAAGAGGAGACGTTCCGCTGCCGCGCCGGCACGGTCTACCTCTACACGGAGGGCGAGCCGACGTCCGAGCCCGCCGCGCGCCCGCCGGCCGACGGCGTCTTCACCGTCGCGCACGAGATCGTCCTCCGCCCCGGCGGGCAGCACACGATCCCGCCCGACACGCTCCACTGGTTCCAGGCCGGCGACGAGGGCGCGGTCGTCTCCGAGTTCTCGACCGAGAGCCGCGACGACCTCGACGTCTTCACCGACCCGCGCGTGGTGCGCTAGCGGCTCGAGAGACCCGCGGCGTCGAGCGCGGCGCGCGCGAGCGCCTCGTCGTCGGCGCCGGGCAGCCCGCTGACGCCGACCGCGCCGACGCGCGTCTCGCCGTCGAAGGCGGCGACGCCGCCGAGGAAGAACGTGAAGAACGGGTCGAAGCTCGCCCGCTCGACCGGGTCGTCGGCGACCTTCGCCGCGAGGGCCCGGGTCGAGACGGCGTCGCTCCGCGCCGCGGTGTACGCCTTCCGCTCCGCGTTCAGCCGCGTGTCGGGCGCCGCGCCGTCCATCGTCGCCGCCGCGACGACCTCGCCGTGGCCGTCTGCGACGAACACCGACACCGGGCCGGGGGCCTCCGAGACGACGTGCCGGACGACGGCGAGTGCCTGTTCGAGACGCATTCGGGCCATTCTCGCGCAATCGGATTCGGCTCGGAACCGTCTACGATTCCGTGGCGATGACGGCTCAGGCCGAATCTGGACGGGGCGGCCGCGCGCTCGTCATCCGGGGCCGGTCCTATCCGGTTCTCCTGCCGAGGCTGAGCGATCCGCGGCTCCACCTCGCGGCGACGATCACGTCGCTCCAGGTGCTCGGCCAGGTCGCGTTCGACTTCAAGCTCTCGATCGCGCAGATCCTCGTCTCGCTCGGCACGTGCGCGATCCTCGAGGTCGGGATCGCCTTCTTCCGCCAGCACGTGCTCATGTGGCCCGCGAGCGCGCTCATCACCGGCAACGGCGTCGCCTTCGTCCTCCGCGTGCCGGGGACCGAGCACGGCGACTGGTGGAGCATGAACGGCTGGTGGATCTTCGCCGCGACGGCCGCGGTCTCGCTCCTCTCGAAGTACCTGATCCAGTGGCGCGGCCGGCACATCTTCAACCCGTCGAACTTCGGGCTCGTCCTCTGCTTCCTGATCCTCGGCAAGGACCGGGCCGACCCGCTCGAGTTCTGGTGGGGGCCGATGTCGCCGTGGATGGCGGCCGCGCTCCTGATCATCGTCGGCGGTGGGATCCTGATCCTGCGGCGCGTGCGGCTGCTCTCGGTCGCGGTCGCGTTCTGGATCGCGTTCGGCCTCGGGATCGGGCTGCTGTCGCTCCGCGGCCACGCGATGACGGCGTCGTGGCACCTCGGGCCGATCACCGGGCTCAACTTCTGGCTCGTGCTGATCACGTCGCCGGAGGTCCTCGTCTTCACCTTCTTCATGATCACCGACCCGCGGACGGTGCCTCTCGGGCGTGCGGTGCGGCTGATCTACGCCGTGTCGATCGGGCTGCTCGCGACGCTCCTGATCGCGCCGCAGACGACGGAGTTCGGTGCGAAGGTCGCGCTGCTCGGCTCGCTGACGATCCTCTGCGCTGCGCGGCCGCTGCTCGAGTGGCTCGTCCCGGAGGGCGCGGTCTCGCGGCGGCGGATCGGGCTCGCGGGCGCCGGCGGCGCGGGGCTCGCCGGCGCCGTCGCGTTCGCGGGGCTGCTCGTCCTCGCCGGGCTGCCGGCGCGGCCGTCCGCCGCGTCCGCGGCACAGCTGTCCGGCATGGGATCGCTCCCGCGCGTGACGGTCCTCCACTCCGACGGCCTCGCGACGCAGCTCGACGAGCGCACCGCGTCGGTGATCGCGGGCGACCTCGTCGCCGACCTCCGCACGCGCGCCGACGCGCTCCGGCTCCGCGACGCGACGCACGCGTCGACGGGCGTCGCCGGATCGATGCTCGCCGACGTCCGGGAGCAGATCGCCTCGGCGCAGGGCCACGCGATCGTCGTCCCGAGCTACAGCCTCCAGCACGTGACGCTGCGGCTCCGGCCCGGCACCGACCAGGGCCCGCCGACGATCGTCGCCCAGGCCGGTGGGCTCGTGCAGCAGACGACGTACAGCGGTGACGCCGTCGTCCGGCGCGAGAGCCCGTCGCCGTTCGCCGCGACGTTCGAGCTCGGTCAGGGCGGCTCCGGCTGGGTGATCCTCGGCGCGCAGGGCGCGGGTGCCGGCGCATCGTCCGGCTCGAGCTCCGTCCTCACCGTGAAGGTCGGCGACCTCCGGCTGCGCGACGTCGCGAAGCAGGTCGGCCTCGACTTCCGCCAGGGCTCGTTCCGCTTCGGGATGTCGAACGACGTCGGCGCGATGATGGGCGGCGGGCTCTGCTGGCTCGACTACAACGGCGACGGCTGGCAGGACCTCTTCGTCGTCAACTCGTACTCGGACGACGACACCGACACGTGGGCGGCGCACGGCGGGCTGCCGACGAGCCAGCTCTTCGAGAACGAGCACGGCCATTTCGTCAACGTCACGCGGCGTGCGCACGCCGGGCTCGCGGTGAAGGGGGACGGCTGCGTCGCGGCCGACCTGAACGGCGACGGGCGGCCCGATCTCGTCGTCACGACGACGGACGGGATCAAGCTCCTCTGGAACAACGGCAACGGCACGTTCACCGAGGGCGCGCAGGCGGCGGGGATGACGGCGTCGGGCTGGTACACGGGCGTCGCGGTGGCGGACGTGAACGGCGACGGCCGCCCGGACGTGTTCGTCGCCGGCTACACCGATCTCAACGACCCGGTCGAGGGCTCGACCGCCGGGTTCCCGACGCGCGACGCCGGCGTCCGCGACCTCCTCTACCTGAACGAGGGCGGCGGCCGCTTCCGCGAGGTCGGCGTGGCCGCCGGGCTCGAGTCGGCCGTCTTCTCGCACGGGCTCGGCGCCGAGTTCGTCGACTACAACGGCGACGGGCGGCCCGACCTCTACGTCGCGAACGACGAGGACCCGAACCAGCTCTACGAGAACGTCCCGTGGCCCGGCGGCGCGAAGGCCGACCCCGCGGGGCTCGGCTTCCGGTTCGAGGAGCGCGCCGGCGCCGAGGGCGTCGCCGACCCGTACGCCGGGATGGGGATCGCGGCCACGGGCTCGAGCCTCTTCGTCTCGAACTCGCGCCGCGAGCCGTCGGCGGCGTACGCGAAGACGGGCGGCCTGGGCTCGCCGGCCTTCCGGAGCGTGCGCTCGTCGTTCCTCCCGGCGCTCGGCACGGACTTCGCCGGCTGGGGCGCGTCGTGGGTCGACCTCGCGAACAACGGGAGGCCGTCGCTCGCGCTCGCCGCGGGCGCGATCCCGGTCACGAAGCTCGCGGCGGACGCGGAGCCGGTGCGGATCCTCGCCGCGCTTCCGGGCAAGACGGGCTACGCCACCGCTGTCGGCGTGTTCACGAGCGGCGGCGTGAAGGTCAACGGGCGCGGGCTCGCGGCGGCGGACGTCGACAACGACGGCCGGATGGACATCGCGATCAACACGATCGGCGGCAAGCTCGTGCTGCTCCGCCCGACGGGGAAGATCGGCCACTGGCTCGACGTGAAGCTCGACGCGTTCTCGCCGGGCGCGACCGTCACCGCGGTCCTCCCCTCCGGGAGGACGCTCGTCCACACGGTTCAGGCGGGCAGCAGCTACCTGTCGTCCGAGGATCCGCGCGTGCACTTCGGGCTCGGCGACGCGACGACGGTGCGCAGCCTCACGATCCGCTTCCCGGGCGGCAGCGTGACGCGCCTCGCGAACCTGCACGGCGACCGCGTCGTCTCCGTCGCGCGGCCGGCGCTGCGCACGACCGCGTCGGTCTCCGCGCCGACGTCCTACGCGCTCGCGGGCTGCACGCCCTCCGTCCCGGCGGGGTCGGTCGCGCACGTCTGGGACCGGGCCGCCGTCACGGTGCTCGGCGACGGGCTCGAGTCGGAGCCGGTGCAGGCGCGCGACCTCTTCCACCTCTCCGCGGCGATGTGGGACGCGTGGGCGGCGTACGACCCGGCGGCCGCCGGCTACGTCTTCAACGGGAAGGCGAGCGCCTCGAACGTCCCCGCCGCGCGCAACGCCGCGATCAGCTACGCCGCGTACCGGCTGCTCCTCTGGCGCGCGTCGTACGGCTCGAATCTCGACTCGACGTTCGCGAACCTCACGTCGACCATGCGCGCGCTCTGCTACTCGACCGCGTACGCGACGACGAAGGGCGACTCGCCGGCCGCGCTCGGCAACCGGATCGCGGCGGCGTTCGTCGCGTACGGGCAGCGCGACGGCTCGCTCGAGCGGCAGCACTACCTCGACCCGAGCTACGTGCCGCAGAACGCACCGCTCGTCGTGAGCCAGCCCGGCTCGGCGATCCACGACCCGACGCTCTGGCAGCCGCTCGCGCTCGGGCAGACCGCCGTCCAGGGCCTCGCCCCGATCCCGGCGAAGGTGCAGAGCTTCGACGGCGCGCAGTGGGGCAACGTGCGGCCGTTCGCGCCGCGGACGCCGAAGGCCGGCGCGCCGCCGCTCGGCGACGCGACGACGAAGGCGTACAAGCGTGCCGCCGTCGCCGTCATCCGCGCGGTCGACACTGCGCCTTCGCGCCTGCCCTACGCTCCGTCGCCGATCGAGTGGAACCTCGTCGCAGGCGCCTCCCCGTACACGTCGCTCGCGCACGACGTGAAGCTCTACTTCGCGCTGAACGGCGCGCTGCACGACGCCGCGATCGCCGCGTGGGGGGCGAAGCGGGCCTACCAGGCGCCGCGGCCGATCTCGATGATCCGCTATGCCGCGTTCCAGGGACAGTCGAGCGACCCGAAGCAGCCGTCCTACAACGCCGAGGGTCTGCCGCTCGTCCCGGGGCTGATCGAGCTGGTCACGTCGAAGACGAAGGGGCCGCTCTCCGCCGACCTCGGCCAGGTCGCCGTGAAGACGCGCGACGGCTGGGTGCTGGGCACGCGCTGGACGCCGCTCCGTGCGACGCCGGCGTCGCCCGGCTGGGTCTCGGGGGACAGCGCCTTCGCGTACGCCGCGTCCGCCGTGCTCGGGCACGTGACCGGCGCGGCCTCGTTCGTGACCGCCGCACAGGACGCGAGCGCCTCCGGGCTCGAGGCCGGGATCGACATCCCGGCCGACGACGCGGCGGGCGAGAAGCTCGGCACGGCGGCCGGGAAGAGCGCGTGGACGCTCGCGCAGCGGTACTTCAGCGGCGCCGCGGGGCGCTAGCGGCCGCTGCGGACCTGCAGCCTGCGCGCGATCGTGTCGAGCGTGACAGCGAGCAGCAGGATCAGGCCGGTGACGATGTAGATCGTGCCGGTCGCGTAGCCGGCGGTGTTGAGGCCGTTCGAGACGGTCGCGATCACGAGCGCGCCGAGGAACGCGCCGCGCACCTCGCCGCGGCCGCCGAAAAGGCTGACGCCGCCGATGACCGCCGCCGCGATCGAGTTCAGGAGGAGCGTGCCGCCGCCGAAGTTGAGGTCGACGGAGTTCACGTTCGCGGCGAGGATGATGCCGCCGCACGCCGCCATCGCGGCCGAGATCATGAACACGATGATGCGGATCCGCGGGACGCTGATGCCCGCGCGGCGCGCGGCCTCGGCGTTGCCGCCGACCGCGTAGACGTGGCGGCCGAACGTCGTCCGCTTGGCGAGGAACGTCAGCACGATCAGGAACACGACGACGATGACGCCGGCGAGCGGCAGCCCCAGCGGGTTGCCCTGCACGTAGGAGTGGTTGCAGATCGCGACGACGCCGAAGCTCGCGGCGGCGACGCCGAGGAGCTTCGCGATCGTCAGGCCGAGGTTCTTGTTCGCGATCTTCGCCCGGGCGTGGGATACCCAGGTCGCGACCACGGATAACAGATAGAGCCCCGTGACGAGCGCGGCGATCAGCCACCCGGCCGTGTGCGAGAAGAAGTAGCTCGCCGTGTAGTTGATCCAGCGGTCCTGGATGATGATCGACCCCGGTTGCTCGAGTCGTTGCAGGATCACGCCCTGCCACACGAGGTAGCCCGCGAGTGTCACCACGAACGACGGCACCCCGACGTAGGCGACGATCGACCCCTGTCCCAGGCCGATCGCGGCGCACACGATGACGGCGCAGAGCATCGCGAGCAGCCCGCTGATCTGGTGGCCGCTCCCCGGAAGCTGGAGCTCGGCGACGGTCAGCGCGCCGATGCCCGCGACGTAGCTGATCGAGAGGTCGATCTCGCCGAGCAGCAGGACGAAGACGACGCCGTAGGCGAGCATCGCCGTCCCGGCCATCTGGATGATGATGTTGACGAAGTTCGTCGCGGTGAAGAAGTTCGTCGCCTTGAAGCTGAAGAAGACGACGATGAAGATCAGGCCGAGGACGATCGGCAGCACGCCGAGGTTGCCCGACTTCAGGTTGTCGAACGTCTTGCGCCAGAGGCCGGCGATGCCGGTCGGCTCCGTCTTCGTGGCGGCGGCGAAGTCGGCGGTGCTCACGATGCGGGCTCCGTCGCGGCCGGCCTCGTGATCCCGGAGACCTTCGTCGGCTGGCCGGCGGTGATCGCCTCGACGACCTCCTGCGGCGTCGTCTTCTCGCGCTCGAAGAGCCCGACGTTCCGGCCGAGCCGGAGCACCGTGATCCGCGTCGCGGTCTCGAAGACGTCGTGGAGGTTGTGGGAGATGATCACGACGCCGAGCCCCTGCTCGCCGAGCCTGCGCACGAGCTCGAGCACCTGCTCGGTCTGCGCGACGCCGAGGGCGGCGGTCGGCTCGTCGAGGATCACGAGCTTCGAGTTCCACATCACGGCGCGCGCGACCGCGACCGACTGGCGCTGGCCGCCGGAGAGCGTCGCGACGGTCTGGCGCACCGAGTTGATCGTCGTGACGCGCAGCGAGGCGAGCGTCTCGGCCGTGTGCTGCTCCATCGTCGGCTCGTTGAGGATCTCCGCGCGGTTCGCCTCGCGGCCGAGGTACATGTTCTGCACGACGTCGAGGTTGTCGCAGAGCGCGAGATCCTGGTACACGACCTCGATCCCGAGCTTCGACGCATCCTTCGGGCCGTGGATGTGCACCTCGCGCCCCTCGAAGACGATCGCGCCGTCGTCGGGCGCGTGCGTGCCGGCGATGCACTTCACGAGCGTCGACTTCCCGGCGCCGTTGTCGCCGACGAGCGCCATCACCTCGCCCGGGCGAACTTCGAAGTCGACGTCGGTCAGCGCCTGGACCGACCCGAACGACTTCGAGATTCCCTGCAGCTGGAGGAGGGGGGCGGACGTCGCGGCCACGTGGCGCGTTTCCTACCACATAAACGGCGGAGGCGCCCGATCGGGCGCCTCCGCACGGACTGACTGGGCGAGCCTCGGCCTACTTGCAGTACTGCTTGTACTGGCCGATGCACACGTCGCTCTTCTTCAGGAACTTGTCCGTGAAGAGGCGCGTGTAGTTCGCCTTCGTGATCCAGACGACCGGAAGCGCGAGGGTCGGCTCCTTCTTCGAGCCGTTCGCGCGGGTCGTGTTGGACTTCGGCGTCTTGCCGTTCAGCAGGGCGACGGCGGCCGCGGCTGCGGCGTTCGCCTCGTCCGGCACGTACTTGTAGACGGTGCCGGTCTGCCAACCCGCCAGGATGTACTGGACGCCCTGCGGCGTCGCGTCCTGGCCGCTGAGCGGGATCGGGTTGAGGTGGCGGGCCTTCTCGTCGGCGATCACGGCGCCGGCGATGTTGTCGTTCGCCGCGATGGCCGCCTGGATGTTGTTGTTCGTCTTGACGAGCATCTGGGCGTAGATCGGCCCAGCGTTCGTGGCGAGCCAGTCCGGCACGAACTGCTGCGGGCCCTTCTTGAGCTTGCCGGCCTTGAAGAGCGGATTGAGGATGTCGTCGTTACCGCTCTTGAACCAGAACGCGTTCTGGTCGGTCGGGCCGCCCCAGAGCTCGGCGACGACCGAGCTGGGCTTGTACGTGCCCTTGGCCTTCATGCCCGCGATGATCCCGGTCGCCTGCGCCCGGCCGACGGCGTTGCCGTCGAACGTGACGTAGACGGAGGCGGAGCCGCCGGTGACCTGGCGGTCGTAGTCGATGGCCTTGCCGCCCTGCGACGTGAAGAGCTTCTCGATCGACGCTGCAGACCCGTTGTCGAGCGCGGTCTCCACGACGACCGTCGCGCCGGCAGCGAGGCAGGCCTGCGCCTGAGCCTTCTGCTTCTGCGGGTCGTTCAGCGCGTTGTTGATCGAGTACGTCACGCCTGCTGCCTTGAGTGCCTTGGCAAAGTCGGGAGCGTCGAACTGCACCCAGCGGACGGACGACTTCGTGTCCGGCAGCAGGACGCAGACCTGAACGCTCGCCTTCTTGGAACCGACGCCTGCGCTCGCCCCTGCGGCGATCAGCGCGGTGGCGCCGAGAACGATGACGGCGGCGATCACCGTCGACTTGCGAAAGACCTTCCTCACGCCCACTCCTTTGGTTGTACGGCCTACCGACATAGGTTCGACGCCTGCCGCGCAAATAGGTTGGACGGTCGTCGAGCGGGTTGACCCGAACGCAAAACCTTCCATGAACCGGAAGCGGGGTCAAGTTCCCGGATGTTGTGGATCCATTCATTCGCCGCGGCTGACCCAGTAGGGTCAACCCCATGAAGACATCACTCGGGATCTGGGCCTTCGGGTCGATGGCGACGCGCTTCGTCCCCGGCGGCTACCAGCCACAGCACGCAAACGAGACCACGACGCAGAAAGTCGCCCGCGCGGTCGCCGGGCTCGGCGACCTGATGGACGACTACGAGTTCCACTACCCCCAGGAGCTGTCGCCGGCGAACCTCGACGAGGTCCGCGGCGCGCTCGACGGGCACGGCATCTACTGCATTGCGACCGGGCTCCACTTGGATCCGAGATTCGGCAAGGGCGGGCTCTCGTCGCCGGACGACGCGATCCGCGACGAGGCCGTGAGGCGCACGCTCGAGGCGGCCGACTTCGCCGGCGAGGTCGGCGCGAACTTCATCATCTGGCCCGGGATCGAGGGCTACAACTACCCGTTCCAGACGCCGTACGCGGAGAGCTGGTCGCGGTTCATCGACGGCGTCGGCCAGGCGGCGCAGCGCTGCCGGGAGCACGGGGTCCAGCTCTTCCTCGAGCACAAGAACTCCGAGCCCGCGATGAAGATCTTCATGCGGAACATCGGGATGACGCTGCACGTCATCCACTCGCTGCGCGCGCAGGGGATCGACAACGTCAAGGTCAACATGGACTGGCAGCACCTGCTCATGAACGGGGAGAACCTCGCGGAGTACGCGGGCATGCTCGCCGCCCAGGGGCTGCTCGGCCACCAGCACGCGAACTCGGGCTGGGGGACCTTCGACGACGACAACATGGTCGGGACGACGGCCTTCATGGAGACGATCGAGCTCGCCGTCGAGCTCCGCCGCGCCGGGTACGGCGACAACGGCGAGCGGCTCGGCTTCGACCTCTACCCGTACACCGAGGACGCGGTCGCGGCCGTGAAGCGGAGCATCCTCCAGTGGCGGTTCATCGACGGGGTCGCGGGGCGGATCGACGAGTCGAAGCTCCGGGCCGCCCAGCAGGAGAAGGACGCCGTGGCCGCGTACGAGCTCGTGTACGCGGCGCTCGGGGCGTGAGCACGGCCCTCGTCGGCCTCGACGTCGGCACCTCCGGCGTCAAGGCGGTCGCCGTCTCGGAGACCGGGGAGGTCGTCGCTCGCGCCGAGCGGGCGTACCCGCTCTCGACGCCGCGGCCCGGCTGGAGCGAGCAGGATCCCGAGGATTGGTGGGCGGCGTCGCAGGCGGCGCTCGCCGACCTCGGCGTCGAGCCGTCGGCGATCGGGCTCTCCGGCCAGATGCACGGGCTCGTCGCGCTCGACGGCGCCGACCGGGTGCTCCGTCCGGCGATCCTCTGGAACGACCAGCGGACCGGCGCCGAGTGCGCCGAGATCGAGGAGCGCGTCGGGCTCGAGCGGCTGATCGAGCTGACCGGGAACCGCGCGCTGACCGGTTTCACGGCGCCGAAGCTCCTCTGGCTCCGCCGCCACGAGCCGGAGGTCTTCGCGCGGATCGAGCGGATCCTCCTGCCGAAGGACTACGTGCGCCTGCGGCTGACCGGCGAGCACGCGATCGACGTCGCCGACGCGTCGGGGACGCTCCTCTTCGACGTCCGCCGCCGGGCATGGAGCGACGAGGTGCTCGACCTGCTCGAGCTGCCGGCCGCCTGGCTGCCGCCCGCGCACGAGTCGACCGAGATCGCCGGCGCGGGCGATCAGGCCGCCGGCGCGATCGGGATGGGGATCGTCCGGCCCGGCCCGCTGTCCGTCGTGCTCGGGACGTCGGGCGTCGTCTTCGCGGCGCTTCCCGAGTACCGGCCCGAGCCGGAGGCGCGGCTCCACGTCTTCTGCCACGCGGTGCCCGGCACCTGGCATGCGATGGGGGTGATGCTCTCCGCCGCGGGCTCGCTCCAGTGGCTCCACGACAACGTGGTCGGCGGCGGCTACGACGAGCTGAACGCGGAGGCGGCGGAGTGGGAGCCGGGCGCCGAGGGCCTGCTCTTCCAGCCGTACCTCGCCGGCGAGCGGACGCCGCACGCCGATCCCGACGCCCGCGGCGCGTTCGTCGGGCTCTCGCTCCGCCACGACCGCGGCGCGGTCACGCGCGCGGTGCTCGAGGGCGTCGCGTTCGGGCTCCGCGACTCGCTCGAGCTGCTCCGCGAGCTCGGCGTCGACGCCGAGCTCGGGCGCGTCTCCGGCGGCGGCGCCCGGAGCGCGCTCTGGCTCGAGATCGTGGCGTCGGTGCTCGGCGTCCCGCTCGAGCGGACGGCCGCGTCGGAGGAGGGCGCCGCGTTCGGCGCCGCGCTCCTCGCCGGCGTCGCGTCAGGGACGTTCGCCGACGCGGCGGAGGCGGCCGCCGCCTGCGTCCACGTCACGGGCCGGATCGAGCCGCGCGCCGACTGGGTCCCGCGCTACGACGAGCTCTACGGCCGCTACCGCGAGCTGTACCCCGCGCTGCGCCCGCTCGAGGGCTAGGTCCGGAGGACGACCTCGAGCGCGGTCCCGCGCCCGGGGACGGAGCGGAGCGAGAAGCCGCCCTGGATCGACTCGGCCCGCGCCCGCATGTTCTTCAGGCCCTGGCCGGCGGCGGTCTCCTCGCCGTCGAAGCCCTCGCCGTCGTCGTGGATCGTGACGAACCGCTC
>Ga0335080_10005760_pt1 | contig 12788 bp, 13 predicted proteins | sample Lox_Sample_34_FD_206720 | JGI IMG/M metagenome (GOLD analysis project Ga0335080, IMG submission 206720) | Soil microbial communities from Loxahatchee National Wildlife Refuge, Florida, United States - Lox_Sample_3.4 | ecosystem: Environmental > Terrestrial > Soil > Wetlands | place: USA... | reverse complement strand
CGCGCTTGCTCGGGATGACAATTCGTATGGGTTGTCGTGTCGGCGCGGCTGAAGCCGCGCCCCTTCAAAACTGTTTCAAACCGCATGCAACTTGCCACTCGTCACTAGCGGAGGACCGTCGTGGCTGAGCCCCTGACGCCAGACCAGGATCCCGTCGTTACGCGGTCCTACGCCCTTTACTATCTGGTTGCGATTCTGCTGCTGGTGGGATCGCTGTTCTGGGCGCTGTGGGACGAAGCCTACGGTCAGCGCCCATGGAAGAAGTACCAGGAAGAATTCCGGCAACGCTACAGCGCTTTTCTGAAAGGCGCGCGCTCGCAGTCGGTCCAATCGGAGAAGGATGTAGAGAGCGATTCCGAGTACCGCAAGCTGGCCGAGGCTGCCGATGCCGCTGACAAGCAGGCTGCGCCGGCGATGAAGCAGCTCAACGAGAAACTGAAGGAGGTCTCGGCGAACCTGCTGGCGGTGCAGAACGTCTTCACCGACCGGCGAGCCTGGGTCAACGCCAAAGTCTACGAGATCGAGACCACCGAGAGCGCTTCGGGCAAAGCCTCCAAGCAGCGCAATCTCGATAAGTACAAGGCCGAGCAGTCCACCGTGAAGTTTCCTGACGGCAGCAGGAAGGACTTCAACTTCGATCAACTGGAAGAGGAATACAACAGTCTGCGCGAAGAGAAGGCCAAGCTGAACGCAGATCTCGGCGATCTGCTCAAGCCGGTGACCGAAGCCAGAACCAAGCGCGACGATTACCTGAAAGAGCATCTCGTCAGCCTTACCCCGGAGCAGATTGCGGGCCTGCAGAAGAAGACCGCCGAGTGGGATTCGAAGATCGTACAGATCAACGTGGCCTCGGCCAACATCGTGGACCGCTGCGAGTCCTGCCACATGGCCATCCGCGAGCCGGTCAAGCTGACGGCCGCGAGCATGTCGCTGAAGGGCAGCAAGCCGGATGAATACGCGCGGGCGCTCACCAGCCATCCCGACGAAGAGCTGCTGAAGATTCACGATCCAGAGAAGTTCGGCTGCTCACCCTGCCACCAGGGCAATGGCCGCGCCACCACCAGCGTCGTCAAAGGCCACGGCGATTACGAACACTGGCTGTGGCCGCTGTTTCAGAAGCAGAATGTCGAAGCGGGCTGCCAGACTTGCCACGCCGCCGACATGATGCTGTCGCTCACCACCGGCAACGTGGGACAGGTGATCAGCGAGGGCAAGTTCCTCTTCCGCCAGCGTGGCTGCAATGGTTGCCATCGCTACGAGGGCTATGATCGCGAGCCCGAAGACCTGCTCAACATCCAGCAGCAGATCAAGCAGAAAGAGGAAGAGCAGGCGGCGAATCTTCGCACCGCGGCCATGGTCACCAAGCAGGCGGACAACGCCTCCGATAACGCCACTGCAAATCGCCTCTACGGCGAAGCCGAAGCGCTCAAAGTCGCGAACAGCAAGATCGCCGGACAGATCGAGCAGCTCGACTTCCACTCGCGCGACCTGCTGCGCGACTTGAAGAAGATCGGGCCTGATCTGAAAGAAGTCCGCACCAAGCTCAACAAGAACTGGATTCCGGTGTGGCTGCACAAGCCGACCGATTTCCGCCCCACGACGAAGATGCCGAACTTCCGCCTGAACGATGATCAGATCAGGGCGATCTCGGCCTACTTGTGGCAGACGGCGCTTACCGACAAGCTGCCCACCGCGCCCAAGGGCGATGCCAGCCGTGGCAAAGAGCTGTTCGAGACGCGCGGCTGCCTGGGCTGCCACTCGATCGGCGAAGGGTCGGAGTTGCAGGGCGGAGACTTCGCCGCCAACCTCACGCGCGTGGGCGAGAAGGTCAACTATGACTATCTGTTCCGCTGGATCAAGAACCCGCGCACCCGCACGCGGCCGTATTGTCCGTACGAGAAGAAGGACATCGGCCCCGAGGACTACGCCAAGCACAATCTGCCTTATCAGTTCGACTTTGAGCACTCAACGTGCCCCAACGACGGGCATGAGCTGCAGGTCGAGCAGATGACCGTCATGCCCAGCCTGCGGCTAAGCGACGATGAAGTTGCCGACATAGCGAGCTATCTCATCACGCAGCGGCAGAAGGACCCAGCGTCCTACGCCGAAGCGTCTTTCATGGATGATCCCAAGCTGAAGAGTGACGGCAAGAAGTGGATTCGCCACTTCGGCTGCGCGGGCTGCCACGAGATCTCGGGCTTTGAAGACGAAGGCCGCATCGGCACCGAGCTTACGGTGGAAGGTTCGAAGCCGCTCGAGCGCCTCGACTTCGCACTCCACACTGAGAAAGCGCAGGAGGGCAAAGAAGTCATCACCGACAAGGACATTCAGGCTCGGCTGCCCGAAGGTCCGGCGAAGACCGACTGGTACAACCATAAGGGCTTTTTCGAACACAAGCTGGCCATGCCCAACGTCTACGACCAGGGCATGATGAAGGCGGAAACGGAAAAGCTGCGCATGCCCGATCCACACCTGAATAAAGATCAGATTCAGGAGCTGGTCACCTTCCTGCTTGGCAGCCAGGAGACTTCCCTTCCCGCCGCCTACCAGTACAAGCCGGAAGACTGGCGGCGCGACGTGCAGGACGGCTGGTGGGTCGTTCGCAAGTACAACTGCGTCGGCTGCCACCAGTTCACTCCCGGCCAGTCGACGTCGTGGCAGAACGTGCGCCGCTTCCAGGATCCCGACTGGAAGGAGCAGTTTCCGCCGAAGCTCCTGACCGAAGGCGCGCGCGTCGATCCAGAGTGGCTCATGCGCTTCCTGGCGAATCCGTCGATGAGCCAGACCGATCAGCACCGCAACGGCGTGCGGCCGTATCTGAAGATCCGCATGCCTACGTTCTTCTTCTCGGACGGCGAGCGGCGCAAGCTGGTGCGCTTCTTCCAGGCGCTGTCGCAGCAGCCGATGCCGTACACGCCCGAGCGGCTCCCGACACTGACGGCGAAGGAAACCGACATGGCGCGCAGCTTGTTCAGCAGCGCCGCCGCGCCTTGCTTGAAGTGCCACGCCACTGGCGATGCCGGCCATGACAAGATCGCCACCGCGCCGAATTTCCTGCTGGCCAAGGAGCGCCTGAAGCCGGGCTGGACCGAGCGCTGGATCACCGATCCGCAGAGCATCAGCCCGGGAACGTCGATGCCTTCGGGACTCTTTCGGAAAGATGGCGATCACTACGTTTTCGCGGGGCCGACGCCGTCCTCTTTCGCAGGCTATGACAAGGATCATCGCGAGCTGCTGGTGCGCTACATCTTCCAGCTCACGCCGGAGGAACAGCGACGTGTGTCGAGCCAGATGGGCCGCGCGCCGGCGAAAGCGTCGTCCAATCGCCAGCCAGCGGGTGCGACTCCGGCGGGAGTACAATGACAAATTTGTCTGGAAGTTTTGAACACTACCGTGCGAGGACTATATGAATAAGCGGACGTATATTGCGTCGCTGCTGGCGATGGGACTGATCTTCGTCGCCGGCTGCGGCAAGAAAGAACCTCCCCAGGAGCAGGCCAGCTCGAAACAGGAAGCACAACAGGCCGCTCCCAGCGCCAAGATCGATCCCGCAACCGTCGCCTCCGTCTCCGGCGTGGTGAAATTCGATGGTACCGCTCCCAAACCAGCCAAGATTGACATGAGCCAGGATCCTGCCTGCAAGGGCACCAACGAGACGGAAACCGTCGAAGTCAGCAATGGCGATCTGGAAAATGTTTTCGTATATGTGAAGGACGGGGCGAGCAATTACAGCTTTGATGTGCCCAAGACCCCGGTCAAGTTGGACCAGGAGGGCTGCCGCTATCACCCGCATGTGCTCGGCGTAATGGCCGGGCAGACGGTCGAGATCATTAACAGCGACAAGACCACGCATAACATTCATCCCGCTCCCAAAGACAACCGTGAATGGAATGAGTCGCAGCCCCCGGGCGCCGCGCCGCTGGATAAGGACTTCGCGCGCCAGGAAGTACTGATCCCGGTGAAGTGCAACCAGCACCCGTGGATGAAGATGTACATCGGCGTGGTGAAGAATCCGTTCTTTGCGGTCACCGGCAAGGACGGCAAGTTCGACCTGAAAGGGTTGCCTCCGGGAACCTACACGATTGCCGCGGTGCATGAGAAATACGGCGAGCAGGACCAGACCGTCACAGTCGGGCCGAAGGACAGCAAGACGCAGGACTTCACCTTCAAGGCCGGCATGGCCCCAGCCGGCGGGCAGTAAAAGTGGGTGCCCCACCCTTGGCCGGTTTGCCAAGGGTGGGTCCTGCGCATCCGCCGAGCGAGGGCGGGACGCCCTCGCGACAGCCGGCCAGAGGCCGGCGCTACTTTTTGATACACTGTGCGGGACGTGGGTAGGGTGTGTCCTGCGATCCGGTTGAAAATTTTCATCGCAGGTTGCTACGGCGCAATCAATACCATGAGTTTGATCCCAGGGAGCGATTTCTGAACTCGGAAGCCTCCTCTTACAACAGGGCGCATCACCGGTTCGTCAGCCTGCTGGCGTGCTGCATCCTGCTGCTGATTGTGGCGGGGGCGCTGGTCACCAGCAACGATGCCGGCCTGGCCGTTCCCGACTGGCCTACCACCTTTGGCTCGCTGTATCGCATTCCGCCGATGGTCGGAGGGGTGAAGTTTGAGCACGGACACCGCATGATCGCGGAGTTCATCGGATTGCTTACCATTATTCTTGCGGTGTGGACCTGGCGTGCCGAGCGCCGCTCGTGGATGCGCAAGCTTGGCCTGGTCGCGCTGGGCGCGGTTATTGCGCAAGGCGTGCTGGGCGGGATCACCGTGCGGTTTTACCTGCCACCGGCGGTTTCCACTGCTCATGCGACGCTGGCGCAAACGTTCTTCTGCCTGGTAGTGGTAATGGCCATGGTTACCGGCCGCGGGTGGATCGAAGAATCGCCTGCGCCGGTGTTTGACTATCGGCGTCCCTCCTTGCGCACGCTGGCCACGCTATCGGTTGCCGCAGTTTATCTGCAACTGATCCTCGGAGCGGCCTTCCGACACTCGGGGCTCAAGCTGCTGCCGCACCTGGTGAGCGCGGTGGCCGTAACCGTGTTGTTGCTCTGGACCATCACCCGCGTGTTGACCAGCTTCTCCGCCGCCCCGCAGTTGCGCCGGCCGGCAAGGGTTCTGCTGGCATTGCTGCTGGTCCAGCTTTTGCTGGGCTTTGCGGCTTACCTGACGCGAGTGGTCTGGAGCAGCGACGCCGCGCAGCCCATGCTGAGCATGGTTGTGGCGACGGTAGCGCACGTGGCCGTGGGCGCCGTCGTGCTTGCGACTACGGTGGTGCTGGCGGTTCAGGCGTACCGCCACACTTCGGTGCAGGCTGACGTGGTGATGTCACATCCCGCGCCGACCAAGGTGGTGGCGTGAGCACCGCGACCCAGCCCTTCATCGTCCCGCGCAGCGGCCTGACGGCCCTGCTTCAGGATTACGCCGAGTTCTTCAAGCTGCGCGTCACCTCGCTCATCGTAATGACCGCCTGGTGCGGTTACTACCTGGGTTCGGTCAAGAGCGGTGTCTCTTCCTTGCAGTGGGGACTATTGCACGCCCTGCTCGGCATCGGACTGGTCTCCGGCGGGACGGCGGCCTTCAACGAAATCATCGAGCGCCGCGAAGACGCGCTCATGCGCCGCACGCAGCACCGCCCACTGCCTGCAAATCGCCTTGGCCTGATTCATGCTGTGCTGCTGGCATCGCTGGCCACCTTTGGTGGTGTGGCTTACCTGTACAACTTCGCCAACCCGGGGACGGCTCTGCTCTCGCTGGCCACTGCCATCGCCTATCTCGGGCTCTACACGCCGCTGAAGAAAATGTCGCCCTGGTGCACATTTGTTGGCGCATTTCCCGGCGCCATGCCGGGCTTGCTCGGCTGGACTGCGGCTCGCGGACGGCTGGAAGTGGAAGCGCTGGTGCTGTTCGCTATTGTTTTCTTCTGGCAGTTCCCGCACTTTCACTCCATCGCCTGGCTCTATCGCGAGGACTATGAAAACGCTGAGATTCGAATGCTGCCGGTGGTGGACGCGGACGGCAAGTCGACCATCCGTGCCATTCTGCTCTATCTGGCGGCGCTGATCCCGGTGAGCCTGGCGCCAACCTTGCTGCACATGGCGGGCCGGGCTTATTTCGTCGGCGCGCTGGCGCTCGGCCTGGCATTTCTTGCCATCGGAGTACGGCTGGCGAGCCTCAAGATGCCGCCAGCAAAGCCGCGATCCAAGCAGAGAGCGCGCCAGGTGTTGATTGCCAGCGTCTTCTACCTTCCGCTGCTTTTTGCGCTGATGATGCTCAATGCCGTTGCCTGACGTGGAAGCCGTTCCCGCCTCCAAGGAGCAGCGAACCGAGTCCCCGGTGATCCGGATCGAGCGCCTCAGCCATCGCTACGACCAGAGGCAGGCGCTGAATGACGTTTCCTTCGATGTGCGCTCGGCGGAGATTTTCGGTCTGCTGGGTCCCAACGGCAGCGGCAAGACAACCCTGTTCCGCATTCTCTCCACGCTGATGCTGCCAACCGAAGGCCACGCCCTGATCCTGGGCCACGACGCCGCTCGCGAGCCTAATCAGGTGCGGCGCGAAATCGGAGTGGTCTTCCAGGCTGCCAGCGTGGACGCCAAGCTCACGGTTGCCGAAAACCTGCGCCATCAGGGCCATCTTTACGGTCTGAGCGGCCGGACTCTCAAGCAACGCATCGCGGAGATGCTGGGGCGCGTAGGCCTGACGGATCGCGCCGGCGATCGCGTTGAGACACTCTCCGGCGGACAGCAACGCCGCGTCGAGCTTGCGAAGGGGTTACTGCATCACCCCTCAGTACTGCTGCTCGACGAGCCTTCGACCGGCCTTGATCCCGGGGCGCGCCGCGATCTGTGGCTTTATCTGAAGACGTTGCGCGAACAGGAGCGCGTGACCGTAATCGTCACCACACATCTCATGGAAGAGGCCGAGCACTGCGATCGGCTCGCCATCCTCAACGAAGGCAAACTCGTGGCGCTGGGAACGCCCGCGGAACTAAAGCACGAGATCGGCGGCGAGGTGATTGTGATGGAGGCGCGCGATCCGGAATCGCTGGCGCAGCGCATCGAGCAGCGCTTCGGCGGGGCCTGCAGCGTGATCGACGGTAAAGTGCGCCTGGAGCGCGAACATGGGCATCGCTTTGTCACGGACGTGGTGGAAGCGTTCCCGGGAGAGATCGACTCGATTTCCGTCAGCAAGCCGACGCTGGAAGACGTGTTTATCGACCGCACCGGCCACCGTTTCTGGACGGGCGAGGAGAGCGAGAAATAGATGGCTCAAGCCGCAACCATCGGGGTAGTTACGCAGGGAACGGTGCACAGCCGCACTTGGCTGGCGGTCGCATCTCTCTGGTGGCGCGAGTTAGTGCGCTTCTACCGCCAGCGCAGCCGGGTCGCCGGCGTGATTCTCTCGCCGCTGGTGTTCTGGCTGGTGATCGGCTCAGGCTTCGGTACGTCGTTCCGCTCCGGTCCGTCGGCCGGAGGCCAGCACTACCTGGAATATTTTTATCCCGGCGCGCTGATCATGATCGTGCTGTTCACCTCGATCTTTACCATGATGTCGGTGATCGAAGATCGCAAAGAAGGATTCCTGCTGTCGGTGCTGGTCGCACCCATCAGCCGGTCGGCGATCGTGCTGGCCAAAGTTCTGGGCGGCACGACGCTTTCAGCGATTCAGGGCCTGATCTTTCTCATCTTCGCGCCGGCAGTGGGGGTGCGCTTCGGACTGGCGCAGTTTGGCCTGATCGTGCTGATCACCTTCCTGGTCTCGTTCTGCCTCACGGCGCTGGGCTTTGCGGTGGCATGGCAGATGGATTCCGCTCAGGGCTTTCACGCCGTCGTGAATCTGTTTCTGATACCGCTGTGGCTGCTCTCGGGTGCGCTGTTTCCGATTGCGGGCGCGTCGGGATGGATTCGCATCTTGATGCGCGTCAACCCGCTGACCTACGGCGTGGAAGCGCTGCGTGGCGCACTGTTTCCCGGGCTGGCGAGCGCGAGCTTTCCGGTTGGTTCATCGATTCTGGTGCTGGCCGTGTTTTCTGCCGCGGTGTTTGCCGTGGCTTTCCTGCTGGCAAACAGGCGAAGCACGAAGCCGGCGGCGTGAGTACCGAGTTGCGAGTAGCGAGTACCGAGTACCGAGCTGGCAACTGGAACTATTCTCGGTACTCGGTACTAGGTACTCGGTACTAATGACGGATTACTCGATATTCCCGGTCATCAACGCCAGCCTCAACGGCACCAGCGCCGTTCTGATCGGCACCGGCCGTGTGCTGATCGGGCGCGGACGCGTCGCTGCGCACCGCGCATGCATGATTGCGGCCGTGGTCTGCTCCAGCGCCTTTTTGGTTTCTTATCTCTGGTATCACGCGCACGTCGGCAGCGTGCGCTTTCCCGGGCACGGAGCGGTGCGCCCCGTGTATTTCGCCATTCTCATCTCGCACACGCTGCTGGCCGCAGCGGTAGTGCCGCTGGTGATCATCACGCTGGCGCGCGGGCTGCGTTCGCGCTTCGATCGCCATCGCGCGATCGCGCGCTGGGCGTATCCCATCTGGCTCTACGTCTCAGTCACCGGCGTGGTGATCTACGTGATGCTCTATCATCTCTACGCCGCGCCGAAGGTGGTTGCGGGGTTCTGATGCCCAATGTGCGCTTGAAGATCGATGTCAGCGGCACCGTCGGTGACGAGGCCTGGCGGCAGATTCGCCAGTTCGACGAAATCCAGAGCGTGGCCTTCGGGCCCGAGTACGGCACCAGCGGCGAATGCAAGCACACCCCGACCGAGCCGCATGTCAAAGGTGAGTGGCGCGGAGCGCTCGTCAAAGTGCGCGATCCGTTGCTGGCGCAATATGCCATGTCGCACTATCTCGAGCAGGAGCGCGTGCTGGACGCGGACGTGGAGTGATGGAGACTGCCGAGCAAATCGCCCAAAAACCCAAGCGCGCCTCCATGCCCCGGCGCACCAAAATCCTCTTCTACTTGGTGGCGTGGCTCATTGTGCTGATGCCGTTCCTGTTCTGGCGCGGCACCTGGTTCGGACGCCCGCTGACCGACGCGGAGATCACCAAGTATCTGCACGACGATCAGAAGCCGCGCCACATCCAGCACGCGCTGGTGCAGATCGGCGAGCGCATCAGCCGCGGCGACCGCAACATCGGGCAGTGGTCGGCCGATCTTGTCCGCCTCTCCGGCTATCCGGTTGAAGAAGTCCGCAACACGGACGCCTGGATCATGGGCCAGGACAGTTCCAACTCGCAATTCCATGCCGCGCTGCTCAAGATGCTCTCCGATCCTTCGCCGCTGGTGCGCAGCAACGCCGCGCTTGCTTTGGTGCGCTTTGGCGACGCCACGGGCCGGCCGCAGATTGTTGCCATGCTCAAGCCCCTTTTGGTGACCGCGCCGGTTGCGGGTCGCGTCACTGGCGTGGCGCGCGCGGGCGAACCTGTCAATCACGGAACAGTTCTGGTTAAGCTCGACAGTCGCGGGCAGTTGGTGGAAGTTCGTGCGCCCATCTCAGGGCACATCCGCTCCGTCGAGGCACAGCCGGGCGCGGACATAACGCAGGGGTCGCAGGTTGCCGTGTTAAGTCCCGGCGACAACGAGGTTTGGGAGGCGCTGCGCGCTCTGTACGCCGTGGGACGGCCGGAGGATCTTCCGGCTATCGGGCCTTACAAGAATCCGCCGCGCGAGTTTTCTCCGCGAATCATGCAGCAGGCGACGGAAACCGAGCGGGCGATCCAGCAACGGGCGGCACGCTAGATATTTGCCACAGAGACACAAGGGCAGAGAGATTTTTAAATTCTTATCCCCTGTGTCTCCGTGCCTCTGTGGCAGATTTTGGGAGGGCACTTGAAGACTTGCGTGGTTGTGGTGTTGTTCACTCTGGCAGCAGCGGTGTTCGCTGCCGATGCTGATAAATCGCTCGCCTCGGCCGCGTCCGTCGATGCCGTACTGCCGCAGGCAGAAGCGCTCTACCTCGACCTGCATCAGCACCCGGAGCTTTCCTTTCACGAGCAGCGGACCGCGGCCACGCTGGCCGACGGCCTCCGCAAGCTTGGATTCGACGTGACAACCGGCGTCGGCAAACTGGGCGTGGTGGGAGTCCTGAAGAATGGCGCTGGGCCTACGGTCATGCTCCGCACCGAACTGGACGCGCTCCCGGTAAAGGAACAGACCGGCCTCCCCTATGCCAGCCACGTGACGACCCACAACGACGCCGGCGTCGAGGTTCCGGTCGCTCACGCCTGCGGGCATGACATCCACATGTCCGCCTGGATGGGCACGGCCACGCTGCTGAGCAAGGCGCGCGATCGGTGGAGAGGCACGCTCGTGCTGATCGGCCAGCCGGCGGAAGAGACCGTCGGGGGCGCCAGTGGCATGCTCGCGGACGGCCTGTTCACGCGCTTTCCCAAGCCTGATTATGTGATCGCGATCCACGACGAGAGCGAGTTGCCGGCAGGCATGGTCGGCTACACCCCCGGCTATTCGCACGCCAACGTCAACTCCGTGGACATCACGATCTACGGCAAAGGCGGCCACGGGGCCATGCCGCAGACAACGGTAGACCCGATCGTGATCGCGGCGCGCACTGTGCTCGCCCTGCAGACCATCGTCTCGCGCGAAATTGGGCCGGGCGATCCGGCGGTCATCACGGTGGGATCGATTCACGGAGGGACCAAGCACAACATCATTCCCGATAGCGTGCATCTGCAATTGACCGTGCGCTCTTACAAGCCGGAGACGCGCAAGCACTTGCTGGCGGCGATCGAGCGCATCGCCAAGGCGGAATCCGAGGCGGGCGGCGCGCCCAAGCCCCCGCTGGTCGAGTTTTCGGATGCGTCTGACTCCGTCTACAACGATCCCAAGCTGACAGAACGCGAAGTTGCCGTGCTCGAGCGGCAACTGGGCAAGGACAACGTGGTCGAAATGCCGCCCAAGATGGTGTCGGAAGATTTTTCCGAATACGGCAAAGCCGGCGTGCCAATAGTGATGTTCTTTGTGGGCGCGGTTGATCCTGCCAAATATAAGGAGGCACGCGCTTCCGGAACGCCGCTACCCTCGCTGCACTCCTCTCAGTTCGCGCCCGATCTCAAACCCACGCTCGAAACCGCCATGGAAGCGGAGGCGGCGGTGATGCTCGATCTGCTGGGGAAGCCGTGAACGCGATCGATGACGCCCTCAATGCAAACCGAGAGTTCGCCCGCCGCTTCACCCAGTCGTATTTGTCCCGACGCCCGGCCCGGCAGTTGGCGGTAGTTACTTGTCTGGATGCGCGGCTGCATGTAGAGGAGGCGCTGGGGCTCGCCAATGGCGATGCCAACATTCTGCGCAACGCCGGCGCCATAGTAACCGACGACGTCCTGCGCTCTCTGGTGTTCTCTCATCAGGTGCTGGGCACGCGGGAGATCATGATTGTCGGCCATACCGAGTGTGGATTGCTCCGGTTCGACGGCCAGGAGTTAGGCGCGAGGCTGGAGCGTCAATTCGGGCCGGCGCCAAGCCCGCTGGCCTTCCATGTTTTCGACGATCTTGAGGCCAATATCTCCCGGCAGGTTCAGAAGATCAAGTCGCACCCCTGGCTGAAGAGCGCGCTGGTGCGTGGAGTTGCCTATGACGTGAAGACAGGAATGCTGAACGAGCTCAAGGGCGGCTGACAACTGGCTCAGTACGGCATCACGCCGACTTCCTTCTCAACTTCTGTCGTGTCGACCATAACGATGGCGTCCCATGGGCAGCCGTCGAGGAAGGAGCCTTCCGGGCCTTTGCTGGTGCACTTCTTGCATCCGATGCAGAGCAGCGGATCGACCTGAATGCGGCCGAAGGGAGGATGGTCTTCGTCCGGCACCCAGAACATACAGTCCTCGATGGGGCAGTACTCAACGCACGCGGGCGAGCCCGCGCAGCCGGTGCAGCACTCGGTGATCACCGCCAGCTCTTTGGGCTTCTTGCGGCGGGCGGTGAGCGTGCCTTTGGACTTGGGTTCGAACTTCAGTTCGTCCGGCACCATGCCGGGAGCTTGTGTGGACATTAGGTCGGAGTTCCCCCAACTGCTTCGATGCTAACCGTTCGAAAGCCGCGCGGCAAGCGCGATTTGGAGTCTAGCGTCTATTCTTCTGTGGCATTGTCATCCTGAGCGAGGGAGGGCTCCCGCGCGCTTTATCCTGCGCGGGAAACCCGAGTCGAAGGATCTCGGTTTTGCTCGCAAAAAGCAGGTCCTTCGCGGCCGCCTCCCGCCCTGGAGAAAGCGGGCGGGCACCCTCGGCCGCTCAGGATGACAATTAGTTGGATTATTTGGAATCAGGGAGATGCGTCGCGAGCGCGGCTTCAATGTCGGCGGAGGTCAGCTTCTCGCCCTCGTTCAGGCGCTTGATCAGGCTGTCGATGATCTCTTTCGCTTCGTCCTTGCGAAAGTTCTTGATGAACCCGTCGTAGAAGTGCTCGCCCGACATGGCGCGGTTGATCTCATATTCTTTATTGTGTTCGTTCAGCTCGGTGAAGTACACCACCTGGTATTTGCCAGTGTAGGTGCTCTCCCGGTAGATCTCGAACATGACTTTGTCGGCTTCCATCATGTAGCGGGCAGTCTCCCCAAGGCAATGATTGTAAGCGGAGCACGAAGAATTGTGAATGCCGAGAAGCACTCAGCAGTCAGCACTCAGCATTCAGCAGGTTTGGCTGAGTGCTGATGACTGAGTGCTGAGTGCTTCGTCAATCGCCCGAAACGCCCGCCAGATCGTTCGATGGCACTGGCTGAATGCTGATCAGCTCCGGCGGGGCGGTCATTTCGGTACCGCAGGA
>Ga0335080_10005759_pt1 | contig 12788 bp, 6 predicted proteins | sample Lox_Sample_34_FD_206720 | JGI IMG/M metagenome (GOLD analysis project Ga0335080, IMG submission 206720) | Soil microbial communities from Loxahatchee National Wildlife Refuge, Florida, United States - Lox_Sample_3.4 | ecosystem: Environmental > Terrestrial > Soil > Wetlands | place: USA: Florida... | reverse complement strand
GGAAACCGCGTCGGGAATTACGGTTGAGTTGTTGCCGGTGACGCCAAGGTTGTTGTCATCCACGCCGTCGACGGTGAAGTTGTTGTCGCGAGGCCGCGTGCCGCCCACTGCGCCGCCTACCCCCTGCGCGCCGCCCGGAACCGCGACCACGTTCGGCGAAAGGATCGCGAGGTTCAGCGGGCTGCCGTTCAAAACTCCGGCGGCGCTGGGCAATTCCGTGATTGCCTCCGACCCGTAATTGGTAGTCAAGTCGGAGGATGTCGTTTGCACCGACACGGCTCCCGTCGACACCTCTACGGTTTCGGTTGCGGTGCCCACCGATAAGGTGGCGTCGGCAACGTTGTCCTGGTTGGCGAGCACGGTTACGCCCTTGCGCACGAAATTCTTAAAGCCCGAGGCCGAGATCGTAACCGTGTAACTGCCCGGTAGAACGCTGGGCAAGTTGTAAGTGCCGGCGGAACTGGTCACGAGTTTTTGCGAAACTCCAGTGGCCTGGTTGACCACCAGAACCTGGGCATCGGGGACGACTGCCCCTTGCGGGTCCAGCACCTGACCTCGCAGTTGTCCGGTCGTCTGCTGTGTTGACGCGGAGTGGCTGGCCAACAGAATCGCGACTGCAACCAATACCGCACGCAAAATGAAAATGATGCTGTGTCTTGCAAATGTCATGCCCGATGATGTGTTTTCGTTAAACATTGCGAAATCTCCTTGCACCTCAAAGACGGCTGCATTGCTCACCAGTTCGCGGAAGCGTCCGGGGAAGCATGCAGTTGAACCAGTGACAGATACATTCAGAGGGCCAGACTTCGAAGTTCGCGATCGCGTGGGATAGATAGCGGGTTTCTGGTGACGAGGCGCGATGGATAACTCACGGAACGTGTAAGCGCCTTCCGGTATTGGACGGAGACGCTACGAATGTCGTGAGATGAATCTACGAGAATGCGTAGAAGGCGGCGGAGACAATACAGACTTCGGTAGGGGACAATCGATTGTCATAAAAATTTCCACAAGCCAAGTGAGAACGTGTAGCCCGCAGCACATTTGTGAACCAATTTGTGAGGTCGATTTGTTGCTAGGGCGTCGGTACTTCGCGGGCTACTGCGTTGTGGTCCGGGGCAGGGCCGGGTGCGGGCGGAGAAGGCAACGATGAAAGCACTGGCACATCATCATGCGGTTGAATTTGCAGGGGCAGGCGAATTTCGACGATCACGCCACCCTCGGGAGGACTCTGTAACTCCAGGCTCTGATTCTGGCCGTACAAGGTTTCCAGCCGCTCCCGCGTGGCTCTGAGGCCGAGCCCGTGAGTGCGCGAATCCGGAGGCTGCAGGCCGGCTCCATTGTCCGCGACGCGGAGCCGCAGCTCACCATCACGCACGGACGAAACAATTCGCACTTCGCCGCCCTCGCTGCGCCTGGAAACACCGTGCTTCACGGCATTGTCGACCAATGGCTGCAGCAGCAGGTGCGGAACCAGCGCGTCGAGTGTCTCCGGAGCGACTTCGAACACCACGTTCAGGCGCTCTTCGAAGCGTACCTTTTCGATCTCCAGATAGCAATTCACGAATTCCACTTCCCGGCTGAGGGTTGTGATCTGGGTGCCGGCATCGTCCAGAATCATCCGCAGCAGGTCGCTGAGGCGGGTCATCATCCGGTCGGCGGCGTGAGCGTCAATCAGCATCAGGGTCGAAATGGAATGCAGAGTATTGAACAGGAAGTGCGGTTGCAGTTGGCTCTTCAAGGCCTGGAGTTGGGCCTTCGCCAGTTGCGCCTGAAGTTGCGAGGTACGAAGTTCGCGCTCGCGCAGTCCGCGATAATAGGCGACGGCGTGGGCGATCAGCACGATCGGCGTATAGGTGCCAGTGATGTCATCGACCACGTTGAGCACAAACAGAGATTCCAACAAATCCCAGCGAATGTGGATGGTATGTCGCGCCGAATCCCAGACTGCCGAAACGTAGCCATGCGATGGGCCGTCCCATACCCCATAGGTAACGGATCTAAGGATCACATGCGCCGCGGAAAATGCCAGCCCGCCGGCAAGATACAAGAGGCAGCTTTTCCACCATTGCTTACGGCGGAATGGATAACGAATGGCCAGCCAAAAAATCAGCGGCGTGAGGGGAGCGTAGGTGAGTATCTGACTGAACTCCAGCCCGACGGTGCCGCCGAAAGGCATGGGCGTGCCGCGCATGAGCTCGAACTTGTAGATGGTGAAACTGGCCACTAGCGCAACGGCGGTCCACACACCGAAGCTCACCGCCCAGATCAGCCAGGGGCGTTCTTTCTGAACGGCAACCGAAGCACTGCCGGGAACCAGGCCGGGACCGGCATTTCGACGGGGCCGTCGCAGTAATTCTCCTCCGCAATTCGGGCAAGTGTGTTGCGTGCTCGCCGCACAGCTCTGGCAGAAAGTACATTCGTAGGAGCAGATATACGCGTCATCCCCTGCACCAAAGGTGCGCCCGCATTTTTCACAACGGGTTTTCATGTCGAGATGCATAGCACCGCAGCCAAATGAGAGCAATTCGTCCCACGCGAATGCGTCTCGTAGGGAATAGCAGCCCGGGCGCTACGCTCGTGCAACGGCGCGCCCAGACCGGAAAGGCGAGGCTTCCACATTATGTGCCGTCTGTCAAGAAATCCGTCCCAGCTAAATTTCCAGGATACGTAGTGTCCTGACCTTGAGCGAGTTGGCATCGCGATGGGAGCTCGAGGCAGCTTATGGCAGCGCGGAGGATCTGCTGATTCGTGTTTAGCCAAGAATGTCAAATCAGGACACTCCTGAACTCAATTGTCACTGTGACTCACAACAAAGAGCCCCCCGCTGCTTTAGACTATGTGGTTCAAACCCACACCGAGCCCAGGCTCAGATCGAGTCTCCCGATGAAACGTTGCTTATCGCTGGTGTCTTTGAGTTTCTTACTGCTCGCCGCAATCTCGTCCTGCTCTCAGACTCCGAGCTCGGATCAGTTCAAGCCGATTCTTGATCGTCTGGAGAGGATTAGCGCCATGCCCCTGAACGACTGGCGATTTCACTCTGACATCGCGCACCCGGAACAACCCGCGCTTGACGATTCGGCATGGCAGACCGTGAAACGTAACGAGCTGTGGGCCAACGGTCCCCGCGTCCTGCGCCGCTGGGTTGAGGTTCCCGAGAAGCTCGACGGTTACTCCACGGTAGGCGCCAGGCTGAAACTGGATCTGCGATTCACCAGCGACGCGGCGATGGTCATTACGATTTTCTCGAACGGATCGGTGGTATACCGCGGCGATGAAGAGATGCAGCAGCCCATGCTGCTGACCGAGAGTGCGCAACCCGGGCAAAAATTCCTTATCGCGGTCCGTCTTGATACCGAGCTGGTAGGGACAAGAATGTCCGACAGCGTCCTGCTTTTTGAACCGCCGCTGACGCGCCCCTCGCCGCGGCAGATTCGCGAGGAGCTTCTCGCTGCGCAACCCCTGATCTCAGCCTATTCAGACGGCAAGGAGGACCGCGAGCGCCAGTGGAGTGACGCCATCAGCGCCATCGATTTCGCACCGCTCGAACACGGCGACCAGTCCGGATTCGACGCGTCCCTGCGCTCTGCCCAGAGCAAACTCGAGGTTCTGAACCCATGGCTTAAGCAGTTCACCATCCGCGCCGTCGGCAATTCGCACATCGACATGGCATGGTTATGGCCGGAGAGCGAAACTGTCGAGGTGGTGCGCAACACCTTCCGCAGCGCCCTGGATCTCATGCGCGAGTACCCCGACTTCAAATTCTCCATGTCATCCGCGCGCACCTACGAGTGGATGGAAGAGAAATATCCCGAGATGTTCCGCGAGATCGAGCAACGCGTCAAGGAGGGCCGCTGGGAAATCGTCGGTGGCATGTGGGTGGAACCGGATCTCAACATGCCCGGCGGCGAATCGTTGACCCGCCAGATCCTGGTCGGCAAACGGTATTTCCAGAAAAAGTTCGGCGTGGACGTAAAGATCGGCTGGAATCCTGATTCCTTCGGTTATAACTGGCAGCTCCCGCAGATCTACAAGAAGTCCGGCATCGATTATTTTGTAACCCAAAAGCTGATGTGGGCCCACGAATTCACCACCTTCCCTTACAAGCTGTTCTGGTGGCAATCGCCCGATGGCAGCCGCCTGTTGACCTACTTTCCTCACGATTACGGCGGGTCGATTGAAGCCACGCCTCTGGCAAGCGATCTTTCCGTATGGATACCCTCGATTTATGGCCCGCAGCTGACCGGCACGCCCGAGATGATGCACCTCTATGGCGTCGGTGATCACGGTGGCGGCCCCACCCGCACCATGCTGGACACTGCAACTCAACTAATGGCGCCTGATGCCGTTTTCCCCAAGCTCGAATTCAGCACCGCCACGGACTTCTTCAAAACCCTCGACCCGAAACTCCCGAACATGAAGGTGCCGGTGTGGAACGATGAGTTGTACTTTCAGTACCACCGGGGCGTATTCACCACGCAATCTGACACCAAGCAGGGTATCCGCCAAAGCGAAGAGACACTGTTGAACGCGGAAAAGGTTTCCTCACTGTCGTTCTTGTACGGACGTCCTTACCCGGGGGACCAAATGCAGTACGCGTGGAAACGCCTGCTGTTCGACCACTTCCACGACATCATGCCGGGCTCGGGAATTGCGGTGAATTACCTCGAAGCCAAGCGTAATCTGGACGACGTACGGCGCGCCGGCAACGACATCATTCGCGACTCGCTCCACGAAATCGCGGCGCGTGTGAATACCCAGGCGGAGGGCGTACCTCTACTAATCTTCAACCCGCTCTCCTGGCCTCGCACAGAAGTGATGCAGGCCGAGGTTCAGCTGCCGGGCGCGGCACGCCACATCGAGGTTGTCGATTCGGCAGGGCACCCGGTGGAATCGCAGTTGTTGTCCATCGATCCGGAAACCCATCGATTCACGTTCTTGCTGAAGGCAGCCACGCCCGCGCTCGGATACCGTACCTATTTTGTCCGGGCGTCCAATAGCGAAGGCCGCATAGCCTCTTCGGTGAAGTCATCCGCGACTACGCTGGAAAATGAATTCGTGCGCCTCGCAGTAAATCCGCAATCCGGCTGCGTCACCAGCCTTTTCGACAAGCGCAGTGGGACCGAATCCCTGGCCCCCGCCGAAACCGACACCGGCGGTCCCAAGGACTCCATCTGCGGCAACCTGCTTCAGGCATTTCATGACCTGCCCAAACAATGGGACGCCTGGAACATTGACGCGGACTTCGAAGCGCAGCATTGGGAGTTGAACCATGCCGACGAGGTCCGGCTGCTCGAAAGCGGTCCGCTGCGGGCGGTCATCCGGGTGAAGCAACACTTTCAGAATTCGAGGTTTATTCAAGACATCACGATGTACTCCAGTTCACCCCGCGTAGACGTGAAAATGCAGGCAGATTGGCACGAAAAGCACATTCTGCTCAAAGTCGCATTTCCGGTGAGCGCGCACAACGACAAGGCTACTTTCGAAATTCCGTACGGTTCGGTGGAACGGCCTACAACCCGCAACACGCCCGCGGAGCAAGCGGAATTCGAAGTGCCCGCGCTTGCCTGGGGCGACATCTCGGATGCAAAACACGGCTTCAGCCTGCTCAATGATTCCAAGTACGGATATGACGCCAAAGGCAACGTGCTGCGTCTTTCTCTGCTGCGCTCCCCGGCATGGCCCGACCCGCACGCCGATGAAGGCCATCACGAGTTCACCTACTCTCTATACCCGCATGGCGGAACCTGGCGCGATGCCCTGACGGTTCGCCAAGGGTACGATCTGAACTATGCGCTGCTGGCGTTGCCCGCCACCCGGCACGCGGGAGAGCTGCCGCCAGAGCATTCGTTTCTGAATATCGCGCAAGATAATGTCGTCCTCACCGCTTTGAAGAAGGCCGAGGACGATAACGACCTGGTGCTGCGCTTCTACGAATGGGCGGGCAAAGAGGCAGATGTGCGCCTGCAGCTCCCCCCGGGCGCGCAATCGGTTTCGGATGCAGACCTGATGGAGCGGCCCATCGGTGAACTTACGCTGCAGAGTGGATCGGTCAGTGTCCACACCAGGCCGTACGAGATCAAGACAATCAAAGTGAAGTTTTCGCCGAAGATGCTGCCACAGTCCTGATTTCGCGGGATCTCTTTGCGCACTCTGCGCTTGGTGTTCTTGGTCTTGGGAATAGAGATGAGCCACACTTGGATGCAGGGGCAGGAGTGCCCTGGAACCCAATGGTCAAAAAATGCGCGGCACTATTGATCGCTCTTTGCCTCTTCGGTGTCTTCCTGTGTGCCCAGAACTTCGCCGAGGTCAAGCCGTCGCCCCAACAAGTGGAATGGCAGGATCTGGAATTCGGCGTCATCCTCCACTTCGGCACCAATACCTTCCTCGACCGCGAATGGGGGGACGGTAAGGCCGATCCGAAGGTTTTCAACCCTACTCAGCTTGACGCCGACCAATGGATGCGGGCCATTCAGGCCGCGGGTGCGAAATATGTCGTACTGGTTGCCAAGCATCACGACGGCTTCGCCTGTGGCCGACCGAACAATCCGAATACAGCGTGAAGAGCAGTCCGTGGCGAAATGGCCACGGCGACCTGTTGCGGGAAGTCTCGGATGCGGCCCGCAAGCACGGTCTGAAGTTCGGCGTGTATCTTTCCCCGTGGGACCGTCACGAACCGCGTTATGCAGACCCCACCGAGTATGACAAGTATTACGCCGCTGAACTGGACGAGGTTGCCCAACATTATGGCGACCTGGTGGAGTTCTGGCTCGACGGCGCGGGCAGCGCCGGACACGTGTACAACTTCCAGCGCATCATCGAAGAGCTTCGCACTTATCAACCCAACACGCTGGTATTCGCCGACACTGGGTTGTTCGAATATGGTGATATTCGCTGGGTCGGCAACGAAGAAGGAACGATCCCCTATGAGAACTGGAATGTGATTGACCGGCATGGCTACTTGCGCTGGCGTCCAGTTGAAGTGGATACGCCGCTGCACAAAGCACATTGGTTCTGGCATCCGGATGACGGGGGGACGCTGAAATCTTTGCCCGAGCTGATTTCCACCTACGAGGAGAGCGTGGGCCGGGGAGGGCAGTTGATGCTGGGGCTGGCGCCAGATCGCCGGGGACTCTTAGCGGAGGCGGATGTGGCGCGTCTGCAGGAGTTTGGAGCGGCGGTTCGCCGCCGATTGGGCAGCAATCTGGCTCTTCAGCATATTTCTCATCACGATGCGGCAGATCTCGCCCTGGACGGCGACGCGTCGACATTCTGGTCTTCGTTACCTGCTTCCCACCACGCAGTTCTAGAGGCGGATTTTTCCGAGCCCGTAACCTTCGATCACGCGCTCCTCATGGAGTGGCTCAATGACGGCCAGCATGTGGAACGCTTCCGGGTTGAAGCATGGGACGGGAAGGAGTGGAAGCCGATTACGGAAGGCTGCGCTATCGGCCACAAGCGAATTGAAAGTTTCCCTCCGGTCACGGCATCGCGGGTGCGATTAAATATTCTGTGGTCGTCATCAGAGGCGCACATCCGTGAGTTCCAGTTGTTTAGAGTTGGGGATGGATCGAATGCTGCCAGGCCATGACAGGTGCAAATGCGGATGTGACCTGCACAGCCCGGGGAAGAAACTACCACTCCCGGCTCTCAGATTCTCAACACCGCTCCGCCTTTGAACTCACTTTTCTTAAGGGCTGCCAGGGCCTGGTTTGCCTGTTCCAATTCGAAAACCTTAAGCGCCGTCCTCACCGGAACTCGGGCAGCGACATCCAGAAACTCCTTTACATCCTGGCGAGTGCTGTTGGCGACGCTCCGAATTACACGTTCGTCATAGATCAGGGAGTAGTCGAGCGATGGTATCGCGCTCATGGTGATGCCGGCCAACACCAGCGCTCCTCCCTTGCGCAACCGTTTCAAGGCCAGCGGAACCAGTGCTCCAGCGGGCGCAAAAATGATCGCCGCATCTAACGGTCGGGGTGGCGAATTTTCTGCAGTTCCCACCCAGGCTGCTCCGAGTTCACGGGCCTGATCGCGATGCAACTCAGCCCGGCTGAAGACAGATACCTCGCATCCCTCATGCCAGGCGACCTGCAAGACCAGGTGCGCCGATGCTCCAAAGCCGTATAGCCCAAGGTGGTCGCCAGAACTCACCCCGCTGATACGGTACGAGCGGTAGCCGATCACTCCGGCGCACAGAAGCGGGGCAGCACTCTCATCGGGGAACACGGTTGGAATGGGAAAGACGAAATCCTCGCGCGCCGTAGTGTACTCGGCATAGCCGCCATCCCCGTGAAAGCCGGTAAAGCGGGCGCGCTCGCAGAGGTTTTCGAAGCGGTGGCGGCAATAGTCGCACTCCCCGCAAGTGGAATGCAGCCAGGGAATGCCGACCCGGTCACCCTCTTTAACCGCGCGCACCGCTGCGCCGAGCGCATCCACGGTGCCGACGATCTGATGCCCAGGAATCAGCGGCAAGGCAGGCAGCCGAAGGTCGCCTTCGACGATATGGAGGTCGGTGTGGCAAACCGCGCAGCAGTTGACTCGCACGCGAACCTCGCCAGGGCGAGGAAGTGGGTGAGTCACGTCCTCGAGATTCAGCGGTGAGTGTTCGATGAGTCCGGGTTTGTGCAGCACCATGGCCCGCATCGAACCGATTTTACTAACACTCAATGGTGAACTGAAATGCTGCGAAGGGGCCCTGGTCGAGACCCGGACCCGGCCCTGAACAAGCAGTAGACGCCAAGCGATCAAGAAGGGTACTGACCAACTTCTGGGACTCCTTGGTCCCGTATTCCGTTTGACCGCGCCCCGTCTGCGTCCTAACATTAGCCCCGTCGGGAACAGGTACGCTCATGGTCGGCGAGACGGTCGCTCACTATCGAATCCTCAACCGCCTGGGTGGCGGCGGCATGGGAGTCATTTACGAAGCCGAGGATACCCGGCTGCACCGGCTGGTCGCGCTGAAGTTCATCCCTGAGAACCTCATCGACGACCAGAAGTCGGTGGAGCGCTTCGAGCTCGAAGCCCGTGCCGCTTCGCAACTAGCCCATCCCAACATCTGTACCATCCACTCCATCGAGGATAACCACGGTCATCCCTTCATCGTGATGGAAAAGTTGGAGGGCGAAAGCCTCAAACAGCGCCTGCATGAGAAACGGCTCGACCTCGACGAGATCCTGGATTTCGGTGCACAGATCGCCAGCGCGCTCGAAGCCTCGCACGCTAAGGGGGTGATTCACCGCGATATCAAGCCGGGGAACATTTTCATCACGCGGGATGGACAAGTAAAAGTGTTGGATTTTGGGCTGGCGAAGTTGACGCGGAACCATCCCTTGGCCACCGAAGACGAGTCGGTGGACAACTCGCTTACCGCCATCGGCGTTGTACCTGGGACCGCGGTCTACATGTCTCCCGAGCAGGCCCGCAACGAAGAACTCGATGTCCGCAGCGATCTATTCTCTTTTGGGGTCGTGCTCTACGAGATGGCTACCGGCAAGAAGCCGTTCCACGGCGCGAACGTAGTGACAACCCTGGAGGCCGTCCTGAACGCCAAGCCGGAGTCGCCGCTGGCGGCCAACCCCAACCTTCCACCCGAGTTGGTGGCCATCATCGGCAAGGCCATGGAGAAAGACCGCCGCAAGCGCTACCAGAGTGCCGCGGAGATCAAGGCTGACCTGCAGCAACTCAAGAAGGAAACAGAGTCAGGTGTGACCAGAGCCAGAGTAAGCCCCAGCGTTCAGTTGCGGCTGGTCACCAATACGTTTCAAGGGGGCGACCGCTGGGTGGTTTACGTGCTGCTCGGGGTGACGGCGGTCCTGCTGACGGTTCTGATACCTGTGGGGATCTGGTGGCTGCACAATCGCTCGGGCAGGGGTCCCGCGACGCTTAATACCATCGCTGTGCTGCCCCTCCAGAATCTCGACCAGGATCCTGCCAGCGACTATCTGCGGTTTGCTTTATCGGATGAGATTGCCAACTCCCTCACTTACGCACGCTCACTTGAAATTCGTCCGACGTCGGTAACCGCGAAATATGCCGGCAATGACGTTGACCCGAGAAAAGTTGGTCATGATCTTCATGTTGCGATCGTGATGACCGGGCATTTTGTCCGCCGCGGCAATCAACTTATCATCACCCTGGAAGCGATTGATGTGGCTCAGGACAAGTTGTTGTGGCAAACCACGGTGCAGTCGCCTTCCGCAAATCTCATCCAGATGCAGGCGCAACTGGGCGGGCAGGTCAGGCAGGGGCTGCTGCCGGTGCTGGGGGCCTCGGGAAGCCTGCAGAATACGGCCACCAATCCGGTGAATCCGCAGGCTTACGATCTCTACCTTCGCAGTGTACCGGTACCGCATGATCCGGGTCCCAACAAGGAAGCGATCAAGATGCTGGAGCGGGTAGTGCAGATGGATCCCAGTTACGCTCCCGGCTGGGAGGCGCTGGGCCTTCGCTATTACTACGACGCCACCTACGGCACGGGTGGCGACAAGGTGTTTCAGCGCTCCAATGAAGCTTATGAAAAAGCCCTGGCGCTGGATCCCAATCGCCTTCTGGCGGCCGGGCAATCGATCACCAACCACGTGGAACGGGGAGAACTCAGCCGCGCCTATCAGGCGGCGCGCGCCCTGGTCCAGCGGCGTCCGGATAGTTCGCAGGCGCACTTCGCCCTCGCTTACGTCCTGCGATATGCAGGAATGCTTTACGAAGCGGCGCAGGAGTGCGACACAGCGCTTACCCTTGATCCTGGCAACTATCAGTTCCGATCCTGCGCATGGACATTTATCCAGCTGAACCAAACCCAGCGGGCCAAAGTTTTTGTCCAGCTCGATGCTGGTTCCGAGTGGGCCGCCTACATCATGCCTTCAATCCTGCTGCGCGAAGGCAAGCTGGCGCAGACAGCGGAGGTGGTAAAGCACATGTCGGACAATCCTCGTTACCACAAGGACCTGCTGGAGGCTTGCCTGCACCCCGCAACCCAAGCGGGCCTGGATCGCGTGGCTCGAAAAATGGAACCAGCCATCCTGGCCGACCCCGACCCCGAGCCTTGGTACAACCAGGGCGCAATACTCGCCTACTTCGGCGAAAATGACATTGCAGTGCATCTTATCCGTACGGCCATCGGACAGAACTATTGCGCGGCCACTGCACTGGAGACCGATCCGCTGCTCGCAAAACTGCGTACCACGCCGGGATTTGCCAAGCTGGTTTCCGCCGCCCAGGACTGCCAGCAAAGCCTGCAAACCCCTCCGGGCCCGTGAATCGGTTAGGATGATTGGCGTTCGTCGGTTCTCAGCTGCGTTGGGGACTTCGACTAGAATCTTCCACCAGGATCAGACTCGGGAAAAACTTTGCGTCCTTCCATCAAGAATCTCCATCCCCTTCACATGCGATCGAATCGCCGTTGGCTCGTTGCGGCAATCTGCGCGACTTTTCTAACCCTGGCAGCGCTGGGCCAGCAACCCGGCCAGCGAGTCGACCCGGTAGCGCCATTGCCGCAAGATACCGGCGTCACCGGCCTCAAGCTGATGCTCCGCCGCTTGAGTACAACCGCCCGCCTGCAGCAGGACGTGGCCCATCCAGACGACGAAGACGGTGGCATGCTGACCCTCGAATCCCGCGGCAAGGGCGCCAGCGTGGTGCTGCTGACCCTCAACCGCGGCGAAGGCGGACAAAATAAGATCGGCAGCAACCTGTTCGATGTTCTGGGCGTTCTTCGCACCCTTGAGCTCACGGCCGCCGACCGCTATTACGGAGTCGAGCAGCGTTTCACTCGTGTAGCTGATTTTGGTTATTCCAAGAATCCCGACGAGACCTTCCAGAAATGGCAAGGCCATGACATACCCCTGGACGACATGGTGCGCGTGATCCGCACGTTTCGACCGGATGTGCTGGTAGCTCGCTTCTCCGGAACCAGCCGCGACGGGCACGGCCACCACGAGGCATCAGCCATCCTGACCAAGGAGGCTTTTCGCGCCGCTGCCGATCCCAAGCGGTTTCCGCAGCAGATCGAAGAAGGTCTCCGGCCCTGGCAAGCGAAGAAGCTCTACATAGGTAATGTCTGTGGGTTTGGCGCCAGCACCTGCCCGGATGAGAACTACACTCTCAAGCTGAATACCGGCCAGCCCGACCCGCTGCTGGGCGTGTCCTACATTCAATTCGCCATGCAGGGGCTGAAGCACCAGCTTTCGCAGGGGGCGGGCGCGTGGTCGGTGGAACCTGGTGACCGCTTCACCTTTTACAAGCTTGTGGACTCAGTAATTCCTTCCACCCTGGATAAGACAGGTCACGAAAAGAATTTGTTCGACGGCATAGACACCACCTTGCCGGGGCTTGCCGCACGTCTGGGAGACGAAGAAAGCAAGGCCCCGTTTTTGCGTCCAGCACTCGCAGATATACAGAAGGATATTGCCAAGGCGAGTGCAGAAGCCGAGCGGGATCCGCGCGGCTCTGTTGGTCCTCTGCTTCAGGCGCTGCGCGCCGACCGCAAGCTGATGCAGCAAGTGGAAGGGGCTTCGATATCGCGGGCAGGGAAGCAGGACCTCCTGCTTGAATTGCGTACCAAGGAGACGCAATTGCAGCTGGCCGCCAATCTCGCCGCGGGCGTGGAACTCCGAGTAGCGGTCGACGCGCCTGCCGGACGCGATCCCGATGACGCGTTCATGGCTGTGCCTGGCCAGACCTTCAAAGTAGTCGCAGATTTTGCAGCCAGCGTGCCGCTCGAAAGATTGGAGTCCGGCCTCGATTTGCCCTCAGGCTGGAAAGCAAAACTAATCAGCAAAGCCGCGCGACCG
>Ga0335080_10005758_pt1 | contig 12792 bp, 13 predicted proteins | sample Lox_Sample_34_FD_206720 | JGI IMG/M metagenome (GOLD analysis project Ga0335080, IMG submission 206720) | Soil microbial communities from Loxahatchee National Wildlife Refuge, Florida, United States - Lox_Sample_3.4 | ecosystem: Environmental > Terrestrial > Soil > Wetlands | place: USA... | reverse complement strand
CGTGCAGGTCATGGCGAGCGTGCACGCGGTGCACGAGCTCGTGCTCATCGCCGCCAGCGACGGCGTGCTGGCCGGCGACGTGCGACCGCTCGTGCGCATGAACGTCACGGTCATCGTCGAACAGAACGGCCGGCGCGAGCAGGGCTATGCGGGCTGCGGCGGCCGCTACACGCTCGACCAATTGGTCGCAAACGATCGACCGCTGGCACTGGCACGCGAGGCCGTGCGGCAGGCGCTCGTCAATCTCGAGGCCGTGCCGGCGCCGGCTGGTACGATGACCGTCGTGCTGGGACCGGGCTGGCCGGGCGTGCTGCTGCACGAGGCAATCGGCCACGGTCTGGAGGGCGACTTCAATCGCAAGGGCACTTCGGCCTTCAGCGGCCGGATCGGCGAGCGTGTGGCGGCGCCCGGTTGCACGGTCGTCGATGATGGCACGCTGGCCGCGCGGCGCGGTTCGCTGAACATCGATGACGAGGGCACTCCGACGCAGTGCACGACGCTCATCGAGGACGGCGTACTGCGCGGCTACATGCAGGATCGGCTCAATGCCCGGCTCATGGGGGGGCGCTCGACCGGCAATGGCCGCCGCGAATCGTTCGCTCACGTGACGATGCCGCGCATGACCAACACTTATATGCGCCCCGGGCCGCACGATCCGCAGGCCATCATTGCCTCCGTGGCGCGCGGCATCTACGCGGTGAACTTCGGTGGCGGTCAGGTCGACATCACCTCGGGCAAGTTCGTGTTCTCGGCCAGCGAGGCCTATCTGATCGAGAACGGACGGCTCGCTGCGCCGATCAAGGGCGCCACCTTGGTCGGCAACGGCCCCGATGTGCTGCTGCGCGTGTCGATGGTCGGCAACGACCTCAAGCTCGATGACGGTATCGGTGTCTGCGGCAAGGAAGGGCAGAGCGTGCCGGTCGGAGTCGGGCAGCCGACGCTGCGCATCGACGGGCTCACCGTCGGAGGCACCGGCCGAAATTAGCGTTCGTTGAGCACGGTCGTGGCGGCGTGCGGATGCTCGATGCCATGTCGCGGCCGCGCGCGCTCGTCGATGTAGAGCAGCTCGTGCTGCCCGATCGTGACGACGTCACCGTCATTGAGATTGTGATAGCGCACGCGCTTGGACTGCAGATAGATGCCGTTGGTGCTGTTCAGGTCCTCGATCACGCAGCTCTGCGCCGTGGTCACGATCTGGCAGTGATGCCGGCTCACGAACCGGCTATCGATCTGCAGATCGTTCGCCGGGGTGCGGCCGATGATCAGCCGGCCCGGAAACAATTCATGCTCGCTGACGGTCTGACCGGCGGTCGCCAGCAGGATGCGCGCGAGCGGCGCGCCCGAGTGGCTCTCGGCGCCGTGCCGCCGCGGCTCGGGTGGCTCGTCTTCCCCGCCCACGCTCGAGCCGCGCGCCGGATCGCCGCGGATCAGGCGGCTACCGGTCCGGGACGCGTACTCGACCCAGTGCAGCTCGCTGATCGCCGTCCGCACGTCCTCGAGCGTGACGATGTCCTCCTCACGCATCGATGCGGACAGCATCGCGGTGTCGCAGAGCGTGTTGATGAGCCGGGGTACGCCGCCCGTGAAACGATAGATGCTATCGAAGGTGTCGGGCGCAAAGATCTCGCGGCCCTGCGAGCCGGCGACCTCGAGCCGATGCAGGATGTACGCCTGCATTTCCGCGGCCGACAGGGCCGGCAGATGGAAGCGCAGGCGCACGCGCTGGGTCAGCTGCTCGAGTTCCGGCGCATCGAGCTTGTCGTTGAGCTCGGGCTGCCCGGCCAGGATGATGCGCAGCACCTTCTCCTTGGTGGTCTCCACGCCCGAGAGCAGCCGGATCTCCTCGAGCACGCGCTCGGACAGGTTCTGTGCCTCGTCGACGACGAGCATGATCTTGCGGCCGGCGGCGTACTGCTGGATCAGAAAGTCGTTGATCGTCGCGATCAGCTCGGCCTTCTTCATCTTGAACGGCTTGAAGCCGAAGGCGACCAGCACCGTCTGCAGAAATTCGATCGAGGACATCTGGGTCTGGTTGATCTGCGCGACCAGCACGTCCTTCTCGAGCTCGCGCAGGAAGGTCTCGATCAGCGTGGTCTTGCCGCAGCCGATCTCTCCGGTGATGACGACGAATCCGTCCGTGAACCAGACGGTCGACTCCATGTAGGCCTTGGCGCGGGCATGCGCCTGGCTCAGGTAGAGGAACTCGGGGTCGGGGCTGAGCCGGAACGGCAGCTCCCGTAATTTGAACAGCTCAAGGTACATCGATTCGGGCCGGTCCGGCGGCAGCCATATGAGCCGGGAGGATACTACGGCTTGATGCCCAGATGCGGATATAGCCGTCTTAACAAGGCCTTGGAGCGGTTATGTCGCGCCTGGGCCGTCGGTTCCACGATGGTGCAATGGCCCAGTTTGCGCCCAGGACGCGGCTCCTTGCCGTAGTCGTGTAAGTGCAGACCGGCCTCGGCGAGCAGTGCCTGCCGAGGCGGCATCTCGCCAATGAGATTGATCATGGCGGCATGCCCGAGCGCACGTGTACTTCCGAGCGGCATGCCGGCGATGGCACGCACGTGATTCTCGAACTGGCTCGTGGCTGCGCCCTCGATGGTCCAGTGGCCGGAGTTGTGTACGCGCGGTGCCATCTCGTTGGCGATCAGCCGGGCGTCGCGCACGAAGAACTCGATCGCCAGTACGCCCACGTAGTGGAACGCCTCGAGCACACGCCGCAGGCTCCGGGCAGCGACACGCTGCAGGCGCGGTGCCGGCCATGGCGCGACGGTCAGCCTCAGGATGCCGTCGGCGTGGTAGTTGCGATTGAGCGGATAGACCGCGATTTCGCCGCGCCGGCTACGCGCGCCGATGATCGACACTTCGTAGTCGAAGGGAACGAACTCCTCGTAGATCAGCGGCGCGGCACCCAGCTCGGTCCAGGCGGGTTCGGCATCCGCAGGCGATCGCAGTACACGCTGCCCCTTGCCGTCGTAGCCGAAGCGTCGCGTCTTGAGCACTCCGGGCGTACCGATGTGCCGCATGGCGCGCCTCAGCGCGGCCAGAGAGTCGACCGCGGCGAAGCGCGTCGTGCCGATCCCGAGCCGTTCGAATGTGCGCTTCTCGGCGAGCCGGTCTTGGGCCGCGGCGAGCGCCTTGAGCGGCGGCGCGATGCGCGCGCGAGTCGAGCGCGTCGCGGTGCGCAGCGCTTCGACCGAAATGTTCTCCCAATCGAAGCTGATCACCTCGCATTGCTCGGCGAGCCGGCGCAGCAGCGCCTGATCGGAGAATTCTCCGGTCAGCACGGGCGCAAATCGCCCGGCGGGCGTACGCGCGCTGCGATCGAGGAACAGGAAATCGAAGCCGAGCGGATAGCCCGCGAGCGCCAGCATCGCTCCGAGCTGCCCGGCGCCCACTACGCCGATCGTCATCGTTCCATGACCAGACGGGCTCCTAGCCCGTCACGCGCGGATCGGGACGTGCCAGCACCGCCTCGGTCTGCGCCTGGCGCGCGCGCTGCAGTGCCTGTGCGATCGCTGGATGGCGTGGGGCCAGGATCGCGGCGGCGAACAACGCCGCGTTGGTCGCGCCGGCCTGCCCGACTGCGAACGTGGCGACCGGGATACCGGCCGGCATCTGCACGATCGACAGCAGCGAATCGAGGCCGTTGAACGCACGCGATTGCACCGGCACACCGAGTACCGGCACGGTGGTCTTGGCCGCCGTCATGCCGGGCAGGTGCGCCGCGCCGCCCGCGCCGGCGATCAGCACCTCGAGGCCGCGGGTGGCGGCGGTGCTCGCATACTCGAACAGCAGGTCAGGGGTCCGATGCGCCGAAACCACACGGGTCTCGAAGGCGACGCCGAGCTTGTCGAGGGTATCGGCAGCCGCACTCATCGTCTCCCAATCCGAAGACGATCCCATGATGATGCCGACCAGGGCCTTCATCGCGGCATTTTACCACTACGGGTCTTGAGCTCGGGCGCGTACTCGGCGAGCGTGCGCTCGATCGGTGCCGGATCGATATCGCGCATCAAGCGGCCGATGAATTGGCGCGCACGCGCGTGGGCGGCGCGGCTGCGCAGTTTCTGCGTCTCGAGGATCGCCTCGAGCAGGGCCGGGGGCAGATCGAAACGCTGCAGCTGCTGCGGCTTGAGTCCGAGCAGCCGCTCACCGAGCCGCTGCAGGGCCTCGGCGTTGCGCTTGCGTGCCGAGCGACTCGGTCGCTCTTCCGGCTGTTCTTCGGGGTCCATGGCGTCTCATCCGATACAATCCGCGGCGATCATGACAAACATGCCGCAGCAGGTCGATGCATCCCGCATCGGGGAGCTCAGCGAAGTGGTTGCCGGCGCGCTCGACGCGGCGCGCACGGCCGGGGCGAATCATGCCGAAGCCGACGCGAGCCTGCAGCGCGGCTTGACCGTGACCGTGCGCCTCGGCGAGGTCGAAACCATCGAGTATCACCGCGACCGCGGGCTGTCGGTGACTGTGTATGTTGGGCAGGCCAAGGGCTCGGCGAGCACGGCGGACCTGCGACCGGCGGCGGTCCGCGAGATCGTGCAGAAGGCTACTACGATCGCTCGTCACACCGCCGAGGATCCCTGTGCCGGTCTGGCCGATCCGGAGAATCTGGCGCGCGCGCCGCGGGATCTGGATCTGTTCCACCCCTGGCAGCTCTCGCCCGAGCAAGCCGTCACGCTGGCGCGCGAGTGCGAGGCGGCCGGGCTCGCCTGCGATGCGCGCCTGAGGAACTCGGAAGGGGCGACCGTCACGACGCACAGCGCGGTGCGCGTCTACGGCAACAGCCACGGCTTTCTGCAAGGCGTGCCGAGTACGAGCCACAGCGTCAGCTGTGCGCTCGTGGCGGAGTCCGGCCAGGAAATGCAGCGGGATTACTGGTACTCGGTAGCCCGCAGCGCCCAGGCGCTCGAGGACGTTGCGGCCGTCGGTCGCCGCGCGGCGCAACGCTCGCTGCAGCGCCTCGGTGCGCGCAAACTGTCGACGCGGCGCGCGCCGATCCTGTTCGCGCCCGAGCTCGCGCGCGGACTGTTCGGCCACTTCGTGGGGGCTATCCGCGGGGCCAGCCAGTATCGGCGCACCTCGTTCCTGCTGCAGGCAGCCGGGACACAGGTGTTTCCTTCCTTCGTGCAGATCGCCGAACGGCCACACTTGCTGCAGGGTCTGGCCAGTGGTGCCTTCGACGCCGAGGGGGTGGCCACACACGATCGCGAGCTCGTGCAGGACGGCGTGCTGCAGGGGTACGTGCTCGGCAGCTACTCGGCGCGCAAGCTCGGGCTGAAAACCACGGGCAACGCCGGTGGTATCCACAATCTTCTGGTCACGGCCGATGTGGCCGCTGGCGCCGAGCGCCGCGGCAGCTTCGACGAACTGCTCGCACGCATGGGCGACGGGCTGTACGTCACGGAGCTCATGGGTCCCGGAGTCAATGGCGTCACCGGCGACTATTCGCGCGGCGCCAGCGGCTTCTGGGTGGAGGGCGGCGCTTTGAGCTTTCCGGTGCACGAGATCACGATCGCGGGCAATTTGCGCGAAATGCTGCGCGGCATCGTCGCAATTGGCAGCGACGTCGATGCCCAGGGCGCCATCCGCACCGGCTCGGTGCTGCTCGATGCCATGACGATCGCAGGGGATTGAGGCCGACTCACCGCGGCTCGAGCAGATCCTGCAGCGTGACGGCGCCGAAGCGCTGGTCGGAGCCGGCATCAAAGTCGCGGCAGAAGGCTTCGACCGCAGCGGGCGTAACGGTCGCGCTGCGTACCAGACCGCCGCGCGAATGGCGGGCCGCGCGCAGGATCTCGAGCAGGCCGATCTGCGCCGCATCGCGCCCCAGCCGCAGCGCCCGATCGTTGCCCACGATCAAGCCCAAGTCGGTCAGCCGTGCCACTGCGCGCGTGACTGCGCCGCCGGGGAACTGCAGTTGCTGGGTCAGGCTCGCGATCGTGTGCGGCGAACCGCTGGCGCGTGTGCGCTGGGCGATCAGATACAGGATGCCGAGCATCAGCCGCTCGAGGTCGGCGCCCGACAGTGACGGCTCGCGCCAGCCGTCGCGCAGGTATGCCGGATTCTGCGCGTAGAAGGAGACCAGTGCCCCCAGCAGCAGCAGGGTCCAGCCGAAGTACGTCCACAGCAGTGCCGCGATCATGATGGCGAAACCCGCATATACCAGCGTCAGGCGCGCCGAATAGAGCACGAACAATGTGAACAGGCGTCCAGCCGCGGCCCATAGCAGACCCGCGGTGATGCCACCGTATAGCGCCGGTCGCAGCCGTACGCGCGTGTTCGGTATGACGACGAACAGCGCCGTCATGAGCGTGCAGACCAGAAACCAGGGGGCGAGTCGCAGCGCCCAGCCGTGCGGCCGCTCGAGCAGCGGCAGCGCGACGATCATGCGCAGCGGCGCGCTGCCGGCGGCCAGGCGCGAGAAGCCGGCGAGCGCCGCCAGCAGCAGCGGCACCGCCAGCAGCAGCGTGACGTACTCGGCGCTGCGGCGCGCGAAGCTGCGCGGTACATCGATGCGCCAGACGAAATTGAACCCGTCCTCGACCTTGCGCATCGTGCCCATGAGCGTCCAGATCAGCAGGCCGAAGCCGAGCGTGCCGACCAATCCGCCGTGCACTCGGCTGGCGAAGCCCATGACGTGATCGGTGAATTCGTTGGCAGCCGGGCCCATCGGACGAAAGAACTCGTACACGAGCGGCCGCAGTACCGGCTCGGCATCAAACGCCTTGAGGATGCCGAAACTGAGCGCCACGAGCGGGATGATCGACAGCAGGCTGGCATAGACCAGTCCCGTGGCATGCAGGGTGATCTGCCCCCCGGCCAGATCGCGCAGCAGCGCGTACGGGTAGCGAGCGGCACGGCGCAACCACGCCAGCGCGCCCGGGCCCTCGGACGCCGCGCCGAACAGCGTGCGCTCGGGCAGCGCCCGCAGCCAGCGCCACAGGCTCACTACGCGTCGCAGCAGCGGCTTGCGCCGCGATGGCTGCCGCAGCATCGGCGGCAGCGACGCACTCAAGGGTGACGCGCGGAGGCGCCGCCTTCCGGCTGCGTCAAGCGCCGCAGCGCCTCGCGGTATTTTTCGCTGGTGCTTGCAATGACATCGGCGGGCAGATGCGGTCCGGGCGCGCGTTTGTTCCAGTCCAGCGTTTCCAGGTAATCGCGCACGAACTGCTTGTCGAAGGAAGGCGGACTCGAACCGATGCGCCAGGTGTCGGCTGGCCAGAAGCGCGAGGAATCGGGCGTCAGCACCTCATCGATGAGCGTCAGCCGGCCGTTGGCATCGAGGCCGAATTCGAACTTGGTATCGGCGATGATGATGCCGCGCGCGAGGGCGTGCGCGGCCGCGAAGCGGTAAAGCGCCAGCGCGGTACTGCGCACGGCTTCGGCGTGCGCGGCGCCAATGCGGCCGGCGAGCTCCTCGAAGGAAATGTTCTGGTCGTGCTCGCCGGGCGCGGCCTTGGTGGCGGGCGTGAAGATCGGCTCAGGCAGCGCCTGGGCCTGCTTGAGACCCGGCGGTAAGGCGATGCCGCAGATGGCGCCGCTGCGCTGATAGTCCTTCCAGCCCGAACCGATGAGGTAGCCGCGCACCACGGCCTCGACCGGCAGTGCCTGCAGGCGATGCACGATGACCGCGCGCCCCTGCAGCATGGCCAGATCGCCGGCATCGCGCACCGCGCTCGCGAGCGACTCGCCGGTGAGATGATTGGGAATGATGTGGCGCGTGCGCGCGAACCAGAAACGCGAGATCTCGTCGAGCACATGTCCCTTGCCGGGGATCGGATCGGGCAGCACCACGTCGAACGCCGACAGACGGTCGGTCGTCACGATCAGCAGACGCCGCGCATCGAGCGCGTAGACGTCGCGTACTTTGCCGCGATTGATTCGTTGCAGGCCCTTCAGGTCCGTTTCAAAAACGGTGGGCTCCAAGGCTTGCTACCATAATTGGCGCTGCGAAGCGGGCGCGCATCTTGCCGCCGCGGCTGCTCCAGGGTCAAGCACGAGCAAAGCATCCATCCATGAATTGGGTTGGGAAAGTCATTGGCGGCATTGTCGGCGGCCTCACGCTCGGGCCGTGGGGTGCCGTGCTCGGTGCCCTGATCGGGCATCAGTTCGACAGCGGCGCGGCTGGATCGCTGATCGGCGGGGGCGCGAATCCGGCCGAGGTCAATGCGCTGTTCTTTCCGACCACGTTCCGCGTCATGGGCCACATCGCCAAGGCGGACGGACGCGTTTCGGAGCAGGAGATCGCCTCGGCCCGCGCGGTCATGCACGCGCTGCATCTGAATCAGTCGCAGATGCTGTCGGCGATGACCTACTTCAACGAGGGCAAGCAGCCGGAGTTCGCGCTCGACCCGGCATTGCAGCAGCTACGAGCAGCGATCGCGCCCTATCCGGATCTGGCGAGCTTCTTTGTGGAGATCCAGCTGCAGGCGGCGCTCGCCGGGGACGGACTGTCGGATGTGCCGCGCGCGCGGCTGCTGCGAGTGGCCCAGCTGCTCGGTCTGGGCACGGCACAGTTCGCGCGGCTCGAGAGCATTCTGCGCTGGAGTCAGCGCGGAGCGGGCGCGCGTGCCGGCGCCGCCAATGGCGCCGGTGCCGGGAGCGCCAGCGGCGAGGAGCGCCTCACGCAGGCCTACAGCGTGCTCGAGGCCAGTCCTTCGATGACCGACGAGCAGATCGTCAAGGCCTATCGGCGGCAGATGAGTCGCCATCATCCCGACAAGCTCAAGGCCAACGGCCTGCCGGATTCGATGCTCGAGCGCGCCAAGGAACGCACTCAGCAGATCCAGGCCGCCTACGAGGCAATTCGCGCGCGTCGCGGCATGCGCTAGACTCGTTCGCATGCAGTGGATCGCGCCATCGATTCTGTCGGCCGACTTCGCGCGTCTCGGCGCCGAGGTCGAAACGGTGCTCGCCGCCGGTGCCGACCTGGTCCATTTCGACGTCATGGACAATCATTACGTGCCGAATCTGACGATCGGACCGCTGGTATGCGAGGCGCTGCGCAAGTACGGCATCCAGGCGCCCATCGACGTGCATCTGATGATCCGGCCAGTGGATCGGATCGTGCCCGATTTCGCCGCGGCGGGCGCCACCTACATCAGCTTCCATCCCGAGGCGAGCGAGCATGTCGATCGCACGATCGCGCTCATTCGAGAGCACGGCTGCCGACCGGGCCTCGTGTTCAATCCGGCGACGCCGCTGGATTGGCTCGATTACACCCTCGATAAGCTCGATCTGGTCCTGCTGATGTCGGTCAATCCGGGTTTCGGTGGACAGAAGTTCATTCCGGGCGTGCTACCCAAGATTGCCGAGGTACGCCGGCGCGTTGCGGCCAGCGGGCGCGACGTCCGCGTCGAGGTGGACGGCGGTATCAAGGTGGACAACATCGGCGCAGTGGCCCGCGCCGGGGCCGACATGTTCGTCGCCGGCTCGGCGATCTTCGGCAGCAAGGACTATGCAGCGACGATACGGGCCATGCGGGCCCAGCTGGCGCAGCCGGCTGCTGCCTGAGCGTCCGACGAGCTGCTAGCCCTCGTCGTCCTCGTCGTCCTCATCGACGGGTGCCGCCGCGCGCGGGCGCTCGTGCGGACCGCTGCGGACCGGCTTGGCGGGCACGATCACGGGACGGGTCTTCATCTTCGGCCGCGCGTTGAACACGACGATGGTCTTGCCCGTGGCGCGCAGCAGTCCCTGGTCTTCGAGTACCTTGAGCACGCGACCGGCCATTTCGCGCGAGCAGCCGACCAGGCGCGAAAGTTCCTGGCGCGACACTTTGATCTGCATGCCCTCGGGATGCGTCATGGCATCGGGCTCCTCACACAGCCCGGTGATCGCATGCGCGACGCGACCGGTGACGTCGACGAATGCCAGATCGCCGAGCTTGCGGTTGGTGCGGTCCAGCCGCGTGGCGAGCTGCGTGGCGAGCTCGAAGATGAGCCCCGGGCTCTCGGTGGCGACCTGGCGGAAGCGCGGATAGGTCATTTCGGCGAGCTCGCAGGCGTTGCGCGTGCGCACCCACGCGCTGCGGGTGGGTTGCTCATAGAACAGGCCCATCTCGCCGAAGAACTGACCCTTGTTGAGATAGGCCAGCACCATCTCGTTGCCTTCCTCATCCTCGATCATCACCTCGACCGAGCCGCTGATGATGTAGTAGAGGACGTCGGGCAGATCGCCGGCGTGGATCAGTACGGTCTTCGAGGGCACCGTGCGGATGCGGCAGTAGCTCAAGAATCGATTGATAGCGGGAATGTCGCTCAACGGTCTGACATTCTCTTCCATGATTGGATTGCCTTTTTTCGTAGTGCAAGCGACGGCGCTTGCGGCCTTTTATTACAAACGTCGTCCCGGCCGCAAGTGATCACGGGTTAGACGGGGTGCCTCAAAGCCAGTAGGAAGTGCCGGTCATGACCCGCGCGGCCGCGCGCATGAGGGTCGGCACCGGGCGCGGCAATTCGGCGGCACCCCGCGCACGCGCCGCGGCGCCGTGCCCGGACTCTTCGCTCTTCATGATTTCGACGATGCGGCGGCTGCGCCGGTCCGTGGCCGGCAGTCGGTCCAGGTGGCCCGCCAGATGCCCTTCGACCTGGGCCTCGGTCTCGGTGACGAAGCCGAGGCTGACCGCATCGCCGAGCAATGCCGCGAGCGCGCCGATGCCAAAGGATCCCAGGTACCAGAGGGGATTCAGGCGGCTCGGACGCGCGCCGAGCTCGCGCAGACGCGACTCGCACCAGGCCAGATGGTCGGCTTCCTCATCCGCAGCGCGCTCCAGGAACGCGCGCGTTTCGGGTTGGCGGGACAGGGCCGCCTGACCGCGGTACAGCCCTTGCGCCGCGATCTCGCCGGCGTGATTGACCCGCATGAGAGCGGCTGCATGGCGCTTCTCGCCCGGGTTCAGTGCGCCCTCATCGGACGGCAGATCGGGCCAGCGTGCCGTGCGCGCGGGCGCGAACAGCGTGCGCAGGGTCTGATCCGCCACGGCAAGCATGGATTCGAGGGCGTCGCCGGCTTGCATCGTGCGATTATATGTCAACCCTGGGCCATTATTCCCCGATGCGGCAAGGCACTAGGGCGGAAAATCGAGCCTCCGGCACCGCTTTTGCAAAGCGCAGCCCCCTTGAGTAAACTCTCGCGCCCTTTTGCCGATCGGGTTGCCGAGGGCTTTCCGAGGTGGTTGAGATGAAGACTGAATTCGCCAAGCCGGCGAGCGTTCGCGGCGATTGGTATGTCATTGACGCTAGTGGCAAAACCTTGGGCCGGCTGGCCTCCCGCATTGCCTTTCGGCTGAAGGGCAAGCACAAGGCCGACTACAGCCCGCACGTGGACATGGGCGATCACATCGTCGTGCTGCATGCGGACAAGATTGCCGTCACGGGGCACAAGCTCCAGGACAAGATGTACCACCACCACACCGGCTACCTCGGCAACCTCAAGTCGATCGCGCTCGGCAAGCTCCTCAAGGAGCATCCGGAGCGGGCGATTCAATTCGCGGTCAAAGGCATGCTGCCCAAGACGACGCTCGGCCGAAAGATGTACCGCAAACTGCATGTGTTCGCCGGCGACAAGCACCCGCACACTGCGCAGCAACCCAAACCGCTCGAGATTTAGCTTATGGCAAGCACGAACTACGGCACCGGTCGGCGCAAGAGCGCAACTGCGCGCGTTCACCTCCAGCCCGGCAAGGGCAACATCACGATCAACGAACGTCCGCTGGACGAGTTCTTCGGCCGCGAGACTGGCCGCATGATCGTGCGGCAGCCGCTCGAGCTGGTGCAGCTGGCCTCGGCGTTCGACATCACGGTGCAGGTCGACGGCGGCGGCATCACGGGCCAAGCCGGTGCCATTCGCCATGGCATTGCGCGCGCACTGATTCGTTACGACGAGACGCTGCGCAAGCCGCTGCGCCAGGCGGGCTTCGTGACCCGCGATGCGCGCGAGGTGGAGCGCAAGAAGGTGGGCCGACGCAAGGCTCGCCGCGGTACGCAGTACTCCAAGCGCTGACGTAAAGTAGTCGGGGCGGTCGGCATACTGCTGGGGGATCGTCTAGTGGTAGGACTGCGGACTCTGACTCCGCCAACCTAGGTTCGAATCCTAGTCCCCCAGCCACTCCGGCTTCAGATCTGCTCGACGCCGTGTTCCGTGCCGACGATCAGCAGGTCGGCCGGCCGGCGCGCGAACAGCCCCACGGTCACCACTCCGACGATGCCATCAATGGCGCTTTCGAGCGCGCAGGGGTCTTCGATCCTGAGACCATGGACGTCGAGGATGTGGTTGCCATTGTCGGTGACGACGTTCTGGCGCCACACCGGGCGGCCACCGAGCCGCTCGAGTCGGCGCGCGACGTAGCTGCGCGCCATCGGGATCACTTCCACCGGCAGCGGGAATGCACCCAGCGTCCCGACCACCTTGCTGTCGTCGACGATGCAGACGAATCGTTGCGATGCCGCGGCCACGATCTTCTCCCGCGTCAGCGCCGCACCCCCACCCTTGATCAGACACCGCGCTCGGGTCGCTTCATCCGCGCCATCGATATAGAGGGGTAGCTCGTCGGTGTCGTTGAGGTCGAGCACGGCGATGCCGCAGGCGCGCAACCGCGCAGTGCTCGCCTCGGAACTCGAGACCGCACCGCGCAGCCCCAGGCGAGCGGCTTCGGCGGCCAGCAGATCGATCAGCACGTTGACGGTCGAGCCGGTGCCGACGCCGAGGATCGTGCCGGCGCGCACCTGCGCGAGGGCGGCCTGCGCCGCGCGCTGCTTGCGTTGCTGTGCGCGCTCGGCGGCGGATGTC
>Ga0335080_10005757_pt1 | contig 12794 bp, 6 predicted proteins | sample Lox_Sample_34_FD_206720 | JGI IMG/M metagenome (GOLD analysis project Ga0335080, IMG submission 206720) | Soil microbial communities from Loxahatchee National Wildlife Refuge, Florida, United States - Lox_Sample_3.4 | ecosystem: Environmental > Terrestrial > Soil > Wetlands | place: USA: Florida... | reverse complement strand
CGCCCAAAAGTCGGCGCAAGTTGATCCTCCTTGGCCGGGCCGGCGACCAGATGCATGATAGCCTGTCCCAGAGCTACTATAACAACGTAGGTTGCCCCGATCGCAACCACCGGCGCCAGTCCTGGTCCATACGAACCCCATTCCGGAAATCTGGCCATCCACCAACGATCGCGCGGTGGGCCCGCCAATCCTGCAAAAGCGGCTGCCCCTAACAAACCACGCCAACCAAATCGCCGGATAATCCGCCAGATGATCAAATTCAGACTCCCTACTGAAGTTAGCAAACCCAGATAAAACAGCGTGAGAAAATATGGTTTCCAAGTCATGACAAAGTGCCACCAACCAACTCTCTCACCAAGGCCGATGATCACGAGGATGACGATCCCCACAACTGCCCCGCCAGCCACTGCCCCCGTAGTGCGTCGCACCCGTGCTCGCGTCAAGATGATAACAACGCTCAGAACGAGAAGGTAAACACAGTTAAACATATAGAGCTGGAGAACGGTCATACGTTTAATCCTGGGCTGCGCCTAACGTCTCAAAGCTGCTTGTTCCACCATAGCTACCGAGCGACGGCGGACCAGGCTGGTCACAGCTCTGCAAGAGCGAAGACAGGAGCCACGCTGCCGCCTGCGACTGTCGACAACCCAAGAGTCGACTGACAACCCCGAAAGCCTTCGGAGCGGGCTGACTGGCGTAACCGGGGTTAGATGCCATAAATTGTCATGCCACATCCTCGATGAGCTTGAAATGTTCATGGAAATATCCTGTGTTCACCGAGAGCATGTATTTCTTGTAGCGTGGTGTGTCGCGAATGTCGGGGGGAACGAGCCTTTCATGCAACGCATCATAGCGAACCGGCAGAAAACTCACAACCGTTGGCTGCGGCTCGGCCGTCTCGGCCAGAATACAAACCCGCTCGCCGGTGTCGAGTCTGCAGGAACCGCTGAGGGTGATGGGCGCGCTAAAAAGATACTGAATCTGCGCGTCGCAGCCGTCAATGACCTCCCAAATCTGGCTTCCCCGAGGAAAAGGTGCTGGATTATTCATAACGCAAATTGCGGCCTGACGTCCAAGGACGAGTCGCGCCGCGAACGACTGCAAGCCTGATTTTATTCCCGTCACTCGTCACTTGTCACCTTTACCTTTCCCTCGTTCGCTCCCGCCTGCGGCGCCGCAGCCCCTGCGGTTCGGCGAAGGCCTGTGATTTTGTCCGGTTGTTCCGCCATGGATAGAACAGCACCTAGAACTTCAACGGTGGACCCAGGACCTCCATGCCGTGATCGGCCCACAGTTGCCTCATGACGACCTCTTGGTTCGGCACGATTTCCTTTCCAAATTTGGCCATCTGCTTGAAAAAATCCTCCATGCTTCCGGCCGGCTGAAACAGCACGAGCATCTGCCCCTCCCCATCACTGGTTTTAGCAAACGCATGCGGTATCTTGCGTGGCGCAAACGCGGAATCACCTGGATGCAGGCTGAGAGTATCATCACCCACGCGCACAATAAATTCTCCGCGGATGACATAAAACCACTCGTCCTGAAAATGGTGTCGGTGAAGCGCCGGACCACCCTTCGCATTTCGGAGTGTATCGTAGATGCACAGGTCGCCACCGGTGTCGCGGCTCGAGACCTTCAGATCAAAGCGCCCACCCATGACCAGCAGCTCTTCGTCATAGCGGTCCTTTTGCTTTCCGACCCGGAAACCTCCGCCGGCGCGCTCGTCAGCTGTCTTCGTCTCGGCGCCTCGTGCCATCATTGCCAAGGCTGTCGTTGCTATGGAAAGTTTCAGGAAGTTTCGTCGCTTCATGGTTCGTTGAGTGGTGTTTTGGCGAAGAATTAAGTGAGCTGCGAAGCGAGCTGGTTTCGCAGCTTATCTCCGGGATTTGCAGCCTGATGCTTTCACCCTGGTTGTGACCCTACCAGATCGTGGCCGGCTTGGGAAGCCCATCCAACTTCGCTCCGCAGCTTCCAATTTCGTCCCGCCTTGCGGGACTTCGCTGCTCGAGACGGCGCGACTGCCGTCGTTCGCCCGCTTCCACGCGCTGGAGGTCCGGCCACTCGGGCTACTCTACCATGTGACTACCAAAAAAATGGGATTTAGCAGGCAGAATGGGTTCTTGCGCTTAATCGCCGTCAAAATGGAACAGGACACGGTGGTTCTCCGGCCAACATGGAACACTTCGGGTTCAAAAACGGATGCGAAAGCCCGATCCAAGGGGTCATCCGGAACATGGGCGAGTCGCGTGAGCTCGAAGCCTTGCGGCTTGTAGTAATATAATTGAAAATCTTTCTGACTATGATCCACATCTGCCGGGGCCGAACTCAATCCAGCTCCACTGTGCTGAAGGTCTGAGCCTGGCCCCGCTGGCTCGGTATCTTCGGCTCGCAATTGGGGTTTCGGCAGAACGAACCATCGCGCATACTCCGGGGATAATTTGGTCTGCGCGGCGCTGGTTAATGCCAGCGCAACGCCTGCCATCACAATCGCTCGATGCAAGACTGCGAAATACATAAAACTGTCGGTTACGGCTTAAGACTCCAAAGCTCAACCACCGCTGAGGGTTGACTCACGACCGCAATCTCGATTTTCAAATCTCATAGCTCAATTCTCGACTCTCAACCTCCGGCTTTGGCAGCAGAAATAGATTTGCAGAAGCAGGCGAGATTGCAAGCAGTGTTAAATTCAGTTTCGGAATTAAAATGAGTCGCCGCAATCCGAGGTGGCCCTTATTTCGATGGCGTTGCGAGTTGAAACCACTCGCGCTCCGGCGGACAACGTTACGGTGAGATCAGGAAACTCCTTGACCATACTCCAATGGAGCACCTTGCCCTTTTTGAGATGCGGTTCACACGTAATGTCGCCGTAGCGCAGCAGACAGGAATTGCCGTTGAGTGATTGCACTGTGGCGGAAACCAGTTTGCCGCCTTTCCACTCGATATCCACAACGAAGCCGCCACGGGCGCACAACCCCTTCACGCTGCCGCTCGGCCACGCGGAGGGCAGCGCCGGTAACAGATCAATTTCCGATTTCTGCTCGCCGTCTTCCGATACCGACAGGCGGCTTTGCAGCAGCATTTCCGCAATGCCGGCGGTGATGCCGAAGTTACCGTCAATTTGCATCGGCGGGTGCAGGCCGAACAGGTTCGGGCAGGTATTCCGCGCGGAAAACAATTGTTGTAGCATCAGGTGCGCGTTCTCACCGTCGTGCAAATGTGCGAATAGCGCGGTGCGCCAGGCAAAGGACCATTCGCGCACGTCGCTGTCCGGCGCAATACCGCGCGCGATGAGGGATACCTTCGCTGCCGCGGCCAGTTTGGGCGTTTGGGTCGCGTTAATCTGGTGGCCGGGATAGACCGCGAACAGGTGCGACGTGTGGCGGTGATGGTCGTTGGGCGTGTCGAGTTCCGGATGTTTCGGGTCGTGTAATTCCGTCATCCATTCGCGCAACTGGCCCCAGCTTCCGATTCCCGGTGCGACCAGTTTGTCGCGCAGAGCGGCGATTTTATCGCGAAACGCTTTGTCCGTTCCGAGTACAACCGCCGCGGCGACGGTGTTGTCGAACAAGTCCCAGACGATTTCCTGATTGTAACTGACGCCGTCCTGGACCGGGCCGTGTTCGGGCGACCAACCATTGGGCACGACCAGTGTGCCGTCGGGCAAGGTTTTGAGATGATCCAACCAGAATTCACAGGTTTCTTTCATCATGGGATAAGCGACGCGCTTCAGGAATTTTCTGTCACCGGTGAAGGCGTAGTGTTCCCAGAAACCATGGCAGTACCAGGCGTTGGCCGTTTTGTCCCATCGCCAACCCATGCCGCCATAGATATTGTGCGACGTGCGGATTACCCACCCGCGCTCGGTCATGTCACCTGCGGGCGTTTTCAATTCTGGCGAGGTGTCGGTAGCCTTGCGCCAGGCCGGAAGCTGGCTTTGGACAAGGTCGAAGAACGGCAGATGGCAGACGGACAGGTTGGCCGCTTCGGCAGGCCAATAATTCATTTCCACGTTGATGTTCGCGTGGTAATCCGAATGCCAGGGCGGAGTGTTGTTGTCATTCCAAAGTCCCTGCAAGTTGGCCGGCAATCCGCCGGGCCGCGAGGAGGAGATGAGCAGGTAACGGCCGTGTTGAAACAGCAATGCCTCCAGCTCCGGATCAACGGTCTTGAACGCTGCGAGTTTGCGCTGGTCGGTCGGCAATGCCCGCTGGGCAGCGGAAGACTCGCCGAGATCGAGCGAAACGCGATTGAAAAAGGACTGAAAATCCTGCACGTGTTCCGCTTTCAGCGCATCGTAACTTTTCCGCGCCGCTGCTTTCAATTCCCGCACGAGGCGTGGGTGCGGGTCTTTGCCGCGGTAACGATGCGCATAATCCATCACGTAATCCGTGCCGGCGGTGATCAGCAATGTGAGTTGGTCGCAATTCGAGAAATCGAGCGTCGTGCCGTTGGCAGTGAGCGTGCCGCCATCGTGCAAGACCAACACCTGCCATTCATATTTCAGGCCGTTGGTCAGTTGGCTGGAAACCCGCATCCGGTTCCCGGACACTGCGGTCAGGGCGTCGTGTGAATCATCCATCTGGATGCTGCCGGTGTAACTGCCCGGTTTATCCGCCGTGAGCCGCGCTGCGAGCACGCCGGCTGGATGGCTGCAAAAGAATTCACGCTGAAATTTCGCCCCGTTCACTTCGTAACTCACGTGCGCCAGCGCCTCGCCGAGGTCGAGGTCGCGCCGGTAATTCGCTCCGTTTTCGTGGCCGGGCAAATTGATAAATACGCTGCCCAGAAACTGGTAGGCACCCATCGTGCCGTCGTTGCCGGACGGATTTTCGTCGCCCGTCCACAAGCTGTCTTCGTCGATCACGATTCGTTCGCGCGCGATGCCGCCGGCAATCAGCCCGCCGAGGCGTCCATTGCCAATCGGCAGGGCTTCATTCATGAAATGGGACGCCGTGCCGCCGGCCAAACCGAGGCGCGGTTGGCCGGGACTGCTCTTCAGTGGTTCAGGCGCGACGGTGCTCGCGGGTTGCTGATACCACAACACCAGGTCGCTGGCGAAAGATCGGCCGGCCAACCAAACGACTGTCAGGAGGAAGACAAATACATTTCTCATGTTTTCACCGGTTTTCAAAACAAGGCCGCTTGGCCTGCGTGAATCCGCGGAATTATCAGCGCACGATTTTCAATGGTACGCGCAGGCGAATATCGTCTGACGCCGCGCCAAGCATCAATTCGTAGTCGCCAGGCTCGACGGTGTATTGCTTTCGGGTGGTGTCCCAGTAACGGAGCCGTTCCATCGGAATGCTCACGGTTACGTTCACGCGTTGACGTGGTTGCAGGTGGACCCGCACGAAGCCGCAGAGCGCGAGTTTTGGCTGAGGGAGCGCGGATTTCATGTGCCGGAAGTAAATCTGCGCCACTTCATCCCCGTCGCGCCCGCCGGTATTTCGCAATGTGAACGAAAGTTTCATCGTGCCGGACGGGCTGTAAAACGGTTCGTCAACGCCCGGGTTGCTGTAATCAAATTTCGTGTAGCTCAGACCGTAGCCGAAGGCGAACAGGGGCCGGCCGATGAAGTAACGGTAAGTGCGATTGCTCATCGAATAGTCTTCAAAATCCGGCAGGTCGGCGGTGGAGCGGTAAAAGGTGACGGGCAGACGGCCGGCGGGATTCACGTCGCCGAAAAGCACTTCGGCCACGGCGCGTCCGCCCTGTTCCCCGGGATACCAGGCCTGCAAAATGGCCGACAGGTTGGCGGCCTCCCACGGAATGGCCATGGCGCTGCCGCTGCAATTAACGAACACAATTGGCCTGCCGGTCGCCTTCAGCATTTTAAGCAGGATTTCCTGCACGGGCGGCAGTTCAATCCGCGTGCGATCGCCGCCGCTGAACCCGTCGTAATGCACGGGCATTTCCTCGCCTTCGAGCTGCGAGTTGATGCCGCCGACATAAATGACCACATCCGCCACTTCCGCGGCCCGGACGGCCCTGGTCAACTGTTCGGCATTCGGCTCGTCAGCACTCGTCGGCGTTGCGAGCGGGCAGCCGGGTTCATAAGTGACTTCGATGTTCGTGCCGGCGACGCTCCGGATGCCGTCCAGCACCGTGACCGGGTCCGACGGCTGGCCGTTGTAGTTGCCGAGCAGTACCGCCACCGAACTCGCGTTCGTGCCGATCACAGCGATGCGTCTTACTTTCGCGCGGTTGAGTGGCAATAATCCGTCATTTTTCAACAACACCATGGATTCGCGCGCGACCTTGAGCGCCAACGCCTCGTGTTCAGGCGTGTTGTTTTCCGAAAAAGGGATCTGGAGGTAGGGCACCGCAGCCGGCGGATCAAACAATCCCAGTTGGAAGCGCGCTTTGAGCACGTGGCCGAGAGCGGTGTCAATCTCGCCTTCGGTAATCAGTCCCGCTTTGACCGCGCGCGTCAGGCTGTTATAGTCCACACCGCAGCAAAGGTCGTCGCCCGCCTTGACTGCATCTGCCGCTGCCTCTTCCGGAGTGGCGGCGAACTGGTGATTGCCGTAGATGTCGTAAATCGCGCCGCAATCCGAGACCACGTGACCATCAAAACCCCATTGTTTGCGGAGCAGTTCAGTGAGCAAAAGCGGATTCGCACAGGCGGGTTTGCCGAAAACGGAATTGTAGGCGCCCATCACCGCACCCACGTGGCCTTCCCGCACGGCGGCTTCGAAGTGCGGCAGATACGTTTCGTAAAAATCGCGTTCCGGCGGTTGGGCGTCGAAACGGTGGCGTTCCGGCTCCGGGCCGCTGTGCACGGCGTAATGTTTCGCACAGGCGATGGCCTTGATGTATCTCGGATCGTCACCCTGCAATCCGCGGATAAACGCAACGCCGAGTCGTGATGTCAGGAAAGTATCTTCACCATAGGTTTCCTGGCCACGTCCCCAGCGCGGGTCGCGAAAGATGTTGATGTTCGGCGTCCAGAACGTGAGGCCGTGATACTGGGCGCTGTCGCCGTTGTGCTCCTCGCGGTAATGGTTGTTCTTGGCGCGTGCTTCGGTGGCGATGACATCCGCTTCGTCATGTATCAACCCCGTGTCCCAGGTAGCCGCCATGCCGATGGCCTGCGGGAAGACCGTAGCAACGCCGGCACGCGCCACACCATGCAAACATTCACTCCAGTAATCGTAGGCCGGAATGCCGAGCCGTGGAATTGCCGGCGCGGCATTGCGAATTTGCTGCACTTTTTCGGCGAGCGACAGCCGGCGCACGAGGTCCTGGACGCGGGCGTCCAACGTCTGGGACGGGTCTTTCCAAATTTCCGGCCCCGCAACGACCGGCTGTTCCAGCGCCGCAGTGTCCTCCACGTTGATCAGGTCCGCCGAGCGCACGTAAATGAGGGAGAGCCCTGCCTCATCCTTAAGTTCAAACGAGTTCAATTTGGCCGGGCCAATACGGCCGGCAAACGTGAACGTCAGCGGCCCGTGCAGTGAATCACCGGCATGGTCAACCTGATTGGTGAGCTGAAGAACTCTCCCGGCGCCGACGGTGGCGAAAATATCAAGATGGCTGGCGAGCATCTGGTCGCCGCAGGTTACGTCGAACACGCGTTGCCCGGCGTTCGTGTAATCCAGCTCCACGAGGCCGATGATGGCTTTGTATTTACCGGCGGGCAACCCGGCCACCGACAGGCTGAAGTTTGTCCCGTAGATTTCCTCGCGGAACGCTTCCGTGCCCCGCGGCGTCACGCCGCTAATCGTGGCCACGCCCCACGCGCGCCGGTGGCTGAATTCGCCGCTGATGAGGACTTTTTTGTCGCAAGCGACGCAAACTTCGTCATTACCGAGAACGGTAAAGGTCGACAACCAGCCACCGAGGATGATGCTTAAATAGAAAATGTTGAGGCGCATGGGGGCTTTTCTATGGCATGAAAGACGGCGACACGCAAGGCCGGGATTGAACGTGAATCGTCGAAAAGCCCCATAACGAAGTCAGGAAGAGAATTTTGAAGCCCGTTGCGATGTGTTTCGTCGTTCCTGAAATGGCGCTTCACAAAGCCGCAAGATTTCCCGGAGATCGGCTGCGAGGTTTTCACGCTTTGCTACCCGGTAAAGTTCTGCTTTCATCGCGCCATGCCAAAATCGTCACTCGCCGTTTTAGTAAAATATTGCGACCGGATTTTGCGCCCGGAAAAAATCCGGGACAACGATCGGGCGGTCAACGGGTTGCAGGTCGAAAATCGCGGCCATGTCACACGCATCGCTGCGGCCGTGGACGCCAGCCTCGCCACAGCCAGGCTCGCAGTTGCCGCCGGTGCGGACCTGCTGGTCGTCCATCACGGTTTGTTCTGGAGCGCGCGCCAGCCGTGGACAGGCACGAACTACGAACTACTTCGGTTGTTGGTGGAAAACAATCTGGCAATCTACAGTGCGCACCTGCCGCTCGATTTTCACCCACGCCTGGGCAACAACACGTTGCTGTGCGCAGCACTCGGCTTGAAAAAACCACGCCCCTTCCTGTTGATGGATGGACAACACTACGGGTTGCAGTCGCGGACACACTTGTCGCGTGCGGCGCTGGCTGTTCGGTTGGAACGCGCGAGCGGGGAACAGCCGCTGCTGATTCCCGGTGGTCCGGAAATCTGTCGGCGCATCGGCGTCGTCACGGGCGGAGCGGGGGAGTTTTTGAAAACGGCAGGTGAAGAAGGTGTGGACACTTATGTGACCGGCGAAGGCCCGCACTGGACTTATGCCTTGGCTGAAGAACTGGGGATGAACGTTATTTACGGTGGTCATTACGCGACCGAGACCTTCGGCGTGAAAGCATTGGCGGCGCATCTCTCCAAAGAATTCGGGCTGCCGTGGTCGTTCATTGACCATCCGACCGGACTGTGACCGTCGGTTTTCGGTTCGGGGTGGTTTGTGAAAGGGCCGGATTGCTCCTGCTTTTCGCCGCCGATTTTCATTTTAAGTTGTGCTTTCTTATTGACAATTAGTTGGTTAACTGATTGAATAGCCAACGTGGATGGGAAAGTTAGAGACAGGCGCAGGTCCGGCGAAAATCCGGTGATGTTCCATCCCGCAAACTGTGCCAAACATGTTGGTTTCCAAGTGGTTCTTCATTGACTGGATTCCTTTTACAATTTGTTGAAAGAAGCGCATTGAGTCCGGCGAGTTAAAAGACGAGACGCCCCGATTAAGGGAGTGGGGAAGGAAGAAGGAACGCTATGAAACAGAAGGCAGTAACAGAACGGGTAGGCCGGTTAAGTGTTCAAGGATGGTTCACGGCAGTTGCCACGGCAACGCTGTTTGCTTTGGCCGTTAACGCCCAACCGACAGGGCGGCAGGTGTTGCGGGTTCATATGCCTGCGGCGGTCGCGCGACTGTCACCGTTGGGCAATCTGCCTGGGACCAACCGGTTGAACCTGGCGATCGGGCTGCCGCTGCGTAATCAGGGAGAACTCAACCAGTTGCTGCGGGAACTCTACGATCCGGGCAGTCCGAAATATCACCAGTATCTGACGCCGGCGGAGTTCACGGAGCGGTTTGGGCCGACGGCGCAGGATTACCAGGCGGTGATTGCGTTTGCGCAGGCGAACGGTTTGAGGGTGAGCGGGACGCATCCCAATCGGGTGTTGGTGGATGTGAACGGGTCGGTGGCAGACATTGAGCGGGCGTTGCATGTGAGGCTGCGGGAGTATCGGCATCCGACGGAGCAACGGACCTTTTACGCGCCGAACGTTGCGCCGTCACTGGACTTGACGGTGCCGGTATTAAGTATCAACGGGCTGGATGATTACTCGCTGCCGCGTCCGCGATTGCAAGCAACGCTGCTGGCCAATCCCCCCAATGGCGTGCAGAATGCCGGTTCGGGGCCGGGCGGGGGATACATGGGTAAGGATTTCCGGGCGGCGTATGTGCCGGACACGACGTTGAATGGTGCGGGGCAGGTGGTGGGGCTGCTGCAATTTGACGGTTACACGGCCAGCGACATCACGTATTACGAGAGCTTGGCCGGGTTGCCCAGTATCACGCTGTCGAACGTGTTGATAGACGGTGCCAGCGGCGCGCCCAGTGGCAGTGGCGGCGAGGTGGAAGTGTCATTGGACATCGAGATGGCGATCTCGATGGCGACGAACCTGTCGAAGGTGGTGGTGTACATGGCGCCCAATCCGAGTCCGTTTGTGGATTTGCTGAGCCGGATGGCCAATGACAATGTGGCCAAGCAACTGAGTTGTTCATGGTATGTGCCCAATGGGGGGGCGGAACCAGCGGCCGACCAGATCTGGCAACAGATGGCGGCGCAGGGCCAATCGTTTTACAATGCGTCGGGAGATTATGATGCGTACACAGGGTTGATCGATTTTCCGGGCGACACACCGTATATCACGCAAGTGGGAGGGACGACGCTGACGACTAGCGGTCCTCAGGGTACATGGGGTTCAGAGACAGTATGGAATCGAGGCAATGGGATTGGCAGCGGTGGCGGGATCAGCACGCAGTACGGGATCCCAAGCTGGCAGACGAACATCAGTATGGTGGCCAACGGGGGTTCGACGACGAAGCGGAATGTGCCGGACGTGGCATTGACGGCGGAGAATGTGTATGTGCGGGCCAACGGGAGGAACTACACGGTGGGTGGGACGAGTTGTGCGGCGCCGTTGTGGGCAGGATTCGGGGCGCTGGTCAACCAGCAAGCGGCGGCGACGGGCAAGGCGTCGATAGGATTTATCAATCCGCTGGTGGATGGGATCGGGACGGGAGCAAATTACACATCGGCGTTTCACGACATTACGACGGGGAACAACACCAGTCCGAGCAGTCCGAATCGGTTCTACGCAGTCAGCGGGTACGACTTATGCACGGGCTGGGGGACACCGGCGGGGCAGAAGCTGATTAATGCGCTGGCCAACCCGGAGGCGTTGATCATCACGCCGGCGTCGGGTTTCAGTTCACTGGGCGGGGTGGGTGGCCCGTTCACGGTGACGACGCAGAGCTTGACGTTGACCAACGTGGGGACCAATGCCCTCATGTGGACATTGGTCAAAACGTCATTGTGGCTCAATGCGACACCGAGTGGTGGCACGCTGACGGTGGGAGGGCCAGCGGCGACGGTGACGGTGAGTTTGAACACGGCGGCGAGCAACCTGGTGGTGGGAACGTATAGTGCGACGCTGTGGTTTACCAACCTGAACAGCGGAATCGGCCAGGGCCGGCAATATAATTTGTCAGTGATCAGTCCGCCGACGATTGTGCAGCAACCGGTTGGTCAAGCGGTGTTAGAGGGGGCGACAGCAACATATACAGTGGGTGTGACCGGCGGGCAACCGATGTATTACCAATGGCAGGCCAACGGGACGAACCTGGTGGATGGGGGCAACATCGCGGGTTCAATGACGACCAATCTGGTGATCAGCGACGCGTCGCCGTCCGATGTCGGGACATACAGCATGGTGGCGAGCAACATTGCGGGGGTGGCGGTCAGTTCCAATGCCTCTCTGAAGATTACACCATCCCCACCGGTCATCCTATTGCAGCCGGCAAACCAGACCGTCGTGGTAAATGGAACTGCGCGATTTACGGTATCCGCGGTTGGCAACAAGCCCATATTTTATCAATGGAGTTTTGGTACGACCAACATCGTGGGGGCGACCAATCCTGTGCTGACGCTGAACAATGTGCAATACAGTCAAGCAGGTAATTATGCGGTGGTGGTGACCAACGTGCTTGGTTCGACTGTCAGTTCCAACGCAGCATTGACGGTCATCCCCTGTGATCCTCCACCGTCCGGCCTGGTTAATTGGTGGCAGGCGGATGGCAGTGCCTACGACATTATTGGCGGAGAAACCGGAGTGCTGTATCCGGGGACGACGTATGGGGCTGGTGAAGTCGGACCGGCGTTCGGTTTCGACGGAACAAATGGTTGTGTTATGAACACGAACATGCCGCCGCTGACGAACATCCAGAACTCATTCACGATGGAGTTCTGGGCCTATCCACAGAAAGGGTTCACCATGTTGCCTGAAGGTGGCGGGCTGGGCAATTCAGGTCAGAGTTATGCGATTTTCCCAGACTGGGGTGGGACCAGCGGCCCAGCGGGTGCGGGCGTATGCGTAGGCACCAATGGTATCACTGTCATGGAGCATGCGGACAATTATCTGCCCTCGGAGTTGAGCTACACCAATCCCATTTTGGGGTGGACACATATTGCGGTGGTTTACTCGAACAAGCAGCCGGTGCTTTATGTGAACGGGGTGAATGTCCGGACTGGACTCACGAGCACGCGGACGTTTGTTTATCCTTCGAAGGATTTTGGCAGTTCCTATGACACCGCGCGCGGCTACCAATTCCAGTCTTACGGCCCCTACGCCGGGCTTCTGGATGAGATTTCGATTTACAACCGGGCGTTGAGCGCGAGCGAGATTCAAGCTATTTACGTCGCTGGCAGCGGCGGCAAATGCTTTTCAGGAACTCCGCCGTCGATTACGGTCCAACCGACCAATCAGACGGTGTATGCAAGCAGTAATGCGACTTTTGGCGTCACGGCCGGCGGCACGCCGCCCTTGAATTATCAGTGGAGTTTTAATGGGACGAACATCGTTGGGGCAACCAATACGTCGTTGTTTTTGGCTAATGTTCAACCCGCACAAGCGGGCAATTATACGGTCCTGGTGACCAATCTGTATGGCGCGGTTCTCAGTTCCAACGCGGTGCTGACGGTATTAACACTGCCGCCGACTATCACCACGCAGCCAACCAATCAGACGATTTATGTTAATGGCAATACAACCTTTGGAGTTACGGCAAGCGGCACGCCGCCTTTGAGTT
>Ga0335080_10005755_pt1 | contig 12796 bp, 10 predicted proteins | sample Lox_Sample_34_FD_206720 | JGI IMG/M metagenome (GOLD analysis project Ga0335080, IMG submission 206720) | Soil microbial communities from Loxahatchee National Wildlife Refuge, Florida, United States - Lox_Sample_3.4 | ecosystem: Environmental > Terrestrial > Soil > Wetlands | place: USA... | reverse complement strand
CGGCTCGCGGATTCGATGAGCAGTACATCAACGACATCACCATGCGCGGTGTGCCTGGAACGTCGATGCCGCCATTCGGCGCCGCCATGCCGCGCCGCGATCTGATCGCCGTCGTGGCTTACGTGGCGGCGCTCAATGGAATCACCAATCCCAACCTGAATTTCGGTCCATTCGGCGCGCGAGTGGGCGCCGCGGCCCTGCCGAGCCACCCGCTGTTTCACGATCCCGTCCGCGGCTTCGGACGCTGCGCCACCTGTCACGAAATCAACGGTCTCGGAATCGCCGTGGCGACCCCGATTTCCAAGGTCCCCGCGGATGCCGCCGCTCTGAAAGGTCTGGCCACTCCGACGGTCTCGACCGTAACGCTTGCGGGAGAATCGATGCCCGCCTTAATCGTGAGCAAGTCGGTCAAGGCGGTCATCTTCTACGACCTGACTACGCCGCCACCGGTTCTCCGCACGGTGGATCCCGCTGCGGTTCAGATTGCGGATGGCAGTCCGTGGCGACATGCTTCTGCGATTAACGCATATAGCGACGCCGAACTGGAATCGATACTGAGTTACCTGCGATCAATAGTGCATCCATAAACTGGAGGTTCTCATGTCTTCAGACCGCTGGAACGAGCAAGGCCGCATCTGGGAAGACGATCACGGCTGGCTGGATGAGGATCAGATATCGAGATGCGCCCGCTCCGACGAGTGGCGCCCTTCGATTGGCCCATCCCCACCCGCATGATTTCGAACGGCGAGTACATGCCCGCACCGCAGACTCAGCAGCAGAAACAGGTCGAGGCGCGGTTAGGAGAGTTGGCCGATTCCGCCAGCAAGAAGCTTGGGATGGATCGCCGCAAGTTTCTCGCCGGCACCGGTGGAATGGCAGCGGCATTTCTTGCCATGAATGAAGTTTTCGGACACTTCTTCCATGTCGATCCGATCGAGATGTTCGAGCCGGTGGCATACGCCCAGTCCGGCGCGCCGCACGACCTGTTCGTACTTGACGATCAGCTTCACCTCGTCCGCAGCAGCCGCAAGGGAGTGGGCACGCCGCTACGCGCCATCGCCCAAGGGCCATCCGCGGGGCCTCAATTCAAGTCGAATCCGTTCAACCGGGGCGGCATCCCAGACGAGCACGGCCAAAACTGGGGCGTCTGGAACCCGGCGCTGGTCGGGCTACCGGTAACCGACGAATCTTTCCAGTTGGTCCAGTTCATCAGGGACGTTTTTCTTGATAGCCAGGTGACCATCGGGATCCTGAGCAATGTCACGGCTTCTCTGGTGAGCGTCAGCGGCGGCGCCGAACGCCGGCCGCCGCGCAATATCCAGGAAGCGATGCAGGCCGAAATCCTGACTGCGGCTCAAACCGCTGCGGCCCGTAATTTCGTCAACGAGATCTCCGGTTCAACGCGCATGCTCGCCCACGGCCTCTTATATGTGGGCAAAGGCAACCTCCCATACATCCAAGAGCAGATTGAGAAGAACGAACCGGACGCCTGGAAGGGCTATAACATCTCGTACGCCGCGAAGGTCGACACCGACCCGATGAGTCCCATGCGGCAATGGCGGCATGATGATGAAGCGGTGGCCCATCCCACGTTCGAGCTGATCCAGAAGACTTACGAGAAGATCAAAGAAAAGAAACCCGGCTTCAAAAACATCTGCGTCCACAAGGGCCTGGCGCCCGGACCGCCCAATCCCGAGCGTGGCCATCCCGCGGACCTGCCCAAAGCGCTGAAGGATTGGCCGAATCTGGACTTCATCACCTATCACGCCTGCATCCAGCCCGCGTTTTTCATGGGCGAATCGCTGCAGGAACTCAAGTCCGGCAAACTGCGCGAAGGCGTCCCGGACATCACCTGGACCACCGAGTACGCCATTCTCGTCGCGCCGTTCAAAAATGCCTATGCCGAGATCGGGACCACCTGGGCATCGTCCATCGTCACGTTTCCGACCGTGGCCGCGCATATCATGGGTCAGCTGACGAAGTTCGTGGGACCCGACCGCATCGTCTTTGGTTCCGATTCCGTCTGGTACGGCTCGCCGCAGTGGCAGATCGATGCGCTATGGCGATTCCATATCCCGGAAGACATGCGCAAGAAGTACGGCTATCCGGAATTGACCGTGGAAGACAAGCGCAAAATCCTGGGGCTGAACTCGGCGCGCCTGCACGGGATCAAGCAAGTGGCCGCACGCGACCTCGCGAAGACGTATAAGCCGGTCCCGAAGGACTACGAACAGCGCATGTCCAAGGAGCTGAAGACCATCATGGAATTCCCGGGATACACAGCCGACAAGATGGCCGACATCAAAGAAAGATACGCGGCCATCAGCGCAGAGCCGACCTATACGCGATACGGCTGGGTGCGTACCAAGGTCTGACCTCGGCTATTCCGGCAGTTTCTCGGGAGGCTCGGGCAGCCGAAAGCTCAGCAACAGCGCCGCCACATAGATCGACGTCGCCACCACGGCAGCCGCATACGCGAGCTTATTGCCTGGATTCGCTCCAGGCATCCAACCCGCGAGATGCGACACCACATATGCGGCAGACGTGCCCGCCATTCGGCCGCCCACATTCGCAGCAAAGCCTTCTCCGGTTCCTCGCAGATGCACCGGATACACGCGAGGCAGGTAATTGCCCCAAAACGTGAGTTGCGCAACTGTGGTGACACCGGCGAAAAAGACGCCGAAACGAAGTGCGGTCAGGCTATGGGTCGACCCATAAATGAAAACCACTGGCGAGATAACCAGCCCTGGCACAAGGAATATTCGCAGCAGCTTGCGCCTGCCTGCAATGGCCACCGCCAGAGTCGCCAACGCAATTCGCCCCGCAAGCCCACCCATTTCCTGCACGGCTTGGACGGTCGAAACCACTTGCCCACGAGCCGAAGGTTGCATCCGTGCAACTTCTGGCAGCCCCAGCGTGATCTGCGGCGATTGCTGGATACCTCCGAATGCCGCGCCATACGCGCACGCCACCAGCATTGTGGTTACGACAGTTGTGCGCCGGTGCTCGGGACGAAACAACTCGGTCACGTGCGGCCGTTTCAATGTTCCGGCCTCGCGCTTCTGACGCCACTGAGTGGATTCCGGAAGGAACGGCCGAATCATGATCAGCGGCAAAGCGGGCGCGACGCCCGCGATCAAGGTATACCGCCAAGCCGAATGCCCCCCATATATGGCTGGGAGCGTATGTCCGTATCGGCTGGCGACATAGAAGGCGCCCGCCGCCAGCACTCCGCCCAGCGATGAGAATGCCTGGGTGTAACCCAGGGCCGCCTCGCGAACCTTGGGGTCATTCAACGATTCCGCAATCCACGCCACCGCCGCAACGAACTCCACGCAGACGCCGGCGAATGACAGCGTGCGAAAGAGCAGCAGCATCTCAAGACTCGACGCCAGCCCGGATGCCATCGCTGAAAACGTGTAGATCAGGATGCTGTAAGTCAGCACGCGGCGACGACCGAAGCGGTCCGTGAGATACCCACCCCAGAAGCCGCAGAATCCTCCGCCCAGAGGCGGAATCCAGAACAGCCGTCCGGCCCAGTCCCGATACCCGGCTGTACCCGGTTTGAGCCCGCCCAGTTCGCCGAGCGCCGGCTGCACAATCAGCGGCCCCACCAGCACGACGTAAATATCGAACAGGAAGCCCATGGCAGCCACGGCGCAAATCGTCCACGTCATCCAATTCCTGCGAGCCGCCGCGGGAGCCATATCGCGCCAGCCTACCACAGAAACGGACATTGACATATCAGAACTTGACAGGCGCCGGACCGCCTGTCATACTGCCCTACCATGAGCACTCAAGTGGTTGCTGCCCATGCGGATTCGCTCACCGATCAGGCTTGGGAAGCGATTCAGGGCGCGTACGACCTGCAAGTGCACGTAGCGCCGGACGTCATTGAGCGCCGCATCGATGATATCGGGCTCGCCCAGGAATTTCTGGGGAGGGGGCTCAAGGGCTTTGTACTGAAATCGCACTATATTCCAACGGCCGAACGAGCCAAGGTGGTGTCGAGGGCAGTCCCCGGGATCCACGCGTTCGGCGCGCTCACGCTTAACCACAGCATCGGAGGTCTGAATCCTGTCGCTGTCGAACTGGCGGGCAGGTCGGGGGCCAAGGTTGTTTGGATGCCCACCGTTGACGCGGCCAACGAGACCGCAGGGCGCGTCGGTGGACCCAACACCAAGCTGCCGTTTTGGGCGCAGATCCAGCGGGAACTCGCGGCCACAGGCATCGCGCCGCCGCCGCTCACCGTAATCGACGAAGAAGGCAAGGTGAACGAGCCGGCCATGCGCTGTCTCGAACTTATCCGCCATCACGATATGATCCTCGCTACCGGCCACCTGGGTCGCCGCGAGATCTTTGCCTTAGTGCGCGCAGCGCGCGATATGAAACTCCGCAAGGTGCTGGTGACGCATGCCGAATTTCCTTCCCAGAATTTAAGCGCCGAAGAGCAGATGGAGTTGGCGGACACCGGCGCTTTCATCGAGCACTGCTTCACCACGATGTATACGAACAAGGCCCCATGGGAAGTGGTTCTCGAAAGCATCCAACGTGTCGGCGCGGAGCGTTGCGTGCTGTCCACGGATCTCGGCCAGACGATCAATCCACCGGTCGCCGAAGGCTTCGCCATGTTCGCACAGACGCTGCTGGATGCGGGCTTCTCCACCGAAGACATCCGCAGGATGAGCGTCGTCAATCCCGGGGCGCTGGTGGCATAGAATAGGTCCGGTCACGTTATGGATTCGAGCAAGAGCGTTCTGGTAGTGAGCGCACACGCTGCGGATTTCGTCTGGCGAGCCGGTGGAACGATCGCCTTATATTCACAGCGCGGCTATCGTGTGCGCATCCTCTGCCTGTCCTACGGCGAGCGGGGCGAATCGGAGCGGCTGTGGCGTCAGCCCGGAATGACGCTGGATTGTGTCAAGGCTTCCCGGCGCGCGGAGTCCGAGCGTGCCGCCGCAATCCTTGGAGCCGAGATTCGCTTCTTCGATTCGGGCGACTATCCCTTGCGGCCGACCGAGGAGACTGCGCACGAAATGGTGCTCGAATATCGTAAATATCACCCCGAATTCGTCCTGACGCACTCGTTCAAAGATCCTTACAATTACGATCACCCCGAAGCCACCGACCTCACCCTGCGCACGCTCGTGTACGCACAGGCGGCCGGATATCCGGCGGATGGCAAGAAACTCGGCGCGCCTCCGGTGTTTATGTTCGAGCCGCACCAGTCCGAACAGTGCGAATTCAAGCCGCAGGTATTGCTGGACATCACACCGGTCTTCGACACCAAGCGCAAGGCCATGGAGTCCATGGAAGCGCAGGAACACCTGTGGGAGTATTACACCGACCTGTCCCGCCGCCGCGGGTCGCAGGCCGTCCGGAACTCGGGGCGCAAGGAAATCAAGTACGCCGAGGCCTTTCAGCGCGTCTACCCGCAGGTGACAAGCGAGCTGGCATGAGCCACCGCGTGGTCCGAAAAATCTCGAGGCCCGAAGTTGAGGTTATCCGCACTCTCGGCGAACTCGGCGTCGCGACGGTGCACGAGGCCATGGGGCGGTGCGGGCTGATGCGGCCATACATGCGGCCGCTTTATCCCGCGGCAAGGTTGTCCGGACCAGCGGTGACGGTGTCCTGTCATCCAGGCGACAACCTCATGATTCACGCTGCGGTGGAAGTTTGCCAGCCGGGCGATGTGCTGGTCGTGGCGCCGACTTCGGAATCGACGGATGGCATGTTCGGCGAATTGCTGGCCGTGTCGTGCCGCGCGCACGGAATCGCGGGGTTGATCATCGATGCCGGGGTGCGCGACGCGGTCGATATCACGGCGATGCAGTTTCCGGTCTGGTCCAGAACCGTTTGCGCGCAGGGTACGGTGAAGGCGAGCGCTGGATCGGTAAACGTCGCGCTGGTGTGCGCGGGAGCGTGGGTTCATCCCGGAGACGCGATCGTGGCCGATTTGGATGGCGTGGTTGTGACGCCGCGCGAGTCCGCGGCTGAGGTTGCGCGGCTGGGCGAGCAACGTCGCGCCAAGGAAGAGAAGACCCGCGAGCGTCTCGCGCGCGGCGAACTGGGAGTGGATTTTTATGGCCTGCGGGCCAAGCTGGCGGAACTCGGCGTTTGCTATGTCGACGACGAGTCCGCAGGGAGGTGAGGTATGGGACAGATTGTAGCCGCCATGGCGACAGTACACGCACCGCAGTTGTTCACGAGGCCGCCTTCGGAAGATCCGGCGCAGCTTGACGCCGACATCGCCGCGATGCGCGAACTGGGGCGTACGTTGGCAGAGTCTAAACCTGACGCGGCGATCGTAATCGGCAGCGATCACCTGGAGACGTTCTTTCTTTCATCTGTTCCTACGTTTGCCGTTGTCGCCGGTGAAAGCTCCCACGCCAGATTCGCGGGACGCGAATACAATCTTCCGATCCACTCGCCGCTCGCCGAAGACGTGCTGGACCGCCTCGTCAACGTCGGATTCGATATGGCTTATTCCCAGGACGCCATCCTGGGGCACGCTTTCGCGGCTGTGTACGAGTGGGTGATCGAAGGCCGCTCCATCCCCGTCGTCCCCTTATTCGTTAACGCCTATCTGCCTCCGCTACCTACCGCGCGCCGATGCGCCGCGTTAGGTCGTGCGATCCGAGACATCGTCGCCGCGCGGCCTGAGCGTGTCGCAATCATCGCGAGCGGTGGAATGTCGCACTATCCCGGCACGTGGAAATACCCTCAGCCCGCCTTCGATTTCGATTGGTGGGCCATCGCCCATATGGAGCGGGGCCAGCACGACAAGCTCCTGGGTCTTACCAATGAGCAGTTGGACGAAGTCGGCAACACCGAGATGCTGCCCTGGATGATCATGTTCGGTGCGATCGGCAATCAACCGGGCGAGCTCTTGACTTACCAGCCGACCTGGCATCATGGCCACGCCGTAATGCGCTTCATACCGAACCTAAAGGGCGAGCCCAGCACTCCCGAGCCCGGCCCGGATTACGAGTTCCAGAATTCGGGCGGCTATCAGTTCTATAAACACCCGGATCCGGCGATTTATAGATTGAACAAAGTGATCTTCGATCTGCGGCATAGTCAGCCGCTGCGCATGCGGCTATTTGAAGACTCCCGCGGCTTAGCCGCCGAATACGGTTTGAACGCCAAAGAAGCGGAAGCTCTCGAAACGTTGAAAGACGAAAGCATCGACGTGCTGCGCTCGTTGAAATCACATCCTCTGGTCGAGATTGGCGCTCATCCGCTGGGAATGCTGATGTGCCTGGTGGTGGTGCAGGCGGAACAACGGAGGATGAAGCAGCAGAAGGCGGCGGTGCACAACTGATGCCGGGCCGCTTGGACGGGCGCATCGCGGTGATCAGCGGCGCAGCGGTGGGTTTGGGCAAAGCGGCTGCGGTCCGACTTGCCAACGAGGGTGCGGCGATAGAAATCCTGGATCTTAAGGACGCATCCGAAACCGTCAACGCCATTGCTGGATCCGGCGGCAAGGCCCACTCGACGATCTGCGATTGCACCGACGAGGGGCAGGTCGATCGCGCGGCGAAGGACATCGCGAGCCGGCACGGGCGGGTCGACATCCTGGTGAATAATGCGGGCATTCTCACAGGCAGGAAACCGTGGCACACGCTCACCAAAGAGGAAGTGAACCGCTACGTCCAGGTAAATTACATTGGTTATTTCGTGGTTACGAAGGCCATGTACCCGTTGATCCAAAAGAGTAAGACGCCGCGGGTCATTATGGTCGCATCGCGCACTTACTTCCTGGCGAATCCCGGCCAGATGTCGTATGTCGCGAGCAAAGGCGCGGTCATGGGTATGACTCGTGTCCTGGCCAAGGAACTGGGCGAGGAGGGCATCACCGTAAATGCCGTCATGCCCGGCATGGTCGCCACGCCCGGGACGACGGAGCACTCGCAGGAAGAGGCGTTCAACCGTGTGATGAACAACCAGGCCATCAAGCGCCGTCTCCAGCCGGAGCACCTGGCCGGGTTGATTGCATTTCTCGCGAGCGACGATGCGGAACTAATCACCGGGCAGATGATTATTTGCGATGGCGGAGGCTACTTACACTAACGTGGTTCCGACCGCGGCCGCGGCTGCCCCAGCGGTTGCCGCGCCGGCGCATCGTGTGCGATGGCTGGCTCTGCTCGTCGCCGCTGCCGTTGGCGCCGTGATCTTCCTCGTCCCGACACCCCACGGCCTGTCGCGCAGCGCCCAAACGGCGCTTGCCATAACAGGTTTCACGGTCGTGTTGTGGGCCATGCAGGCGATGAACAACGGCGTCGCGTCGGTGCTGATGATGGCGTTGTTGATTCCGGCGGGCGTCAAGCCTTCGCTCGCGCTCAGCGGATTCTCGTCTGGCTCGTGGTGGGTGCTGCTCGCGGTTCTGTTCTACGGCTTCGCCATGCAGCGGACCGGCCTGGCGCAGCGCATTTCGTACCATATCCTTTCGCTCTTTCCATCCACCTACTCGGGCATTCTGACGGCGTTCTTCGTCATCGGCGCCGTGCTCTCGCTAGGCATTCCGTCCATGACCGTGCGCACGGCGATCATGGCCCCCATCGCCTGGGCGCTGGTTCAATCTCTCGGGCTGGCTCCGCGCAGCAGGGAATCTGCGCTCATCATGTTGACCACCGTTGAAATGGCCGTGGCGCCGGGCTGCGGGTTGTTGTACGGTTCGCTGTATGGTCCGGTGGTGGACTCCATGTTCCAGCTCAAGCACCTGCCCCTGAGCTGGCTGGCATACGCGCGCGTGCTCGAGTTGCCGACGCTGGTGCTCTGCGCTCTAATCCTGCTCGTCAACCAGTGGGTGCTCAAGCCCAAATCGGCGCTCCCATCCTCCGCACACTTCGCACGATCCAGATTGCGCGAGCTGGGCTCGATGAAACGTGATGAAGCCATCACCGCCCTGATCGTCGCCTGCTCTATTATCTTCTGGGCCACGGACCGCTGGCATCACCTGCCCAGCTTCTTCATTGGTATGGTCGGACTGGCCGTGTTCGCGCTTGCGGGAGTTGTGCGCGACGCTGACATCGCGGGTGGAGTCTCCTGGACGCTGCTACTTTTCATGGGTGGCATCTTCAGCCTGGCCAACGTCCTCACCGAATTCAAAATCACCGATTGGCTGGCCGGCTATTTTATACCGGTCGCCGGCCGCCTCGTTTCCCATCCGATGGTTGTGTTGATTGCGGTCGCTGTGGCGATGCTTGCCATGCGGTTTCTCGACCCCAGCGGATTCATCGCCATCTCCGTTCTATTTGTACCCATTGTGGACACTACTCGCGCCGCGGGTATCGCACCTCTGCTCCTGACCGCGGCATTGCTTTTGCCATCAGTTCCTTTTTGGGTCACCTACCAGAACATCTGGGTGGCGATGGGCGAAGGCATCACCGGCGGTCAGGCTTTCACTGCAGGCCAGCGTGTCCGGCTGGCGACCACTTACGCCGTTCTGGCTGTGCTGACCCTGGCTGTGTCGATGACGTACTGGAAGTGGATCGGAACTTACTAGCTCGCGAAAATCCGTTGTGCTTCGCCAGTCCCGCGTTCGTATGCATCGATCAATTTGTCCCAACGTGCGTTGGCTTCTTCATCCACCTGGCGGCGCGCCGGATCGGCGTCGAACCAAGCCAGCGTGCGACGGATCCCATAGCTGTATGGCATGGCCGCGCAATAGTTGGGGACGAATCGTTTAATCTTGGCATTATCGAATACGACGCTTACAGCCTTGTCGCCCGTAAGACCGCCGAGCGCTTCAGGGATGCATGCGGCGATGAAGTCGCTCGGAATGTGGATAAGGTTCGGTTCCACGCCGGCCGCTTCGGCGGTCAACCGATACCATTGATCCCAGCACATCACCTCGTCGCTGGTGATATGAAACGCGTGGCCGATTGTCTGCTCCCGGCCCAGCAGCCCGACCAGGCCCTTGGCGAAATCCGTGTTATGGGTGATCACCCATAGCGACGAACCATCCCCCGGGACGATCACCTTCTTCCCCCGACGCATCCGGTCAACAGCGGTATACGATTTGGCCCAGCTGTTCACCGCCAGCGCAATCTGCGTATCCCCGTACGTGTGCGACGGTCGCACGATCGTCACTGGAAAACCCTCTTCGCGATAAGCGCGCATGAGGTGCTCTTCGCACGCGATCTTCTGCTGCGAGTAGCTCCAATAGCGATTCGCAAGCGGGGTCGATTCGGTGATGAGATAATGCCCCACCGGCTTTTGATAAGCGCTGGCCGAGCTGATAAAGATGTACTGGCGTGTGCGACCGCGAAAGAGCCGGATATCCCGCTCGACGTGCGCAGGTTCAAAGGCGATCCAGTCCACCACCACATCGAAGGATTCGCCGCCCAATGCCGCTGTCACTCCCGCTGAATCGTCGATGTCCACGGCAACTGCCTTTGCCCCCGCTGGACTCTGCGTTGTCCTCCGCCCCCGATTCAGTAGCGTGAGTTCGATACCACGCTCAATCGCCAACTGCGTACAGGCTGTGCTGATGATCCCGGTGCCGCCGATGAAGAGTACCCTCATGAGGCATTTGTACTACTGAATCACCTTCCGCGGCCACTGCCGTCGGAAGTTGGCGTCCGGGTCTAAGCGCACGGCAGCCGCATTGGGCATCGAGGCACAATGAGAGCAGAAAGGAGCGCTGATGGCTGCGAACAACACGCAACAACAAGCCAGCGCCCAAGGCTCTTCACGCCCGCAGGAACAAAGGCCTACGCCGCCGTGGCGCACGGAAGGGCTCCCCAAGGGTCAGCCGCCGAAACGCCGTCCCGGCTGGATTTCGATGCTTGCCTGGTTTCTCGGCTATGTGGTGCTCTTTGGATTCCTAACTCTGCAAGACCGGAGCCACGGTCCGCAGACAATCCCGTACACCGAGTTCAAAGCTCAGGTTGCCGCCAAGAACGTCGCCGAGGTGTTTGCGCGCGGAGACACAATCCAGGGCGCTCTCAAAAAGCCGACGCCGTTGCCAGGCGCGCCTCCGAGTCAGCCGGGCGCCTCTCCCAGGCAGCACCCGACCTATCAAAACTTCTCTACCGAGCGGCCGACCTTTGCCAAGGACGATCTGCTCTCCGAGTTGGTCGCCAGCAATGCAACAGTCCGCGCGACTCCGCTTGTCGAGCAGCGCGGGATATTGTGGAATCTCCTGATCTCGGTAGCTCCTTTCCTGCTGTTGGTCGTCTTTTACGTCTGGATGTACAAGCGCCAAAAAACTGCGATGGGCGGCCTTTTCGGAGGCGGCATGCGCAAACCGGTTGATCCGGAGTCGGTGCGCGTCAACTTCGAAGACGTCGCAGGCATTGATGAGGTGGAGGCCGAGATCAACGAGATCGTGGATTTCCTGAAGGATCCGGCCAAGTATCAGCGGTTGGGAGCCCGTGCGCCGAAGGGTGTGCTTTTGTCCGGCCCGCCGGGTACGGGCAAAACGTTACTGGCGCGCGCCACCGCGGGCGAGGCGCACGTCCCTTTCTTCAGCACCAGCGCTTCGGAGTTCATCGAGATGATCGTCGGCGTGGGCGCCAGCCGCGTGCGCGAACTCTTCGCCGAAGCGCGGAAGGTTGCTCCAGCCATCATTTTCATTGACGAGATCGACACGATCGGCCGCACCCGGGCCGGCGCGCTTTCCGTCGGCGGTCACGATGAACGCGAGCAGACGTTGAACCAGATCCTGACCGAGATGGACGGCTTCACGGGCCGTGAGGGAGTCGTCGTCATCGCGGCGACCAACCGCCCCGACGTGCTCGACCCCGCTCTTCTGCGACCCGGACGATTCGATCGCACGATTATCGTGCACCCGCCGGACCATAAAGGCCGCGCCGCCATTCTCCGCGTTCATACGCGGAACGTTCCGCTCGCGCCGGATGCCGATCTCGACCAGGTTGCGGCCGCCACACCCGGCATGACGGGAGCCGATCTCGCGAACCTGGTTAATGAGGCGGCGCTGCTCGCCGCACGGCGAGGCGAGGATGCGGTGACCCAGCGCGACCTGACCGACTCTCTGGAGAAAGTCCAACTCGGCGCCGCCCGAAACGTCGTGATCTCCGAGGCCGACCGGCGCCGCACCGCCTATCATGAAGCCGGACATGCACTACTCGGGATGCTGCAACCCGGCGCTGATCCGGTTCGCAAAGTTTCGATCATCCCGCGAGGGCGAGCCTTGGGCGCTACGCTCGCGACGCCCGAAGGGGATCGTTATGGTTACGACGAAAATTACCTGCGCGGCCGCATCATTGGCGCGTTGGGCGGGATGGCGGCCGAGCAGGAAGTCTTCAACCTGGTTACCACCGGTGGTGAGAGGGATCTCGAGGTCGTGACGCGCACCGCCCGTTCCATGGTAGGCCGTTGGGGCATGTCCCAGCGCGTGGGCAGACTGTCGGTCTTACCTGCGGAGGGAGACCCGAGGATGATCGGCGTTTCGGAAGACCTGCTAAACGCAGTCGACGATGAGGTCCGCCGCATCACGGACGAGTGTTATGCCGAAGCGCAACGCCTCTTGAGAGAGAACAGGAGCCGACTCGACCGCATCGTCGAACAGTTGTTAATCCACGAAACGCTGGACGAGCCCGAAGTCTATGCAGCCGCCGGAATCGAGCGGCCGGCAGTCCCGTCAAAGCCAGCCCCGGTGCTGGTTTAGCGCGAGCGGTCGCCAACCAACGGTTCAGCTGGCCTTGTGCACGTCGGCTTCTTCCGCGTGGTGCCGAACGTCGATTCCACGCACTAGAAAGACCACGTCTTCCGCGATATTCGTCGCGTGGTCGCCGATCCTCTCCAGATTGCGGGCTACGAATATGAG
>Ga0335080_10005754_pt1 | contig 12796 bp, 9 predicted proteins | sample Lox_Sample_34_FD_206720 | JGI IMG/M metagenome (GOLD analysis project Ga0335080, IMG submission 206720) | Soil microbial communities from Loxahatchee National Wildlife Refuge, Florida, United States - Lox_Sample_3.4 | ecosystem: Environmental > Terrestrial > Soil > Wetlands | place: USA: Florida... | reverse complement strand
AGTCCTTGACGTTGTACGCGCGAGCGAGCAACTGGCGCAGGGTGACGCCTTGATAATCGATGCGGCCGGGATCGCTGCCCATTTTGACGAACCTCATTCCCATCGGCTGAGGGGCGGCGGGTTTGATGGAAGCGACCTCAAAAGACTGGCAAAGGGCGGATGAAGCCAGGGCGATGGCGGCGGCGCACACATTGGTTCTGATCACTGGAAAACCTCCATGCCCCTCATAACGATCCAGCCGTTGGAAATGTGACGCTCAAGAGTCCGTGAACGTTGGGTGGAACTCCGGCGCCGGGCCCTCATGGATCAGACGGACGCGGAGGGAAGGAGTTAGCGGGAGATTAGGGCTATCGCAAGACATGGAACTTGAGCCATCCCTCCCAGACGTCGGTCCATGCATGAGACATTATGTTCACGCGCAGATTCCCTCGCCACGCTGCCAACGCGCCATACAGCACTCCAAGAACGCTGATGACAACGACATTCCTCCAACCCTGGTAGGCATGAAAAAGCCCGAAGACCACCCCCTGTGCCGCTACGGCCACGGCGAGGTTGCCGGTGAGTGCATGGAATTGCTTTTGCAGAAAGCCGCGAAACGCTATCTCCTCGCAGATGCCCGCGGTAAGCGAAGCAGCGATCCACACCAGGATCTCCGCGAGGCTCTTCGGTAGTAGGCTGTCCACGGTTTTTGCGGCGCCCGAGGCGGCCGCTCCCAGCGCCAGCAGCCTGTGGACGCCATATGCGGCGCCCTCCCACAGCGCCCAGAATGGCAATGTGATCGCGAGATCCACGGCCAGGCTCTTGCCCGATTTCCATCGACCGCCCGACAAGGTCGCGAGACCTCCGCCAAGGCGGTGCACGCCAGCCCAGCAGTAGTAAAGGAGAGCCCAGTCCATCCCGAGCAGCATGAGATAGATTGGAACCGCCTGGTTATGGTTCGCCAACTGGCCGGACGCTGCGCCGGCGCCGCCGACCGCGGGAGCGCTCTGGGCTCGATAGCCCATCGCCACTACTCCAGCCCCGATCAGGAGAAAGCCAACCAGCCAGCCCCACGATGCAACCTTCGCCGGTGCGGAGATCCTGCTCGACGTTTCGTTGCCGCTCGCACTAACGTTCATGACTTTCCGCCTTTCTTGTTGCCGATTGAACCCTTGGCCGTGCTGAGCCTGCGCAATGCAGCGAGAGTCTCTTTGGCCCAACGCTGATGAGCTTGTAGCTCGATCTGCCCGAATCGCAATGCCATCCGCCAGTAAGGAGCATCGGGGTACTGCGAGTTCCGTGCAATCTCCTGCTCCATCGCGTCGAATCGCTGGAGAACCGCGCGCTCGTTCTCCGCCATGCGCTCCACGAAGCCGATCACAACCTGAGGCGTTGCCTGAGCGCCGAAAAAGACTTTGAGCAACAATTCGTTGCGCGGAACTTCGGGTTGGGGCTCGACCGCCAGCCACGCCGCCAACCGCTTGCGGCCCTTTTTGGTGATGGAGTAGATTTGGCGGCCGGGCCTTCCCTTCTGGCGCTCCGCCTTGGAAGTGATGAGGCCAGCGGCGGCCAGCCGCTTGAGATTGGGATAGATCTGGCCGTAGCTTTCGTTCCAAAAGTGACCGATTGAGGCGCGGACGAGTTGACCCAGGTCGTAGCCTGACATAGGCTCGATGGTCAGCAGGCCCAGAAGCACCTCCATGCTTGAGCTGGATCGACGGGGCATATATCTATTAGATATATGCCTAATAGATGGAAAATGCAATGGGCATTTGACGCGTGTGCTGTTTGCGGATGGGAGGCCGATCGGATCGAGTACAGGGTTCAGTGAGCCGGCGGAGCTTCTCGTATGACAATGACCTGATTCGCCTGCACTTGTTCCATTTTGCCGACTTCTCCGCTGGGCCAAAATACTTCGATTCGATCTACCTTCGTAGCCGTGCCCAGGCCAAAGTGCAACCGCAGGTCACTTTGAGAGAGGTAGCTTCCGCCGCTCCTCACTTCGTTCACCTGGGTATGGCTCGACGCCGTCAGACGCACGCGGGCGCCGATCGCAGAGTGGTTCGATTTAGCGCCGACCAGATGAAGGGTTAACCAATGGTTGGGCGACGCGGCCGATTGCTTGAGCAACGTCGGCGGTTCGTTCTGGTTATTCACGAGGATTTCGATGGAGCCATCGTTGTCGATGTCGCCGAATGCCGCGCCGCGCGATGAGTGCATCTCGGCCAGGCCCGTTCCCGCGGCGGCAGATATGTCATCGAAGCGACCTTTTCCGGTGTTGTGGTACAGAATCATCGGATTTTTGTATCGCACTGCGGCATTCAGGCGGTCTACTTCGGGGAACGCGTGGCCGTTGACCAGCAGCAGATCCTTCCAGCCGTCGTTGTCGAAATCGAAGAACCCACAACCCCAGCCGACGTAGCGAGTGTTGTGCGCGAGGCCGGCGGTCGATGTCGCCTCGTCGAACTCGCCACCACCGCGGTTGCGATAGAGCGTCTCGCGTTCGTCGGAGAAATTGGTTCGAAAAATGTCTAATAGGCCGTCGCCATCATAGTCGCCGGCCGCGACTCCCATGCCTGACATGGCCTTTCCGTTTTCATCGAATGCCACGCCGCGGAGGACCGCCTCTTCGGTGAATGTGCCGTCACCCTGGTTGATGTACAGCAACGACGGGGTCTGGTCGCACGCGACGTAGATATCCGGCCGCCCATCGCCATTGAAGTCCCCGGTGAGCACGCCAAGCGCGTAGTGGCCGAACGGCTGAGCGATTTTGGACTGCTCTGAAACGTCGGTGAACGTGCCGTCGGTGCTGGCGTGGTAGAGGATGTTGCGATCGAATGGCAGGCCGCGCGGGCCGCAGTTCACCGGAATGCCGCGATAAAAGCAATACGGATTTGCGCCCGGTTCGGGAGTAGTCCGGGGATCGAATTGTAGGTAGTTCGCGACGAAGAGATCGAGGCGGCCATCGTTGTCGTAGTCGATGAACGCGCAACCGGTGTTGTACCGCGTTCGATCCTGCGTAAGATGCGCAGCCGCCGTCACGTCCTCGAAGCGTTTTCCCGCAATGTTGCGATACAGCCGGTTCTGGCCCCAGTAAGTGACGAATAAGTCCGTGTATCCGTCGTTGTCGTAGTCGCCGGCGCATACGCCTTGACCCCAGCCGTCCGAAATGAGTCCCATGCTCTCGGTGACATCGCTAAAGTGGTCGTGGCCGTCGTTGTGATACAGGCGGTTGCTGCCGCCCTTGCCGGAAACGACGAATAGGTCCAGAAGGCCATCGTTGTCGTAGTCCAGCATTGCCACACCGCTTCCGGTGGTCTCGACGATGAACTGCTTCGAGGTCGCGCCGCCGTTCGGAAACGAGCGGCGTAGACCAGCCTGAGCGGCGATGTTCCGGAAATCGGCGACGGAATGCGGCGCCGGGGCAAGCAGCAAGCCCACGACCGCGGCCAGCGCTTTCATTGTTTCGGCGGCTTCTCGCCCAGCCTCTTCAGGAAATCCGTGAACTCACCCTCGGGCGGCTTTTGCAGTTGGTCGAGAATGGTCTTTTCGCGCTTGGCGGCTTCCATGTCGCCCGAGTTGCGATAAGCCATCATCAGGCTGTAGTGCGCGGGCTCGCTGCGTGGTTGCAGTTTCGTCGCACGGGCGAGAAGCGAGATCGCCTCAGAATACTGTTTGTCCTCCAACCGTGCACGACCGACCGCTACCAAGGTCTCCACGAAATCGGGCCTAAGAGCGAGGGCGCGCTCGAAATGCTTCGTGGCTTCCTCGCGCTTGCTCTGAGCGGTCAGAATCTGCGCGATTTCGTATTCCGCGGCGGCGTCTCCGGCGTTGAGCGCCAATTCCGCTTCGAACTCGCGGCGCGCGTTTTCCAAAGCCTCGGGTCCCTGGGAGTCGATCAGGATGACGCGGGCCAGGCGGAAATGCAGATCGAGAGCGCGCGGGTTCTTTTCGATGGCCTTTCGGAATTCCGCGGCCGCCTCGCGAAACTTGCCCTGGATTTCGAAGATCTCGCCTGAAATCTGGTTGACGCGGTAGGACCCGGGCGTCTTTAGGAACATCTGATAGATCACGTCATTCCAGGCTCGCAGATGCGCGCGGGCCGACTGGTACAAGACATCGGCGTCTGCGGGATATTCGGACTTCAGGTTCGACTCCACGCAGCTCATCAGAGCTTCGCCGGTCAGTTTGTGCAGGGTTGCGTCGGAACTGTGAGCGAAGGCCTCGGCCAGAGGCGGCATGGCTTCGGTGCAACGTCCCGTCGCGGCGTGGACCAGAGCGAGAAAGACCGGGGCTTGTGAATCGCTTGATTTCTCGAACTGGTTTTGCGCTTGGGCGTACCGTCCGGCGTGAAAAGCCTCCAGTCCCTTGGTCAGCGCATCATCGCAGAATGCGGAGACGGCGACGAACAGGAAGATGCTAATGGCCCGCATCGTCGAGAACCAGATCCAGACCGTTGACGTGTCGCCGGTCTTGCGCTTCGAAATAGCGAAAGGCCAGCAATGGTGGCTGCCCAGGGGCGAGCGCCGCGATCGGAGCGATCCGCTGGGACGGGCTTTGTGCGACGGAAGCCATCCTTCCCGAAGCTGCGATTTGTAGCATCAAACTGACTACGAGCGACGTCACCGCGAATCGATCTCCCGTAATGCGTGCTGGGCTTTTTCGTCTCCCGGCTTCCGGTCGAGCCACTGGAGGATTACAGCGCGCGCTTTTTCCCGCTCGCCCGACTGTATGTAAACGCGGCCGAGGTTGAGATATAGCATATCGTCATCGGGGGCCTGGCGGATTCCGTAACGGAAGGCTGCAATAGCATCCGAAGGCTGTCCCATCTTCAAATACAGCACGCCGAGATTGTTCAGGGCGGGCGCATAGTTGCGCTGGATTTCGATGGCCCGCTGGAAGAGACTACGCGCTTCAGGATAGAAGCCCTTTTCGGCGAAATGCAGTCCGAGATTGTCCGACGCGACTGCCGATCGCGGTGGCACTGCAAGCAGATTTCGCAGCGCGAGCCGCGCATCGGCTGCGCGTCCGGCATCCAGGTGAATTTGCGCGATCGCCATCAGCGCCCGCTCGTTTTCCGGCGTCCGCCTCAATACTTCCGCGAGGTACGGCAGCGCCTGGTCGGGATACCCCGCTTGGAAGAATGCTGCGCCGAGTTTGAAATAGTCCCGTGACGGGCCTCTCGCGAAGTAGCGGCCCTCAAAAGGAAGTGCGCGCGCCGGCTTCTGTCCAACAGCGTTGCATGCTCGTCCCGACTCGTCGGTGAGCAGGATGAGCGGCTCGGTCAGTTCAGCCCGGTAGTCGAAAAGATATCGCCGGAAAATGCGCCAGACGTCGGCATCCGGTCCGGCTGGATTCACTATGAAGACTCCTGGCGTGTGCGCGGGGATTGGAAGCGGAACCGGCTCCAGCAACGATGTGTCGTGCAATCGCGGCTCATTGTCCACGGGGATTGGGGGAGCCACGGCGAAGCGGAAAGGCGTTTGAAACGGCCTCGAGACCAACTTCTGGGAGCCCTCTTCGATCGTATACGTTCGCCCAGCTTCGAGCGCTGTGAATGTCTGTTCCAGCCCGGACGGCCATCTTACTTCCACGCGCTCCGCCGTTTTCGCGCTGCCCAGTCCGAAACACAGCGTTTTGGTGTGTTGCGACAGAAACGCGGAGCCCGCCTGGATCATTTTTAGCTTGCCATCGACTCGCACCGCCGAGCCGATCGCGTCGCGGTTCGATTTCGTCCCGCGTAGGGTGAGAGCAATTGCATGCCGATCGGCCGAAGAGTTATTCTGCAGGACGCGCACCTGCGGGCCGAGACGATTCTTCACAATCAAGTCGAGGCGGCCGTCGCCATCGATATCGGTCACCGCGAACGCGCGGCTGTCCTCGGCAAAATCGAGCCCGCTCACTCCCGAACAATCCACATAGCGGCCATTCCGCCGAACGTAAAACATGTTCGGTTCGGGAGCACTCCAGGAATAGTCCTCGCGGATGTATTGGTTGATCGCATTCCAGCCGCTCTCATAAGCTTCTGACGGTCTGGCGTCGACGGAGGCATTCGCTACGACCTGCCGCCAGAAGAACCCCATCGTGTCCTCGACACTCTTGTTCGAAAGCATGCCGCAGGTAATGAAGATTTCGGGCGAGCCATCGTTATCGAAATCGTGCCCGTCCGAAGCCCATGCCCATCTCCCGACTTCGACGCCTTCCTTCGCGCCCGTCTCTTCGAATCGTCCGTCTCCGAGATTGCGGTACAGCGAGTTGCCTTTCGAATGCCGCCGGTATGCTTCAGCCAGTTCCGGATTGTGCTGGGCGGGGCGAAACGACTTCGAAGCAGTTACGCGCCGTCCTACATCGCTCCACATGTTCGACACGTAGAGGTCGGGGCGGCCGTCGCCGTCGTAGTCAAACCAGGAGGCGCTCATGCCGGGTCCGATGTCCTCCACGCCGGCTTCCGCTGCTACGTCACGGAACCGACCGCCATCATTCTTGTATAGGTTCTTCCGGCCGAAATCATTCGCCACGTACAGACTCGGCCATCCGCTTCCGTCGTAGTCGCACCAGGCGGCGGCGAAGCTATAGCGATTGTTGTTCTGGTCGATCCCGCAGGACTGCGTCACGTCCTCGAAATAGCCCGAACCATCTGGCTCCACGCGGTTGCGAAACAGAAAGTTGGGCGGGCCGTTTTGAGCGTCGTGATAGGGGGCGGGATAGCGGTACTGCGCTTCGCTTTGGAAATAGACGTACGTGCAGATATAGAGGTCCACGCGACCGTCACGGTCATAGTCCGCAGCGGCCATGCCGGTGAATGTGCCCTGCGGCGGGCGGGCAAATCGAAAGGCTTCGGCGCGCGGATTAAAACGGCCGGCGCCGTCGTTCAGGAGGAGTAACGGGCCCGTCGGCAGCAGAACGACCAGGTCCTGCCTGCCCAGATTGCGGAAATCCACGAACAGCGCCGAAGTTGTGTCGTCCAGTAGTCCGACATCAGCGTGGTCCGTGATATCTTCCATCGCGCCTCGAACCAGCTTATAAAGCCGGTTCGGAAGACCACCGGGCTGCAGGACATAGATCTCGTCGGTCCCATCGTTATCGATATCGCCGGCTGCGATTCCCTGCATGCCGAACACGTCGATGCCGCACGCGGGGTCGAGACGCGCGCGCCAATATGGAATTCCGCGCGCCAACTGCTCGCGAAACGACGCGCTCTTCGCGAACACGCTGGAGGTGATATCACGGAAGAACGGCGCCTCAGAGGAAGCCACCTGCTCGTCCACCGTGCCGCGGATGGTCGTGTCGCCGGCGGTCCATTTCATCTTGTAGTAGCCGGTGCGATACTCGCGTGCGCCATTCTTGCCGGAAGTCGTGATCTCATATCGAACGAGATCGCCGGGTAGTGGAAAGTAGCGTCCTGGCCGGCGCTTGCGTAGCTCCTCCGCCACCGCCATGGCAATCTTTTCTTCGGGAAACGCATCGTGGCCAGGCTGGATCAGCGAGCGCAGCTTGTCGTATTCCAGCGGCTCGGCTGACGCGCGGCCTCCCACAAGTCCCGCCGCCCCGCATGCTGCGATGAACTGGCGACGGTCGAGCTTCACAACGCGAGCCAGTCCTTCATTGCCCCGAATACAGTCTCCAGACGGGCCGGCTGTGGTACGTTCCAAAGTGGAAAGTCCGCGGGAGCAATCGCCAGCAGTTCGTCCGTACCATCCGCGACAAACAGGAACGCGGTGTTCCGGCGATACTCGGCGTACTTCATGAATTCCTGCCAGATGTACTGGTGGAAGATCTCCAGATCGACGTAGGACCCCAACATGTCGGCCTGAGTCGGGATCGGGCTCGCCGTCTCCTGGTCGGCATAAATCAGCAGGCTGGAGAACGGCTTGATCTTGTTTCGGATCCCATAGCCAATCAGGGTCACCGCAGGACGCGCGCGCCTCACTGCCTGCACGGTGGCCCATTCTACAAACGTGTTGTTGATCAACAGGGTTCCGTTTCCGCTGAGCAGAACCGCGCGGGCAAATTCGCAGAGGACCGCATCGTCGGCGAGTTCCCCTTCGCCCGGCCTGATCTTCATCTGTTTCAGCCGGGCGCCGAGTTGTTGCGGTCCGCGGAGGTGCTCCTCATCCACCACTTGCTGTACCTGCTTTTGCACGCGCGCGCGGTACTCGGCAAGCCGGTGATAGCTGAGGCGTACCACGCCGGGATGGTTCGACATGGCGGCCAGCGAATCGCCGGCGTCTACGCACCAGGCGCCGTATTGGGTCGAGCCGGAGCGGGCCGCGTGCAAATCTGCAATCGATGGCGCCTGCGCCGCCCGCGGCCTGCTGCTGAGAAGCACTGAAAGATAATCGTCGCCATTTTCCGGCGTAACCAGCGCCACGCGCTTCCCGTATTTCGAAATGCGCGTCCACAGCCGGTCCGGCCCAGCAGGAATCTCCGCGGGCGAGACCACCACGACGAGCCGCGGCCGTCCATGCAGCGACGCTTCGGCGTCGAGCATCGGGTCGATCTTCGCGAAAACGGCGCTGACCGCTTTCCGCCACTCCGGGTAGTGTGGCGAGCGGTTCAGAAAGTCCACCTGTTGAAGCGTGAACGTCCGCTTGGGCCAGATCGCTTCACTCACGTTCATCTGGCGCTCGGCGGCCCGAATCGGTTCAAAGAGGCCCTCCACCTCGCGAGGATCGATCTTATCGAGCAATCCAAAGAAGCGCTCGTAGTAGCTCTTCTCCGCTGGAAACAGCAGGTCCCAATCCTGGATCTGATCGTAGAAAAAGGTCGAAAACGTAACTGGCAGCCGATCGAACAGGCCCTCATCGATCAGCTTTTCGATTGCAGGCGATGTTCTAGGCTTCCGTGAGGGCATCACAGAATCTCGCGCGCCGGTTGCCCCGCCATCTCGCCGACACCGACGCCCAATAGCTCAGCCGTCGTGGCGGCCACGTCCACATGATGCAGGGGGCGCTCGGTCTCGCCGGGGCGCACGCCCGTTCCCATGGCCAGCATCCACATGTTCCGGCACGACGCGTCGCCGCTGCGATGGTTCAAGAATCCGTTCGCAGTGTTCATGTCGCCATCGCGGCCGAGCTCGGGAAGGATGAGGAGCGTGGTGTTGTCCTTGTACTTTGGGTTCGCCTGCACCTCGTCCCACAACATTCCGGTGAGTCGGTCGGTTTTCGTTACGGCTTGTAGGTAGAGCGAATACGACCCCCAGTGTGCGACGTCCATGTCCCAGAAGTTCACCAGGATCAGCCGCGGCGCAAATTCGCGCATCACCTCGCGCGTGATGAAGAAGGTCAACTCGTCGCCCGAAGTCGGGGCCTCGGGTCCGTTGATGTAGTCCACGAGACTTCGGGTCAGTGTGTCGCGCAGGTGGACGTCCAACTCGTGGCCGCCTTTAAAGACCGTCCATCCCACGCCTTCGTAGCCCTCGCTGAGAATGCCCCGCAACTGGCGCAAGACATTCTCGCGATCCGCTACCCCGCCACCCGGCCGCTTGCGGACCACCTCTTTCACCGCCTCCAAAAGGAGTTGCTTGGGCAGGACCACGTTGGCGCCGAACGGCGTTCCCCAATCCGGATCGCCGCTGGAACCCATGGTCGCGAAGCTTTTGTTTGTAGCGATGATCCAGGCGTCCATCGGAGCGGCTTTGACACCCTTGCGGTAGTACTCGAAAATTGTCGGACCAGCGGGCGGTTGAAAACCGAAATCGTCAACACGCTGCCAATTGCCGGTGAGAATGCTCGCGGTTGAATTGAAATGCGAAAGCACGCCCGCGTTGATGCAGGTTCGGAAAAAAAATCCCTGTGGTCGCATCGCGGCCAGCCGGGGGATATTGCGCAGCCCTTCGGGTCCGAATGTTTCGGAGTATCGAACACCCCCGCCGAAGGTCACGATAATAACGCGGCGGCCGCTGCCGGCTACTCCCTCGGCGCGCAGATAGAGCGGCGCAATGCGTGGTGCGATCGATAACCCTGCGAGCCGCAGAAAGCCGCGTTTGGTGAGCCCCGCGGACAGCAGTACTCCGTGATCTCTCCGCCGCGGATCTTATGCTTGGTCTTACCGCCGAGATCGAGCGGAGTGTCATAGCCAGCCTGGATCTCGCCTGTTGGGGAGTAGTAAGGCCCAATGTCGCAGGCCATGCTGCCCTTGCCCTCGCGAACGAACTCAATGGCCGTGATCAGCTTGGCCGATTTGTATCCGTACCGCCCGGGATCGATCAACCGCAGCGGCGCGCCGTGTCGATCGGCAAGGGGCTGACCTTGCATATCCATGGCGAACAGCACTCGGGGCGACAGCAGGTCCTGAATAGTGAAGTATTCGTACCAGCCGTCCGCGCATTCGATGCGCACCGCTTTCGCCGCGGCTGTTGGTTTCGCCCGTTCCAGCAAATCGCCGAACCGGAAGCCGCCCCATTCTGCGCGCGACGACCAGCACTGGACGCATTTCATGCGCGAGTTCTGCGTCTGGTGGGGAAATTTTCTCAGCTCAGAAACCGAGAAGTTCAGCGGCTTCTCTATCAGTCCTTTCACCTGAAGTTGATATTTCGCCCGGTCGACCGGCGCGACCGGGCTGTACCACATGAGCCGAAAATTGTATTCATCCGGCTTGTCGCTGGGCAGCAGCAGTTTGGTGTCGGCGCCGCGCAGGCTCGCTGCTGCGACGGATGCCATGAAGAATCGGCGGTTCATTTCGCACCCGCCGAAGTGGTGAGCCGCTGATGAATCTCGCGCTGCTCGGTGGCCCGGTCCGCCTGTCCCAACCGGTCGTAAACGCGCGACAGATGATAGTGCGCATCGGCCTGGTTCGAACTGATCGCGATACTGCGCTCCAGTTCCGACGCGGCCTCCGCGAATTTGCGTTGCCTCTCGAGGAGAACACCCAGTTCGTAATGACTCTCCCACTGATCGCCCTTCAGGCGGATCGACGTTCGCAGTAGTAGCTCTGCTTTCACCTGGTCCCCGCCGGCCGCCAACAATCCCTTGGCGTACACGAACTGCGCCCGTGGATCATTTGGATTGGCGGACGCCCAAGCCTCGAAGCGCGACAGAATCTCCGGCATGCGGTCTACCGTCTGGTCGAGCATCTTGCTCAGGAATAGGTAAGGCTGCTCTACTTCAGGTGCGATATCGATGGTGCGCAAAAAGGCGGCCGAGGCGTCGGCGAATCGTCGCTCGCCGTAGTAGGCTACGCCCAACGCGAGCGACAGTTGCGCGCTTTTGTCGAATACCTTGCAGCCGCGTTCCAGGATCTTGACTGCTGCCTCGAACTCCTGCCGGAGCAGCCGCACATGAGCCGCCTCGAAATAGTACGCTTCTTCGTACGGACTGAGCTGGATCGCCTGGTCGTACTCCGCCGCTGCCTTGTCGAGTTCCCCCTTGGCCTCGTGATCCCTGCCCAGCCGCTCGTGTCCGCTAGCCGAGATCGGCTGAGCAGGAGAGGCCGCGATCAAGAGGAGGACCCAAACCAACAGCATTGGATGTTTGCCTCAACATACCTAAAACTCCAGCCTCAGCGCAAACTGGACATGGCGCTCGGTTCCTGCGAAAGTGCTGGTCACCTTGCCGAAATTGGCGTCCTGCCGGTTGTTATCAGGCAGCGCGAACTGTGGCGTGTTAGCGAGATTGAACGACTCACCTCTGAACTGCAGCTTCCAGTTCTCGGTGAAGCGGAAAGTCTTGGCGATCGAAAAGTCGAGGTTCCGCGTCGACGGCCCGTAATTGGTTTGCAGGCCCAGGCTGCCCCCCGTCAATGATGTTGGGGGCGCGAAGTTAGAGACGTCGAACCACTCTTCGGGCCTGCGACCACCGGAAGGAGCCGCATTGGGGTCCTTGCCCGGAACCAGGTCCGGCATGCAGGTAGCCCACACACCCTGGCATCCGTTAGACCGCACGGTGAAAGGCTGCCCGGTGTGGAGCGTCAGAATCCCGTTTACAATCCAGCCGCCTGCGACTATGTCGAGCGCCCGGTTCATATTGCCTCCGTGCGCCTTACCGCGTCCGAACGGGATCTCGTAGTTGAACCCAGTGGTGAAATTGTGACGGATGTCCCACGCGGCATTTGAATACGAGGTGGAAATGTTCCTGTTGTCCAGATATCCAAATCCGCTCGATCCGCTCAGCGTGGTTCCGCTATTCGCCAAGGCATGCCCCCATGTGTATGCGGTAATGAACTGCAGACCGTGTGAAAACCTCTTTTCGAGCTTCGCCGTCATCGCATCGTAGTTTCCGAATCCGAATGACGCCGTACCCGAAATGCTGCCGATCTCGGGAACGAACCTCAAGTCGTTGCTATTGATGCTGGCCGTGGTGGGGAAATTGTAGAACGCGTTGAAGTCCGGCTGCAGGAGCTGGTGAGACGAGTGATTGCCCTGGTAGCCGGCTTCCAGAACCATCGCCGAGGGCAATTCCTGTTGTACCGACAGGCTCCACTTCTGCACCATCGGGTTGCGGAAGTCCTGCGATACCGACCGGAATTGCAGGGACGACACCGGTTGTGTCGTGAACACGTTCAGCGGGAATCCCGTCGACACGCCGTTAGTCCAGTTCCCATTAGCGAAGAACGGGTTCGGATCGAAGCTGTTGACGCCCGCGGGCCGGTTCAACTGCGGTGACTCGTTGAAGGGCGCCGACTCGCCACGGTTCGGATTGCCGCCCTGTTGTTCCTCCCCGCCGTAGAAGATGCCGAACGCCGCGCGGACCACGGTCTTCGGGCGGAAATTCCAAGCAATACCGATCCGTGGCCCGATATCGAGCTTGTCCCAGGGAATGAGGTACTGATCTACGAGCCCTCGTGAAACCTTTACCGACGGGAAGAGCGCGGGGAACGT
>Ga0335080_10005752_pt1 | contig 12797 bp, 12 predicted proteins | sample Lox_Sample_34_FD_206720 | JGI IMG/M metagenome (GOLD analysis project Ga0335080, IMG submission 206720) | Soil microbial communities from Loxahatchee National Wildlife Refuge, Florida, United States - Lox_Sample_3.4 | ecosystem: Environmental > Terrestrial > Soil > Wetlands | place: USA... | reverse complement strand
TGGCCGGAGATGCGGGCCAGCTCCTCCGGAGGCACGAGCCCGTTCACCTGCGCCTCCTCGAGCCGCGGCAGGAGCGGCGCCGGCGTCCCGAGCGCCCGGCCGCGGGGGAGCAGCGGCACCCGGGCCTGGGCGAGATCCGCGAACGTCACCGGAGCCGTCCCGAGCTGCGCGAAGAGCTTCTCGGTCACCGAGGGGACGATGGGGGCGAGGAACGTCGCCACCAGCGCGACCACATCAGCGACGTCGGAGAGGTCGGCCCGGGCCACCTCGGGCTCGGTCTTCATCTTCGCCCAGGGCGCACGGGCCTGGAGGAACTGGTTCGCCGACTGCGACACCTCGATCGCGGTCCGGACCACCGCCCGGAAATCGAGCGCGTCGTAGGCCGCGACCACCTCGGGGATGCGCGCCAGCGCCCCCTCGAGCAGCACCTTCCCCGCCTCGCCCGGAGCCGGCGCGAGCTTGCCGCCCAGCGGCCCCGCCAGGAGCGAGAGCGTCCGGTTGGCGAGGTTGCCGAAGTTGTTGACCAGCTCGCCATTCACCCGGGCGCGGAACTCGGGCAGGGACAGATCGAAGTCCTCGGGCCCCGGCCCGAGGTTCGCGGCGAAGAAGTAGCGAAGGTACGCCGGATCGAAGGCCTCGAGCGCGGTCCGGACGTTGATGAGCGTCCCGCGCGACTTCGACATCTTCTCGCCGTTGAGCGTGAGGTGCCCGTGCACGTGAAGCTTCGCCGGCCGCTTGAACCGCGCGACCTTCAGCACCGTGGGCCAGAACAGGGCGTGGAAGTAGACGATGTCCTTTCCGATGACGTGCCGGATCTCCGTCTCCGAGTCCTCGGCCCAGATGTCCATCGCGCTGCGGGCACGTCCGGAGTCCTTCGCCCACTTCTCCGTCGCGGAGACGTAGCCGATGGGCGCGTCCAGCCAGACGTAGAAGAACTTGTCCTTCTCGCCCGGGATGGGGAACCCGAAGTACGGCGCGTCGCGGCTGATGTCCCAGTCCTGGAGCCCTTGATCGAAGAAGGCCTGCAGCTGGTTGGCGACTGCCGGATGGAGGAACCCCGGGCTCCTCACCACCTCCTGGAGCCACGCCTGGTGGCGAGAGAGCGCGAAGAAGAGGTGCTCGCTCTCGCGGGTCACCGGGGGTGTGCCGCAGATGGCGCACCGGGGAGCGATGAGCTCCTCCGGTCGGTAGGTCTTCCCGCACACCTCGCAGGCATCGCCATACTGGTCGGGGCTCTTGCAGTTGGGGCAGGTCCCGCGGACGAACCGATCGGGCAGGAAGCGCCGATCCACCTCGCAGTAGGTCTGGCGGATGGACCGCCGGAGGATGTCACCGGCGTCCTTCAACCGGCCGTAGATGAGCTCGGAGTAGTGCTTGTTCTCGGGGCTGTTCGTCGCGTGGAAGGTGTCGAGCGAGATTCCGAGGTCGCGGAAGTCCGCCCGGTGCTGCTCCCACGTCTCCGCGACGAAAGCCTCCGGGCTCACACCCTGCTTGGCCGCACTCAGCTCGACCGGCGTGCCGTGCTGGTCGTCGGCACAGACGAACACCACCTCGTTGCCGGCCGAGCGCAGGTAGCGGACCAGAACGTCACAGAGGACGTACTCGACCGCGTGGCCCACGTGGAGCGGACCGTTGGCGTAGGGCAGCGCGGGGGTGACGAGGAACTTCTTCCGGGGCATCGAGGTGGGGCCTGCTGCCGTGCAACGAGGGGCCGCGCACTCTAGCGGCTCGGCCCCCCTCCTGCACGGCTCCGCCCGGCGCTCAGCGGGAAGCCGAGGCGCCGGTGGAGCGAGGAGCTGGCCCGGACGACGCCGTCACTGCGCGTCGTCCGGCTCTCCCCGTGGACCCCCACGCCCGCCGCGCATGATCTCCCGCATCGTCCCCGGCAGCCGCGCGAACGTCAGCGCCAGCTTGGCCTTCTTCTGAGCGGGGAGCCCCTGGGAGAGCTGCTGGAACAGCTTCTGATCCATCTGGTGCATCTGGGCACGCAGGTCGATGAGCTTCTGGATCGCCTGGTCCACCTGGCCGTACGCGGTGGTGTCGCCCTTCGACGCACGGCGAAGAACCTGGGCCAGCTCGAACATCTGCTGGCGGAGCGGGGCACGCTGCGAGCCCCACTGCGCGATCGTCTGCCGCAGCTTCAGGGTGCCGGCGTCGTCCAGCTCCAGGGCCTCGGCGAGCTGGAGGGTGACCGCCATCTGGGCGCGCTGGTCGAACTGCTCGCGCTGAGGACCAGGGGCCGGACCGTCGGCCTTCTTCGGACCGGCCGCCTGGGCCGCCCCGACGAGCGCCAGCATTCCCAGCACCATCCACGTCTTCATCGTCCAGCTCCTATCCATCCAGGTTCCCGAAGAGGCCGGGGCCCTCCAGGAGGGCCGCGTCGTCCTCGACGTTGTCCGGGCTCTCGTCGGTGACGTCCGTCCCGAGCTCGGGGAAGAGCTCCTGCGAGTCACCCCCCGGTACCAGGAGACCCGGCGCCGCACCCGTCCGCACCACCGAGGGCACCGAGGCCGCATGGTGGGACGCTGGCCGCATCGACACGGTCAGGACTGCCGCGGCCGCCGCGGCGACCAGCACCGCAGGGATCTGCCAGCCGGCGCGGGCTGCCCGGACCGAACGCACCGTCTCCGCGATGCGTCGGGCCCGCAGCGCCTCGAGCTCGGCCGGGGCGACGGGCGGCAGCTCCACCAGCGCGAGCACCGACTCCAGCGCCCGGGCCTCGTCCCGGCACCGGCCGCACCCGGCAAGGTGCGCGTCCAGCGCTCGCGCTTCCTCGGCCGCCAGCTCACCGCGCCGGCGCTCGGAGAGCAGCGCTCCCAGCATGTCGCATTCCGTTCTCATCCCTCGCCCTCCCCGCCCAGGCGCTCGCGGAGCCTTCGCACCGCGTGGTGAAAGTGAACCTTCGCGTTGTTCTCGGTGATGCCCAGCACCCGGGCCACCTCGGCGAAGGGAAGCTCGCCGTCCACCCGGAGGGCGAAGACCTCGCGCTGGCGTCGGGTCAGCCCGTCGAGCGCCGCGCGGACCATCCGGCGGCGCTGCTCGGCCTCCAGCCGCTCGGTGACCCCGGTGCCTTCCACCGCCGGAAGATCGAGCGACTCCACCGGCTCGAGGCGCCAGCGCCGGCCGTCCCTGGCGTGGTTCTTCCCGACGTTGACCGCCACCCGAAGGAGCCAGGCCCGGAACGCGCCGTCCTCGCCCAGCCGCATCCGGGGAAACACCCGGCCGGCAGCGGCGAAGGCCCGGAGGAACGCCTGCTGTACCAGGTCCGCCGACTCCTCCGGTGACCGCGCGTAGCGGCGCACCAGCGCCAGGACCAGCCGCTGGTGTCTCTGCACCAGCGCGCCGAACGCCGTCCGGTCGCCCTCGAGGTGCGCCTGGACCAGGGTCTCGTCGGACGGTGCGCTCCGCCCCACCAGGGTCAGCTGCGGCGCCTGCCGGGGTCGTCCACTCTGGGTCATCGACAGGGCGAGCACGGGGGGCAAAACCCGTGCCCCACGAGAAAAGTTAAGGCACGTTAAGCGGGCCCCCGACCGGGGGGCATACCGTCCACAACAGCCGTTCGAGCACCAGCTTCCCTGCTCCCGAGGACTTCAGCGCCACGTCGGCCTCGGCGCAGGCGAGCAACCCCCGCCGAAGGGCCGGCCGCCCGTAGCGCGCCGCGGCCTGCATGCCGAGAAAGGCCGCCCAGGGGTGGGGCACCCGCTGCCCCTGCTCCTTCGCCTCGCGCTCCACGCCGGGGAAGATGCGGGACTTGAACTCGTCGAAGCTCCGCGGCGGCTGTCCCCGCCCGAGCTGGACCATCCGCTCGTGGGACTCGATCAGCCCCCGGACGATGCTGGCCACCGCTCCGAGGATCATCAGCGGGGCCGCTCCGTGCTCCAGCGCCTCGTCCACGTAGCGCAGCGCCGCGGGGAGGTCGCGCTTCTGGAGCGCGTCGGAGAGCTCGAGGAACTCCTCCTCCCGCACCCGCGCCACCACCTGCTCCACGTCCTCGCGGCGGATGACGGGGCCCGGGACGTAGGCCACCAGCTTCTCCAGCTCGGACTGGAGAAGGCGCATCTGGCCGCCGAGGCGGTCGCGGAGCGCCTCCTCGGCGCCCGGGCCGAGGCGCTTCCCGGTGCCCTCGAGGAAGTTCCGCGCGGCACCGCTGAGGTCGAGGTCCCGCAGCCGTCCCCCCACCTTCCGCTCCACCACGGCGCCCTGCTTCTGCGCCACCTTGAGGAGCGGGTGGCGCGGGTCCACGTCGGTCGCGGCGAGGATCAGCGCGTGTCCCTCCGGGAGGCCGCGCTCCAGCGCCGCGAGGAGGGGTGAGACGTCGGACTCGGGCGCGGTGATGCCCTCCTCGCGGATGAAGGCCGCCATCTCCCGGAGCCAGTCCAGGTCCGCGTCGGCCAGGGTGACGCCCAGCTCCTCGCGCCAGCTCTCCGGCGGCGGGGCGCCCGGCACTCCGGGGTCCACCTCGGCGACCCCCCAGCCCGCCCGGGCGACCAGGGCCAGCAGCCGCCGGGCCGACTCCTTCCGCCGGCCGGTCTTCCAGGCCTCGCGCACCTTGCCCAGCGCGTCCACCCGGCCCTTCCTGGGGGCGAGGAACTCGGGGTCCCGCACCACCACTCCCTTGGGACCGGGGAAGAGCGGGAGGGTGAGCAGCTCGGCGGCGATCTCCCGCGGCGACGCGGTGTCGAGGATCGCGAAGTTGAGGCCTGCCGCCGCGTCCGGCACCAGCGCCTCGGCGAGGGCCTCGGCATCCCGGCGGACCAGGAACTCCTCGCCCCAGAAGAGGTAGAGCGGCCGGGGCTTGCCGGCCTGCGCCTCGGCGAGCAGTGGCAGCAGCGGATCGCTCACCCTTCCATCTCCAAGAGCATCCGCTCCAGCTGGAGCCGCGGCGAGGCGTTCCGCTGGCGGATGGCCACCAGCGCGTCGTCGAGGAGCCGGAAGCGCCGGTGAATCGCGTCGTCGTCCAACCGCTGCGCCACCCGCTCGGCGAGCGCCCGCAGCTCGGGATGGAACAGGCCCTCGCCCCCGGCCCGGGCCACCGCCACGTCGCGCACCCAGACGGAGAGCAGGGCGAGCGTGGCCTCGGCTTCCTCGCGGCTGCTCCCGGCCTCGTCGGCGAAGCGGAGGACGGTCCGGAGATCCGAGCCACGCACCGACTCGAAGCGCTCGATCCGCCCGCGCCGGTCGGCCAGCCGCTCGGCGTCGAGCGACAGCGCACGCTCGAGGCTCCCGTCGGCGAGCGCGGCCACCGCCTCGGCCAACTCGGCCGGCACCTCCAGCCGGCGCTGGACCTCGTCGCGCACGAAGGCGTGGGGCAACGGCCCGAACGCCACGCGGACGCACCGGCTCCGCAGCGTGGGCAACAGCCGATCCGGAGCCGCGGTCACCAGGAGGAGCAGCGTGTCCGGCGGCGGCTCCTCCAGCGTCTTGAGGAAGGCGTTCTGGGCCTGCGGGTTCATCGCCTCCGCCGGCAGCAGGAGCACCACCTTCCGGGGCGCCTCGAGCGGGCGCAGCGCGAGCCTCTCTTGAAGTCGCCGCACCTGGTCGACGCGGATCTCCCGGGAAGGCACGTGGTCGAAGTCGCTGCGCGCCGCGAGCTTGCGCCGCACGGCCTCCTCCTCCGGCATCAGCCAGAGCACGTCCGGGTGGTGGAAGTGGGCGACCCGGGCGCAGGCCGGACACCGTCCGCAGCCGACCATCGGTGCCTCCGGGCAGACCAGGGCCTGGGCCATTCCCAGCGCCGCGAGCTCCTTGCCCACCCCGGACGGCCCGGTGAGGAGCCAGGCATGGGGGACCGTGCCGTGCGCCAGCGCGGCCTGGAGCGCGTGAACGGCACGGGGCTGTCCCTGCACGTCGGAGAGCGTCATCGGAGGGTCTCCTCACATGCTCGGGCCGGACCTCGCCGTCAACCTTGACGGGGCTCCGCCGCGGCCCGCATCCTCTGACCCCCGCTTGGTGCTCCAACTGCTCCAGAGCCAGTCGCTGCTCGCCGCCTGCGCGGGGCTGCTGATCTCGCTCATCGGGTTGCAGGCGCTGAGCGGCGACCCGCAGTTCAAGAGGGACCTGCGCGGGGTGGCCTCGCTGCTGGTCGCCTACCTCCTGCTCCGGACGGTCGCCCTCTATCAGGGACCGAAGCTCGCCCCCGGGCTCCACCAGGCGCTCGAGCTCGGCTGGATGCTGGCCCTCACGTTCGCCTGCATCCGGCTCGCGGTGTCGCTGCTGCTGAAGCTGGCCCGGCTCCGTGCCCGTCCGACGCCGAAGATCCTCCGCGACGTGCTCGACGCCACGCTCTACATCGTCGCGACGGTCATCATCGTCAGGCGCGAGTTCAAGATCGACCTCTCGAGCCTGATCGCCGGCTCGGCCATCATCTCGGTGGTCATCGGCCTGGCACTCCAGGAGACGCTGGGGAACCTCTTCGCCGGCCTGGCCATCCAGCTCGAGCGGCCGTTCCAGGTGGGCGACATCATCGCGGTGGGCAACGACATCTTCGGCCGCATCGTGCAGATCGGCTGGCGCGCCACCCGGGTGGAGAACAAGCGGCGGGAGGTCATCTCGCTCCCCAACACCACCTTCAGCAAGCAGGGGGTGAAGAACTACTCCCGCGGCGGCGAGCCGGTGGGCTTCGACACCTTCATCACCCTCACCTACGACACGCCCCCCAACCGGGTGAAGGGCGTGGTGCGGGACACGCTGGCCGAGGTTCCGTTGATCCTCGCCGATCCCGCGGCCCGCATCCGGACCTGGTCCTACGAGAACTCGGGCATCCGCTACCGGATCCGCTTCTACGTGGGGGACGTGGCCCGGGCGAACGGCGTGCGGGACGAGATCCTCACCCGGCTCTGGTACCGGCTCCGGCGCGAGGGGATCGACGTCCCTTTCGAGCAGCACGTCCTCCATCACCGCTTCAAGGACCAGGAGCGCACCGAGTTCCCGGTCAGCGACCGGATCGCGCTGCTGGACGAGGTGGACCTCTTCCGGGTCCTCGGTCCGAGCGAGCGCGAGCGGGTGGCCCACGAGATGGTCGCCCGCCGCTTCGGCCGGGGCGAGCGCATCATCGAGCAGGGAGCCGCGGGACAGACCTTCTACGTCGTCGCCTCGGGAACGGTGGCCATCCTCACCGGCCGGGGCGTCGAGGTGACCCGGCTGGGGCGAGGGCAGTACTTCGGGGAGATGTCGCTCCTCACCGGCGAGCCCCGGGCGGCCACCGTGGTCGCCGCCGACGACGCGGTCCTCTTCGAGCTCGACCGGCCCACCTTCGCCCAGCTCTTCGACGAGCAGCCGGCCCTGGCGGGGCTGGTCTCGGAGGCGCTCGCCCACCGGCGGGGGCAGCTCCGCGCCGTCTCCGAGGCGAACGGGACGGTGGTCGAGGTCCGCGAGGCGAACTGGATCCTCAACCGGCTGCGGTCGATCTTCGGGCTGCGGGCCTGATTGCGAGGCCCCGGGCTGGCGCTCACTTCCCGGGCCCGGGGGACCACCGCACCTGGCGCCGGGCGAAGGTCAGGAACCCCGAGTCGACCCGGGCGGAGACCGCGTCGCCGACGAGCAACGGAGGCCCGCCGGCCGGGCAGACCACGTACTCCAGCACCCGCGGCGCATTGGCCGACGGTCCGCGGCGGGTGCGCTCCAGGCAGGGAGCGCTCGGCGAGGCGCACCGGCCCCGTGTCTCGCCGGCCAGCCGGAAACCCTTGCGCTCCGCCTCGCGCCGGCCGGCCTCGCCTGCCGCCTCGCGGCCGCCGGCCGGAGTGCGGATCCACGCCGTGGGGACGTGGTGATCGACCTTGAAGGGGCCCGTGTCCGTTCCGGCGCAGAGGACCGCGTCCGGACCGTACGAGGCCGGGCAGTCGCCCGTCTCCCACCGTGCCGGAAGGAACTGCAGGAGCGAGGCGCGGAGCGCCGTCCCTCCATCGCCCGGGCCAGCCGCCCCGAACAGCATCGCCACCGCGAGCAGGACCGCGCGCCTCATGCGGCGAGCCGCACGAGCCCACCCGCCGCGAGCACCGGGCCCTCCACCACGCCGCGCTCGGTGACGAGCGAGGTCACCAGCGACGCGGGCGTGACGTCGAACGCGGGGTTGAAGACCGGCGCATCGGCCGGCGCCCAGCGCGTGCCCCGGGCGCCCCGCACCTCTTCCGCGGCGCGCTGCTCGATGGGGATGTCCTCTCCCGAGGCACAGTCCAGGTCCACGGTGGACCAGGGAGCCACCGGATGGAAGGGCACCCCGTGCGCCCGGGCGAGGACCGCGAGGCCGTAGGTGCCGATCTTGTTCGCGAAGTCGCCGTTGCGCGCCACGCGGTCCGCCCCGACCAGCACGCGGCTCACCTTTCCCGACCGGAACAGCGCGCCCGCCATGCCGTCGGTGACCAGCGTGTAAGGCACGCCCAGGCGGCGGAGCTCCCACGCCGTCAGCCGCGCCCCCTGGAGCTGCGGCCGCGTCTCGTCCACCCAGACACGGACCTCCAGCCCACGGGCGTGGGCCCGGTGGACGACGCCGAGCGCCGAGCCGATGCCGGCGGTGGCCAGGGCTCCCGCGTTGCAGTGGGTGAGCAGCTGCTCGCCGGGCGCGAGGAGCTGGGCGCCGAGCTCGCCCATCCGGAAGCAGGCGGCCACGTCCTCGTCGTGGATGGCCTCCGCCTCGCGGACGAGGTCGGCCGCGGACCCGCCTCGGTCGAGGACGGAGCGGAGGCGATCCATCGCCCAGGCGAGGTTGACCGCCGTGGGACGCGCGGCCCGGAGCCGCGCCATCCCCGTCCGGAGCGCGTCCGCGCCCGTGCCCCGCTCGGCAGCGGCCGCGACGCACAGCGCCGCTGCGACGCCGATGAGGGGCGCCCCCCGCACCGAGAGCCGCTGGAGGTGGCCCACCATGGCCTCGGGCTCGCGGGCGTCGAGCCAGACCTCCGCGTCCGGCAGCTGCGTCTGGTCCAGCACCTCGAAGCGCCCGCGGTCGGCCCGAAGGGCGATCCCGTCGATGCGCTTCACAGCAGTCTCGGTCCGATGCGGGCCCGCAGCGCCTGGAGCACCTCCAGCTCGGAGGACGGAAGGGGCCGGGTCCCCCCAAGCTCCTCGGCCGCCTTGAGGATGAGCGCGCTGTGCTCGACCCGCTCGATGCCGTTGATCGCCTCCTCCATCGACTCGCCCCAGGCGAGCGCGCCGTGGCGGGAGAGGAGGAGCAGCCTGTGGGCGGGGAGGAAGGGCAGGAGCGCGGTGCCCATCTCCTCGGTCCCCGGCCGCGCGTAGGGCACGATGGGCACCCGACCGGCGGCGAGGAGCAGCTCCGGGAGCGCGTCGGTGGGGAGCTCCTCCAGCTCCGGGCGGGCAATGGTCCACGCGATGGCGGTCGGCGGATGCGCGTGGACGACCACCCGGGCCTCGGGGCAGGCGCGGTAGACAGCGAGGTGCATCGCCCGCTCGGTCGAGGGACGGCCGTCGAGGATCCGTCCGTCCAGCGCCACCCGGGCGAGCGACCCGGGAACGAGCCGGGCCTTGTTCACCCCCGCCGGGGTCAGCACCACGGTGTCGTCCGGAAGCCGGACGCTGACGTTGCCGTCCGCGGCGGCGAGCAGCCCGCGCGCGTGCAGGTGGGCGCAGGCATCGCGGATCTCCTCGAACGGAAGCCCTCGCATCGCTAGCCCAGCTCCTCGGGCCCGGTGTGGAGCGCCCATCCCGTCGCCAGGTCCTGCACGATGTGGCCGATCGACTTGTAGACGGTGATCTGCTCGCGGCTCTGCCGCCCGGGCACGCGGCCGGAGAGAACCTCGCCGATCTCCGCCACCAAGTGGTCCTCGCCGATGAGCCCCGCCTCGCGGGCCTTCACGAACTCGGCCCCCTGGCGGAGACACCCCTCCCTGGAGTCGGCGACGAACCGGGATGCCACCACGAGCGCGTCGTCCACCTCGACCGGACCGAGGTAGCTCGAGCCGACCAGGTTGAGATGGGTTCCGGGACGGACCCACTTCCCGCGGAGGACCGGCTCGGAGGCGGCGGTCACTGTGCAGACGATGTCCGCCTCCGCCACCGCCTCGGGGACGGACCGCGCGACCCGCACCGGGAGGCCCAGGGCACGCTCGGTGCGCCCGGCGAACTCTCGAGCGCGCTCGTGAGAACGGCCCCAGACGGTGATCGACTCCAGATCCCTGACCTCGCGGAGCGCCCGGGCGTGGGCCCCCGCCTGCTCGCCGTAGCCGAGGATGGCCAGGTGCCTCGCGTCGGGACGCGCCAGGGCGTCGGTCGCGACCGCGCTCGCCGCCGCGGTGCGGATGGCGGTCACCTCGCCGGCGTGGATGGCGCAGACCGGCGCGCCCGTCCCCGGGTCGAAGAGGACGATCAGCCCCTGGTGGGACGGCTTCCCCTTCGCGAAGTTCTCCTGGAAGACGCTGATCAGCTTCGAGCCGAAGGCTCCTCGCTCGGCGAGCGCCCCGGTCATCGACCCGTAGAGCCGGCCCGGCGAGAGCGTGAGGATGGAGCGGAGCAGCTGCCGCGTCTGGCCGCTGGACAGGGCGATCATCGCCTCGCGGACGATGCGGATCGCCGCGGGATACGTCAGTCGCCGGGCGACCTCTTCCCGACCGATGAACCGCATCCGCCGCCTCCCACGGGGCCACCGCGGCCCGAGGGCACCGTGCCACGCCGTCGGCCCGGAGGACAACCGGGGCGGTCACTCGACGACGTCGTTGACGTCGTTCTGCGGGGTCCCGGCGGGAACCGACCGATCGGCGCTGGAGACGGTCCACACGTCGAGCGTGCTGTCCTGGTCGATGTTTCCCACGCAGGCGGCGAGGAACTCGCCGTCCTTCAGCCCGATGCCGAGGGAATGAACCGCGTCCGCCGGATCGAAGTCCGTCCGGTACCGGGGATCCACCGGCACCACGTCGGTCTCCGAGAGCAGGTAAGCGTAGCCGTTCCCCGCGGGAACCCGAAAGTGGAGGTCCGAGAAGTGGGCCGCGTACGCGCCGTTGGCCGCGCGGTAGGCCTCCTGGTCCTTCCAGAGCCTGCGGAGGGCCACCTTGCATTCCACCTGCTTCGACCGGGCCTGGTAGCGGATGAAGCTCGGGATGGCGATGGCCGCCAGGACGCCCAGCTGGATGGGGATGATCCCCACGCCGACGACGATCGCGGCGATGGCCATCCCGCGCCCGGGGAGCTGGGGCTCCTTCTTGATCCGGAAAAGCGAGACGATTCCAAGGATGATTCCCGCGAGCGAGCTGAGGCAGGTGCACAGCCCGCAGATGCTCAGGACGAGCGCGACGATGGGCAGCGAGTAGGCCGGCCGCTCCACCATCGCGGGGGGTTGCACGGCGCGCGAGCTTCGACCCGCCGGTGGGGCCGGGCAAGCGCTTTCAGCGGCCGATCACCGCACAGGCGATTCGGTCGCCGGCGTCGCCCGAGGGCTGCGTGTGGTAGTCGTCCGCCTTGGCGTGCAGCACGAGCGCCGTGCCGTCGGCGTCGAGGAGCGCCGTGGGTCCGGTGGCGAGGGTGAGGTTCGGGGCGAACGCCTCGAAGTCGACCTTCCCGCCCTTGGGGACGACCAGGTTGGGCAGGTCGCCGGCGTGCGCCCCGCCGGGGTCGAGCATCCCGTGGCTCCTCTGGGTGGGGTTGAAGTGCCCTCCGGCGGTCTTGAAGGGCGGCTCGCACTTGCCGACCTCGTGGAAGTGCAGGGCGTGGACGCCCCTCGGGAGGCCCTTGAGCCTTCCCTTGAGCAGCAGTCCGTTCGGGGCATCGGTCAGGGTCACCTTTCCCACCGGGCGGCCGCGGAGATCCTTCAGCACCACGGTCAGGGCATTCGAGGATGGGGGGGCCGGAGGCTCCCCCCGGGCCGGATCCGACCAGAGGGAGAGCGCCCCGAGCAGAGGGAGGATCAGAGCGCGAGGAGTCATGGTTCGACGATCAGTTGTCGGCTCCGATGGGTTCCGTCAGCATCGGAGCGGGGCCCGGGTCGGGACAGACCGGGCTCAGGGATGAGCACCCCCCACGCCATCGCCCGCACCATCCTCGACGGGTTCGAGAAGCGGTACGCCCAGTTCCGGGCGCTGAGCACCTCGGCGAAGGAGTGCTTCGAGCGGGCGGACTGGGCCGGCGCCCACGAGCTGAACCGTGTGGGCATCGGCACCTACGACGAGCGCGTCCTCGAGTCGGTCCAGTCGGTGCTCGCGCTGTACCCCGACGCTCGCACCGACGAGACGCTCTGGGCGCAGATCAAGCAGGCCTTCATCGGGCTGCTCTACGACCACAAGCGGCCCGAGTGCGCCGAGACGTTCTACAACTCCGTCGCCTGCCGGGTTCTCGACCGGACCTACTACCGGAACGAGTACATCTTCTGGCGGCAGGCGGTGGCGACCGAGTTCGTCGAAGCGGACGACCTCACCTGGCGGTCGTGGTACCCGACCGCGGGGAGCCTGCTCTCCACCTTCCGCGCCATCGCGACCAGCCTCGGGCTGTCGGTGCCCTTCGAGGACCTCCGCCGCGACCTGCGCAAGGTGGTGCTGGCGTTCCGGGCGCGGCTACCGGGGAAGCGCGCGCGCATGCTCAACTTCCAGGTGCAGGTGCTCTCCTCGCTCTTCTTCCGGGACCGCGGGGCGTACGTCGTGGGGCGGCTGCTCAACGGCAACCAGCAGACTCCCTTCGTCGCCTGCCTCCGCCACTCCGAGTCCGGGAAGGGGCTCTACGTGGACGCGCTCCTCCTCAAGCCCGAGGACCTGGCGGCGCTCTTCAGCCTCTCCCGGGCCTACTTCATCGTCGACATGGACGTGCCGTCCGAGTTCGTGGCCTTCCTCAATCAGCTCATGCCGGGGAAGTCGAAGGCCGAG
>Ga0335080_10005749_pt1 | contig 12800 bp, 9 predicted proteins | sample Lox_Sample_34_FD_206720 | JGI IMG/M metagenome (GOLD analysis project Ga0335080, IMG submission 206720) | Soil microbial communities from Loxahatchee National Wildlife Refuge, Florida, United States - Lox_Sample_3.4 | ecosystem: Environmental > Terrestrial > Soil > Wetlands | place: USA: Florida... | reverse complement strand
CTTCCGGCGCGTCGATGATCTGCGCATCGCGCGTCGTGCCGAGCGTGACCACGACCAGCGCCTGCGTTTCGCCGCGCGTGAACAGCGCCGACCCGTGCGTGCGCGGCAGCACGCCGACGCGCACGGTGATCGGACGGATGTCGTCGAGCTTGCGCCCGTCGATGCGTACTTTCGTGTCGAGCACGCTGTCGCGCAATGTGCGGTATTCGAGTTCGCCGAATTCCTTGTGCAGGTCGGCCATGCTCCACTTTTCGCTTTCGGCGCGAGGTGCCAGCGCCTGCAGCACGTTCTCGCGAATCGCGCCGATCGCCTCGCGGCGCTGCAGCTTGTCGCGCACCTTGAACGCCTGTGCGAGCTGCGTGCCGACGAGCTCCTTGATTGCCGACACCATCGCCGCATTCTTGGCCGGTACCTGCCATTCCGCGGGCTTGGTGCCGACTTCGACGGTCAGCTCGTTGATCGCGTTGATGACCTTGAGCATCTCGCGGTGACCGAACATCACGGCGCCGAGCATCACCTCTTCCGCCAGGAGCTTGGCTTCCGATTCGACCATCAGGACGGCGTTGGCGGTACCGGCAACGACCAGATTCAGGTCGGACGTGTTGAGTTCGGTCGCGGTCGGGTTGAGCAGGTACTTGCCGTTCGCGTAACCGACGCGCGCGGCACCGATCGGGCCCTTGAACGGAATGCCGGCGAGGCTGAGCGCAGCCGACGCGCCGATCATTGCCGGGATGTCGCCATCGACCTCGGGATTGAGCGAGATCACCTGGGCGATGACCTGAACCTCGTTCTTGTATTCCTCCGGGAAGAGCGGACGCACCGGACGGTCGATCAGGCGCGAGGTCAGCGTTTCCTTTTCGGTCGGCCGGCCTTCGCGCTTGAAGAAACCGCCGGGAATGCGGCCGGCGGAGTAGAACTTCTCCACATAGTCGACGGTGAGCGGGAAGAAATCCTGCCCTTCCTTCGCCTTTGCGGCGGCCACCACGGTGACGAGGACGACGGTGCCGTCCATCGAGACGACGACTGCGCCGGACGCCTGGCGGGCAATTTCGCCCGTCTCCAGGGTGACCTGCTGATTGCCGTACTGGAATGACTTGGATACTTTGGCCACTGACCTTCTCCTCGTCCGTTAGCGGCGGATGCCGAGGCGTTCGATCAGCGACTTGTAGCGGTCGCCGTCCGAATTCTTCAGATAGTTGAGCAGGCGACGCCGCTGGTTGACCATCTTGAGCAGGCCGCGGCGCGAGTGGTGATCCTTCTCGTGGTCGGTGAAGTGCTTGGAAAGATGATCGATCCGCGCGGACAGCAGGGCGACCTGCACCTCCGGCGAACCGGTGTCGTTGGGCGCGCGGCGATAGTCCGCAATGATCTTGCTGGTTTGATCCACAGTGAGAGCCATGATGATTACCTTGTGATGTTGCGTACGGCGCGGGTCAGCCCGCCGTTGGCCGAGCGCGACCCGCGTTATGGGATGCCTCATCAGCGCCGATGGCGCGGACAAAGCTCCTTATTATAACCCGTTTTCTGCACCAAAGGGAGGGCGCCGAGTGCACGCCGGGCACCGGCACGCCGGAGGCGCGCGCAGCCGCGAGCGCGTCCGGATCGACCGCACCGATGTGCAGCAGCACGGCGCGTGCGCCAGCGAGGCCGAACTGCGAGAAATCCTCCGAGCTCATCAGCGCCGGCATCTCGACCACGTTCCCGGCGCCGAGCTCGGCGCGCGCCGCCGCGACCATGCGCCCCGTCAGCTCGGGATCGTTCGTCACCGGATCGGTGGCGGACTTCAGTTCGATCAGCGGCTCCTTCGGCGCGTTCGCGGCGAGCGCCTCGCCTTTCGCGATTCGCGCGATCGCGTCGAGCAGGCGCTGCTGCGTGTCCGCCCTAAACGAGCGCACGGTCAACTGCAGTTTCACCTGGTCCGGAATGATGTTCCATACCGTGCCGCCGTGGATGCTGCCGACGGTAATGACGGCCGGATCGGCCGGATCGTTCTCGCGCGACACGATCGTCTGCAGGGCGACCACGATGCGCGCCGCGAGCACGACCGGATCGACCGTGCCCTGCGGCCGCGCGCCATGACCGCCGCGGCCGTACACGGTCATGTCGAGCGCGCTCGCCGCGGCGCGAAAAGCGCCCGCGTGGAAGCCGATCACGCCGGCGGGCAGGGTTTGCTCGTCATGCACGCCGAGCGCGTAGTCGGGTTTCGGGAAGCGCGAGAACAGGCCGTCCTTCAGCATCGCGGTCGCCCCGGACACGATCTCCTCGGCGGGTTGGCCGACCAGCACGAGCGTCCCGTGCCAGCGCGCCCTGTCCTGCACCATGAGTTCGGCTGTGCCGACCCACGCGGACATGTGCAGGTCGTGGCCGCACATGTGCGCGACCGGCACCGTTTCGCCGGCGTCGTTTTTCGTCTTCACGGTGCTCGCGAACGGCAGGCCGGTCTTTTCCTCGATCGGCAATGCGTCGAGTTCGGTGCGCAGCATCACGGTCGGACCGGTGCCGTTACGCAACACCCCGACGAGGCCGGTGCCGCCGACGTGCTCGGTCACCTCGTAGCCCAGCGCCCGCACGCGCTGCGCGAGTTGCGCCGCCGTACGCTGCTCATGGAACGCGAGCTCCGGATTGCGGTGCAGGTCGACATAGAGCTTCTCGATGTCGGGGTAGATCGCATCGACTTGCGCTGCCGTGCGGCCTGGCCCGGCGCCTTCGGCCTGGCCGCTCCCGGTCCACCCGGCGCACGTCATCGCAACCAGCAACATCACGTGGAATCGCATGCGGACCTCCTCCCCCATAGGCGACACAGGATTCTACGCCGCCGCGCCTGCGCGAGATCAGGCACCAGCGCTGAACCCGCGCTTCACGCGCACTTCGCCGTCCATGCCTATCCCGACGAGCGCAACCAGTCGCCCATCGGGGTCGAGTGCCCTGCACACGGGCTGATCGGTCAGCTCGGCCTGGACGAAGCGCTTTCCCTGACGCAGCAGCCGTGCCTGATCGCCATCGACCCGCAGCGTCACCAGCCCGTCCAGTCCGGCTTCGAGGGGCAACAACAAACGATCCAGCGACTCCAGACCACCTGCGGTCCTGCTGCGCAGGAGCTCGTCGAGCGTGTGCATCGCTGGCGCAACGAACGGCTCGACCCAGAGACGCCGCAGCGCGGCCAGATGCGCGCCGCAGCCGAAGCGCTCGCCGAGATCACGCGCGAGGCTGCGCACGTACGTGCCGGAGCTGCATTCGACATGCAGCCGCAGCCGGTCGAGCGCATGCCCGAGCAAGTCGAGACGGTGAATCTCGACGCTGCGCGGCTGGATTTCCACCGTCTCGCCGCGACGCGCGCGCCGGTACATCGGCACGCCGCCTCGCTTCAGTGCGGAGTACAGCGGAGGTGTCTGCGTGATCTTTCCGCACAACGCGTGCAAGGCCCGCTCGATCTCCGCCGCGGTCAGGACCGGAACGGGCAGCGTTTTCAGGACTTCGCCTTCCGCGTCGTCGGTATCGGTCGTGATGCCGAGCCGCACCTCGGCGAGGTAAGCCTTGCGTGCTCCCAACAGGTAGCCCGCGATCTTCGTTGCTTCGCCGAAGCAGATCGGGAGCAGCCCTGTAGCGAGCGGGTCGAGGCTGCCGGTGTGCCCCGCCTTGCGCGCGGCGTAGAGTCGCCGCGCCTTCTGCAACGCCTGGTTCGAGCTCAAGCCGGAGGGCTTGTCGAGCAGCAGGATGCCGGTGACGTCGCGCCAGGCCGGTTTCACTTGCCGCGCAGCAGGGCGTCGATGCGTTCGCCACGGTCAACCGAATCGTCGTAGCGGAAGCGAAGTTCGGGAACGCGCCGCATGCTCATCGTGCGCGACAGCTCGCGGCGGAAGTCCTTCGCCATCTCGTTGAGCGCCTTGACCGCGTCCTTCGACGTGTCGGACAACAGCGCGGTGACGTACACCGTGGCGACGTCGAAGTCGCGCGTGACCTCGACGTCGGAGACGCTGACCGACGGCAGTGCATGATCACGGACCGCCTCGTGCACCAGGCTGCCGAGCAGCCGGCGCAGTTCGGCGGAGATGCGGTCGGAGCGGCTGAAGGATCGGGATGGCATGAACGTGGACGGAAACCCGTTTGAATCGTCGCGAGCAACGACCGTTTGCGCGCGGCGTCGCTCAGGAAGCGCAGTGTACACGCTGGCGCATGAGCATTCCGGGCACCGCGCGCGTGAAATGTCGAGCGCGGCAGATTTGACCGGGTTCTACAGCGTCCGCTGCACCTCGATACGCTCGAAGCACTCGATCTGGTCGCCGGCCTTGACGTCGTTGTACTGCTTGACGCCGATGCCGCACTCCATGCCGTTGCGCACCTCGTCGACGTTCTCCTTGAAGCGGCGCAGCGAGTCGATCTCGCCCTGGAATATCACCGTGTTGTCGCGCAGCACGCGTACCGGCTTGTGCCGCTTGACCACACCTTCGGTCACCATGCAGCCGGCGATCGCCCCGAACTTCGAGGAGCGGAACACTTCGCGCACCTGCGCGACGCCGAGGATTTCCTCGCGGATCTCCATGCCGAGCAGACCCGTCGCCGCCTGCTTCACCTGGTCGATCACGTCGTAAATGATCGAGAAATAGCGCAGGTCGGTGCCGGCGTCGGCGATGACCTTGCGCGCGGTGGCGTCCGCGCGCACGTTAAAGCCGATGATGATCGCGTTCGATGCGGCGGCGAGCGTGGCATCGGATTCGGTGATGCCACCCACGCCGGCGGCGATCACGTTGACCTTGATCTCGTCGGTGCTGATCTTGGTGAGCGAGTCGCGCAGCGCCTCGACGGAGCCCTGCACATCGGCCTTCACCACGAGGTTCAGCACGCGCTGGCCCTCGGTCTGGCCCATCTGCGACATGACGTCCTCGAGGCGCACGGCCTGCTTGGTCAGACGCTGATCGCGGCGCTTGGCATGGCGCTCGGCGGCCACCTGCTTGGCCAGACGCTCGTCCTCGACAACGATGAAATCGTCGCCCGCGTCCGGCACGCCGGACAGACCCAGCACCTGGACCGGAATCGACGGACCGGCCTCGTCGGCCTGCTGGCCGGACTCGTCGAACATGGCGCGCACGCGGCCGTATTCGACGCCGCACACGAGAAAATCACCCTTCTTGAGCGTGCCCTGCTGGACGAGTACGGTCGCCACGGGACCGCGACCCTTGTCGAGGCTCGATTCGACGACCACGCCGGTCGCCAGACCGTTCTTCACGGCCTTCAGATCCATCACCTCGGCCTGCAGCAGGATCGCATCGAGCAGACTGTCGACACCCTGGCCCGTCTTCGCCGACACCGGCACGAACTGCGTGTCGCCGCCGAACTCCTCCGACACGACCTCGTGCTGGATGAGGCCCTGCTTGACGCGCTCGGGCTGCGCCTCGGGCTTGTCGATCTTGTTCACCGCAACGATCAGCGGCACGTGCGCGGCCCTGGCATGCTGCACGGCTTCGATCGTCTGCGGCATCACGCCGTCGTCGGCGGCCACCACGAGCACGACGATGTCGGTGAGCCTTGCGCCGCGTGCGCGCATCGCGGTGAACGCGGCATGGCCCGGCGTGTCGAGAAACGAGATCACGCCCTTGTCGGTCTTCACGTGATAGGCGCCGATGTGCTGGGTGATGCCGCCGGCCTCGCCCGCCGCGACCTTGGTGCGGCGGATGTAGTCGAGCAGCGACGTCTTGCCATGATCGACGTGACCCATGATCGTGACCACCGGCGGACGCGGTTCCTTCTCGCCCTGCGCCTCGACCCGGGCCAGCGTCGTCTCGGCGGTCTGTTCCTCGGCCTTGATCGCGTGGTGGCCGAGTTCTTCCACCACGAGCACCGCCGTGTCGTGATCGATGATCTGGTTGATCGTCGCCATCACGCCCATCTTGAACAGCGCCTTCACGACGTCAGCGCCCTTGACCGCCATCTTCTGCGCCAGATCGGAGACGAGGATGGATTCGCCGATGGCGACGTCGCGCACCATCGGCGCCACCGGCTTCGAAAAGGCATGCTGCGATGCGGCCGCGCGCGCGGGTTCCACCACCTTGCGCGGCTTCTTCCTGACCGCGCCGCGACGCGCGTGGCCTTCGTCGGACAGGTGCAGTTCCGCGCCGAACAGGCGCACGACGGTATCGCTGTCCTCGCCGTCGTCGCGCATGCGGTGCGAGCCGTGCTTCTGCTTGGCGTGGCGATGCGGCTGTTCCTCGGCTTCGGTGGTGCGGGCGCGACCGGCCGGGCGCGATTCCTTGTGCGCGGCGCGTTCCTCTTTCGCTTTCTCCGGCTTGGCCGGAGTTGCCTCGCCGGCCGGCTTGCTCTCGACCTCGGCGGCGGCGCGCTGACGCGCTTCCTCGGCGGCACGGCGCGCTTCCTCGGCCGCGCGCAGTTTCGCCTCTTCTTCCTGGCGGCGACGTTCCTGCTCGCGGCGCGCGGTCTCCTCGGCCTCGCGCTTGAGCTGAGATTCGGCGAGCTTCTTCAGCGCCTGCTCGCGCTCGGGATCGATGTCCTGGGCCTCGGCCACGACGCTGCGCTTGACGTAGGTGCGCTTCTGGCGCACCTCCACGTTCACGGTCTTGCCGCGTGCAGCGCCCTGGTTCACGGTCAGTTCGCTCACCGTCTTGCGCTTGAGCGTGATCTGGCGCGGCGAGTTGTCCTCCGCTTCCTTGTCGGCCCTGCCGTGGGTACGGCGCAGGAATCCCAGCAGCTTCACCTTCTCGGTGCTGGAGACGACCTGATCGGGGCTCGAAAACTTCATGCCGGCGCCTTCAAGCTGCGTGATCAGCTTGTCGACGCTCATGCCGAGTACCCCGGCGAGCTGCTTGATGGTTACGTCCGACATGGTCGTTGTGTTCTCCTTGGGCGGTTGCGGTCACATGACGCTGGGATAGCCAGCGCCTATGCCTCCGCCTGGGCGCGTGCCGCCATGATCAGATCGCTGGCGCGCTTCTCGTCGATGCCTTCAATCGCCAGTTCCACCAGTTCGTCCGTCGCGAGGTCGGCCAGATCCTGGCGCGTGACGATCTTGTGTTGCGCCAGTTCGTACGCCGTGGTTTCGTCCATCCCGTCGACCGCCAGCAGATCATCGGCCGGCTTGTTGTCATCGATGTCTTCCTCGACGGCCAGCGCATCGGTGAGCAGCGCGTCGCGCGCGCGTGCGCGCAGTTCCTCGACGATGTTCTCGTCGAAGCCCTCGATCGCGATGAGTTCGCTGCTCGGCACGTAGGCGATTTCCTCGACCGTGGTGAAGCCCTCCTGCACCAGGATCGCGGCGATCTCGGCGTCGACTTCGAGCTTCTCCATGAACAGCTGGCGCGCGGCTTCCTGTTCGGCCTCGCTCTTCTGCTGCACCTGGTCCTGGGTCATGACGTTGAGCTGCCAGCCGGTGAGCTTGCTTGCCAGGCGCACGTTCTGGCCGCCGCGGCCGATCGCCTGTGAGAGCTTGTCTTCGGCAACGGCGATGTCCATCGAGTGCTTTTCCTCATCGACGATGATCGACTGCACTTCGGCCGGCGCCATCGCGTTGATGACGAACTGCGCCGGATTGTCGTTCCACAGCACGATGTCGATGCGTTCGCCGTTGAGTTCGTTCGATACCGCCTGCACGCGCGAGCCGCGCATGCCGATGCAGGCGCCGATCGGGTCGGTACGGTGATCGTGCGCGAGCACGGCGATCTTGGCGCGGTCGCCCGGGTCGCGCGCCGCGGCCTTGATTTCGACCAGGCCCTGGCCGACTTCAGGCACTTCGAGCTTGAACAGCTCCATCATGAATTCCGGCGCCGTGCGCGACACGAACAGCTGCGGACCGCGCGGCTCCGGCCGCACTTCGTACAGATACCCGCGCACACGGTCGCCCGCGCGCACGGCTTCGCGCGGGATGGCCTTGTCGCGCGGGATGTAGGCCTCGGCGTTGCCGCCGAGGTCGAGATAGATGCTGCCACGCTCCACGCGCTTGACTACGCCCGTGATCAGTTCGCCGACGCGGTCCTTGTAGGCCTCCACGACCTGCGCGCGCTCGGCTTCGCGCACGCGCTGCACGATCACCTGCTTCGCCGCCTGCGCGGCGATGCGGCCGAACTCCGGATTCTCGATCGGTTCCTCGATGAACTCGCCAACCTGGATCTGCGGATTCGTCTCGACCGCATCCATCATGCGGATCTGCCGGTCCGGCGATTCCATGACGACGTCGTCGGGCACGACTTCCCAGCGGCGGAAGGTCTCATATTCGCCGCTGCTGGTATCGATGCTGACGCGCGTCGCGACGTCCTCGCTGGAATAGCGCTTCTTCGCGGCCGAGGCGAGTGCCGCCTCCATCGCCTCGAAAATCACGTTCTTGGCCACGCCTTTTTCATTGGCGACGGCGTCAACGACTAACAGCAGTTCTTTGCTCATGTTCGAATTCTCTATTGCCCTTGGCTGCCGCACGCGACTCCGCGCTGCGGCCGGTTCATCGCCTGTGTGCCTTGCCGCCCTTGTGCTTCGGGTGCGGCGCCGGACCGAAGTCCGGTACCAGCCGCGCCTTGTGGATGTTCGCGTGGGCGAAACGCACGGCCGCACCATCCTGACTGACCACGATGTCGCTCCCTTCCACGGCCGTGATCGGGCCCTGGAAGCGGCGCCGCCCGTTCAGCGGCATGTTCAGTTCGATCTTTGCTTCCCTGCCGACGAAGCGCGCGAACTGCGCCGGCGTGAACAGCGGCCGATCCAGCCCCGGCGAGGAAACCTCGAGCGTGTAGCGCCCGCTCACAGGGTCGTGCACATCCAGCGTCGCCGACACCTCGCGGCTCACGGCTTCGCAATCGTCGACGGTCACCGCACGACCGGCTGCGTCGATGTACACGCGCACGAGGCTGTTGCCGTGCGACGGGCTGTATTCGACGCCCAGACATTCCAGACCCATGCCCGTGATGACCGGCGCCAGCAAATTCGTCAGCTCCTCGTTGCGCATACGTTCCACCGTTCCGGGATGCCGATTTCATCCACCCCAAAAACGCAAAATGGGCCCTAGGCCCATTCCATAGTCCGCCGTTGTCTCGCATCCAAACATCGGCAACGCGCGCATCCTGCGCATTCAGCCGAACAAAAAAGCCTCCAGAGGAGGCCGTCTCGTCCAACCGCGACTGCTGGTAGCGGGGGTAGGATTTGAACCTACGACCTTCGGGTTATGAGCCCGACGAGCTGCCAGACTGCTCCACCCCGCAGCAGTCGAACGCCAAGTTTAGCGGAGCGAACCGGTTTTTTGCAACCGCGGGCCGCTCAGGAAGGAAGCCCGAACGCACGGTAACACCACGCAATCAGGGGCCCCCAGAACACGCCCAGGACCAGCAGCGCGGCGCCATTGACCGACAGCAGCCAGCGCAGCGGCAGATCGCGCGGCAACGCGAGCGCCGCAGGGTCCGCCGGCGCATCGAAGTACATCACCTTGATCACGCGCAAATAATAGAAGGCGCCGACAATGGCGAGCACGATGGCGACCATCGCCAGCCACAACATGCCGGCGTCGAGCGCCGCTTTCAAGACCAGCAGCTTGGCGAAGAAACCGAACAGCGGAGGAATCCCGGCCAGCGAAGCCATGATCAGCAGCACGATGAACGCGTACCACGGATTGCGCTGGTTGAGGCCCTTGAAGTCCTCGATCTCCTCCGCCTCGAAACCGGCGCGGGCGAGCAGCAGGATTGCACCGAAAGCCGCGGTGGTCATGATGGCGTAGGCAATCGCGTAGAACGCCGCGGCCGCGTAGCCGGCGGGCGTGCCGTTGGCGAGACCAAGCAGCAGGAAGCCGACGTGCGAGATCGTCGAGTAGGCCAGCATGCGCTTCAGGTTGGTCTGCGCGATCGCGACGACATTGCCGATGACGAGCGACGCGGCCGCGAGCGCAGCCAGCATCTGGCTCCAGTGCGGCGACCAGCCGCCCACGCCGCCTTCGAGCAGGCGATAGGCCATCCCGAACGCGGCGATTTTCGGAGCCGAGCCGATGAAGATCGTCACGGCGGTGGGCGATCCCTCGTAGACGTCGGGCAGCCACATGTGGAACGGCACGGCGCCGAACTTGAAGCCGATGCCGACGACGAGGAACACCACGCCGAACGCAAGCAGGTTCGGATGCGCCGTCGAGGTGGCCACACGGTGGATGGCGGCGAGATCGAGCGCATGCGTGGCGCCGTAGATCATCGACATGCCATACAGCAGCAGGCCGGAGGCGAGCGCGCCGAGCACGAAATACTTCATCGCCGCTTCCGATGCGATGCCGGAATCGCGGTTGATCGCCACCAGCGCATAGGTCGACAGGGCAAACAGTTCCAGCCCGAGATACACCATCACCAGGCTGCCAGCGGAAACCAGAAGCATCATGCCGAGCGTGGCGAACAGGCACAGCAGGTAGTACTCGCCGACAAACAGATTGCGGTCGCGCAGGTAGCCGCGCGCATAGACGAAGACCGCGGCGGTGACGCCGAGAATGAAGATCTTGAGCACGGCTGCGACGCCGTCGTGCAGGAACGTGCCGCCGAAGGCATTCGTCGCCGGGTCGTCGTCAACCACGATCAGCAGCATCGAGCCGATGACGGCGCTCAGCGACAGCCAATGCGTGATCGCCCGCTGCGCCGGTTTCAGGAACAGGTCGACCAGCAGGATCACGCAGGTGGCACCGAGCAGGAAATTCTCGGGCGCCAGCAGAGCGAGGTCGTGGAAGTTGAAGTTCATCGGCTTTCCCGCGCTACGCCTTGACCACAAGCAGGTGATCGACGATCTGCCTGATCGACGCGTCCATCAGGTGCGTCAGCGGCGCCGGCCACACGCCGATCACCAGCACGCCGGCCGCGAACGCGCCCAGCACCAGGGCTTCACGCGCATCGATGTCTTTGAGGTGCTTGACGTGATCGTTCGCCACTTCGCCGAAGATCACGCGCTTCACCAGCCACAGCGTGTACGCGGCGCCGATGATCAGCGTGAGCGCCGCACCGGCCGCGACCAGCGGGCTCATCGCGAAGCTCGCCAGGATCACCATGAATTCGCCGACGAAGCCGCTCGTTCCCGGCAGGCCGCAGTTGGCCATCGAAAACAGCACCCAGAACGCGGCGAACCACGGCATCGTGTTCACCACGCCGCCATAATCCTTGATCATGCGGCTGTGCACGCGGTCGTAGAGCACGCCGACGCCGGAGAACAGCGCACCGGAGACGAAACCGTGCGAGATCATCTGCACCATCGCGCCGGACACGCCGAGATATGCCGCGTCCCTGTTGCCGCCGTTGCGCACGAGCGCGAGGCTGATGAACACGCCGAGCGTGACGAAGCCCATGTGCGAGACGGATGAATACGCGATCAGCTTCTTCATGTCCTCCTGGACGAGGGCGACGAAGCCGACGTAGATCACCGCGATCAGCGACAGCGCGACGATCAGCCAGGCGAATTCCTGGCAGGCGTCGGGCACGATCGGCAACGAGAAGCGGATGAAGCCGTACCCGCCGATCTTCAGCATGATCGCGGCCAGGATCACCGAACCGCCGGTCGGCGCCTCCACGTGGGCGTCCGGCAGCCACGTGTGCACCGGCCACATCGGCACCTTGATCGCGAAACCGAGCAGGAACGCGAAGAACAGCCAGGCTTGTTCCGTCGCCCCCAGTGGCAGCGCCGCAAAGCTCGACAATTCCCAGGAGTGCGCGTGCAGGTACAGGTAGATCAGGCCGACCAGCATGAAGATCGAGCCGAAGAACGTGTACAGGAAGAACTTGAGGGTCGCATAGACGCGCCGCGGGCCACCCCACACGCCGATGATGATGAACATCGGTATGAGCATGCCCTCGAAGAACACGTAGAACAGCAGCGCATCCATCGCGGCGAACACGCCGATCATCAGGCCCTCGAGCACGAGGAACGCGGCGAGGTACTGGCCGACCTTGTCCCGCACCGAGTCCCATGCGCCGAGGACCACCAGCACCGTGGTCAGCGTGGTCAGCAGGATCAGGGCGATGGAAATCCCGTCGACGCCGAGGTGATAGTTCGCACCGATTGCCGTTATCCACGGCGCGTTTTCGACGAACTGCAGCGTCCCGGCCGACGCATCGTAGCCGGTGAACAGCGGGATGCTGACGACGAACACGAGAATCGAGATCGCGAGCGCCAGCCAGCGCGCGAGATCCGCGCGCGCACCGGCCAGGGCGACCAGCGCGCCGCCGAGGATCGGCAGCCAGATGAGCAGGCTCAGGAGCGATGCCATCATCGCATCACCCACCACAGGCCGCCCATCAGCACGACGAGGCCGAGAATCATCGCGAACGCGTACGTGTACAGATAGCCGGACTGCACCCAGCGGACCGCAGCGGCGATGCGGCCCACGCCGGCCGAGGTGCCGTCGATCAGCACGTTGTCGATGACGCCGACGTCACCGCCCTTCCACAGGCCGCGACCGAGCAGCAGGGAGCCACGCGCGAACGTCGCCTGGTACAGCTCGTCGAACCAGTACTTGTGGTCGAGCAGACTCCACAGCGGACGCAGTGCACCCTTGATGCGGTCGGAGATTGCCGGATTGACCAGATACACGTAGGTCGCCACCAGGAATCCTGCGAGCGCCAGCAGGAACGGCGCGCCCGTGAAACCCGCGAAGACCGTGCTCCAGACGCCGGCGAACTCGCCGTGCTCGCCGGCTGCGGCGATCGACTTGCCGAAGTAGTCGCCGTGCACGACGGACTCCACGGTCATCGCGCCGATCAGGAGCGAGGGAATCGCGAGCAGGATCAGCGGCACGGTAACGACCCACGGGGATTCATGCGGTGGGTGCGCCAGATGCCCGGGCTCGTGATGGTGCG
>Ga0335080_10005748_pt1 | contig 12802 bp, 16 predicted proteins | sample Lox_Sample_34_FD_206720 | JGI IMG/M metagenome (GOLD analysis project Ga0335080, IMG submission 206720) | Soil microbial communities from Loxahatchee National Wildlife Refuge, Florida, United States - Lox_Sample_3.4 | ecosystem: Environmental > Terrestrial > Soil > Wetlands | place: USA... | reverse complement strand
CCGGCGGGACCGGACTTCCCTTGCCAGGCTGTCGATGCAGGTCCGGTTCAGGGAACCCGACGTATGCCACGTGGTCCACGCATTGCAGCATCAACAGGAGTCACGCACACCAGCTTGCCCGCCGCTTTTCAAGGTCGAGCCTCAACCGGGTATGTGACCTTGAGCGCGGCGGTCTCCTTAACCGTGTAGCCAGGGACATCCAGTAGAAGCACTGCGACCAGGTCTTCACAGTTAGACCAACGGGAGCCAATCATGACCGCTCGACTTGAGCTGACCAAGGTAGATCCAAATGCCTACAAGGCAATGATGGGACTGCAGAACTACGTGAACGGCTCGGGACTCGAACCCTCATTACTTGCTCTTATCGAGCTGCGCAGCTCGCAAATCAACGGCTGCGCGTTTTGCCTCGATATGCACAGCAAGGATGCGCGCGCGCGAGGAGAAACCGAGCAACGCATTTACGCCCTCGACGCGTGGCGCGAAACACCTTTCTACAGCGCCCGCGAGCGCGCCGCTCTTGCCTGGGCGGAGTCCGTGACTCAAATCAGCGAGGGGCACGCTCCGGACTCGGTGTACAACGAGGCACGCGAGCACTTCACCGAGCAGGAACTGATGAAGCTGACCATGGCGGTGGTGGCCATTAACGGCTGGAATCGCTTGTGCATCTCCTTTCGGGTGCCTCCCGGTTCCTATCAGCCCGGGACGCGGCGTCCTGAAACGTCTGCGTGACCCAATGCGCGCGACGAGAGATGTCTTGCCACGGCGGCGTCGAGGTGGTGACCGGGTCATTACCACGTAAGCACTCTCCTGGCCATCGGCTGGCTCGGTGCTTCCGGGACGCGTCCGCGTGGGTTTGCCGATAGCGCAATCAGCAGCTGGGCCAAACTCCGTCGAGGCCCTTGGTCGGCGGCGGGACTTAGCGACATTGGTATGGCGCGGGCCCGCGTTGATGCTGTTTGCCCGAGCCGCCTGTGCCATAGCAGCGCAGGCAATTATTGCGCTCATCTTCGCACTGCGACTCTCTGGCGTAACTCTGAGCCATGGCTGCCAGTCTACGGTACGTTAATTGACGCCGGATGTCTGGTGTTACTGTGGCGCCTCACCCGCCGCGAGGACATCCGCTTGTTTGACCTCGTCGGCTTCCAGCGTAGGCGACTCGGCCGCGACGCTCTGCTCGGCTTCGCGCTTATTCCGGTGAGCCTGGCATTCATTCTCGCCGGCATCCGCGCAGCCAGTTAGCTCCTGTACGGGACAGGTTCTTTCCCGCAGTACGAGCCTGGCGGTGGCGCTTGTGGCGTTTGCGTGGTCATTGCAGCATGCCTTCATGCCGTTGACCTTTGATGCGAAGTTCATGCTCTTTCGAGCGTTGTCGCCGCTTCCATTTTCGATATTCTCCACCCTCATGTATCTGCGGCTTCGTCGATTGATTCCATTCGTGATTGCACACGCCCTGCTGGATGGCGCTAGCGTGTTGATCGGTGTGCTTCTTCCGGCGCTGAGAAGATAAGGACGCGATAATTTGCAGCCCTGTGGCGGCGAGTGAACCTTGGAGCGACAGGGCCGACCGCTCGCACTGGGTAGCCAAGCTATTTCAGTCATTGTCCTTCCAGCGGTAACATGCGACACCGCATTTTTCGGGAAGCCCGATGACTATCAATCGTCGTAGTGTCCTCTGCGGCATCGCGAGTGTGGCAGCGGCACGAGCCTTGCCAGTCCTGGCTGACCTAGCCGCCGCACCGGATCCCGCCGGCGATCCCGCCGTCAGTGCCCTGCTGGCGCAGGTTGCCCAGGAGCTTCTCGACCAATACCCTGAAAGTGCTTCGTACCTCGGACTCGACAAGGGCGCGCGGTCTGCACTGAAGTCCCGTCTCGCCGATCACTCGCTGGAGGGAATAAGCCGCACCGCCGCAGCTGCCGCCACGCGTCTGAAGAAACTCGAGGCCGCAGCTCGCTCTCAAATGAGCAACGCGGTACGGCTCGATCTCGATGTGGCGTTGACAGCGCACCGGCTGGCTGTCGAAGGGTTTCACTTCCCTTACGGCGATGTAGCCATCCTAAATCACACCATCTCGTATCGGAATTCGCCGTACGTCGTAGCGCAGAACACCGGTGCATTCGTCGAGATTCCGGACTTCCTCGACAGCCACCACGACATCACGACTGCGTCGGATGTCGATGCGTACCTCGCCCGCCTCGAGGCTTATGCGCGGGCGCTCGATGACGAGAACGCGCGGCTGGCGCACGACAGTGCTGCCGGCGTGCAGCTTCCTGATTTCCTGCTCGACAAGGTGGTGCAGCAACTCAGCGTCGCACGCCAGATGCCGATCGCAGAGTGGCGAATCGTCGCGGAATTCGCCAAACGCGCCGCGGCGTATCGCACGGATGCGGGGTCGCAGGCTGCCAAGATCGCGGAGTCGAAGATTGCGCCGGCAATGGAACGGCAGATCGCGGAGATGAAACGTCAACGCGAGCGCGCGAGTACGGATGCAGGCGCCTGGAAACTGCCCGAGGGAGAAGCGTACTACGCGTGGGCTCTGCGGGCCGGCACGACCACCAAACTGACCCCGGAAGAAGTCCACAAGCTCGGCCTGGACCAGTTAAAACAACTGCAGGAACGTATGGAGCCGTTGCTGCGAGCGCAGGGACTAACCAAGGGGACACCAGGCGAACGCATGACTGTCCTCGGCAAGGATCCGCGCTACCAATTCCCCAACACCGATGCCGGTCGTCAGCAGATACTCGACTACGTCAACGGCAGGCTCGCCGACATCCGTACGCGGCTGCCGAGGGCGTTCGCGACTCTGGTCCATGGCAATCTGGTTGTGAAGCGGGTACCGCCCTCGATCGAGCACGGCGCACCCGACGGATATGCAGGGCCAGGAACGATCGATGGCTCGCAACCCGGGATGTACTACATAAACTTGCGCGACACGGCAATCTGGCCACGTTACGCATTGCCGACTCTGAGCTATCACGAGGGCATTCCCGGCCATGTCTGGCAGGGCGAATACGACTACCGGCTGCCGCTGATCCGCTCGCTGCTACAGTTCAATGCGTATTCCGAAGGCTGGGCGCTTTATGCCGAACAGCTGGCGGACGAGCTGGGTGTCTATGAAGGCGATCCAATCGGCAAGCTCGGTTACCTGCAATCGCTGGCGTTTCGCGCGTGCCGTCTGGTGGTGGACACGGGAATCCACGCGAAACGTTGGACGCGTGACGAAGCGACGCAGTGGTTTTCCACCACCAACGGGTCAACAGCTCTCGAAGTGCAGCAGGAAGTCGACCGCTACTGCGTGTGGCCGGGTCAGGCGTGTGGTTACAAGATCGGTCATACGGAAATCAACCGCCTGCGTGAGAAGACACGGAAGGCATTGGGGAACCGCTTCGATCTGCGCTCCTTCGATGACGCCGTCGTGACGCACGGCAACGTTCCGCTCACGTTGCTGGACAGCATCATTGCGGATTTCATTGCGCGCGAGAGCAAGACAAGACCACCAACATAGCCGGCGCTGCAGTGGATCTGCTACGAAGTGCGACCCGTTAGTCTGCGGTTCCCCCGCCATCGACCACCAGCGCCGCCCCCGTCATGAATGAAGAATCATCCGAGGCGAGAAAAAGCACCGCCTTGGCGATCTCCTCCGCCGTGCCGACCCTTCCGAGAGGACGAGTGGCGCACCCGGCGATGTAGTCCTCCCACCGCAAACCGCGCATCTTGGCGTCGGCCGGCAGCATCGGCGTTTCCACGTCTCCCGGACAAATGCAATTCACCCGGATTCCCTGCGCTCCATGATCGATCGCCATTGCCTTGGTCATGAGCACCACGCCACCCTTGGAAGCGCAGTACGCCACCGCGTGATCGCCGCCCACGATGCCCCATCCGGAAGCGTTGTTGATAATCACTCCCTTCTTTTGCGCGATCAGAACCGGCAACGTGAACTTCGACATCAAAAACACGCCTTTGAGATTGACGTCGATTTGCTCGTCCCATTCTCTCTCGGAACATTCCAGTGCGGTCTGCGGATAGAACACTCCGGCATTGTTGAAGAGAATATCGATCCTGCCGAAAGTCCGGAAGGTCTCAGCCACTGCGCGCTGGCAGTCGGACGCCAAACTAACATCGGCCCGCACGAACAGCGGTCTTGCTGCTGTTGAGCGGTTTTGGGTGGTCGGGGCTTCTCCCCGCAGGCGCTCAATCCGCTGCGCCACTCCTGCGCCACGTTCTTCGTTTCGCCCCGTGATCGCTACCATTGCGCCTTCCTGGGCGAAGAGCAGCGCGGTCGCCTCGCCAATGCCGGACGTCCCGCCTGTGATGAGTGCAACCTTATCTTTGAGCCTCATACGTTGACCTTGTGTTGCCTGTAGTCGCTCGAAGCACGTGGGGTTGAATTTGTAATGCGGTGCGCCATTGGGGCCTCCCTCACCGACTTGCCAGGCCTCCTGCAGTCTCGCCGCCGTCGAGTGTGAACACCTGTCCGGTCGCATAGGCAGCATCGTCCGACGCCAGGTAGGCAAACAGCCCCGCGATCTCCTCCGGCTCTGCATGCCGCGCCATCGGGATCTTCCGATTAACCTCCGCCAGCATGGCGTCCGTGTATTCCGCTCGTTGCATCGGCGTGAGCACATATCCCGGAGACACCGCGCAGACGCGCACCTTCGGCGCGAGTTCCAGTGCCATAGATCGCGTCAGCTCAATCACGCCCGCCTTGGTGGCATTGTAGTCCGCGTAATAAGGATGCCCTACCACACCATTTGTGGATGCCGTCTGCAGGATCGCTCCACTGCCTCGCTGCCACATGTGCCGGGCCGCGGCCTGCGCCACGAAGAAGACGCCCGTGAGATTTACAGCGATCACACGGTCCCACTCCGCCGGCGTAATGTCCAGAAACCGGTGGCGGATGCTGATGCCGGCATTGTTGATCAGCACATCGACGCCGCCCATGAGCCGAACCGCTTCGCCAAAGGCAGTTTCGACCTGCGCCTGGTCCGTCACATCGGCAACAACTGGCAGCACCGTCAGCTCACGCTTGATACGCGCACATGCTTCTGCGTCGCGATCGAGTACGCACACCCGCGACCCTTCCGCCAAAAATCTCGCCGCCGTAGCCGCTCCGATGCCTGAGGCTCCGCCCGTGATCAACACACGCTTATCTCTTAGACCTTGCATGACTCTCCTTAAATGCGGTTTGCAAATGTGATCCGGCTGGATGCGGGTCGGCCGTCGCGCGGTGGGAGCGAGCTGCAGCCAGGTCGCGACATCCAGGTTGAGTCAGCTAGTGACGCCGGACTCGGGCCACACCGAGCGCGATGACCATGCCGAAGAGGAAAATGTGCGAGCACAGCTCGCCGATGGTGTTGTGAAGCGATGGCACGTGAAACGGCAGACGCGACAACGGAATGACTATGAAGCGCATAACCGCGAACATGGCGACGCCGAAGAGCGCCCCGCAGAGAAGCGGGCGCCGGGTCAGCAGCGGCACGCGCCGCGACACGAGGTAGTAGACAAACGCGGCGCACACGCTGATGAAGAAGTGCAATGCAGCCCCGAGGAACGAAACCCACGGACCCATGTCGCGGGCGCCCAGCCCCAGCACCCCGGCGGCGATGCCACGCAGGATACGATCCGGAGTCACGCCCTGGCTGTGGTAAAAAACAAAAGCAAAGGTGAGGTCGAGTGCACCGGCGATGAGGCCGGCGATGAGCACCGTGAGCCAAGCGGAGTCCGCGACGCGCTGCGCCGGCGCGGTGGCCGGCGACTGCACTGAAGACGGCATGGTCGGCTGCTCCTCAATTTCTTAGGCGAATGCCGGGCTTGGTGCGGGGCCGAAATCGCTGTGTGCGGTCCGAAGAGCGGATTGAGTCCTGCTACCGAGGGCTAGACCGCCTGGCGCACCAGCCACTCCCGATCCACCACGCAGCTTGTCGTCAGAAGCAATGCATCTGCTGCCAAGCCTGGCATCTGACGCTCAAGGGTAAAGCCGCCGGGCCCGCCGTCAAGGCCAGATGAAGATGAACCTCCGGGCACTTTTACCGGACGGAATGAGGCTGTCACGCAGCCCGAGGAGAAGATCTCGCTGGTGAGGTTGCTGTGGATCTCAGCTTGAACCGCTTGCCCCTGCGCTCAGTTTCGCGATCGCGTCGTCGATTGTGAAGCTATTCGGCTTCTGGATGATGGGAAAGTCCTTGAACGTAGCCACGAACTCCGTTGCAACTGCCTGTGCCGAAAGGATGAAATAGTCGTTGTGGATAATATAGTTCCAGTAAGTATTCGAAGTCACATCGGCGAACTCGTACGGGTCGGTTCGCAGGTTGTACAGCTTCGGTAGTCTTAGCCGCGTGAAGGGCTCCGCCCAGACCTGCAGGGTGCCGCGGCAGCGCTGCTCCATGAAGACCACCTTCCAGTTGTCGAAGCGCAGCGCGAGGATGTCGCCGTCGTCGCTGATATAAAAGAATGCCTTGCGGGGTCCTTCCTTGGCATTGCCGGTCAGATAGGGAAGGAAGCTGTACCCGTCGATGTGGTTCCTGTACGTGCGGCCGATGGCCTTGTAGCCTTTCTTAAGCTTGTCCACTACCTCAGGCGCGCCAGCCAGGTCCAAGAAGGTTGGCAGCCAGTCGTGATGCTGGATGATCTCGTTGCAGATCGAGCCCGCCTTGATCTTATTCGGCCAGCGCACGAGCAATGGGATCCGGAACGCCCCTTCCCAGTTCGTGTTCTTCTCGCTGCGAAACGGCGTCATGCCCCCGTCAGGCCACGAGTTGCGATGCGGGCCGTTGTCCGTTGAATACTGCACGAAGGTGTTCTCGGCGATGCCCAACTTATCGAGCAGGTCGAGCATCTGCCCCACGTTCTTGTCGTGATCGATCATGGTGTCGTGGTAAGGCGACTGCCAGCGGCCGGCCTGACCGAGGCTTTTCTTCTTGGTATGCGTAAAGAGGTGCATGTGCGTGGTATTCAGCCATACGAACCAGGGCTTGCCGGCCTTCTCCTGGCGCTTGATGAAGTCGGTAGCGGCAGCGACGAACTCGTCGTCGCAGGTCTCCATCCGCTTGGTGTTCAACGGCCCGGTATCCTGGATCTTCTGCTTGCCGACCCTGCCCCAACGCGGCATCACGGTCGCATCGTCCTTGTCAATGGCCCATGAGTGGATGACGCCGCGCGGCCCGAACCTCTCCTTGAATCTGGGGTCCTTCGGATAGTTGTACATCTCGGGCTCTTCTTCGGCGTTCAGGTGGTAGAGGTTTCCGAAGAACTCATCAAAACCGTGATTGGTCGGCAGCATGTGGTTGAGATCGCCGAGATGGTTTTTGCCGAACTGGCCCGTCGCGTAGCCCTGCTCCTTGAGCAAGGCGGCGATGGTGACGATCTTGTCGTTCATGCCCACCGGCGCCGCCGGAACGCCGACTTTCGAAAGTCCGGTGCGCAGCACGCTCTGCCCGGTGATGAACGACGAACGGCCTGCAGTGCATGACTGTTCGCCGTAGCTATCCGTAAATAGCATCCCTTCTTTCGCCAGCCGGTCGATGTTGGGCGTGCGGTATCCCATCAGCCCGTGCGTGTAACAGGACAGATTCGACTGTCCGATGTCATCGCCCCAGATGACGAGAATATTGGGCTTCCTTTCCGCTTCCTTGCTGTCGGGCTTCTTACTGTCGGGCTTCGCGGGCTTCTTGTTGCTGGCCATCTCGTGTTGCTCCGTGAAAAGCGATCGCTCTAGGAGTTTCCTGAGGTACTGCGCCCTCGCCTTGGACTTTCTCGGCGCAGCTATCCCACTGCAATGGGACCTTAGCCGTAGATCCTGGATTGAGCCGCTCCGATTGCCGCGCCAGGTGAAGGTCTGCCACGTAGCTCGCCCGCCGGCGTAGCACAGGGGATCTTGAGTCCTGCGACTGTAGACGCTCGGGGTGGTTGCCGCGGTGCGCCTGCGGCGCCATCGAGCAAGCTGGTGCGCGGACTAGAGGGCGGGCACACGACGCTTACTTCGGCGGCGGGCCTACAGGGACCATCGCATGTTCGTAGGGCGTGCCTGCCCACATCATGTACGGCTTGCTTGGATCCGGATCCTTGGCTTCCGTATACCCGAGCCCTTTCGCGGGCGGACCGAAGACCATTATGTGCGGGCCCGTGACTACCCAATGGTTGTCGGCGGTCTTGCCGGTGGCGAACGGATCGGTATTGCTCGCTCCGACATCACCCGCGAGCATATAGGAAATACCGACTTTATTCGGCGGCGGCTCCTTCTTCATCATCGCGTGCAAAAACTCCATGCTGTTGGCGTCATTGCACATCTTGTCAGTGCCCATGATAAGGCACGTGAACCCGTTGCTCCCTTTACGTAGGGTCTGCATCGAGCCGTCGCCCGCCATGCGGACCACGCTTGCATCCTTGGCAACCGCTGGTGGTGCTGCAGATAGTGCGGCCTTGATGTAGTCGCCGTCTGCTTTCGTATCGCCGGCCAGCACCGCGGCGGTCATGAAAGCGGCGACGGGAATGAAGATGAGCGTGGCGGTACGCATGATGCCTCCTGACAGGATCGCTCGGGTGCTTCACAGAAAGAATGCGGCGCGGTAGGACGCGCCCGAAGGTTACACCGTAGTCGAGCACCGGTCATGGTGCGCTGCAACCTGCTGAGATGCGCTGCGTAACGCTGAAATTAGAAACCCGATGCGAAGACGGGTACCCGTCGGAGTTGATTTCAGCGCTGCGCGGAGTGCTTCGCGAAGGCAGCGGCGGACAGCGTTAAAACATCAGTCCGTCTGCGACCTCAGTGTCTGCGCCGCGCAAGCTCGCGCTTGAGCACCACGATTCGAGCTCTCAGCTCGACGTTCTCCGCCAAGGAGCCCCTCAATCGGCCGCCTAGGTACACAACACCGACCACGAGAAACGCAATGGCGGCGGTTGTCATGCCAGTCACCTCAGCGGCCTGAGCGACTAGCCGCTTCCGGCTTGACACCGGCCGAGCGCAGCTGCTGCTCCTCGCGGACCTGCTGAAGCGCCAGATCGGTCGCGGCTGCAACGACAGCGAGTAAACGGTGGTTCGCGGCGTGGGGCAGCGTCAACGCGTGTCGCCGCTCCCAGATGCGGATGCGTTCCGCGGGTGTGTTGCGCTCGGAGACTTGCTCGAGTAGCTCCCGCCGCTTGCGCTCAAGCCGCTCGGTCTCCGCATGGGCGACGCGGGCGCGATACTCCCTCTCCCAATCGCCGGATGGAGGCGGCCGCTCAACGTGCCGACCGCCAGTGAAAGGGGCGAACGCCATACATTCTCCCGCGTGTGCAAGGATACTAGCAGCATCCCGATCCGCGGTGTTGCCGATCGGCGAGTGCCGCCGCACTCAGGCCAGCGCCTGGAGCACTTGCCGTAGCGCCGCTTCGGTGATCGGCTTCACCATGTATCGCTCGAAGCCCGAGGCACGCGCATGCTCGCGCGCCGCATGGTCGCCCTTGTCGGTCAACGCGATCAGTCGCATCTGCTGAAGCTGTGGATGCTGATGCAGAAGGGTCGCGAGCTCGTAGCCGCCCATGTCTGGCAACTCGATGTCCAGGAATATGATGGCCGGACGAAACTCGACCGCGGCGCGCAGGGCGTCACTGGCCGAGCGTGCCACGCGTGTCTCGCGGTGCCCGGACTCGTGCAACACTCGCACAAGTGTTTGCACCGAAGGGCTATCGTCATCGACGATCAGAACGCGCGCCATCCCCGCACCGCGGCGAAAGTCCCTATGCTAAGCCTGCCAGCCTGCAGTAGCGGGATATCATGGCTTGGACTTGATCGTTGCTGCACGTCGCGCCACCCAGCCATCGATTTCCGGCGAGCCGCCCGGTCGGCGCCGCAGCGACCTAGACGCGACGCTTGCGAGTGCTGCCAGGCTGATTTAGTTCTCCGACCAGGCGCGTGAAGTCCACGATGAAGTGATCGCCGTCGAACTCGGTGAGTCGTCCGATCACATCGGGACGCGCATAGTTGCTGCGGCGTGGTTTGCCCTCGCGGGCCTTGGCGACTACGACCAACCTGACGGGCAGCTGTCCGTCGCGCGCAAGTGCCAAGTGCTCCCCCAATAGCGCGGTACCCGCTCGATCGCTGAGGTCACGCGACAGCAGATCCTCGTAACGAAGCACGCCCGGACGCGGATGGCGGAAGTGCGCCGTTGAGCAGCTGAGCACCAAGGCGCCATCTTCGGCAATAGCAGAGCGGCCGCGCAGGCGATTCTTCGGCTTCGCACCGAACTGTGCGAATGCATCGATCAGGCTGTTTGACATTGAGGCGCTCCGGTCCGCGACGCGAGCGCGACTTTGGGTGGCGAAGGAGAATCTGATCTCCACATCACACGATACAGCATCGCGCGGCTCGACATCGTGCAATCAGGCACTGCGGACCCTCATTTTGCACGTGGCGCCAAAAGCCAAGCAGCGCCGGCCATCATCGCGTAACCTGTAGCCTGGTTGGTCGTGTTTCCCCTTGTCCGCCTGGACACCTGCGCCGCCCCCGTGCGCTCCTGGAGCCGAGGATGGAGCCGCGCTTCGAATCCTCTGCCCTTCTTCGCAAGGAGCAAGCATGGTCACTGCACGAATGTGCGAGACCGGCAAAGATGCCGGCAGGTGGTTCAGCGTCACGATGAAGCCTGACGGACACGAGGACCGCGTCGGGTATTGCGCCCGTGGATGCCAGGGACATGGCTCGAGCGCCGAAGCTCTGGCACACCATCTTCAGTTTCAGTTGGATCGAGAGACTGATCTGTGGGTACAGCGGCCGCACGATACACGAACTTGCGAGATCTGCGGTGCGCAGACCACGCTTCGAGCCAGGCTGGGGCGTGGCACGAAGCTTTACGTGCTGTGCGCCGATCATCAGTCATCTAGCAACCTGCAGGCGCTCTTTCGGGGCCGCAACGCGATCGCAGCAATACCGTTGCCATCGACCACGCAGTGACAGAGCCAATTGCCATGGGCCTTGCAGAAAATGAGGTGCAAGCGTGAGCGACGACGGCGTTGAAACAGGCTGGAAGCGTTTTCTCGAACGATTGCGTCGACTTTGGCCCAAGCGCCCTGATGGAGAACCGTTGCCCACTTGATTGGGCGCGGAGCCCCCGGCAGCACGATCGGGGTCGGACTGAGCGCGCTGATAGCATCGGCGAGGTGAGAGATCGCAAGCTGTGGCCGCGCCCTCCGGATGCGCTGCCATCGAGATTCACGGCTGCTCTCTAAGTCGCTGATGCAATGTAGTTTTTGACAGTATAGCGGTAGGCGCTGGCCCCAGAGCCAAGCGGCCCCAGCCCAGGGCGTTACGCCCCTGCGACACGCCTTCCGCCCTCCTTCAACGATCCTTTAAGTATTGATGAACGCCTCCTCAGGACCTCCGGAGCGCGCCCCGGCATTGTCACGGCCCGTTTGGCGGAGATCCCCTGGCATCAGCCGGGAACACGCACTCAGTGCGGACCTAACAGGAGATGGCAATGGAACAGAGCATGATGTCGAGTGGCTTCTTTTGGGTCACTGTACCCTTTCGAGTGGCTCGAGGAGGTTGGAGAGCTCCCTGTGTCGTGGCTGCGACAGCGCTGCTCTACACGCTGAGTCCAGTCCGAGCTACCGGAAGCTCATTGCCCGAACGGACGGCGCGTGCGAACGAAGCTATCGGGGTTCGCGCGGTTCCTGCCCTGAAGGCCGCCGCGCCAACGGTGTCACTCACCCAACTGCCGCTGGTGATGCGCGTGGGCAAGGACGAATTCCGGGTTGCCTTCGGCATCAAAAGCGCCGGTTGCGCCGCTACTGGCTGCCACGGGGTGGTTCGATACCGCGTGCAATGGAAAGCCGACGACGGCACGACCCGCCTCGCCATCAGGCAGGTCGACTTTGCGGTGGCGCCTCACAGCGCCGACCGAACGATCACAGTCGACCGGCAGTACTTCGACACGGCGGAAGGCGCGCACACGACCAATGTCGTGCAGGTGACGGTAGACCGTCTCAGCTGCCAACCGGACAGCGAAGGCAGCGTGCTGGCGCGGAATGCGAACCGGGAGCAGACACTACCGCCCATTCGAGCCGACTAAACGAGGCACGAGGCCAGCGATCCACCGAGCGATGCCAGGTCTCATCAATTTCTCCTCGCATAGTGCCGTGCCCGGGCAACCGGGCTCGGCCTTGTTAGCTCAGTAGTGCTGGCGACCGTGCTGCCGCGCGACGCCCGCTCACGATCAGCGCTTGTGGCCGCATCTGCATCGGCAGGCGAAAGATCAACCTCCGTTGGGGTGCTCGCTGGTCAGAAGATCGGCGTGCGCGAAGTCACTGAGAGCATCTGGCTGGTGAGCTTTACGCACTACGATCTGGGCTTCTTAGCCGATGAAAGCGGGTGCATCGAATGCGCCCCAAACCCGTTCGTTGCTAAAGTGTGGGCGGTCTCAATAGGTCGGCGAAACACTCCAGCTAATCTAAGGCTAGGAGGTGTTTGGCATGAGATGCGGACGGCATTCGACGATTACAGCCGCGCAGCGCCAGGAGTTTTGGCAGCGATACCGGGCCGGAGAGTCTGTCAAAGTGTCAACGCCGATCTTAACGTGACCCGGACTCCTCTGGTTTTGCCGATCTAGTTTTGACCCACCCCGTTCTTTGCCAGCGTGGTCTTTGTCTCGATCAACCCCGCCTTCTTCTTATCTTTTAGTCGATAGCTCTCGCCCTTGATCATGATGACGTGAGATAGCCGAGTTCGTCGACGATCAGGAGCCTCGGGCTCAAGATCGCAGCTCGCAGGTATTGCCTGAAGCGCTCCTGGCGTTCTGCGGCGGCTAACTGCAGCATCAAATCCGCGGCCGTCAC
>Ga0335080_10005747_pt1 | contig 12803 bp, 9 predicted proteins | sample Lox_Sample_34_FD_206720 | JGI IMG/M metagenome (GOLD analysis project Ga0335080, IMG submission 206720) | Soil microbial communities from Loxahatchee National Wildlife Refuge, Florida, United States - Lox_Sample_3.4 | ecosystem: Environmental > Terrestrial > Soil > Wetlands | place: USA: Florida... | reverse complement strand
CATTCAGGCCGCGCACGACCGAGGAGATTACGATGACCATCATCACGCCAATGACGATTCCCAGCACCGTCAGGCCGGAGCGCATCTTGTTCTTGACGATGGTCTCCAGCGCCATGCGGAGAATTTCTTTGTAGTCGCTACGACGCATAAGCCTGCTTCACAGTTCAAATCGCAAAGCAGCAATGGGATCCAGTTGCGCTGCCTTGCGGGCGGGGTAGACCCCGAAAAAGATACCAACGCTGGCGGACACCAGCAGACCAGCCAAAACTGCCCACGTCTTGATCGCCGAAGGCATGCCGATCAGCAGAGTCACCACTTTGGCGATGCCGATGCCACCGGCAACACCGAACAAGCCGCCGACCACCGCGAGAGTAACCGATTCAATCAGAAATTGGCGCAGGACGTCCCGCGGCCTGGCACCCAGGGCCTTACGAATGCCAATTTCGCGCGTCCGCTCGGTCACCGATACCAGCATGATGTTCATGATGACGATTCCGCCCACGATCAGTGAGATCGAGGCAATGACGATCATCACAATGAAAAATGTGCCGCTCAGATTGGCCCAGATCGACATGAAGCTCTGGTTCGTCTCGATGACGAAGCTGTCTTTCTCTCCCGGGCGGTCGTGTCGCCGCGCACGCAGAATGACTCGTACCTGGTCCATGGCCTGCTCGAACGGAGCGCCGGCGTCGTACGCTTTCCCCCAGATGAAGATGGTATTGTGCGAGCCGTACTGCTTGAGCCAGCTGGCGATGGGTATGATGACGTAGTTGTCGCGGCTCTGGCCCAGCGTCTTGCCTTCCTTCTTGCCCACCCCCACCACGCGATAGACCCGACCGTCCACCCGGATCTCTTTGCCCATCGGATCGGTGTCCCCCAGCAGCTTCTCGCGAATGTCGTCGCCGATGATGGCCACCGCAGCGCTTGTGTTCTCGTCGTTCGCGTTCAGCATCCGCCCGGCCACCACTTCGAGGTCGTAGATGCGCGCCATGCTGGGGGTCCAGCCTCGGATCCAGGTATCTGTGCTGCTCTGCGTCCCGTAGACCACCTTGCCGTTGAAGTTGCGGATGGCGGCCCCCACATCCTTGCACGCCGTGCATGCGTCGGCCACCGCGCGGTATTCATCCATGTTCAGGTCTTTGTGCTTGTTGGCCTCAATGAATTCGTCGACATCGGTCACGACGTTGGGCTGCTTGCTGACGATAAAGCTGTTGGCGCCCAGGTTGAAGATCTTCTCAGCCACGTAGCCGTTGATGCCATTGACGAAGGTGACCACGGCAATGACCGCGGAAACTCCAATCACCACGCCCAGCAGAGTAAGAATGGAGCGCAGCTTGTTGGCCCATAGCGACAACAAGGCAATGCGGATGGCTTCAGTGATGTTCATGGAGCACGGTGTGGAACGGGCCTGCGCATAGTGTAGCAAGCAGCAGTGGGAGGCCGCTTCGCTCCCGGCAGTCTTTGGGACGGGCCGCGGTATGATGTAGGGGAGTTGCTCGCCCCTACTCCGAGGAACGCCTCATGATCAACGGAAAGCGGGTCGCCGTCGTCATGCCCGCCTACAACGCGGAACTGACACTGGAGGCCACCGTCCGCGAGATTCCCGACCTGGTGGACATCCGCATTCTGGTGGACGACTACAGCAAAGACCAGACGGTCAAGGTGGCCAAACAACTCGGCTTACAGGTCCATGTGCACGACAAGAACTACGGCTATGGGCGCAACCAGCAGACCTGCTATCGGGAGGCGCTCGCAGCGGGGGCCGATGTCGTCATCATGGTCCACCCCGACTATCAGTACACCCCCTTGCTGATCACAGCCATGGCCAGCATGGTGGCCTATGGCGTTTACGACGTCGTGCTGGGCTCGCGCATCATCGGCGGCCAGGCCCTGCGTGGCGGCATGCCGCTGTACAAGTACATTTCCAACCGTTTTCTTACCGCGTTTGAGAACTTGTTCTTGCGGGTGAAGCTGTCTGAATACCACACCGGCTACCGCGCTTTCAGCCGTGCCGTGCTGACCGATCTTCCCCTGCTGGAAAACTCACCCGATTTCGTCTTCGACAATCAGATGCTGGCGCAGTGTGTCTACTTCGGTTTTCGTGTCGGCGAGGTTTCCTGCCCTACGAAGTATTTTGATGAAGCCTCCTCCATCAACTTCCGACGCAGCGTCAAGTATGGCTTGGGCGTACTGCTGACCAGTGTGCAGTTCGCGCTGAGCAAATGGGGATGGATCCACCTGCCGCGATTCAGTCCCAAGGGGAGAAAGCTGGACGCTGACCCAAAGCTTGCTCTGTCGCAGGGAGCCGTGCAAGGGCAGCTCAGCGGCGTGCCGTAGTCTGGCAGTCCAGGTGAACGCACCCAGCCCGGGCCCGTCTTGGCCAGTCCTCCGATCTGCGTACAATGGTGCCGGGGAAGCACTCTTCATGCGCGGTCTAAGGCAGTCGCGAAAATTTTCCGGTGCTCACTTTCTGCGCGAGCCCGCGCTGATTGCGCTGCAGAACCTGCGCGCCCACAAGCTGCGCTCATTCCTGATGTTGCTGGGCATCATTCTCTCGGTTTCCACGCTGATCCTGGTGATCGCGCTTGTTGCCGGAATGAATCAGTATTTTGCCGAGCGCGTTGCCAATCTCGGTTCCAACGTTTTTCTTGTCGCCAAGATGGGCATCATCAGCGACACGCAGCAGTACCTGAAGGCGGTGAAGCGCAACCGGGACGTCACCTGGGACGACTATGAGGCGCTCCGCGACGGCCTCAAGATGCCTAAACGGGTGGGTGTGGAAGTGCGAACCACGGGGAAGGTGCGCAACGGGCTCCAGAACCTGGACGATGTGGACATTCGCGGCGTCAGCTCCAACATGGGGGAGATCGACATCGAAGAGGTTGCGACTGGGCGCTATATCAGCGACAGCGACGATCAACACCATGCCATGGTGGCGTTGATCGGATCAGAAATCGCCAAGAAGCTGTTTCCCAACGTTGACCCGTTGCAGAAAACGATCGCGATCGAGGGCGAAGAATTCACCATCATCGGCGTCGCCAAGCCGGTGGGCACGGCCTTTGGCCAGTCACAGGACAACTTTGTTTACATTCCGATCGGCACCTGGTTGAAGATCCACGGCCGTAACAAGACCCTGCACATCAATGTGCAGGCGCGCGGGCCCGAATGGATGGCGCGCACCCGCGAAGAAGCGCGTGTCCTGATGCGGGCGCGACGGCACCTTGCCCCGAATGAGGAAGACAACTTCGGCATCATTGCCAGTGACAGCCTGATGGACCTGTGGGGCAATCTCACCGGCACCCTGGCCTCCGGAATGGTGGGTCTGGTCTCCATTTTTCTGGTGATCGGCGGGGTTGTCATCATGAACGTGATGCTGGCCTCGGTGACCGAGCGCACCCGGGAGATCGGCATTCGCAAGTCGCTCGGCGCCAAGCGTCGCGATATCCTCCTGCAGTTTCTGGTGGAGTCAACCGTCATGGCGCTGGTGGGCGGAGTCATTGGCGTGGTCATCGCCTGGCTTCTTGCCGTCGCGGTTCGCAACACCACTCCCGTTCCGATGGCTGTGCCGATCTCGGCCGTCGTGCTTGCAATCGGCATCTCGTCGGCGGTGGGAATGTTTTTCGGGGTCTATCCGGCGCGGAAAGCAGCACGGCTCGATCCCATAGAGGCGCTCCGTTTTGAGAACTAAGCACATCAAGCATCTGTTCTTCGGGGAAAACTCGCGCATGGCGCTGCAAACGGTGCGCGAGCATAAGACGCGCTCCTTCCTTACGGTCCTGGGGGTCGTCATCGGCGTCGCAGCCATGATTTTTGTGGCCTCGATCCTCGTAGGTGTGGACAAGAATCTGGCCGACTACCTCAATGACTGGGGAACCAACACCCTGTTCGTCTTCAAATTCGACGTCGGAATTCGGGTGGGACGGCTTACCGCGGAGGAACGGGCACGCAAGCCGCTGACGCTGGACGATGCCAAGGCGATGCTTGAGGAGTGTCCGGCCGTCAAGAATGTAACTTCCGAGGTCATACCGACGGTCACGTTTGGCCCCCCAACCCGGGTTTTCAATGCCCGCTATGGGGCTCGCGAAGTGTCGGCGGTTGACTTTGCCGGCACAACCCCGGCATGGATGGAGGTGTACAACGGACACCTCACGCAGGGGAGGTTCTTTACTGAGTTCGAAGACTTGCACGGAGCCGACGTCGCGGTTATCGGCTACGAGATCAACAAGTCGTTTTTCCCGGCCAACGATGGTGTCGGGCGGACGATCCTCGTCGACAACGTTCCCTATCTGGTTATCGGCGTGCTGGAGAAGCGTAAGAATGCCTTCCTGGGCGGCGACGATTCTCCCGACCGGCTGATCCGCGTGCCTTACAGCACCTATCACAAACACTACCCGCAGGACGACGAGAACTTTATTGGGGCCGAGGCTTATCCCGGCATGATGGCCCAGGCGGAAGACGAAATCACCGGTCTGTTGCGGCGCCGCAGGCATGACGGCTACAACAAGCCCAACACTTTCGCCATCACCAGCGCCCAGGCCATCGCCAATGACTTCCGCCAGATCATGAGCACGGTGGCGCTGATGACGGTCGTGGTCAGCTCGATCGGATTGCTGGTAGGCGGGGTCGGGGTTATGAACATCATGCTGATGTCGGTGACCGAGCGCACTCACGAAATCGGGGTACGGAAGGCCATCGGCGCGCGCCGCGGCGACGTGATTCGCCAGTTCCTGACGGAGGCGGTTGTGCTTACCGGACTCGGTGGCTTGGTGGGCGTGCTGCTGGGAGTCGCCTTCGCCACTCTGGTGCGGCTGGCGTTTCCCTCATTGCCGACCTCGGTGCCGGTCTGGGCAATTCTTGCTGCGGTGATTATGGCGATGAGCGTCGGCTTGTTCTTCGGAATGTATCCCGCCGTCAAGGCGTCGCGACTCGACCCCGTCGAAGCACTGCGATACGAGTAATCACCCCTCGACTTGAGTCGGCGCGGCCCAAAAGGCCGGTGCCCTGCGGCCACCGGCCTCCGCGGGAAGTGCTGTCTAGGGGGCGACTTCGTACACGACGCCGCAGGCTCCGACGCAATTTGTCGGATCTCCGGTTCCCCCCGTGGTCGTCGTTCCAAAGATGTTGCCGTTCTTGTCCATTACCGGGTAGCCACGGGGGTATCCTCCGTCCAATCCACCGGTGAAGTCGTGAAGGGAGGTATAGGTATACCCGCCGGAACCTGGGGTGAGTTTGAACACCGAACCGAAGTTATACAAGCCATCGCTGGCGGTGGTGCCATAAATGGTACCGTCGCCGAGCAGGATGACCCTGCCATAAGGCCCACGCGCCAGTTGCCCGCCATTGCCATTGAAGGCGAACAGAGTCTGGAGGCTCCAGTTGCCTCCTCCGGCCGGCGAAAGCTCGAAGACGGTACCGCCCATTCCGGCGCCCTGGGCGACCGTTGCTCCGTAGAGATTGCCGGCCGCGTCGAAAACCAGTGCGGCATAAGGGTTGGCGCCATCGGCTCCACCCGTGAAGTTGTAGAGAATCTTCTCCGTCCAGGTGGATCCAGACTTCGTCAGTTGATAGACCGTTCCATTTCCGAAGGTCCCGCCGCCGGTCGTGGTTCCATACAGGTTTCCCGCCTGGTCGAAAATCACGCCCGACCAGGGATGGGCGCCGTCAGTACCCTGAGTGAAGCTGTACAGGACGGTTTCGGTATAAGTGCCGTTGGACGGAGTCAATTGAAACACGACGCCGCATCCGCCGAAGCAGGTCCCGGTGCCGCCATTCGAGGTGGCGCCGTAGATACTGCCGTCGGCCGCGAATATCAAGTCAACACCGTAGGGATTCGCGCCATCGCTGTTGTTAAAGATGTAGATCGGCGTGTAAGTCCACTGGGTAAGCGGCGTTGGAGGACGGCTGGGCAACGGCTTCAGGTTATAGACCGCGCCACAGCCAAGAGTAGTGCCGTTCGGACAAGCCACAAGGTTGCCGCCGGAGGCCGCCGTGCCGTAGTAGCTGCCGTCCTTGCCCTGGACAACCGGCGAATAGGGGATTGAGCCTCCACTGCCCTGGTAAGGAAAGTAATAAAGCGGATTCTCGATCCAGTTGCCGCCCTTATTGGTGAGCTTGTACACGGTTCCGGTCAGGGCATTGCCGTTGAACGTGGTTCCGTAAATATTTCCTCCGGCATCGAGAGTGAGGCCGTAGGTCGGTTCGGAACCGTCTCCCAACCCCGTGAAGTTGTGAATGACCTGAAACGTCTGCGATTGTGCTCTCGGGCCGATACAAATCATCGCAAGTATGACGACAAGCAGGATTCTTACTGTTTGACGGCCCCGTTTCGAACTCCCGATTTGGCTCGCTCCAGCAACTGCCATAAGAGACTAATCCTCCAACCTTGTGTACCTGCAGATTCCTGGCCACTTACAGCGAGGCTCTTCCGAATACCGGGACAACGTTCGCAACCGGTGAACAATCCGCCTCGCCCGGATTGTGCACTCGTTTGCGACGAAATGGCAATCGCTTTCCCAGGTGCCCGCTCCTACTGAGCTTCCACGCCTGCGGGCTGTGCATTGCGCCGGGGTCGCCGGTTTGCGGGAAGCACCTTCTTGCGCAGCCTCAACAACTTCGGAGTAACTTCCACCAACTCGTCTTCGGCGATGAACTCAATTGCCTGCTCGAGATTCAGGTTCTTGAATGGGACCAGCCGAATGGCTTCATCGGCGGTGGAAGCGCGCATGTTGGTCAGCTTCTTTTCGCGCACCACGTTGACATCGAGATCGTTGTCGCGCGAGTTTTCGCCGACGATCATGCCCTCGTACACTTCAACCCCGGGACCGGCGAAGAGCTCGCCGCGCTCCTGCAATCCCCACAGGGCGTAGGCCGTGGTCACTCCCGCCCGGTCGGCGACGAGTGCGCCTGTCGGACGATGCGGGATCTCGCCCTGCCACTCGATGTAACCGTCGAACAGCGAGTTCATGACGATGGTGCCGCGGGTGTCGGTGAGCAGTTCGCTGCGCAATCCTATGAGCCCGCGGCTCGGCACGCGAAATTCCATTCGCACCCGTCCGTAGCCATGGTTGTGCATTTTCTCCATCTGCGCCTTGCGGGTGCCCAATTTCTCAATGACCACTCCGACGAACGACTCCGGCACGTCGATGGTCAATCGCTCGATGGGCTCCATCAGCTTGTCGTCAATCCGTTTGGTGACAATCTCGGGCTTGCCCACCGCCAGCTCATAGCCTTCGCGGCGCATCATCTCGATGAGAATCGCGAGTTGCAGCTCGCCGCGTCCCATTACACGGAATGAGTCGGTGCTGTCGGTTTCCTCCACGCGCAGAGAGACGTTGGTGAGCAACTCCTTCTCCAGACGCTCGCGCAGATTGCGCGAAGTCACATACTGCCCTTCGCGGCCTGCGAACGGCGACGTATTCACCATGAACTGCATGGCGATGGTCGGTTCGTCGATAGTAATGACCGGCAGCGGAGCAGGATTCTCAACCTGGGTGATGGTCTCCCCGATGTTGATGCCGGTCACGCCGGCGACAGCGACGATGTCGCCGAGTTCGGTGGCTTCAATGTCCGTGCGCTTCAGCCCCGAGAACGTAAACAGCTTGGTGATCTTGATCTTTTCCTGCGAGCCGTCGCGCTTGGCGATGGCGACATCCTCGCCCGTACGCAGGGTGCCGTTGAAGACGCGCGCAATGGCAATGCGGCCGAGGTAGTCGCTGTAGTCGAGATTGGCCACCAGGACTTGCAAGGCCCCGCCGGCATCGCCTCTTGGCTCGGGAATCGTGCTCACGATGGTCTCGAAGAGGGGCTGCAGATCGTCGCCTGACGTCCCGGCGTCGGTCGAAGCGGTTCCCAGCTTCGCGTTGGTGTAGAGCACGGGAAAATCAAGCTGATCTTCGGCCGCGTCGAGGTCAATGAACAGGTCATACACCTCGTTGAGCACTTCCTGGGCGCGGGCATCGGGACGGTCAATCTTGTTGATGACCAGGATGGGCGGCAGCTTGGCCTCGAGCGCCTTGCTCAGCACGTAGCGCGTCTGCGGCAGCGGGCCTTCGCTGGCATCCACCAGCAGCATCACGCCGTCCACCATTTTGAGCGCGCGCTCCACCTCGCCGCCGAAATCGCTGTGGCCGGGCGTGTCCACAATGTTGATCTTAATGTCGTGGTAAAATATGGCCGTATTCTTGGCCAGAATCGTGATGCCCCTCTCGCGCTCCAGTTCGTTGGAATCCATCACGCGCTCGACATGCGCCTCATTGGCGCGGAACGTCCCGCTCTGGTTGAGCATGGCGTCCACCAGCGTGGTCTTGCCGTGGTCCACGTGCGCGATGATGGCAATGTTGCGAATGCTTGTGCTCAAAAAAACCCTTTCTGTCGGGAGAAACCGCTGCCAGCAGGCGGAGGGGTTCGAACGGGTAACTTCAAGTTTACAACAGACCGCAGAGCGTCTCAGTGCTTGCCGGATGCGTTTCGCGATGAGCATTATCGAGGCGGCAACCGGAGGCCACACGTTAGAGGCCGGGATTACATATGCCCCTACCGGTACTTCTGAGCCTGTGTCTGCTCCTCTGGGGTCATCTGCTGCCAGAGTTGCTCCCGGCTCTGCTGGGCCGCCGAGTTGTTGGGATCGGCTGTGAGGGCAGCGCTGAACCAGCGATACGCCTGCACCCGGTTTCGCGGCACGCAAGTGCCGGCTGCATACATGGAGGCGAGCCGGTTCCGGGCGTGCAGGTTCTCCTTGTCGGCGGCGGTCTTGAGCAGCACCATCGCCTGTTCGCAGCTCCGCGGCACGCCGTCGCCCTTCACGTACAAGTCGGCCAGCATGACGGGCGCGTCGGGATTGCCCTTCGCCGTCGCTTTCCACAGCCAGGCCGCCTCGGCGCCAGTATCGCTGGCATTTCTGGCCTTAGCCATCTCTTCAGTGCCCGGAGTCGGCTTCTTCGGCGGCACTTCGTTGGTCGCGGCGGGTGCCGAACTTGTGGTGGCTGCCGGAGTACTTGTGGTGCCGGTAGTGTCAGCTGCCCCGGAGGATGGCTTGCTTTGCGATGAGCTCGGCGACGCGCCGGCCGAAGCGGACGGTTGGCTGCCCGGCGCAGAGCCTGCAGCTGCGCTTGTCCTGGGACTGGGCCCAGCACCCGGACTAGCGGTCTGCGCGACGGACGCGGCTCCTGAAGAAGCTGACGATTGCGGAGGGGCGACCTCCGTTTGCGAGGTAGCCACAGATTTCGTCTGCTCCTCCGGCGCTGTGGTGCCGTTGTTGGCGGAACTTGTTGATGCCGATTGACTCGGAGCGCCGCCAGAGAGCCCACCGTGCTCAAGCTCGCGAATCTTCGCCCTGAGCACCTGGATCGGACCGTCGTTGGTTCCGTTTACCTGCGATCGCCATTCCATGACCCCCAGTACGGCGAAAACCGCGACGACTGCAGCCGCCAGCCATACCCGCCAGATACCACGCGACGGATTTTCGTCAGGGACGGCAGGTGCGTCCTTGTGAGGAATCTCTGCAGGTTCTGCCACTTCCAGAAAGGACGGGGGTGGGGTAACGGGAGGCCGCCCCTCAGGCTCCGACGCCGGTTCGCTAATTTCAAGAAATCTCGTGCGCTGGACCGGTTCCTCGGCGGGACCAGCGGGGTCCAATCCCAGGCGCTCGCGGATATCTTTGCCGCTGTCTGCCGGCGCTTCGGCCTCCGTAGCTGGCGGTGCCCCTTCAGCGACAGGTTCACTGGCGGAAACGGAGTCCGGTTCCTCCACGGGCGTCTCGCCGGTCATAGTCAGCTCGTCCGGGCTGCTGGGAGGCACGTAGTGGAACTGGCTAATGTAGTCCTCCAGCGACAGGTCGGGAACCATCTCGCCTGCTGGAGCCGCCTCCGGAGGTTTCGGGCTCTCCGCCGTGACCACCTGGCTGCGGGCCAGCTTTTTCTTCGACCCGGCCCCATGGCCCGGATCCGGTAAGGTTGTCGTTAAATTGGCGGTGCTGTGAGCCCCGGGGGTGGTCAGGGGACGCTGAGGAAGTGGGGTGCCGCACATCCCACAAAACCGATGGCCATGCGGGTTTTCATATCCGCAAGCGTTACAAAACACAGACACCCCCTCCGCTTCCATCCTAAACGATACGACCACTCTTCCGGCCACTCGGGGCGGAACTGCTGCATGGCCGGCATTCGGTCTGCCTGATCTGGCAAGGAAAATCTTGCCATCGAATCCCGTGTGGTATTGCCCTTTGCGTCACTTGGGTACCGCAGCTGTAAACAACGGCTACATGGTGAATTGCGGAAGCCAGACATACAATGAGTGACATCGGCGAGTCGCGTTCAATGGCACCGGCCGAGGCGAATACCAGGCGAAACTGTCCGGCGACGCCTGATTGCCGCCTGCAGGGGAATGGAGTTACTTACATGGCTGATGCGCGGGAAGTGATGAACATTCGTCAGGCTTCTCAATACCTGGGCGTCTCTCCCGACACTCTGTACAAGTATGTGTCTGAAGCGATCATTCCCGCGTTCAAGCTGGGCAATCGGTGGAAATTCAAGAAGAGCATTCTGGATAGCTGGATGGAGAGCCGCAGCCTGAGCAGCGGTCCTACCCGTCTCCGCAGGTTAGGCAGGCCGTTGCGTCCTTCGGCGGGCGCCGACTAGGCATAACCAGTCCGCCAGCACGAATGTGCTAGCCGGCATAACATTTTTTTCCGATTTTCCTACAACCCTGGGCAGCCCTCCCGCATCTAGGTTCGTCAAACGCGGAAGTCCATTTTCCAGGAGGCGATATGCGCGGGCTTGCCAGTTCCACTCTCTCCATTCTTCTAGTCTTGAGCGTTACGCTTTCAGGCCGGGCCGCGGTCGCGTCTTCTTCTTCCGGACCTGCTATGGCGAGTAATGCCGCGGCTCCGCCGCCGGCGCAACAGGCGGAATCTCCCAAGAACGACAGCTTCATCGGCTATCCGGGTGATGTCGTTACCTACCACTACAACGTGTTCCGGCAGGGACAGAACATTCAGGAAACCACGCTAACGCCGGCCAATGTAAACTCCAGCACCTTCGGCAAGGTGAACTTCTTCACGGTTGACGGCAAGGTGGATGCGCAACCGCTCTATATCTACAAGATGCCGGGTACGCTCAAGGTGCAGAACACTCTGCTGGTGGTAACCGAGCACGGCAGCGTGTATGCCTTTGACGCCGATGCCGGTACCCAGACGTGGAAAGTCTCGACTCTGTTACCGGGAGAAACCACCAGCGATGATCACGGCTGCGGGCAGATTTCACCCGAGATTGGTATCACCAGCACGCCGGTCATTGACCGGCAGCGCGGCACTTCCGGGATCATGTATCTGGTGGCCATGTCCAAGGATTCGGCCGGCAAGTATCATCAGCGGCTGCACGCGCTGGACCTCAGGACTGGCGCGGAGGTCTTCGGCGGCCCAACCGAAATTCAGGCCAAGTATCCCGGCACCGGCGACAACAGTCAGGGCGGCTTCGTGATCTTTGATCCGGGGCAGTACGCGGCCCGCTCCGGACTCCTGGAATATGGCGGCAGGATCTACATGGCGTTTACCTCCCACTGCGATCAGCGCCTCTATACGGGATGGGTGCTGGGGTACGACGCCGGCACGCTGCAACAGACGGCGGTGCTTGACGTAACCCCCAACGGAAGTGAAGGCGCAATCTGGATGGCGGGGACTGGGCTGGCTGCTGACCAGCAAGGCAACATGTATTTCCTGGTGGGGAATGGACTGTTCGATCTCACCCTGGACGGCAATGGCTTCCCGATCAACGGCGATTACGGAAATGCCTTCATGAAAGTCGCGATGCCGAATTTGACCGTCAGCGACTACTTCACCATGTACAACACCCGGCAAGAGTCGAATGCCGATGAAGACCTGGGCTCGGGTGGGGCCATCGTACTGCCGGACCTGCAGGACAACGGCGGCAAGACCTGGCATCTGGCCGTCGGCGCGGGCAAAGATACGAACATGTACATTGTCAACCGCGACAACATGGGCAAGTTCAATCCCAATAACGACAGCGCGATTTATCAGGAGATCGATGGCGCCTTGCCGGGAGGGGTGTGGGCCAAGCCCTCCTACTTCAACAATACCGTCTATTACGGCTCGGTGAGTCGGCCCTTGAAAGCCTTCAGCATAAGCAACGCCAAGCTCTCGACCTCGCCGACCTCACAGACGGGGAACTCCTTTCCCTATCCGGGCACCACTCCGGTGATTTCCGCCAATGGAAGCTCGAACGCGATTGTGTGGGCGGTGGAGAACAGTAATCCGGCTGTCTTGCACGCCTACGATGCGACCAACCTGTCTCATGAGCTGTACAACAGCAACCAGGCTGGGTCGCGCGACCAGTTTGGGCCGGGCAACAAGTTCATCACTCCCATGGTGGTGAATGGCAAGGTTTTTGTAGGAACTCAAACCGGCGTGGCGGAGTTCGGATTGCTGCAGTAGCCCGCGGCTGATGCCGGGAGCCGGTCCTGCCGATGTACCTCACAGCCTCTGGTCCGGAGGAGGCTGGAGGTGCATGTGGCCCGTATTCTGCTTACGCTGTTGTTTTGCTGTTCGCTCCATGCGCAGGATCAAGCAGCAGTCTCGCGGGTTTCCTCCTCCGGCAGTGGGTCGTTCTATCTGAACGGGATTGTTTATGAATATGCCTCGCAAGGTGCCTGCACCGTGGTTGCAGCAGTACGCCGCGCTCTTAACCACAAGTACCTGGCAGTGAAGTTGCGCGTGATGAATGGCGGCGAGCAGCCGGTGACGGTGAAGCCGGAGGATATCCTGGTGCGAGACGTTCTGGCTGAACATAGTCTCG
>Ga0335080_10005746_pt1 | contig 12804 bp, 12 predicted proteins | sample Lox_Sample_34_FD_206720 | JGI IMG/M metagenome (GOLD analysis project Ga0335080, IMG submission 206720) | Soil microbial communities from Loxahatchee National Wildlife Refuge, Florida, United States - Lox_Sample_3.4 | ecosystem: Environmental > Terrestrial > Soil > Wetlands | place: USA... | reverse complement strand
AGGCCGGCCGGCGCGCCTCTCTTCGGCCGCTCGTGCAGAGCGTCTGCGACCGCTACCACCCGGCCGTCGCGGACTTCCTGGCGCAGGCCGAGGAGCTGCGCGAGCGGTGCGGGTGGGACGGCTCGGCCGTGCAGGCGAGAGTCGAGCGGGTGCGCCCGGTCGAGGGCGGCTTCGAGCTCGACGGCCATGGCAGCTTCCCCCACGTCCTGATCGCGACGGGCCACCCCGGGCTGAACCTGCCGGAGGAGCTCGAGGGCGACACGCGCGCCGTCCACGCCTACGAGCCGCACGAGTACGCCGCGCACGTCACCGTGGTCGGCGCGGGGATGGCGGCGGCGACCGAGTGGCTGAACGCGCTCGCCGCGGGCGCCGAGGTCGTCTCCGTCCGCAGGCGGGAGCCGGTGCGGCGGCCGCTGAACGTGCCGCGGCCGTACTTCTCGCGCCGCGGGCTGGCGGAGTTCCACCGGCTCGGCGCCGACGAGCGGGCCGCGCGGCTCCGCACGCTGCTCGCGCCCTCCTACCCGCCGGGCAGGCAGTTCGACGAGCCGCTCGCGCGCGCGGCCGCCGAGGGGCGGTTCAGGGTCGAGGAGGCCGTCAACGGCACAGAGCAGGTGATCTGCGCCACCGGCTTTCGCCGGGGCTTCGCGGAGGACCCGCTGCTCGCACGGCTCGTCGCCGAGCACGGGCTGGCCACCGCGGCCGGCTGGATCGTGCTCGCGCCGGACTCCACCGTCGCCGAGCTGAGCGACCGGACGCGGACGCTCTCGCTCGCCGGCTCGCCGGCGCACTGGGCGTTCCCGGCGGCAGACACGCTCGCGGGCGGGAAGTACGCGGCGCGCGCGTTCCTCGCGAGGGTCAAGGCATGTCCTACACGCTGAGGGGGAGGATCGAGTCCCGTCTCGCGACGCTGCTCGTGGCGCTCGTGGGTGCGCTCGTGCTGGCGGCGGCGCTCCGCTCCTGGTGGCCGGTCGAGCTGGTGGCGCTGATGGTCGGGATCGGGATCGCGCTCGACGTGGTTGCCTACCACCGGCTGCTTCCGTACCAGCCGGGCTGGGCGGCGGTGCCGCTCGGCGTGCTCGAGCTCGCCGTGCTGATGGGGGCCGCCCGCTGGCTCGGGATCCCGGCGCCGCTGACGGGAGCCGTGCTGCTCTTCGCAGCCGTCTGGCTCGCCGCCCAGCTCCTCGGCCACGCGGTGCTGCCGCTCGCGCGGCTGGACTACGCCGAGGCGGGAGGCGAGCTCGGGGCCGGCGGGGTCGCCGTCGCCGGGCTCGTCGCCGTCGCGCTCGTCGGCGCCGGCGGGGTCGCGTACGCCGGCCGGCCGCCGGTCGTCCACCTGAGCGCCGGCGTCCACGAGGGGCCGCTCCGGATCGACCGGCGCGAGACGCTCGTGGGCGACTCCGGCGCGATCGTCCACGGCGGGATCGTGGTCGCGGCGAGCGGGGTCACGATCCGGAACGTCTCGGTGATGGGCGCCCTGAACGGGATCGTCGTCCAGCACGCGAACCACGTGACCCTCGACCACGTCTCGGTCTCCGGGGCGGCCCTCGACGGGATCCACGTGCGGGATGCCTCGGTGACGATCCGCAACTGCACCGTCGACGCGCTCGGGCAGCGCTACGGCCAGGGGATCGACATCTCGTACTCCCTCACCCGCCGCATGAGCCTCGTCTCCGGGTGCACCGTGATCGGCGGCCAGGAGGGGATCGTCACGCACGCGGCGATGGCGATGCTGGCGGGGAACACCGTCACGCGAACCTCGCTGCGGGCGATCTCGATGACCGAGATGTCGATGGGCGAGATCATGGACAACGAGGTGCGGGGCGCGCTCGGGGTCGGGATCTTCTGCAACGACCACTCCCAGTGCATGGTCGAGAAGAACGTCGTCGCGGGGACCCGGCCCGACGACAGCGCCGGCGATCGCGCACGCGCGGGCTTCGGGTTCCTCGCGAGCTTCTACGCGACGGCCACGCTCGAGCACAACCGCCTCGCGGCGAACCCGCACGCCGTCGGCGCCGTCTCGGACGCGCTGGTCGAGCAGCGCTGACGCTGCGACCCGGCCCGCGCTAGTCGTCGGTCGGCCGGTGCTCGGCGAGCCACGCGTTCGCGACGCGCTTCTGCGCCCGGGTGAGCCACGCTTCGACCACCATCTCGTCGAGCTCATCCCGGCCGATCCGCGCGAGGTCGGGGATGCGGATCAGCACCGCCGGGTAGCCGTCGAAGTGCGGCGTCGTGAAGAAGGCCCCACCGTCGTCGGAGAGGATCAGCTCCTTCACGCCGAGGTCGGCGACGCGGAACATGAGCACGTCGTCCAGCCGCTCGCCGGTCGCCGGGTCGACCGCGTCCGGGCGGCGGCCGCGCTGGCAGCAGAAGAGCTTGCCGTGGACGCGATACATGGGACGGCCGTCGCCGGAGAGCTCCTTCGCCGTCCCCGGCAGCGCGAGGGCGAGCGCGTCCAGGTCGGCCATCGACGCCATCGGGCGACGGTCTAGGCGTCGAGCCGCGCGAGCGCGTCGATCTTGTTGGCCGCGTCGAGGGCGGCGACCTTGTAGGCCATCGCCAGCGTCGGGAAGTTGAAGACGGCGTCGACGAAGTAGTCGACGGTCCCGTCGAGCGAGATCACGCACTGGCCGAGGTGGATCAGCTCGGTCGCGCCGGTGCCGAGGATGTGCGTCGCGAGCAGCCGCCGGTCGTCGGGCGAGACGAGGAGCTTCAGCATCCCGTGCGTGTCGCCGAGGATCTGCCCGCGGGCCAGCTCCCGGTAGCGTGAGATCCCGACCTCGTACGGCACGCCGGCAGCGGTCAGCTCCTCCTCCGTCCTGCCGACGAAGCTGATCTCGGGGATCGAGTAGATTCCGAACGGAAGGAGCTCGGCCGCCTGCCCGGACGGCTCGCCGCACGCCGCCCGCGCCGCGAGCCGCCCCTGCTCCATCGAGGTGGCGGCGAGGCTGGGGAAGCCGATCACGTCGCCGACCGCCCAGATGTGGCCGACGTCGGTCCGGAAGTCGGGGCCGACGCCGATGCGGCCGCGCTCGTCGGCGCCGAGCCCCGCCGCCTCGAGGCCCAGCCCCTCCGTCGCCCCCTGCCGCCCCGCAGAGTAGAAGACCGACTCCGCGCCGACGCGCTTGCCGCTCTCGAGATGGGTGACCGTCCCGCCCTCGGGGCGGTCGACTCCGACCACGCTCTCGCCCAGGCGGAAGACGACGCCGAGGTCGCGCAGATGGTGCTGGAGCCCCTCGACGATCTCGGCGTCGCAGAACTCGAGCAGGCGCGGGCGCCGCTCCACCAGCGTGACCTTGGCGCCCAGCGCGGCGAACATCGAGGCGTACTCGATCCCGATCACGCCGGCGCCCACGACGACGAGCGAGGCCGGGATCGACGTGAGGTGCAGGAGACCGTCCGAGTCGATCACCGTCCGGTCGTCGAAGTCGACGTTCGGCGGCCGCGCCGGCTCGGTGCCGACGGCGACGATGATCTGGTCGGCGCTCACGTGCCGCTCCGAGCCGTCGCTCAGCTCGATCCGCAGCGTGTGCGGGTCGAGGAAGCTCGCGTCGCCGGTGAGCAGCTCCACGTGGTTTCGCTGCAGCTGGTTCCGGATCACGTCGATCTCGCGGGCGATCACGCGGTCGGTCCGCTCGGCGAGGTCGCGCATCGTCAGGTCGGCCTTGACCCGGTAGCTGTCGCCGTAGATCTCCCGCTGGTCCATCCCGGTCAGGTAGAGCACGGCCTCCCGCAGCGTCTTCGACGGGATCGTCCCCGTGTTCGTCGAGACGCCGCCGACCATGTGCCGCCGCTCGACGATCCCGACGCGGCGCTCCAGCTTCGCGGCCTGGATCGCCGCCTTCTGCCCGGCCGGCCCGGAGCCGATCACGAGGACGTCGAAGTCGTAACCCACGGTGTCGATGGCCTAGCCTAGACGCCGTGTCTCGCGCGCGCGAGGCGCATCATCGTCGCGTGCGTGCCGTCCCTCGCGGGGCCCTGGTCCGCGGGATCCGGCCTGAGCTGGACGTAGCTGCCGTCGGTCTGCAGCTCCCAGGCGTTGCGGTGGTCCGCCAGGCAGACCTCGAGGATCTCCCAGAGCCGGGCGCGAAGCCGGGGCTCGAAAATCGGGACGGCGGCCTCGACGCGCTCCGAGAGGTTCCGGTGCATCCAGTCGGCGGAGCCGATCAGGAACTCTCCCTCGAGCGGGTCGCCGGAGCCGGCCGCGAAGTGGAAGATGCGCGAGTGCTCGAGGAAGCGGCCGACGATGGAGCGGATCCGGATGTTCTCGGTCAGGCCCGCGACGCCCGGCGCGAGGCAGCAGAGCCCGCGCACGATCAGGTCGACCGGCACGCCCGCCTGTGACGCCCGCGCGAGCAGGAGGCAGATCTCGCGGTCCTCGAGCTGGTTCATCTTGCAGATGATCCGCGCCGGGCGCCCGAGCTCGTGGTTGGCGATCTCGCCCTCGATCAGCTCGACGAAGCGCGCGCGCATCTGCATCGGCGCGACGAGCAGGGTCGGGAACGACGGCGTCTGGGAGCGCCCGGTGAGGAAGTGGAACAGGTTCACGACGTCGCGCGTCACGGCCGGCTTCGCGGTGAGCAGCCCCACGTCCTCGTAGAGCCTCGCCGTCCGGGTGTGGTAGTTGCCGGTCGCGACGTGCGCGTAGCAGCGCACGCCGCCGTCCTCCTTGCGGACGACGAGCGCCGCCTTGCTGTGGGTCTTCAGCCCGGTCACCCCGAACATCACGTGGGCGCCGACCTTCTCCAGCTCCCGCGACCAGTGCAGGTTGCGCGCCTCGTCGAAGCGCGCGTTCAGCTCGATCACGCACGCGACCTGCTTCCCGGCCTCGGCGGCCCGGATCAGCGACTGCACGAACGGCGTGTCGTCTCCCACCCGGTAGACGGTCATCTTGATCGAGACCGTCTGCGGGTCGTCGGCGGCCTCGCGGATGAACCGCTCCACGCCCGCATAGAAGCTGTCGTAGGGCTGGTGGAGGAGGATGTCCCCCGCCCGGATCGCGGAGAAGATGTCGTGCTCCGCGGCCTCGAGCCCGGTCGGCGGCAGCGGCGTCCACGGCGGGTCGCGCAGCGCCTCGATCTCGAGGTCGGCGATCTCGAACAGCGTCGTGTAGTCGAGCAGCGCGGGCATCTCGTAGACGTCGTCGCGGGTGAGCTCGAACTGCTCGGCGAGCTCCGACGTCATCTGCAGGTCGGCGTTCGGCTGGACCTCCAGTCGGACCACCGGCTCGAAGCGGCGCTGCTGCACCTCCCGCTCGACCAGCACCCGCTTGCTGACGCCCTCCTCCTCGCCGAGCTCGACCTCGGCGTCGCGGCAGACCCGGAACAGGTTCGCGGTCGCGACCTGCATCCCGGGGAACAGCTTCTCGGCGTTGGCCGCGATCACCTGGTCCAGGCCGACGAAGACGCGCTCCGCCGGGCCCGAGCCCGCGCGCACCCGCAGCCACTGCGGCAGCTCCCTCGGCACCTTGACGCGGACGAGCACCGACTCGCCGCTCGCCGGGTCGAGCAGCTGGAAGGCCCAGGAGGTGGAGAGGTTCGAGACGAACGGGAACGGATGCGCGCCGTCGAGGCTCAGCGGCGTCAGCACCGGCGAGATCTCGGCGTCGAACACGCTCGACGCCTCTTCCCGCTGCGCTGCGGTCAGGTCGCTCCAGCCGAGGAGGTGGATCCCCTGGGCGGCGAGCTGGGGCCGGATCACGTCCGTGTAGCAGGCCGCCTGCTCGGCGAGCATCGAGACGATCATGCCCCGGATCCGCAGCAGCAGGTCGCGGCGCTCCTCCGCGGCGAGGCTCGTGTCGCCCGCGGACGGCCGGATCATCGCCATCCGCTTCTGGAAGAACTCGTCGAGGTTCGACGCGAAGATCGCGAGGAACTTCGCGCGCTCGAGCAGCGGCGTCCGGTCGTCGAGGGCCTCGTGCAGGACGCGCCGGTTGAACTCCAGCCAGCTCGTGTCGCGGTCGATCCATGCGCGCCGTTCGAGCTCGCCGGCGGTGGCGGCAGGCGCGGCCGCGAGCTCGGCGACGATCGCCCGCTCGTTCGCCCGGTCCGGCTGGCTCACGCTCACGCTCAAAGAGTAATCCCCTCCCGCCTCTGCGGCACCACGGACCACGCCTGTCGATCGTCGTCGAACGGTCGTGGCCCTTGGGTGACGGACCGGAGACGATCTGTCGACACGGCGCCGGAGCCGGCAGGAGACCGCAGCAGGGGGCGCTAGATGTGGGGTAGTGAGCCGCTGCGACCTGCACGTCCACTCGATCTACTCCACGGACAGCGGGAACTTCGCGCTTCGGCGGGCGCGACTCGGCGAGTCGTTCACGCAGCCCGACCGGGTCTACCTGTCCTGCCTCGAGACGTTGTGAACGGCTGAGAGGCTGTCCGGGCCTCGACGGTTCGCGGTACCGTCGAAGACCACGAGATGGCGATGAACCTGTTGGTAGTCCTGCTGGACGATGCCTCCGTCTCCGACCTCCGCTCCGCGGTCGAGGAGCACGGTGACGGCACGCCGAGCGTCTACGTCGTCGCGCCGATGCGGGTCGGGCCGCTGCACTGGCTGGCGACCGACGAGAGCGAGGCCCGCGAGCAGGCCAGCGTGCGGGCCCTCGAAGCGGAATGGATGCTCGGCGCGGAGGCGGTGGGGGGTGAGGCGGGGGAGGCCGACCCGATCCTCGCGATCGAGGACGCGCTGTCGCGGTTCGCCGCGGACGAGATCCTCCTGGTGGGCGAGGCGCCGGACGCCGGCTTCGCGGCGGCGCTCGCGAGCTTCGGCCTGCCGGTCGCGTGGTCGGCCGGATCGGCTGCCGCGGTCCGCGGGCGCGTGAGGACCGCCGTGCGCGGGATCACGTCCGGCCGCAACGCCGCGACCCCGTTCGTCGCGTTCGTCGGAGCCAACCTCGCGCTCCTCGCCCTCGGGCTCCTGATCACGCTCCTGGTCGGCCTGATCGTCTGGCTGGCCGGCGCGTGGTGAGCTACGGCTCCGGGTACCAGAGCCCTCTCCACGCGCACGTCCGGTCCGGATAGCGTCAGCGCGTGACCCCGGACCGGACGGCGCAACCGAGGATCGAGCACGTCGCTCTCTGGACGGACGACCTCGAACGGCTGCGAGCCTGGTACGAGAGCCGGCTCGGCGGACGGGCCGGCGAGCTCTACGTGAGCCCTGCCGGCTTCTCCTCGTACTTCGTGGAGTTCGGGGACGGGCCGCGGCTCGAGCTGATGCACAGGCGGGGCGAGATCCCCGGGTTGCGTGCCCACCTCGCGTTCTCGCTCGGGTCGCGCGGGCGCGTCGACGAGCTCGCCGCGGCGCTCGGCGCCGTCGACGGCCCGCGAACGACCGGCGACGGCTACTACGAGGCGGTCGTGCTCGACCCCGACGGGAATCGGATCGAGCTGACCGTCTAGCTCGGCGCGACCGGGGCCGGCATCGCGACGATGGCGGCGAGCGCGCTGTCCTCCGGAGCGACCTCGGGGCCTGCAAATCGCGCGTCGGCGTGGCTGGCAATGCGAAGCAGGAGCGTGTGGAGCGTCGCTCGGCTCTCCTCGTCGAGCGGCGCCAGGAACTCCTCCTCGAGCGCCCCGACGATGGTGCGGAAGCGTGCGAGCTGGCGCTTCCCGGCGGGGGTGAGCTTGACGAGATGCCGGCGGCGGTCGTTCGGGTCGCGCTTCCGCTCGATCAGGCCGCGCTCCTCGAGGGTGTCGAGGAGGCCGACGAGCTGGCTGCGGTCGAGCTTCAGCGCGTCGGCGATCGTCGCCTGCGTCTCGCGGGCGCCTTCGTCCAGGAGTGCCAGCACGCTGTGGTGGTACGGGCTGAAGCCAGCCTGCTCGAACTCCTTGATCGCGCGCATCTTGAGCGCGACGCCGAGCCGCGCGATCAGGAACGCGGTGCTGGCGAGGAGCTCCTGCGGCAGGCACGGCGTGGGGCGCTCGATCATCGTGACGGGTTGGATCTCCACGGGAATAAGAGTAGCGCAGCAGATCGTTGGTGCGTATAATCGTGGAATTCGCAAACGATCTGGGGGAACATCGAATGAGTAGTCAAACTATTGCAGCTTCAACGGATGTTGCGGGTCGCGACCGGAGACGCTGGTACGTGCTCGCCCTGCTCGTCCTCGCGCAGTTCATGGTGGTGCTCGACGTCGCGATCGTCAACGTCGCGCTGCCGACGATCAAGAACGACCTCGGCTTCAGCCAGGAGAGCCTGCAGTGGGTGATCACCGCCTACGCGATCCTCTTCGGGGGCGTGCTCCTGCTCGGCGGGCGCCTGGCCGACCTGCTCGGCAGGCGCCGGATCTTCATGATCGGGATGGCCGTGTTCACGATCAGCTCGCTGCTGGACGGGCTCGCCTGGTCGGCCGGCTCGCTGATCGTCTTCCGCGGCCTGCAGGGGCTCGGTGCCGCTCTGCTGGCGCCGGCCGCGCTCTCGATCCTCACCACCACGTTCAGCGAGGGCCGGGAGCGCAACGTCGCGCTCGGAGTCTGGGGCGCAGCGTCCGGTAGCGGCGGCGCGGTCGGCGTGCTCCTCGGCGGCGCCCTCACGAGCGCTCTCAGCTGGTCGTGGATCTTCTTCATCAACGTGCCCGTCGGCGTGGCCGTCCTCGCGCTGAGCCCCGTCCTCCTCCGCGAGAGCCGCGCCCAGCTCGACCACCGCCACTTCGACACGGCCGGCGCCGCGTCGATCACGGGCGGCCTGATGCTGCTCGTCTACGCGCTCACGCGCGCCAGCCAGCACGGCTGGTACACGACCGAGACGATCGGTCTGCTCGCGGCCTCGGCCGCGCTGATCGTCGGCTTCGTCCTGATCGAGATCCGCTCGCCCGCGCCGCTGCTGCCGCTGCGCATCTTCCGCCTGCGCACGCTGTCGGCGTCGAACATCAACGCGCTGCTGATGGGCGCTGCGATCTTCTCGCAGTTCTTCCTGCTGACGCTCTACATGCAGCAGGTCCTCCACTACTCGGCGCTCAAGACGGGCGTCGCCTACATCGCGCTCACCCTGGCGATCATCGCCTTCTCGGGCGTCTCGCAGGCGCTCGTCACGCGCGTCGGGATCAGGCTCGTCCTGACGGTCGGGATGACGCTGGCCGCCGGCGGTCTCGTCCTCTACGCGCAGCTGCCGGTTCACGGTCACTACTTCTCCAACCTGTTCCCGGCCTTCCTGCTCAGCGGGCTCGGGATCGCGTTCGCGTTCGTGCCGATGTCGATCGGGGCGCTCACGGGGGTCAGGCCGGCAGATGCCGGCGTCGCCTCGGGGCTGCTGAACACCAACCAGCAGGTCGGCGGCGCGATCGGCGTCGCGATCGCCACGACGATCGCGACCACCTACACGAGCCACTACGTCCACGGCCACCCGGGCACCGGGCCCCTGGACGCCGCGGCCCTCACGCACGGCTTCCAGATCACGTTCTACGTCCTGGCCGCCCTTGCCGCAGTCGCGGCCGTGGTCAGCGCGATCATGATCGAGCCGGGCGCGGCCGCGTCGGCGACCGCGGAGCCGGAGCTGGGCGAGCTGACGCCGTCGCTGGAGGAGGCCGCCTGATGGCCACGGCGTCGCTCGGCGCCCGCCGCCGGTACCAGCGCGAGGTCGAGCGGCTGCTCGACCAGATCCAACGGCAGGTGTCCGATCTCCGAAGGCTCAGGGCGGCGGGCCTCGGAGGTCGGCCGCTCGCGGACCGGAAGGAGCGGCTCGAGAGGACCCGCCGGCAGCTGGCGGACATGGTCTCGGCCGGCACGACGTCGGCGGGCGCGGCCTGAGCCCGGAGCCGGCGGTGAGCGAAGCTCGAGTCGCGCCGGGAGGAGCGGCCGCTCCGCCGGAGCCGGGCCCGTGGCGGCCGCCGGGATGGGTGGTGCCGCTGTTCGGCCTGGCCGCCCTCGTGCTCGTCCCGTGGATCGTCGTGCTCGTCGAGGCGCTGCCGTCGGCGCATCGCGTGACGCACTGGGACGTTGCCTGGGCCGGGTTCGACGTCGTCCTCGCGCTGCTCCTGCTCGCAGTCGCCCTCGCGGCCTGGAGACGCTCGCCGTGGCTCCCCGGCGCGGCCACGGCGAGCGCGTCGCTCCTGGTCGTCGACGCCTGGTTCGACGTCCTCACCGCCTCCACCGGCGCCGAGCTCGCGGCGGCGGCTCTCGAGGCGGGGCTCGTCGAGCTCCCGCTCGCGGTGATCTGCCTCCTGCTCGCCCGCGACACCGAGCGCCGGCTCCTCCAGCCTCTGCTCCGGCGGCCGCGGCCGGGCGGCCGCCTCTCTGCCTGATCAGTCCCGGGGCTCGGGGGTCACGAAGCCGGACTCGTAGGCGAGCACGACCGCCTGCACGCGGTCGCGCAGCTGGAGCTTCATCAGGATGCGGCTGACGTGGGTCTTCACGGTGTTCTCCTCGATCACCAGCCGGCCCGCGATCTCGGCGTTGGAGAGTCCACCCGCGACCAGGCGCAGCACGTCGCGCTCGCGCGGGGTCAGCTCCTCCAGGCCGGGCGGGACGGGCTCGGGCGCCCGTGCGGCGAGCGCGAACCGCGAGATCAGCCGGCGGGTCACGGTGGGGTCGATCAGGGCGTCGCCGGCGGCCAGGATGCGGACGGCCGAGATGAGCTGGTCGGCCGGAGCGTCCTTGAGCAGGAAGCCGCTCGCCCCGGCGCGGAGCGCCTCGTAGACGTACTCGTCCGTGTCGAACGTGGTGAGGACGAGAACGCGGGTGTCCCCGAGGGCGACCACCCGCCGGGCAGCCTCGAGGCCGTCCATCGTGGGCATGCGGATGTCCAGGAGCGCCACCATCGGCAGGTGCTCCCGGACCAGCTCGACCGCCTCGCGGCCGTCTCCTGCCTCTGCGAGGACGGTGATGTCGGGCTCGGCCTCGAGGATCACTCGCAGGCCGCGACGGACCAGGTGCTGGTCGTCCGCGAGCACGACCGTGATCGGCCGTGGCGCGGCGGCTGCTTCGGAAGGGTGGCCGTCTGGCTCGCGCGTGAGCGGATCCTAGACGGCTGCGTGCTCCGTCTTTCGGCGTAGTCCCCGGGAGTGACCAGGAGGCCGGAAGATCCGTCCCGGGCACGACGACGCGGCGCCCGTCTCCCCGTACCGTCGCGGGTGTCGTCGAAGAGCCGAAGGAGGCTGAATCATGACCGGGGTCGTCGGAATTCTTCTCGCAGTGGTTGCAGGGTGGTTCGTCGCCGAGCGGAGACGGGTGGTGGAGGCCGTCGTGGTGCCGTTCCTGGTGGTGCTCGGGATCCAGACCTGGGGGATCGCCAGCGGTCGCGCCGTCAGCCCGCCGAGCACGGTGACCGGCTTCCCGGGCCTGATCGGGTACTACCTCGTCCAGGTGCTCATCCTCGCCGCGGCGCTCGGGATCGCGCTGCAGCTCAGCGCGCTCCGGTTTCGCGGGTCGAGGGGCGCGGGAAGCCGTCCGGCGCTCGCCCTCGGGCTGAACCTCCTCCTGTCGGCGCTGGTCGTCTCGGGCTTCCGGCTCGACCGTCCGCTGCTCGATCCGGGCTCGGTCACCCACCACACCTCGTCGGGCTCGCCGCCGCTGCTGGGCGTCGTCGGGATCGTCCTCTCCGTCCTGGCGTGTGCGGCCCTCGGCTGTGTGACGCTCTGGCGCCGGCGGGCCGCGCGGACGACCGGCGCAAAGGCTGCTTGACGCCGCGTCGGCGTGCATCATGTACGCAGCGACCCCGGGAGGCTCGCGACGGTCATGACGAAACGCATGCGGGCGCTGGCGAACGCCAAGGTCGGCGGGCTGCCGGTGCTGGACCTGGGGGTCGCCCTCCTGCTGAGCCTCTACGCGGTCGTGCTGACGAGCGGCGCCGTGTCGACGGGCCACAGGCACGGCGGCGTCGGCGCCTCGCTCGCCGTGCTCGCGATGACGCTCCCGGTCGCCTGGTGCCGCAGGGCACCGGTCGCGGCCGCCGGGGCGATGGCGCTCGGCGCGCTGGCGAACGGCGTGCTGTTCGGGTCGATGGTCCGCTGCGGCGCGGCGCTGCCCGCCGTGTTCATCGTCGTCTTCTTCGTCGCAGACCGTTGTGACGGCGACCGCGCGGCGCTCGGTCTCGCGCTCTGCGCGGCGAACGTCGTGGCCCAGGCGTTCTACGACCCCCAGCTGGGCCCGCAGGCGCTCGTCCTGCTGCTCCCGGTGCTAGGCCTCTTCTTCGTCCTCGGCCGGGTCGTGCGCGCGCGAACGGCGGCGATCGAGTCCCTACGCCGCCGCACGGCCGAGCTGCGCCGGCGGCGGGAGCAGACCGCGCGGCTGAGCGTGATGGCCGACCGGGCCCGGGTCTCGGAGGATCTCGACCTGGCGCTGCGAGAGCGGATCGGCCGGATCGGCGCCGCCGCGGCCGCGGGACGCGAGGCGCTCGGGACCGATCCCGCGGCGGCGAAGGAGGCCCTGGTCTCGATCGAGCTCGAGGGCCGTGAGGTGCTCCGGCAGATGCGGGTGATCGTCGGGTCGCTCGACCAGGGCTCGCCGAGCGAGCCGGCGCCGTCCCTGGCCGAGCTGCCCGCGCTGCTCGCCAGGACGACGACCGCCGAGACGAGGCTGACCGTCGACGGCGACCCGCGCCGCCTGCCGGCGGGGCTCGAGCTCGCGGGGTACCGGATCGCCGAGCACCTGGTGACGGCGCTCGAGGACGCGCCGGGCGCGACGATCGACGTGCGGTTGCGCTTCGCCCCGGATGCGTTCGAGCTGGACGTGTCGGGCCCGCCGGCCGGCGACGTCGAGCTCGGGGCCGTGCTCGCCGCGGCACGGGAGCGCGCCGCCCTCCACAGCGGCACGGTCGAGGACTGCACCGCGGGCGGGATCTGCCGCGCGACGGCCCGGCTCCCACTGGTCGGCG
>Ga0335080_10005744_pt1 | contig 12807 bp, 12 predicted proteins | sample Lox_Sample_34_FD_206720 | JGI IMG/M metagenome (GOLD analysis project Ga0335080, IMG submission 206720) | Soil microbial communities from Loxahatchee National Wildlife Refuge, Florida, United States - Lox_Sample_3.4 | ecosystem: Environmental > Terrestrial > Soil > Wetlands | place: USA... | reverse complement strand
CCCAGCTCATCCACGACCTCAAGAATGCCAACCCGCAAGCCTCGGTCAGTGTAAAACTGGTCTCGGAGGTGGGCGTGGGTACCGTCGCCGCAGGTGTATCCAAGGCGAAATCGGATCACGTTACGATCGCCGGTCACGACGGTGGCACTGGCGCCAGTCCATGGTCGTCGATCAAGCATGCTGGCACGCCATGGGAGCTGGGTCTGGCGGAGACGCAGCAGACGCTGGTACTGAATCGGCTGCGCGGCCGCATCGCCGTGCAGGTGGATGGACAGATGAAGACAGGGCGCGACGTTGTGATCGGCGCCATGCTGGGGGCGGACGAGTTCGGATTCGCCACCGCGCCGCTGGTCGTCAGCGGCTGCATCATGATGCGCAAGTGCCATCTCAATACCTGTCCGGTTGGGGTTGCCACCCAGGATCCCGTGCTGCGCAAGAAATTCCGTGGCCAACCGGAACACGTGATCAACTTTTTCTTTTTTGTCGCCGAAGAGGCGCGCGAGTTGATGGCGAGGCTGGGCGTGCGCAAGGTGAACGACCTCATCGGCCGCTCCGATCTGCTCGACATGCAGAAGGGTATCGAGCATTGGAAAGCGAAAGGTCTGGACTACTCCCGCATCTTCTACCAGCCCAAGGTCGGACCCGAGGTGGCGCGCTTCAACTGCGAGAGGCAAGACCACGGCCTGGACAGGGCGCTCGACCATCGACTCATCGAGCTGGCACTGCCCGCGATCGAGCGCAAGCAGAAGGTCGCGATCGACATCCCGATCCGCAACATCAATCGCACGGTCGGCACTATGCTGTCGAGCGAGGTGGCCAAGCGCTACGGTCATGACGGACTCCCTGACGACACGATCCACGTACGTCTGGCTGGCTCGGCGGGGCAGAGCTTCGGTGCTTTCCTGGCTCGGGGTATCACTTTGGATCTGGTCGGCGAGACGAATGACTATTGCGGCAAGGGGCTGTCGGGCGGGCGCATCTCCGTGCAGCCGAGCCCGAAGTTTCGCGGCGAGCCCACCGAAAACATCATTACCGGCAACGTTGTCCTTTACGGGGCCATCTGCGGCGAAGCTTATTTCCGGGGCGTCGGAGGCGAGCGCTTCGCCGTACGCAATTCCGGCGCACTGGCGGTTGTCGAGGGTGTCGGGGATCATGGCTGCGAGTACATGACGGGTGGAACCGTCGTGGTCCTGGGCCAGACTGGTCGCAACTTTGCCGCCGGCATGTCCGGAGGGATAGCTTACGTTTTAGACGTGGACGGACAGTTCGCGAGGAAGTGCAATACCGCGATGGTCGAACTCCTCCCCGTTTATGCAGAGGCGGAGCAGGAGGTGAAAGTAGCTCGCGATATCTGGCATACGGGGCGTTCAGACGAAGCCGTTCTGCGGCAATTGATCGAAAGGCATGCGCAGTACACGGGTAGTCAGCGTGCTCGGCTGATCCTGGTCGACTGGGCGGACTATCGGGTCAAGTTCGTAAAGGTCTTCCCGAATGAGTACAAGCGTGCCCTGAACGAGCTTGCCGCCAAGGGGCGGAAGCTAGCGGCGTAAGGAAAGTTGGCACTGCCATGGGAAAAGTAACGGGTTTTTTGGAGTACCAGCGGCTCGCCGAGGCGAGCGAGCCCAGGGAAGAACGGGTCAAGCATTGGCGCGAGTTCGTCCATCATTTGACCGACGACGAAGCGAAGACGCAGGGTGCGCGCTGCATGGACTGCGGCATCCCGTTCTGCATGACCGGATGTCCCATCAACAACATCATCCCGGACTGGAACGACCTCGTTTTCAAGCAGAACTGGCAACACGCGTTGGCCACGCTGCATTCGACCAATAACTTTCCCGAGTTCACCGGACGCGTGTGCCCGGCGCCCTGCGAAGAAGCCTGCACGCTCAACATCAACAATGACCCTGTGGGCATCAAGTCCATCGAGCATGCCATTGTCGACAAGGGCTGGGAGATGGGCTGGATCACTCCGCAGCCGCCCGAGCGGAAGACCGGAAAGCGCATAGCGGTAGTCGGTTCGGGTCCTGCTGGATTGGCCTGCTCCCAGCAGCTCGCGCGCGCTGGCCATGCCGTGGTGCTGTTCGAGAAGAACGATCGCATCGGCGGTCTCCTGCGCTATGGGATCCCCGACTTCAAGATGGAAAAGTGGTTGATCGACCGGCGCATCGATCAGATGCGGCAGGAGGGTGTCGAGTTTCGTCCTGGCGTCTGTATCGGTATGGCAAAAAGCCTGCCCGTCGGCGTGACAAATCTGGCGACGAAGTTCGTGCCGGCGCAAGGCCTGCTCGCGGAATTCGACGCAGTGGTGGTATCTGGGGGTGCCGAGCATCCTCGAGACTTGCCGATCCCCGGACGCGATCTCGGTGGAATCCATTTTGCGATGGAATTTCTGCCCCTCCAGAATCGGCGTGTTGCAGCCGACACCGGTATTGCGGAGTTGTTCGCAACCGGCAAGCATGTCGTAGTCATCGGGGGGGGAGATACCGGTTCGGACTGCGTCGGTACATCCAACCGTCATGGTGCAAAGTCCGTCAGCCAATTCGAGCTGTTGCCCCAGCCGCCCGATATCAAGAACAATCCGGTCTGGCCCTATTGGCCAGCCAAGCTGCGTACCTCGTCTTCACACGAAGAGGGTGCGAATCGCGATTGGGCGGTGAGCACCAAGATGTTCAGGGGCGAGAATGGCAAGGTGAAAACGCTGGTGGCGTGCCGCGTCGAATGGAAGAAGGACGCAGTCAGCGGCCAGATGAAAATGCAGGAGGTCGAGGGCTCGGAGTTTCAGATGCCCGCCGACCTGGTGCTCCTGGCCATGGGTTTCTTGTCTCCGGTGCACGCGGGGTTGCTGGACGAGCTTGGAGTGGAGTACGACGCGCGCGGAAACGCCAAAGCGAAGACCGACGGGGCTGGCTGTTATCGGACCTCGCAGCCTAAGGTGTTCGCGGCCGGAGATATGCGGCGCGGTCAATCGCTTGTGGTCTGGGCCATTCGCGAGGGACGGCAATGTGCGCGTGCGGTAGATGAATTTCTGATGGGGTCTTCCGAGCTGCCGCGGTAGTTTCGCCGGAAAACCAAGGCCGACGGGTTGTAGCTCGCCGTTCTTGCGGCCCAAACTCGCTGACCTAGACGCCGCATGGCACTCTCCGCGAGTGCATTCCTTTGAAGCGTTTGCGTGCTGGCTATTTCTGATTCCTGACTCGCGTGACCCGACCCAAGAACGATTCCCTGCTTCGTGCACTGCTGCGCGAGCACACGCCCTACACCCCGATCTGGGTGATGCGTCAGGCTGGCCGCTACTTGCCCGAGTACAACCAGACGCGTGCACGGGCGGGTGACTTCCTGGCGTTGTGCAGGAATCCGGATCTGGCGACCGAGGTGACACTACAGCCTTTGGCGCGGTTTCCCTTGGACGCAGCCATATTGTTCTCCGACATTCTCACCGTGCCCGATGCGATGGGCCTAGGGCTGTACTTTGCAGAAGGCGAGGGCCCACGTTTCCAGCGCCCCTTGCGCGAGGAATGGGAGATCCGCGACCTTGCCGTACCGGATCCCAACCATCGCCTTCGGTATGTGCTGAATGCGTGTGTGCAGATACGCCGGGCGCTCAACGACGAAGTACCGTTGATCGGTTTCTCGGGGAGTCCGTTCACACTGGCCTGCTATATGATCGAGGGCCGTGGCAGCCAGGACTTCGTCGAGACCAAGCGCATGTTGTACAGCCGGCCCGATCTCCTGCACCACATACTCGACGTGAACGCGCGGGCGGTCGCTGCCTATCTCGAGGCTCAAATCCAAAGCGGCGTGCAGGCCGTCATGCTGTTCGACACATGGGGTGGCGCGCTGTCTCACACGGCCTTTCAGGAGTTCTCCCTACCCTACCTGCGAGCCGTGCTGGCAAAACTTCCCCGCAGTCATGATGGTCAGATCGTCCCGCGAACGGTTTTCACCAAAGGCGGTGGTCTGTGGTTGGAGAGCCTCGCCGACATCGGCGCGGATTGCGTAGGCGTGGATTGGACCGTGGACCTCGGGGCCGCGCGCGCACGTGTGGGAAGCAAGGTCGCCCTGCAAGGCAATCTCGATCCTGGAGTGCTGTTTGCACCTCCCGAAGTCGTGCGTAATGAGGCAGGCAAAGTGCTGAGCGCATATGGCGCCGGGGATGGTCACGTCTTCAATCTGGGTCATGGCATCTCGCAGCTGACCCCGCCGGGAAACGTGTCTGTGCTGGTAGACGCAGTGCACGAGCTGAGTCGGCCCTACCACGTGGAGTGAGCACCCCGTCACCGTGCCCGGAAGCGTTGATGCAGCTGGTCCAGGTTGCCCTCGATGTTCCTCTGCCCACGCTGTTCGACTATCGTCTGGAGCATGCCACACGTGACCTGATCGGCGCGCGCGTGCTGGTCCCTTTCGGCCGCGGCCAGCGCGCCGGCATCATCCTCGAGATCGGAGGCGAATCGCAAGTCCCGACAGAGCGCATCAAGCCAGTGGCGCAAGTTCTCGAGAGTGAGCCTCGAATTGCGTCCGATGTCTTGCGACTGATGCGCTTCGCCAGCCGCTACTATCACTATCCCATAGGGCAAGTCGTCCTCGGCGCGCTGCCTCAGGCCCTTCGTCGCACACACGCGTGGCGCTATGTTCAGGCGCGCGTGACTTTGACCTCGACGGCGCTCGCGGCCGACTGGTCGACACTTCCTACCCGTGCGGTTGCGAGGCGCCGAATCCTCGAGCATCTGCGCGCACGTGGTCCGTGTACGCCCGCGCAGCTACGCCTGCTGGCATCGACTGCATCGCGGGCCATCCGGGAGTTGCTGGCGCAGGGCTGGCTCGCATTGGAGGATGGTGCCTCATGTGCGCGGACAACTAGCGATATCCACACTATCGCACCTGGTCCTCAGCTCACATCGGATCAATCCAGAGCCACGAATATGATTGCCGGGAGCCTGGGCGGGTTCACCGCATGGCTGCTCCTGGGAGTGACCGGCAGTGGCAAGACCGAGGTGTATCTCCGGTTGACCGAGCGCGTGCTGGCGAGCGGCGGCCAAGTGCTCATCCTGGTGCCGGAAATCAACCTGACGCCCCAGCTGGAGGCCCGGCTTGTCGCGAGGTTTCCGCAGGCCATGCTAGCGAGCCTGCATAGCGGGGTGCCGGAGGGCGAGCGCCTGCGTCGCTGGCGCGCAGCGGAATCGGGGCAGGCGAATATCCTGATCGGAACTCGACTGGCGGTATTCACCCCGATGCCGCGCCTAGCCCTCATCGTCGTTGATGAAGAGCACGATGCCTCGCTCAAGCAGCAGGAAGGCCTGCGCTACTCGGCCCGCGATCTGGCGGTATTGCGTGCGAAGCATCGGCAGGTCCCGGTAGTGCTGGGATCCGCTACGCCGTCCCTTGAGAGCTACGGGAAGGCTTTGTCGGGGCGGTATCGGCTGACCCAACTATCGGCGCGTGCCAACTCCCAGCTGCCATCGATCCATTGCGTGGATACGCGAGGCCAGCATTTGCGGGAAGGTCTGTCGCAAGCGTTGATCGATGCGCTCGGAAGAACGCTCGCGGCCGGCGAGCAGAGCCTGGTGTTCATCAATCGTCGCGGTTACGCTCCAGCGTTGCTTTGCTTCGCCTGCGGCTGGAGCGCGTCATGTCCACGCTGCTCCGCGCGACTGGTGTTGCATTCGACGGTCGCGCGCCTCCGCTGCCACTACTGTGGCCACGAGGAGCCGGTGACCCAGGCTTGCCCGAGCTGCGGGAACCTGGATCTGACAGCGGCAGGGCAAGGCACCCAGCGCATCGAAGACGCCCTGATGCGTCTATTCCCAACTGCGCAAGTGCTTCGCATCGACCGTGACAGCACACGCAGGCGGCTGGCCTTCGAGCAGATGCGGAAACGCGTGCAGGATGACGACGTGGACATTCTGGTCGGCACCCAGATGCTGGCCAAGGGTCACGACTTCCCACGCTTGACCCTTGTGGGGGTCATCAATGCGGACGGGGCCTTGTACAGTACAGACTTCCGCGCAGCAGAGAAGCTGTTCGGCCAGCTTACTCAAGTTGCGGGCCGCGCCGGCAGGCGCGACGCGCCCGGCGAGGTGCTGATACAGACGCAGTTTCCTGGTCATCCTCTTTACCAAGCGGTGCAGCGCCAGGATTTTGAAGCGTTCGCTCGGATGGTCCTGACCGAGCGGCGCGAAGCGGGCTTCCCGCCATACGCGCATCAGGTGCTGCTGCGCGCGGAGGCGCTGCAGCGCGAGGCGGTAGAACGCTTTCTCGGGCACGCTGCGGAGGCGGGAGGACGACTCGGTTACCGCGTCGAGGTCTACGATCCCGTTCCGGCGCCAGTGGCGCGGATCGCGGGACGGGAGAGAGGTCACCTTCTGGTGCAGAGCGCATCGCGCGCCGAACTGCAACGCTTTGTCGATGCCTGGATGCCGCACCTCTCTGGAGGCGAAGCCCGTCGAGTTCGCTGGTCGTTGGACGTCGATCCGCTGGACCTGTAGCCCTGAATCCCCTGCCTTCGCTGTAGGCCGGTGCTTGAGCGATTTGCGCACAGGTTCGCTCCGCGGGCGCTATCGGTATAATTCGCGCTCCTCGACCGTCCTGCACAATGAACTCGATTTCCGTAGCGGATCCTAGAAGCCAGCTCGCGCTCCTGCTCGCAAATGCCGTGGCGACGGTGATACCGGAGCAAGGCGGAGCCACCATTGTTCTAGAGCGACCCAAGCAAGCCGGGCACGGCGACTACGCCTCCAACCTCGCACTCCAACTGGCCAAGCCACTCAAGCGCAACCCGCGCGATATCGCGCAGGAGGTGGTGCAGGCGTTGCTGCCGTCGCCGTTGCTGGCGAAAGCGGAGGTTGCGGGCGCTGGGTTTATCAACCTCTTCCTGACTCCGGAGGCGAAGCAGAGTGTAGTGGTAGACATCCTGGCCCGCGGAAAGAGATATGGGCGAATTGGTTTCGGCCAGGGTCGCAAAACTCAGGTGGAGTTCGTATCCGCCAATCCGACCGGACCCCTGCACGTCGGCCATGGTCGCGGCGCCGCATTCGGCGCGAGCCTGGCCAACGTCCTGGAGGCCGCGGGGTTTGCGGTTACGCGTGAGTACTACGTCAACGATGCAGGCCGTCAGATGGACATCCTTGCGTTGTCCACGTGGTTGCGCTATCTGGAACTCAATGGACTGAGCATCTCGTTCCCGCCGAATGGCTATCTCGGCGAGTATGTGCGCAACATGGCCCGATCCATCATGCTGGCGCACGGGCGTCGCTATGTGCACGCGTCGGGCGCTCTGTTGGAAGGAGTTGCTTCGGTCGACGCGGACGCGGAAGCGCACCTAGATGGGCTGATCGCCAACGCCAAGCGCCTGCTGGGCCAAGATTACGTCTACATTCACGATTTCGTCCTCACCGAGCAGCTCGGGGATTGCCGCAACGACCTGTTGGAGTTCGGCGTGACATTCGACTGCTGGTTCTCGGAGAAGTCGCTCTACGACACGGGTGCAGTGGAACGCGCACTCCAGAAGTTGGCGTCGTCGGGATATCTGTACGAGCAAGACGGGGCGAAATGGTTTCGAAGTACCGCGTTCGGCGACGAGAAGGATCGCGTGGTACAACGGGAGAACGGTCAGTACACCTACTTCGCTCCCGATATCGCCCATCACCTGCACAAGTTCGAGCGCGGCTTCGACCTGCTCATCGATGTATGGGGTGCTGACCATCACGGCTACGCACCGCGCGTGAAGGCGGCCCTGCAGGCCCTGGAGCTCGACCCGGATCTCCTAACAGTCGCGCTCGTGCAATTTGCCGTACTCTACCGAAACGGCAAGAAGGTCTCGATGTCGACGCGCGCAGGCGAGTTCGTGACGCTGCGCGAGTTACGGAACGAGGTCGGCAACGATGCAGCGCGTTTCTTTTACGTACTGCGCAAGAGCGATCAGCACCTGGATTTCGACCTCGATCTGGCCAAGTCGCAGAGCAGCGACAATCCCGTCTACTATGTCCAGTATGCGCATGCCCGGATCTGCAGCGTGCTCGAGCAATGGGGCGAGGACGAATCCAGCCTGCGCAGCGCTGACCGTGCAGCGCTTGTGTCTGACCAGGAGTTGCAGATTCTGCGCTTGCTGCTGGATTACCCTGCCGTCATCGAAGATGCGGCGTGCGATCTGGCGCCTCACCTCGTTGCGTTCTATCTGAAAGACCTGGCTGCTGCGTTCCACAGCTACTACAATTCCACCCATTTCCTGGTAGACGACGCTGGTGTCAGGCTGGCGCGCCTGTCGCTGATCGTAGCCGTGCGCCAGATTCTCGCAAACGGGCTCGCCATGCTCGGTGTGAGCGCGCCGGCGAAGATGTGAGCCCATGCCGAACCCGAAACTTGCGACAGTCGACCAAAGGATGAGCCGAAACTACCAACCCAGCCCGAAACGCGCACGGGGCCAGAGCGGCCACCCGTTGATGACGGGGGTATTTATCGGCGTCTTGGTTGGACTGGTGCTGGCTCTCGCGGTTGCCCTGTACCTGAATAAGGCCCCCAGCCCTTTTGTCAGTCGAGACAAGGCAACCGAGCCCGACAAGAGCGCGCCATCTGCCGGAAAGGGCGCTCCAAAATCGGATGGCGACAAGTCACTTTCGCTGTCCACCGCAAAAGGGGGAGAACCCAAGACGCGTCTGGATTTCTACACGATCCTGCCGGGTAAGGAGGAGGTCGTACCCGACAAGGATCTGAGCCACGCGTCGCCGTCCAGTGGCACTTCTCGTGTGGTGTACTACCTGCAGGCCGGCGCCTTTCAAAACGCGTCTGATGCGGATAATCTCAAAGCACGCTTGGCGTTGGCGGGACTCGAAGCCCAGATCCAAACCGCGACTCTTCCCGACAAGAGCGTTTGGCATCGTGTGCGCATGGGACCGTATACCAATGCTCAAGAATTGGACAGGGTGCGGACAGCGCTCAAAGAGAACAAGATCGAGAACGCTGTGATCAAAGTCAACGAGCCGCTTGCCAAGCCCTGAAACATGATTGGAGAATCGATGACACTCTATCCGCGTCCTCTCTATGTTTTTTCCGCTGTGCTGCTGGCGTTGACTCTGTCGTTTTCATCGCTCGCCCAGGACGTAGTAGAAGGAAGGGAATACAAGCTGATCGTCCCGGCGCAGACGCCAGAGTCTGCGGGCAAGATCGAGGTTATCGAGTTTTTCTCGTATGCCTGTCCACATTGCGCCGAGTTCGAACCCGATCTGCAAGCGTGGCTCAAGCGTAAGCCCAGGGACGTCGACTACCGCGCCATACCGATGGTGTTCCGTCAGGAGTGGAAAGCGCCCGCGAAACTGTACTTCACGCTGGAGGCGATGGGGCTAGTGGACAAGTACCACGCGAAGGTCTACGACGCCATTCACAAGGAGCGGAAGGACCTGTTCACCGATCAAGGCGTTAAGGAGTGGGCTAAGAGCGTCGGCATCGATCCGGCCAAGTTCAATGAGGCGTACGACTCTTTCGGGATCGACGCCAAGCTCCAGCGAGCAGCGACCGTCGGCAGGGACTATGGCGTTCAGTTCACACCAGCGCTGGCCGTCAACGGTAAGTTCATCACCGGGCCATCAATGGTTACCAGTCCTCCGGGCGGTGGTCAGGGGTCGCGGCTGGACTACCCGCGTTTTTTCAGCGTTCTGGACCAGCTCATCGGCATGGCCCGCGGCAAGCCTGCCGCTAAGAAGAAGGGTTGACGACGCGGGGATGTCTCTCCCCGCTCCGTGTCGAATGCGCTTCTTCCGCTCTCGCTGGTTGCTGTGTCTGGCCGTCGCACTGCTCCCTTTCGCGACGTGCGGTGCCGATCTGATGGAAGACGTCGATTACCGCGTTATTCCCAAGCAACAGCTCTCGGACACGGAACGCATCGAAGTCGTCTACTTCTTCTACTATGGTTGCACGTGGTGCTATCAGTTCGAACCGTACATCGCAGACTGGCTCAAGAACAAACCTACCGATGTGAGCTTTCGACGCGTCCCGGCGCTTCGCAGCAGCAAATGGATTACGCTGACGCGCACCTATTACGCGTACGAAGCCCTCGACCTGCTCTCGCGGCTTCATGCGCTTACCTTTCGAGCTTTTCACCGCGACGATATCAATCTCCAGAGCGAGGGTGAGTTGTTCGATTGGGTCGAAAAGCAGGGCGTCGACCGCAAGCGCTTCGAAGAGGTGTTCAAGTCCGACGCGATCACCGCGCGTGTGGCTAATTCCCGCGCGCTTACCAGCGCTTTCGAGGTTGAGAGCACACCCAGCGTGGCGGTTGATGGCCGCTACCTTACCAGCAGCGGTATGACGGGCGGCGTCGCTCAACTCATGACCGTTGTCGAGGCCCTCGTACAGATGGTGCGCGAGGAGCGGCGGGGCTCGAAGTGACAGCGCGCGTCGTGATCACCGGCGCGTCCAGTGGTATTGGTAAGGCGCTCGCCGTCGAATATGCGCGGCGCGGCGCGGTCCTCGGCTTGATTGCGCGGCGTGCAGATCTGCTGCAACAGCTGGCTTTTGCGCTGAAGGTACAGACTGCCTTGTATGCCCTGGATGTCCGCGACGCACCCGGACTGTCTAGATCGGCGAAGGATTTCTGCGCCAGGCTCGGCGCGCCCGATGTGGTCATCGCCAACGCCGGCGTGAGTGCCGGGACGTCCACTGAGCGCAACGAAGACCACGCCGTGTTTCAGGAAATCCTCGACGTCAACGTCATGGGAATGGTAAATACCTTTATGGCGTTCTTGCCCGCTATGCGAGCGGCAGGCGGAGGAACGTTGGTGGGCATCGCCAGCGTCGCCGGGTTTCGTGGACTGCCGGGCTCTGGAGCCTACTCTGCCTCCAAGGCGGCAGCCGCTGTCTATCTTGAGAGCCTGCGTGTCGAGTTGCGGGGAAGCGGCGTTTCGGTCGTTACGATCAGTCCCGGCTACATCGCGACGCCGATGACCGAACACAACCCCTACCCGATGCCATTCATCATTCCCGCGCACGTGGCGGCCGGACGCATGGCCCGTGCAATCGCGCGCCGCAAACGCCACGTGGTCATTCCCTGGCAGATGGGCATCGCAGGCAGGCTGCTGAGGCTTCTGCCGGGAGCGCTATACGATCGCGTGTTCGCGCTTGCCCCCAGGAAGCCACGGCGCGATCACTGATCGAGCAGCGGGATTCTGAGAATCGCCTCCAACTCCCCCAAGGCTTGCGCGGCTGAGTCGACTTTGATAGTCGTCATTCCCAGGGCTCGCGCAGGCTTCAGATTCATGCCGAGATCATCGAGATAGACCGCCTGACCGGGTTCGATCGCGAGCCGCTCCAGTGCAATCTGATAGAACCGAGGCTCAGGCTTGCGCGCACCCACCAGGCTCGACTCGACGACCAGATCGAACAGACTCAGGATCTGTGTTACTTCCCGCGCGCGTGCTTCGCTGGTCGGCAGGCCGTGCCCGCCGCTCGTTTTCACGTTGTTGGTGAGGCACGCGTTGCGGAAATAGGCCTTGCAACGGCGCAATGCACCCACCATCGTCGGCCTGACGTCTCCATAGAGGAGTGCAATCACCTCCTCTCCGCGCACAGGGTGCCCCAACGCTTTCGATTCCAGTTCGAACGCTGCGCCAAACTGCGGCAAGTCAATCTGACCGCGTTCGAAGCGAGCCCACGCGTTGTCGTGCCCGTTTACGCTATTGACGCGTCGTAAAAAACCCTCGGGTAAACCACGACCGCGTTCGAAGCCAGCGAAGGCCTTGAACGGACTCTCTGTGAACACCCCTCCGAAATCCCAGAGGACTGCCAGAACCGACGGATTGGGGCAGACAGCACCGTTCACTGCTTGTTGTTTTTCTTGTACTCGTCGACCGCGCGCCGCAGGTCCTTGTATTCTTCGCAAGGAATCGGAGTGCAGAGCTTTTGCAATTCCGCCAGGTGTTGTTCGGCCTGCGGCAGTTTGCCCGACATCAAGTAGGCCTCGCCAATGTACTCATGCGCGGCCTTGTGACGGGGATTGAGCTTGAGCGCCTTGTCGTAGGCGGCGAAGGCCGCGTCGAGGTTTCCTAGCTTGCGCTGGGCGAAGCCCAGCCAGTTCTGCACATCGGCGTTCTTCGGGTCGGCCGCTGCCGCCTTCGTCAGCAGTTCGGCGGCCCGTTTCCAATCCTGCGCCTCGATCGCCTTTTTGCCCGCGGTTGCGTCCGCGCTCAGGGTCGGGCCCGGCTCGTCATCCCCCATATTGGCGATCGCGCAAAGGGGAAGTGCGCCGGCCGAGGCCAACCAGAGCGCGATTGTGATCTGCCTCCAGGTTTTCACGTGCATCTCCTCGTCAGCGCTTGATTTCGATTTCGATGAAGACGAACGGAAAATCGTTCGCGTTGATCACGTCGTGCTCCACTCCCGCTGAACGCGAATAGGACACCCCCGCTTTGAGCTCCGCGTAGCGACTGCCGCCCGGTTCCTCCAGCAGCAGCCGGCCGGTGGTCATAGGCACCACGACGTAGTCGTACTCGTGGCGGTGATACCCTGTTGCCGCGCCGGCAGCGAAGCGCCATTCGGTGACGCGCACCGTTTCAGTTTCCAGCTGCAGGGTAGGTTCTGCACGTTGCATCATCGATTTCCCGTCCTATGTACCTCCGGCGGCGCCTTGTCGTCTTGCCAGATCTTCATCCCACCAGCGAAGATTTCCAGGCTCTGGCAGGGATTTCCGGACCGCATCCACTTGGGCAGAGCCGGAAAAGCCCCACGAAGCTCTACTCTATTCTCACGTGCGCGGTCCCTCGAAAGAGACGACATATTATCGGGTTGCGTCAGGTGCGGCGCCTGCATCGTTGCGCTCCTCGC
>Ga0335080_10005743_pt1 | contig 12807 bp, 7 predicted proteins | sample Lox_Sample_34_FD_206720 | JGI IMG/M metagenome (GOLD analysis project Ga0335080, IMG submission 206720) | Soil microbial communities from Loxahatchee National Wildlife Refuge, Florida, United States - Lox_Sample_3.4 | ecosystem: Environmental > Terrestrial > Soil > Wetlands | place: USA: Florida... | reverse complement strand
CGGCTGCCCGACGGTCGCCAGGAGGTTCCAGGGAAAGAACTGACCGCCGTGCGTGTGCCCGGAAATCTGCACGTGGAAACCCGGCGCCTGCACGTGGTAGAGCGTCCGCGGCTGGTGTGCAAGGAGAATCCTGACGTCCGACGGGGGGGCGCCTTCGATCGCCTTCTGCGGATCGCAGCGATGCTCGGGGATGAACTGCCCGCCGCTCACGTCCGTCACCCCCGCAAAGAGGATCTTCCCCATCCCCCGCGCGATCAGCCTGTGCTCGTTGAGCAGGACGTCGAACCCGAGCCGCCGCGCCTCCTCGATCCACGGGAGCGCCCCCGAGTAGTACTCGTGGTTCCCCGTGATGAAATACTTCCCGTAGCGCGCCCGGATCCCGCTCAGGGGCTCGACGTCCTGGTGCAGGTCCGCCACCTTCCCGTCCGCCATATCCCCCGTAAACGCCACGATATCGGCATCCAGCTCGTTGACCATTTCCACGACTGTCTCGACGAATGGTCGCGCAATCGTCAGCCCGGCGTGGAGATCGCTGATCTGCACGATCCTGAAACCCTCGAGCGCGTCCGGAAGGCCGTCGACGGGGATCTCCACGAGGGGAGTCGACGGGCGCCTCCGCGCTTCGAACACGCCGTAGCCCGCAGCCCCGGCGGCCGCGGCAATGAGCGCGACATTCACCGACTGGATGAGCGCCTCGCGCCTCAGGGGATCCGCCGGCGCGCCGGGCTCTGTCGCGTGCCCCGCGATGTGCGCCAGCAGACCCGCACCCTTTCGCGCCCCGATGCCGATCAGCCACGCCGCGTCACGGAGCAACAGGAGCGTGATCACGAGCGAGAAGAACCCGAGGCTCAGGTACGCGGCCCACTCCAGCGTCCGCTTCCCCGGCGTGCTGATCCGGTTCACCTCGAGGAGCATCGCCGTGACAGGGAGGAGAAGCATCAGCGCGAGACCGCCCCACGCGGCCCAGTTCCACGGCGTCGCGAGGTGCGCCGGCGCGATCAGTCTCCACCCGACGTACGCGTAGCCCGATCCGACAATCGCGAATGCGACAATGAACCACAAAATGTAAAACATTCGATTGCAACCCCGTCATTGCGAGCGTTCAACGCCGTCATTGCGAGCGTTTTATGCGAAGCAATCCCCTCCTTCAATATGGAATTTTTCCCTTCCAAGCAATGTTCTTCCTTCTCTTTGCTGTTGGCGCACTGAATTTGTATCATATAATTCTGCTGTTTCCTTCTTTTTGCAGGGGACCGGCACAACTACTTCACAAATCTGAGGCCCGGGGGAATCCCGGCCTGCAAGGGGAGCAGGGCATGGGGGAAGTCGAGCTTGAAGATCGCTACGCGCGGCTCATCAACTACCTCACGGACTACATCTACACGGTGAACATCCGTGACGGCGTTGCTGTTGAAACATTCCACGGCCCGGGGTGCGTCTCAATAACCGGTTACACCTCGGAGGACTACCGGTCCAATCCGGATCTCTGGTACGGTATGGTGCCGCGCGGCGACCGCGACAGGGTGGTCGAGCAGGCCCGGCGCGCGCTCGCGGGCGAGCAGGTTGAGCCGCTGGAGCACCGGATCATCCACAGAGACGGCTCCATCCGGTGGATCAGGAATACCATCGTGGTGACGAAGGACGGTGCGGGAAACGCGGTGGCATACGACGGGCTGATCAACGACATCACCCAGCGCAAGAAGGCGGAAAGCGAGGAGGCCATCAGGCGCCAGCAGCTGATCCAGTCGGACAAGATGGCCTCGCTGGGCGTGCTGGCCGCGGGGATCGCTCACGAAGTGAACAACCCGAACAACTTCATACTCCTCAACGCCCGCCTCTTCGCCCGCGTCTGGGCCGACGTCCTCCCGGTGCTCGACGAATATCGTGCCCAGAGCGGCGATTTCAGCGTTGCAGGGCTCCCCTTCAGCGCCGCGCGCGACAAGCTCGGCCAGTCGCTGGAGGGCATCCTCCAGGGGTCTGACCGGATCCAGAACCTCACCAGGAATCTCACCGAGTACGCCAAGCAGGACGGGGGAGAGCTGACGGAGGCCGTCGACCTCAACAGCGTGGTCCGGATCGCGATCGCCATCACGGAGAGCCTGATCGGGAAATCCTCCGCTTCGTTCAGGGTGGATTACTCCCCGGAAATGCCCATCACACGGGGGAATGTCCGCCAGCTCGAGCAGGTGGTGATCAACCTGATCACCAACGCCTGCCAGGCGTTCGAGGGCGCTCCCGGCGACATCCGGATTACCACGTACAGTTTCCGTGAGACGAACGAGGTGGGGGTGATTGTGCGCGACTCCGGGAGCGGCATCAGGGAGGCCGATCTGAAATACATCATGGATCCCTTCTTCACAACGAAGAAGGACAAGGGGGGCACGGGGCTCGGACTCTCGATCTCCTCCAATATCGTGAAAAGCCACGGCGGAACTCTCACCCTGACAAGCGAGCCCGGGAAAGGGACGAAAGCGAAAGTCCTCCTCCCGGTGCTCCAGCCGCGCTGAGCGTCCCCGTGCAAACCGCGGTCTTTCCTTCTCACCCGATCCTGCTCGTCGACGACGAGGAGCAGTACCTCCTCAGCCTCGAGCTCACACTGTCCTCGAACGGCATTACCAACATTGCCACGTGCGGCGACAGCCGCCGACTGATGGACATCCTGGCTGCAGGGACGTATTCCCTGGTGGTGCTGGACATCAACATGCCCCACGTCTCCGGCGCGGAGCTCCTCCCTGCGATCGTCGACCGCTATCCCGGCCTGCCCGTCATCGTCGTCACCGCGGTGAACGACGTCGAAAGCGCCGTGCGCTGCATGAAGCTCGGGGCGTACGATTACGTCCTCAAACCCGCGGACGACGCCCGGCTGGTGACGGCCATACGGCGGGGACTCGAGCTCGACGAGGTGCGGAGTGAAAACGAAATGCTCAAGGCCTCGCTCCTCCGCGCGGATATCGAGCACCCCGCGGCGTTCAGCGAGATCGTCTCGCGCTCCCATGCCGTCCGGTCCCTCTTCCGGTATTGCGAGGCGGTAGGGGGAACGCACCTGCCGATCCTGATCACGGGGGAAACCGGCACCGGGAAGGATCTGTTCGCGCGGGCGATACACGGCGTGAGCGGCCGGACCGGAGAACTGGTCACGGTCAATGTCGCCGGCGTCGACGACACATTTTTCGCCGACACGCTTTTCGGTCACAGGAAAGGGGCGTTCACGGGAGCGGACACGGACAGAAAGGGCCTGATCGACCAGGCCGAGGACGGGACGCTTTTCCTCGACGAAATCGGCGATCTCCGGGTCGAGTCTCAGGTCAAGCTCCTCCGCCTCCTGCAGGACGGGCAATACTACCCGCTTGGCTCGGATGTCGCGCGGCTCTCGAACGCGCGCATCATCGTCGCCACGCACCGGGACATCCGGCTCATGCAGGAGAGCGGGGAGTTCCGCAAGGATCTCTACTACAGGCTCAAGGCGCATCACATCAATATCCCCCCCCTGCGTGAGCGGAAGGGGGACGTGCCGTACCTGGTCGATCACTTCATCACGAAGGCCGCCGCCGAGCTGGGGAAGAAGCGGCCCGCGCTCCCCAGGGAGTTGTTTACACTCCTGAAGAATTACGACTTCCCCGGCAACGTGAGGGAGCTTCAGGGGATGATCACCGACGCGATAAGCCTCCACACGTCGGGGATCCTGTCGCTGGACTCGATCCGGAGACAGATCGCCGAGTCGGCGGGGGCCCGCGGAAAAACCGAGAGCCGCTCCGCCGGCGTGACGGACGACGAAGCCGTGTTGTTCCCCGGGCGGTTGCCAACTTTGGAGGAGGCCGAGGACTCGCTGATCACGGAAGCGCTGCGCCGCGCGGAGAACAACCAGACGATCGCCGCTGAGCTGCTCGGGCTCTCGCGCAGGGCGCTGAACAACAGGCTGCGCAGGAGGGATCCCGGCGAGGACGCCTGACGCCCGATTCCCCTTGCGCGTGTCCCACAGCACCTTTCTTCACCCGCCAGGAATGTATCTTGCATCCTTCCTGATCATCCACTCCGAATTCCCATACATGAGTTTCTTCCTCGCTGGGCTCCTCCTGGGCTTCTGGGGACTCCCCATAGGTCCGGTCCGTACTTTTCAAATATTCATCATCGGGTGGCTTGAGAAGACAGGCAGGTTACGCTGGACATCAGCGGGCACACGCTGAAGTCTGATGTCTCTCTCCACCTGCTAATCGGGCAAGCCGCTCCCGCGGCTGCGCCCTGATTTCCCTGCCACACTCCTGCTTAATGCCACAGGGCGTTCCTAACCGCAAGTCGTTGTGGCCGTTTATTTTAGCGCCAGAGGCCGCTCTCTTCGCGCACAACAGTGGCACCCTCCCGGCCAGGATCTGAATCGCTGTAACCCCCTTATCCCCTTGCTGCGCAACGGGTTGGAGCTTCTGCGCCCGACTGGCACTTCATTCGCTACGCAGGAGCGAGGTCAGTAAATCAAAAACAGGGGAGGGGAAGAGATGAATCTGCGCATCGCACTTGCGACGTTGTCGCTCACGGCGGCTTTTGCCGCCGGCACGTCGGTCCAGGCACAGCCGTATGAAGCGCGGTACGAATCGTACGACTTCGACAGGCTGATGAAGTCGTTCGACGCGTCGCTGAAGAGCGACATCCCGGGGATCGTCGAGTCGACGATTTACAATCTCGTCGAGTACAAGAGCTTCTTCCCGAACAGGCAGTACGGGCGTCTCGTCGAATCGCTCGACCGCGTGGCAAGCGGCAGCGCCGACTCTACGATCGCCTACAAGGCCCGTCTCGCGGCGTTCTACCTTTCGTACGGCGCGCCGCTCGGCGACGCCCGGGTCTTCACGCCGTACGACCATGAGGGGGCGTTCAAGCTGGTCTCGCAGCAGCTGGAACGGAAGTTCCTCATCTCCAGCGTGGGTCAGTAACCGATTGTAACCCGGGATTGCCCCGCCAAGGCGGGACAATCCCGCGTCATTGCGGGCGCAGCGTAGCAATCCCGCGTCATTGCGAGCGCAGCGAAGCAATCCTCTTTTTTCCCAGCACCTCGCTCAATATCCCGAGCAGCTTTTTCGCCGTGTACGGTTTCGCGAGGAACGCGTCGGCTCCCGATTCCGCGGCGCGCGTGGTCTGCGCGTCCCCGGCGAATCCCGAATTGGCGATGATGAGGGCTCCCGGGTTCAGTTTCCTGATGGCGCGGATGGTGGACATCCCGTCCATGAACGGCATGACCATGTCGGTGATCGTCGCGGCGATGGATTCCCGGTGTTCCGCATACAGCGCGATGGCGTGCGTTCCGTCGATCGCCGTGATGACGCGGTAGCCTCCCGCCTCCAGCGTATCCCTTGTCACCTCCCTGATATTCGCTTCGTCGTCCACCACCAGTATCAGCTCTCCGTTGCCGCCGGCCGGGGGGGCATCCTCCGCCACGACACCTGTCTCCTGCGCCCCACGCTCCAGCGCGGGAAGGTACGCCCTGAACGTCGAGCCCTTGCCCATCTCGCTGTACACCGTGAAGAACCCGCCGTGACCCTTCACGATGGCGAGTCCTGTCGAAAGGCCCAGTCCGGTGCCGCGCCCCACTTCCTTGGTCGTGAAAAACGGCTCGAATATCCTGTCCAGGATGTGGGGAGGTATCCCCGAACCCGTGTCGGCCACGGAGAGGCACACGTGGGGGCCCGTTTTTGCCTCGATGTTCATCCGGGCGTAGTTCCCGTCCAGTATCACGTTTTCGGCCGACACGGTCAGAAGGCCTCCGTTCTGCATGGCATCGCGGGCGTTCACGCAGAGATTCAGGAGCACCTGGTGCATCTGCGTCGGGTCCGCGGAGATTGTCCAGAGGTCCTTCGGGACTTCCATCCGCAGCGCGATGGATTTGGGGAACGTCTCCTCCGCGATCTTGAGGACCTCCTTGATGAAGTGGCGGGGCTGCAGAGTTATCCGTTCCCCCTTCATCCCGCGCCCGAACGCAAGGACCTGCTTGACGATGGCCGAGCCCCGGTTGACCGAGGACTCGACCGTATCGAGAAGCTTTTGGTCGCGCGGCGTCGGCAGCTTCTTGCGCAGCATCTCGATCGACATGAGGATGGGGGAGAGCACGTTGTTCAGGTCGTGCGCGATGCCGCTGGCGAGCGTGCCGAGGCTTTCCATCCGCTGCGACCGGAGGAGCTGCTGATCCATGGCCTTCTTCTCGGTCACGTCCCTGGAGACGACGAGAACGTTGACCACGGTGCCGGTGCCGTCCTTGATCGTGCTCGCCTGCGATTCGATATGGCGGATGCGGCCGTCGGCCGCGACAAAGCGGTACTCGGTCCGCTGACCGACACCCGTCCGTACCGTCTCGCGGAATATCCCCGCGACGCGCTCCCGGTCGTCGGGATGAATCTCCTGGAACGAATCCGTGCCGCGGAGCGATTCCGGGCTCGGCAGCAGCGAGCCGTATGACGGGCTGTTGTAGACCCGTCTCCCGTCCCTGTCCAGGAGGGCGATCATATCCGAGACATTTTCGGAGATCATCCTGAACTGCTCTTCCCGCTGCCGGAGGTTCTCCTCCGCCAGCTTCCGCTGGGAGATATCCTCGACGGTCCCTTCGTACCAGCGGATCCCTCCCCGCGCGTCGAAGACCGTGCGCGCGTTCTCCCGCACCATGATGGTGGATCCGTCGGCCTTCATCCATACGGCCTCGCGGCCGCGGATGACGCCTTCCCGCTCCAGTTCCTCTTTGAATTCGCTCCGGATGTACGTCGGGTGAAAACCGTCCTTCTCCAGGTTTCGGCTCCGGAGCTCCTCCTCACTCGCGTACCCGAGCATGGCACAGAGCGCGGGGTTCGCCATGAGGATCTCCCCCTGGGGCGTGGTCCGGTAGATGCCGAGCACTGCATCCTTGAAGAGCGATCTGAACTGTTCTTCGCTCTCTCTCAGTCGCTCCTGGGTCCGCAGGCGCTCGGTGACGTCGTGGACGATGGAGAGGAGGAGAGGTCTTCCTTCGCGCGTAAACGGTCCGCTGTATATTTCCACGTCGCGGATCTCGCCCGAGGCAACCCTGTGCTTGACGATAAAATAGTCCCGTTCCTTCCGTGTGGCTTCCGACATGTCGCTGGCGATCTTCGCCCCGACGCCCGGGTTGATGTTCGACACGGGCAGCTCCTGCATTTCCTGGCGGGTGTAGCCGTAAAACCTGCAGGCTGTCGCATTGGCGTCGATGATCAGCTTCTTCTCGGGATCGACCACCAGCATGACCGCCCGGTTGTTGTCAAACAGCCCGCGGTAGGCCTGTTCGCGCCAGTGCGCCTCGCTATCTCCCCCGACCGCCGGTGTGCCCTGTTCGTTCATCTCGCCTCTTCCCCATGGCTCGTTGAAACCCTCGATGCGGCGGAAGGGGCAATAAACATACCACTGGCGAAACGGTAGGATTGCGTGTGAATTCGGGAATTCCGGGGCGCCCGGGTGACCGCGGGCATGGCTAAATGTGCGCACGTGACTGATTCTCTTTCCCTAAGTCGCTGAAAACTCAGCACTTCCTGCGCCGGCGCTATTTGACAGTCTCCGGATCATCCTATATACTGTTGGCATCATGGCCTCCGTCCCGAAACCACCGGCTCCCCCGGTCCACGTCCTCGTGAAAGGGGGGAACCTTCTCACGCGCCAGATGACATTCGGGGCCTCCTTCTCGCTCGGCCGCGCCGACGGGTGTTCCCTCCAGTTCGCCGATGAAAACGTCAGCTCGTGGCACGCCTCCGTGTCGTGGGAAAAAGGGGAGTGGCGCCTTGTCGACCTGATGAGCACAAACGGGGTTTTCGTTGGCGGGAGTCGCATCGAGGGGAGCGTTCCGCTCCCGCTCCGCGAGGAAGTGCGCCTGGGACGGCACGGTCCCGTGCTTGTCTTTTCCGTGGAGGATGTCCCGCCCGGAACCCCCGCTGGCAAAGAGCGCGCGATGCCGAGGACGCAGGTGATCCAGAAATACTTCAAGGGGACAGCCGGCGGTCGGGTCGGCGAGCGGACGATGTTGATCCGGGAAGCCTTCCGCACGGTCCGCCGGCGGTACCGGGCGAGGTACTGGGTGGCGCTCGGCGCCGTTCTCCTCCTGCTCGCGGGGGCGGTCGTGATCATCCTGCAGTACCGCGCCCGGGTCGAACATCTGCAGCAGCTCCATGCGACTGCGGCGGAGGTGTTCTACACGGCGAAATCGATGGAGCTGCAGATCGCGAAACTGCGTGCAGAGGTGGAAAAGACGAACGATGCGGTATTCCGCCGGGCGTACGAGGACAGGGAACGGGAGGAGCAGCGGCTGCAGGCGAGCTACATCGATTTCCTGGACGACCTGGGCATCTCGCAGGGTAAGCTCTCCGCCGAGGACTGGCTGATCTACCGGGTCGCGCGGATGTTCGGCGAGTGCGACGTGAGCATGCCGGCGGAATTCCTGGAAAAGGTGAAGGAGTACATCCGCCTCTGGCAGCGGGGGCACCGGCTTGCGCGCGCGGTCGAACGGGCGGGGAGGGACAGCCTGGGGGAAGTGATCGCGCAGACGCTCCTCAGGTACGACCTGCCGCCCCAGTTCCTCTACCTCGCGGTGCAGGAGAGCGGACTCGACACGCTCGAGTGCGGACCGGAAACCCGGTCGGGCATCGCCAAGGGAATGTGGCAGTTCATTCCGAAGACCGCCTGGAAATACGGCCTGCAGACCGGGCCACTCATCGACCTCCGCAGGGCCGACCCGAGGGACGAGCGGCAGCATTTCCGGCGGTCCACGGAGGCAGCGGCGCGCTACCTGCGCGACCTTTACGACAACGACGCGCAGGCATCGGGACTCCTGGTCATGGCGTGCTACAACTGGGACGAGGCGAAGATCCGCGAGATGCTCAATTCGATGCCCGAGGATCCGCGGCAGCGAAACTTCTGGAATCTCCTCGCCCGGCACACGCTCCCCGATGAGACGTACAACTACGTGTTTTACATCATCTCGGCCGCGGTCATCGGCGAGAATCCCCGCCTGTTCGGGTTCGATTTCGACAGCCCGATTGCGCGGTTCAGCGCGGCCGGCCCATGAAGAACTTCCTCCCGCCATGCACCCGCTCCGCATTCTGACCGCCGACGATCTCCGCGCATCCCTCACCATGCATGAGGCGGTCGCATGCATGAGGGATGCGTTTGCCGCGCTCTCGGACGGCCGCGCGGTCGTTCCCGAGCGTCACGGGTTCGAGATGCCGCACTGTGACGGGCGAGCGCTCCTGATGCCGGTCTATATCCCGGAGCAGGAGCAGTTCGGCGTGAAGATCGTCTCGCTCTTTGCCGGTAACCCCGACCGCGGCATGCCGTACATTCAGTCGCTGATGGTCCTCGCGGACGGCCGGACAGGCGCCCTCCTGGCGCTGATGGACGGCGCGTACCTGACGGCGCTCCGCACGGGGGCGGCCAGCGGGCTCGCGACAGACCTCCTTGCCCGTCCGGATGCGGCGAGCGTCATGATCTTCGGCGCGGGCGCGCAGTCGCGCCATCAGCTTGAAGGCGTGTGCGCGGTGAGGGAGGTGAAGAGCGCGTGCGTGTATGACACGAGCCGGGATCGCGCCGGGGCGTTTGCGCGGGAGATGTCGGGGAGAGTACGGTGCCCGGTGAGCGTTGCCGCATCGCCGGGTGAAGCGGCGAACGCCGATATAATCTGCACGGCCACCACGGCGACGTCCCCCGTCTTCCCTCCGGAGGCTGTCCGGGAGGGGACGCACATCAATGCTATCGGCGCCTACAGGCCCGAGATGTGCGAAATCCCGCCGCGGACCGTCGTTCGCTCACTTGTCGTGGTTGATTCGCGCGCGTCGGTGGCGGCCGAGGCGGGGGACCTTTTGCGCGCGATGAATGAGGAGGGATTCGCTCTCTCGTCGATACATGCCGAGCTGGGAGAAATCGTCTCGGGAATAAAGCCGGGACGCACCTCCAGTGCCGGGGTGACGCTCTTCAAATCCGTCGGCAACGGTGCCCAGGACCTTGTCGCCGCCGGACGAGCGCTGGAGAATTCCGTCCGTTTGGGCCTGGGGACTGTCGTGGAGATGTAGGGGATTGCTTCGTGGCGCCTGTGGCGCCGCAGGCGCCACCGCAGGCGCCACAGGCGCCACTCGCAATGACATGTCATCGCGCGCCGCTCCCGTGGCGCCACCCGCAAGGACATGTCATTGCGAGCCGCTCCTCAGGCGAAGCAATCCCGGCGCCCTAGTCCTTCCCCCCCGCCTTCGGCGCTATCATCGTATCCAGTATGTCGGGGCGCGACGCGATCCGCTCCAGGTACGGATAGCGCTCGCCCCCGTGGTAGTTGACCGTGTAGGTCGAGACGTAGTCCCCGTTCTGGGCGATAATATGCGTCGGGGCGGTCGTGCGTGCCGCGAGCCGGATCGCGTCCCTGATCACGTACCTGGTGTACCTCTTCCCGTCCACGGCGATGAGCGTCATACCGGGCGCAAGCCCCGCGTTCGCGAACGGCGTCCCCGGGACGACGTCGATCAGCGTCCCTTCCTCGCTCACGGTCGAGCCAAGTGAATAGCTGAGGTCGGTCACGCGTCTCACCTCTTCGAACGCACCCTGCAGCTCGTCAATCGTATCGCGGTACGCGAGCCGCCACCCTCCGCGCTCCAGACCTGACAGAGGCGCCCGGGCGCTGAGTGACGTCAGCCTCCCTTTCAGGTACCCCGCCCAGTCGTACGGCGCGACGTCGTTGAGCGTCCTGACGATGTCGTCGAACGTGTACGGCCTCGTGAGCGGCGGCGTGTCCGATCCCCCGTGAAACTCATGGCAGAAGTCGTCCATCGATTTCCTGCCGTGCGTCTGTTCCCTGATGATGCCGTCCACGTCGAGCCAGATCAGGTTCCCTTCATCGTAGTAGTCGACAGTCCTCCTGTACGATTCCCAGTCGGGCCTCGCTCCGTAGAGGATCTGCGCTGCGTCGGCGGCATCCTGGAGCGGCCTCCACTCCCTCCCCGGCCGGTTGTCGAGCTTCGCGGCGATCATGGCCATGTGCTCCCGGTACGTCTCCTGGCTCCAGAGACCGGATCGCGCGGTCAGCAGGTTCCCCAGGTACTCGGTGAGTCCTTCGTACACCCAGAGGAGATCCCCCTTCATCGGAGAGGTGAAATCCCCCGTCGTGAGGCCTTCGGGTCTCCTGTACTTGCCGTTCCAGGAGTGGACGAACTCGTGGGGAAGCAGCCCGGCCCGGAGCATGCGCATCCGCGGGTCGAGTATCGTGCGTTCACCGACCCGGTCATCGCTTGACTGGTGATGCTCAAGCCCGAATGACGATACCTGGTCGCTTAGCGTGTAGAGAAAGTCGTAGTGCCGGTAGTGGTGCGCGCCGAACATGGCCGTCGCCTCCCGCACCAGGTTCCGGTAGTCTCTCACCTGGTCCGGGGGCATCTGCACGGCCGCCTCTCCGTCAGAGGCGATGTCAATGTAGTGGGGGATGCCGGTGCCGGCGCTGACGTCGATCCGGTTCACGAATTCTCCCGCCTGCACCGGCGAATCGACGAGCACGTTGAGCGTGACGGGTGTAAACTCCACGCTGTTTCCCTGTGTGCGCGCGGTCTCGAGGGCCGTCCCAAACTTCCAGCCTTCGGGGAGAACCAGCGATGGGGTCACCATGATGCTGTCGGGGTGAGGTGCGGAGGGATACAGGCAGACCGTGTTCCAGCTCAGCACCACAAGGTGCGCCGACGAGTTTGCCGCTGCGGAATAGCCTTTGGTGATGGGTGAGAGTACGTAGTCGAACTTCACATCAAGGGAGTTCACTCCCGCAGGGACATCACAGTGGAACAGATACATGTTTGAAAGGTCCCGTCGCCACGGCACCGCTGCTCCGCCGCTCCCGGCGCTTATGTGGAGCCCCACGACGTCCACCACCGGTCCGGTCGGACCGTGCTCTCCCGGGATCCACTCGGCGTATGTCAGCGTGAGAGGTCCCGGCTCCACGTCGATCACTTCGCGTGCGTGAACGATTCTCTTCGGAGCGTCAGTCGCGTCCACTGTGAGCCTGATGCCTGAGGCCGCGAATGAAAATTGAAGCGCTGCGAAACCGAGGAAGAGAAACAACGCGGTGCGTCTGGGGGGCATGTGTGTCCCTTTCATTGGGAGTTTTGCGAGGCGTGAACCCCGTTTCGGCCAGCGCAAAATGATAGAAAAAAAATCAATTGCATGCCAGCGGTTTGACAGAATCCGAAATGCCAGTTAGATTCCATAATCCCCCCCGCATTTCCACGCTGTGCGCCCGCGTACGCCGGGCAGGAGGTTCCTATGAAGTCGCTTCAGGCCCTTCGGTTCGCACCGATTGCCCTGCTCGTTTACGCATCCCCGGCTCCCGGGCAGTCAAATCCCGCGCTCGATCTGGCCGCATACGAAGAGTTCCTCGCCGCGCATACGGACATGAGCGCAGCCCAGCTCCTCGACATGCACCCGGCGGGGACATTCGCAGCGCACGCGACGGTCTCTCCCGACCAGCTCGCGTATTTTCACGCGATCGATTCGTCCTACCTGCTGACCGCAAACGAGCGCGGCCTCTTTGCCGACCACGGGTTCATGGTGACGGACCGCCAGGCGAGGCCGTCGTTCGGCACGACGTTTCTCGACATCTACAACCGGGATCTCCCGGTCTTCATATCGACGGACGCCATCCTGCACGCGATTCACGCATCATATGACGCCATACTCATGTCCGCGGAGGAGGGGTTCCTGATCGGAGAAGTCGACTCGCTCCTCCTGTCGCTCCGGTCGCAGATGCCCGCGCTGACGTCGGTCTACGGATTTGATCCCGCTATGGCGCCAATGTTGCGCGATATCGAC
>Ga0335080_10005742_pt1 | contig 12808 bp, 11 predicted proteins | sample Lox_Sample_34_FD_206720 | JGI IMG/M metagenome (GOLD analysis project Ga0335080, IMG submission 206720) | Soil microbial communities from Loxahatchee National Wildlife Refuge, Florida, United States - Lox_Sample_3.4 | ecosystem: Environmental > Terrestrial > Soil > Wetlands | place: USA... | reverse complement strand
AGAACGTCCCCTGGGTGCCGAGCAGGTCCGGCGCGCCCATCCCCGAGAGCATCTTTCCGTTGATCTCGTCGGGCGGGAACGTGACCGGGCAGGCGAGTATCTCCATCGGCACGCCGGTCTCGCGGCCGTACTGCCAGAACGCCTTCGTGCGGCGCACCGGGAGCGAGTGGTTCCCCTCGATGCGGGTGAGCGAGAGGTCGGGCAGGTAGCTCGACGGGTTGCGGCGGATGAAATCGTAGACGCCGTGCTTGCCTGGGTTGCGGCCGGTTGCGAACGTCGTCCACGCCACCGGCGACTCGGCAGGGTTGGTGGTGCCGAGGCGCGAGTACGAGCCGGTCTGCTTGAGGCGCGCGAAGTTCGGCAGCTTGCCGGCGGCCATCATCGGCTCGACGATCTCCGGCGACAACCCGTCCAGGGCGACGATGAAGAGGCGATGCTTCGGGCTGTTCGAGGCCATAAGCGTCCTCTCCTTGCCGGTCCCTCTCGAGAGCACGAGAGCGACGCCGGCGCCGACCACGACGACCACCGGTACGACGATCCGCCAGTGCCGCTTGAGGAAGCCGCCCAGGCGCCTGAAGTAGAGCAGCACCACGGTCAGCGCCGAGACGATCCCGGCGATGATCGCGGCCAGTCCGCTCGAGACGGTGTACAGCGACCCCGGGTCGATGTAGGCGAGGTGGATCATCGGTGGCCGTCCTCGCGCCCGCGCGGGCGCCGTTGCGGCAGCGTCATGGCACGATGCCCGCGCCGACCGGCACGCCCTCGCGCTCGAGCGTGAAGCGCCCGAGGCCGGCGAGGCGCGCGAACGGCTCCAGCACGAGCGGGCGCTCGGAGCGCATCCGCACCGTCGCAAGGCCCATCGTCTCGAGCGGCGCGTCGCCCGCGAGCGGCGCGAGCGTGGCGGTGTCGATGCGCTCGGCGATCGCCTCGACCGTGACGCGCACGTGCTGGGTGGCGCAGCGCAGCATCAGGGAGTCGCCGACCGCGAGCGGCGCCTCGGCGAGCCAGAAGACGCGCCCGGCCGGCTCGCTCGTGACCAGCGGCCGATCGCCGGACGCGGCGACCACGTCGCCGCGCACGGGCGCAGCCCCGGCGAGCACGAGGCCGACCGACTCGCCGGCGAGGGCGGGCGCGTGGTTGGCCGGGAAGCGGCGGATCTCGGCGACCGTCGACGCCTCTCCCGCCGGGAAGCGTGTGAGGTGGTCGCCCTCGGCCAGGCTGCCGGAGAGCAGGCGGCCGGCCACGATCGTCTCGCCGTCGAAGCGGTACACGTCCTGGACCGGGAAGCGCACCGCGTCGAACCCTGCCGCCGCGGGCTCGACGTCGCCGAGCGCCTCCATCACCGAGGGCCCGGCGTACCACGGCATCGCGGCGGAGCGCTCGACGACGTTGTCGCCGTTCTGCGCGACCGCGGGGATGACCGCGCGCGGCGCGAGGCCGAGCTCGGCGAGCTGCGCCTTCGCCTCGGCGGCGAGCGCCGCGAACGTGTCCTCGCGGAAGCCGAGCTTGTCCATCTTGTTGATCGCGACGATCAGCTCGCGAATGCCGAGCAGCGAGAGCAGCAGCGCGTGGCGCCGCGTCTGCACCTGCACGCCCTCGTCGCCGGCGAGCACGAGCACCGCGGCGTCGGCCCGCGTCGCGCCGGTGAGCATGTTCTGGATCAGGTGCTGGTGGCCGGGGACGTCGATGAACACGAGGCGCAGCTCGGGCAGCTCGAGGAACGTCTGCGTCGTGTCGATCGTCATCTCGCGGTCGCGCTCCTCCTGGAGCTGGTCCATCGCGTGCGCCCAGTTGCCGGCGAGCGCGGCGTCGGTTGAGCCGGCCACCGCGGAGAGCTCGTGGCGGATGCGGCCGATCATCGTCGACTTGCCGTGGTCGACGTGGCCGACGAACGCGATGGCGAGGACGGGTTTCTCCTCGGCGTGGATGCCCGCGCCCATGCTACATGTACCCCAGCGAGCGGAGCTTCTGCATGGTGTAGGCGTTCTCCTTGTCCTGGGAGCGCCCCGCGCGCTCGGGCTCGGAGCTGGACTCGAGCTCGGCGATGATGTCGTCGACCGTGGCGGCGTTGGAGTCGATCGCCGCGCAGCACGGCGCGCAGCCGATCGAGCGGTAGCGCTTGCCGCCCTTGGCGAGGTAGAGAGGGTTCACCGGGATCCCCTCGCGACGGGTGTAGCGCCAGATGTCGAGCTCGGTCATGTGCAGCAGCGGGTGGATGCGGTCGTGCGCGGCGTCGTCGACCGTCGCGTAGAGGTCCCACAGCTCCGGCGGCTGGCCGCCGACGTTCCAGGTGAAGTCCTGCTTGCGCGGCGAGAAGTAGCGCTCCTTGGCGCGCACGCCGTGCTCGTCGCGGCGGATGCCGAGCAGCAGCGCCTCGAAGCCCAGCTTGGCGATCGCCTGCTTGAGCGCGGTGGTCTTGAGCGCGTTGCAGCAGGTGAACTTGTCGACCTTGGTCGAGTTCATCCCCTCGGCGAGCGCCTGGTCGTTGCGCGCGACCTTCAGGTCGAGGCCCCACTCGGCCGTGAGGCGGTCACGGAAGGCATAGATCTCGGGGAACTTGTAGCTCGTGTCGATGTGCAGCACGGGGAACGGGACGCGGCCGAGGAACGCCTTGCGCACCAGCCACAGCAGGGCGGTCGAGTCCTTGCCCATCGACCACAGCATCGCCGGGCGCGCGTAGCGGTGGTAGGCCTCGCGGATGACGTAGATGCTCTCGCTCTCGAGACGCGACAGGTAGTCCATGCGGCTCCCAGCGGCGGATGATAGCGCATCCCGCCCAGGGTTTAACGTGCGGGGAGGTCTCGGCATTGCGGCCGCGCGCGGTGCGCGGCGATCGCGGCCGGGCCGACGGGGAGGAAGCGATGGCGAAGGGATACTGGGTCGCGCTGTACCGATCGGTGTCGGATCCGGCGGCGCTCGCGGAGTACGCGCGCCTCGCGGGTCCGGCGATCGAGGCGGGCGGGGGGCGCTTCCTCTCCCGCGGCGTCGCGGCGCACGCGTACGAACAGGGGCTGGCGCAGCGCTCGGTCGTGATCGAGTTTCCGAGCGTCGAGCGCGCGGTCGCGACCTACGAGAGCGCGGCGTACCGGGCCGCGCTGCGCGCGCTCGAGGGCGCGGCCGAGCGCGACGTCCGCATCCTCGCCGGCGTGGACTGACGTCACCCGGCCGCGGCGCCGGGGTAGAGCCGCTCGAACTCGGGGTCGCCGTGGAGCAGCGTCAGGTCGGGGTCGCGGCGCGCCCAGTCGGCGTCCTTGAAGCCGTTGCGCCAGGCCTTGCCGATGGCGTCGAGCGCCTCGGCCTTCTTGTTCATCGAGCAGAAGGTGCAGGCGGCGTTGTAGTGGACCAGGGCCTCGTTCGGCCGCAGGAGCATGGCGAGGTTGGTCTCGCGCATCGCGTCCTCGGCGCGGCCGGCCTCGGCGTAATAGCCGCCGAGCAGGACCCGAGCCCGCGCGTCCTCGGGCACCTGGCGGACGTGCGCCTCCATCGCCTGCATCGCGCGCTGCTGGACGTTCTTCAGCGCCTCGTGCTTGGCGAGCGCGCCCAATGAGTTCATGATCGGCACGTAGACGTTGTAGTCGGTGCCGGAGGCCTCGATCGCCTCCTCCGCGATGTTCGCGACGTCCTGGTACTTGCCGGAGGCGAACAGCGCCCGCAGCAGCAGGTAGTACGCGCCTTCACAATCGCGCTTGGTGGCGACGACGTTGCGGACGATCGAGATCGCGTCGTCGTAGTCGCCCTTCGCGCACAGGATCCACGCCTGCGCGACCATCACCTCGGGCAGGTCGGGCTTGAGCGCCCGCGCCCGCTCGGCCGCGACCCGCGCGCGGTCCATCCACGCCTGCTCGCGGGCGTAGTTGACGTGGTAGTAGGCGCAGACGTTGGCGATCGCGGCGTAAGCGAGCGCGAACCCTTGGTCCTGCGTCACCGCGTTCTCGTACATCTGCAGCGCGAACTCGAGGTCCTGGCGGGTGAGCCGCCGCGCGTAGCTGCGCCCGCGCAGGTAGAGGTCGTACGCCTGGAGGTCCTCGGTCGGGCGCGCCGCGAGCGCCTCCTTCTCCTGCGGCGAGAGCTTGATCCGCAGCGCGTCGGCGATCTTGTGGGCGATTTCGTCCTGCACGTCGAAGACGTCCTTCATCTCGCGGTCGTAGCGCTCCGACCAGAGCGGGAAGTCGGTGCGGGTGTCGACCAGCTGGGTCGTGATGCGCAGCCGGTTGCCGGCGCGACGCAGGCTGCCCGCTAGCACGTAGGCGGCGCCGAGCTGCTGGCCGATCTGCGCCGGCGTCACCTGCTTGTCGCGGTAGGCGAGCACGGTCGGGCGGGAGAAGACGTTCATCCCCTTGATCTTCGACAGCTCGGTGATGATGTCCTCGGTGATCCCGTCGCGGAAGTACTCGTCCTCCTTGACCCCGGAGAGGTTCTCGAAGTAGAGCACCGCGATCGACTTCGCGGACGGGCTCTCGGCCTCGCCGCGGGAGGTCGAGAGCGCCGCCTGGCGGCGCTGCCCGGAGTCGAGGTCGCGCTTCAGCCGGATCAGGTCGGTCTTGAGGTCGGTGGCGGTCTGGTACCGCAGGTTGCGGTCTTTCTCGAGCGCCTTGTCGAGGATGCGGCCGAGCGCCTGCGGCATCGCCGGGTTGGCCTCGGCGAGCGGCCGCGGGTCGCGGTTCAAGATCGCCTCGAACACGACCGGCTGGGTGTCGCCCTCGAACGGGACGCGGCCGGCCGCCATCTGGTAGAGCACGGCGCCGAGCGAGAACAGGTCGGTACGCGAGTCGGTGAGCTGGCCGCGCGCCTGCTCCGGCGACATGTAGTAGGCGGTGCCGAGCACGGCGCCGGTGATCGTCAGCGGCCCTCCTTCCGGCGCCGTCTCGGTGCGCCCGAGCGCGGGATCGGAAGCGAGGCCGGCGTCGATCTTGGCGAGCCCGAAGTCGAGGATCTTGACGTGGCCGCGGGAGTTCACGATCAGGTTCGCGGGCTTGAGGTCGCGATGGACGATCCCCTTCGCGTGCGCCGACTCGAGCGCGTCGGCGACCTGGATGCCGACGTCGAGGACCTCGGCGACGTCGAGCGGCTGCCGCCCGACGAGCTGCGTGAGCGTCCGCCCCTCGAGCAGCTCCATGACGATGAAGTAGTGCTCCTGATGCTGCTCGATCGAGTGCACGGTGCAGATCCCGGGGTGGTTGAGCGCCGAGGCGGCGCGCGCCTCGCGCTGGAAGCGCTCGAGCACCACCGCGTCGCGCTCCAGCTCCTCGGAGAGGAACTTCACCGCGACGCGCCGGCCGAGCTGGGTGTCCTCGGCCTCGTAGACGACGCCCATCCCGCCCGCGCCGAGCTTGCGGAGGATGCGGTAGTGGGACAGCGTGGTTCCGACCAGCGACTCCATCGCCGGCACCTCCTCGACGTGATCTCCCGATCCGGTACGTCGGTAGGATAACCCCGCGCCGGCCGCCTCGCTTCCGGCGGATGCCGCGGGGCCCGGCCCGGCACGCGAACCTCGGCCGGGGTTCGCGCCCGATCCGGCCGGCCTCAGGCTCCGCCGTGGAACCGGCCGAACGTGCGCGCGAGCATCACCGCCATGACCAGGATCCCGGCCGCGAGGGCGAGAGCGTGCCCGGTGCGACGCAGGTCGAACCTGCCGACCCGGACCACGAGCACGTAGCCGACCGCGAGGTTGAAGAAGCCCCACAGGACATTGACGATCGCCGGCGAGAGCCCCTGCCCGGGAGGGGACGCGAACGGGCTCTGGAACGGGCTGCCGGAGATGCCGGCGACGAAGTGCGGCACCGCGTTCGCGAGGAACGCGCCGCCGAAGAAGTAGGAAAGCACGTGGTACCAGCGCGTCGTGGGGTTCATCTTCAGGCACCTCTCTGTCCGTGTCCGTTCCGGAACAGTGTCGGTGCATTGTATCCAGCCCCCCTGCGCGCGCTCAGGGGGACGGACGACGCGCCTCGGACCGCGAGCGCCGTCCGGGGATGCCGGCGGTGCGCCGCCGGCATCCCCTTCGCGTCAGAACTGGTACCTCACCCGCGCAGCCACGGTCCGCGGCGGGATCACATGGGTGCCGCCGAAGGTCGAGAGGATGTTGTACACGCCGCGCAGATCGAACGCGTTGAGCACGTCGAGCTGCAGCGTGAGGGGAACGTGGAAGTGCGCGAGGTCGGCCCCGACGGAAAAATCCCAGACGACGCGGGACTTGATCCGATCCGGGTCGAGGTTGGTGTTGCTCGTGGTCCGGATGTAGGGAATCGCCCACGAGTTGTCGGGGTCGCCCACCAGATCGTCCGGGGCCGCTCCCGATACGAGGCCCGAGTCGTAGCGCACGTTGGCGCCGGCCCAGAAGCCGCTCCTGCCGAAGTCGTAGGTCATGCCGGCCTGGGCCGCCAGATTCTCGTCGTGATCGATGATGAACGGGCCGCTGGTAAGCGAGTCCAGCGCGCCCGCGTCGAGGAACAGCCCGCCGACCGGCGGCGCGACGTAGATCGCCCGCGTGTGGCCGAGCGAGAGGAAGCCACGGAGCCCGTCGGTCGGAGCGAGGTCCAGGCGCAGGTCCCAGCCGTGGAGGTCGCCCTTCGAGAAGGCGACGGGAAAGACGATGCCGGTGTTGAAGAACTGGTCCTGGTCCCCGGCGTAGGTCGACTGCCGCTTCCAGAAATCGACGTCGAGGCGGATCTTCGAGCCGATCGCCTGCTGCGCCCCGACCGTGTAGGCGTTCTGCCGCTCGGAATGGACGAGGAGGTCGCCTCCGCCGAGGGCCCGCGATTGCTGGATCGCAGGCGGAGCGAGCGCCGCCACTTCGGGCGAGGAGCTCGCGAGGATGTTCTCGTACTCCGGCGTGTAGACCACGCGGTTGTAGGACATCCGCAGCGCGGTCCTGGTTTCCGGGAAGAAGTAGATCGCGCCGATCCGCGGCTCGACCTGGGAGTCGTGTACCGGGAGGTTGTTGTGGTCGTAGCGGACGCCCACGTTGGCGGTGAAGTTGCCGAGGCGGATGTTGTCCTGCACGTAGGCGGCGGCATACGTCCCCGTCTGCCGGCCGTGGAACTGGAAGATCGTTCCGCCGCGGGTGAGGTCGTACGGCGCGAGGTTGGGGTTGTAGTCGGGCGAGCTGGGGTCGTTGAGCGTCGGGTCGGTGATGCCGAAAGTGAAGCGCTCGTCGATCGGGAAGCGCTTGACCTCGGCGCCGACCTTGATCTCGTGAACCCCGGTTGCCCATGTGATCGAGGGGTTGAGGCCGTAGTTGTCGAGCGAGCGCCTCGAGGTCGCCTGAACCGGCGTGTCGCCCGGCGACGAGTCGAGGTCGAAGGTCGAGAGACGCGCGAACCCGGAGATGTCGAGCACGGCCTCCGAGGACACCACGCGCTGGTAGCCGAGGTTGTAGTTCTGGTCGCGGGTGTGAACACGTTGGTCCTGGCCGGCGGCCTGCTGGGTGAAGGTGTTCGGGACGTCGCGGTTGGTCCTCCCCGCCAGCGTGGTGAAGTGCAGCGAATCCGAGGAGTCAGGGGCCCAGTCGAGGCGGAGGAAGCCCCGCGCGGTGTCGCCCTGGTTGTGCAGGTTGTCGAAGTTGACCGGGTCGAGGAAGCGGTCGGACTGCGAGCCGTTGACCGAAGCATACAGGCCGAACCTGTCGTTGCCGAAGCCCAACGATGCTCCGCCCTCGTAGGTGCCGAAGCGCGAGCCGCCCGCGAACGCCTCGCCCTTGACGCCGCCGCTTCCGAGGCCGCTCTTGGTCGTGAGGTTGATGACGGCGCCGATCTTCTCGCCGAACTCGGCGGGGACGTTGCCGTAGATCACCTCCATCGACTGGGCGATCCCCGGGTCGATCGAGTTGGAGAAGGTCGCGCCGGTCTGGTCCGAGATGATCTGCCCATCGATCACGTATTCGCCCTGGCTATGCGCTCCCTGAAAGTGGAAGCGCCCGTTCTCGTCCTTGGAGAACCCGGGCGTCGCGGTGATGATCTGCTCCATCGCCCGCGACGCCACCGTCGCCGGCGCCCTGGCGATGTACGACTTGTCGATGTCGAGGTGGCTCATCGACGTGTCGGTCTCGAGTTGCACGGCGGTGGGCTCGGCCTCGACGCTCACGGCAGCGGTCACCGGCGCGATGTCGAGCTTGATGGTCAGCTCACGGACGACGATCGAACGGACCTCCACCTGCTGGTTTACGGTCTTGAACCCCTGCACCTCGACGTGCAGCTCATAGGGGTTGAACGGCACGTTGAAGAACTTGAAGGCGCCGTCGCGCCCGGTGAGCGCGGAGGCGTTGAAGCCGGTGATGTCGTTGCGCAGCACCAGCGTGATGCCCGACATCGGCCGGTCGTCGGGACCTACCACGTGTCCCGCCACCGAGCCGGCCGTCTCTCCGCGAGCCGCTACCGCGGCGAGGCACGAGCCGAGCACGACGAGCGAGAGGACGAACCCCGACACACGTGACCTTGGATTTCGCATGGACTGATCTCCCGATGCAGCAGATGCAACCCGCCGCCGGCGGCGGGCGGGTCAGTGGACAGCCTGGCGAACTGTTGCGGAGGGTCAGGCCACGAGCGGGGGAGAGCGGGAGCCGGCGGCGACCGCCGCGGGTTCCGGCGGTGCCGGGACGGCTGCTACCGTCACGTTGGCGCTGCCGCAAAGCTGCGTGGTCGACGCGCGGGCGGGCACGACCCCGTGCGCGCTCGACAGGACGCACGCGGGACACGCCTCGCTCTCGACGATCGTGCCGGCGTGGAGGTGGAACGAGAGCCCGGGCGGATCGGGGTTGGCGATCACCAACACCGGCACGCGCGGGGCAAGGCCGGCGTCGCCCTCGACGACCCCGGGAGAGTGCGAATGGAACGTCGCGCTCGCCGCGCCGAGCAGCACCAGCAGCGCGAGGCTCAGGCCGCCGGCGCGTCGGGACGGGCGGCGCGACGAGGTTGCTCTCATTCGCCTATCGAGAATGCGGCGGGTGGGCTTCGCATTCCCGCCTGCCGGGCGCGAGCGGGCGGTGCGCACGCAATTCAGCCGCGCGCGGAATCCGGGGCGAAGCCCCAGCGGACGCGGATCCGGCGCTCGACCATCGAGAACAGGAGGCGGTCGAGCAGGAGGCCGATCGCGATCGTGACGAGCATGATCCCGACCACCTGCGCGGCGTCGTTGAGCTCGCGTCCGGCGTGGAGGAGGAAGCCCAGGCCGATCGACGACTTGATCAGCTCGGCGGAGACCACGCCGTGCCAGCCGAGCGTCCAGCCGAGCTTGACGCCGGTGACGACGTGCGGCAGCGCCGCCGGCAGCGCCACGCGGGTGGAAAGCGCGAGCCCGGAGGTGCCGAGGCTGCGCGCGGCGCGGACGTAGTTGGGCGGGATGGTGGCGATCCCGTCGGCGGTGGCGATCGCCATCGCCGCCATCGACGACATCACGATCACGAAGTAGATCGCCGCGTCGCCGAGGCCGAACAGGAGCAGCGCGATCGGCACCCAGGCCGCGGACGGCAGCGTCTGCACGCCGAGGAACAGCGAGCGCAGGCACGAGTCGGCGAGCGGCGAGACGCCCATCGCGACGCCGAGCGCGAGCCCGAGGGCGGCCGAGAGGATGAAGCCGAGCACCATCCGCACCACCGACGCCTCCACGCTCGGCCACAGCGAGCCGTCGCGGGCCAGCTCGACCAGCCGCGACGCCGTCTGCCCCGGCGACGGGAGGCTGTAGGCGGGCAGGAGGCCGGCGCTGAACACCGCCTGCCAGAGCAGCGCCAGCGCGGCGAGGAACGCGACGAGGATCAGGCCGCGGCGGGCGGGGGCGGGCGTCTCAGCCACGGGACGCGCCTCCGGCGGGGGCGTCGCCACGCAGCAGGGCGAGGATCTGCCCCGCCAGCTCGGAGACGCGCGGGTCGTAGAAGTCGCGCGGGCGCGGCAGGTCGACGCGCAGCACGCTGGTGATCCGCGCCGGGCGCGGCGAGAGCACGAGCACGCGGTCGGCGAGGCACGCCGCCTCGCGGGTGTTGTGGGTGACGAACAACGTGGTGCGCCGCGTCGCTGCGTGGAGCTCCTGCAGCTCCGCGTAGAGGCGCTCGCGGGTGAGCGCGTCGAGCGAGCCGAACGGCTCGTCGCAGAGGAGCGCGCGCGGCTGCGGCGCGAGCGCGCGGGCGAGCGCGGCGCGCTGCTTCATCCCGCCGGAGAGCTCGTGCACGTAGGCGTGGCCGAACCCCTCGAGGTGGACCAGGCGCAGGTGCTCGGCGGCCACGGCGCGGCGCTCCGCGGCGGAGAGGTGGCCGTGCTGGCGCAGGCCGAACCCGACGTTGTCCTCGACGTCGAGCCAGGGGAACAGCGCCGGCTCCTGGAAGATCATGGCGCGGTCGGGGCCCGGGCCGGTGACCGGGACGCCGTCCACCTCGACGCTGCCGGCGCTGGGGGACTCGAAGCCGGCGACCAGGTTGAGCAGCGTCGTCTTGCCGCAGCCGGAGGGTCCGACCAGGACCACGAACTCGCCGGCGGCGACCTCGAGGTCGAGCGGGCCGAGCGCGTCCACCGCCGCGCGCCGGGTCACGAACCGCTTGGCGGCGCCGCGCAGGACGATGCGCGCCGACGCCGCCGGTGCGGCGACCGCCGGCGCGCTCACGGTCCGGCCTCCGCGGCGACCGCGGGCAGCCCGACCGCGGCGAGGACGCGGTTGAGCGGGGCGACGTCGACCAGTCCGGCGAGGCGCGGCTCCTGCTGCAGGAAGCCGACGCGGTGCGCGTCCGCCGCCGCCCTGGCGATCGTCGCGGCGAGCGGGTCCCAGGTCGGCTCGATGCGGTCGAGCGCGGCGCGCACCGCCGCAAGCGGCAGGCGCGCGCCGGTCTCGCGGGCGATCTCGGCGGCGAGCGCCGCGGCGGCGGCGTCGCGGTCGCGCGCCAGCGCGCGGGTAGCCTCGACGTGCGCCGCGAGCAGCCGCTCGACGGCGTCGGGGCGCGTGGCGAGGAACTCCCGCCTCACCACCAGCACGGCGGTTGCGAACCGGCCTCCGGGCCAGAGCGTCCGCTCGTCGACCAGCACGCGGCCGCCGCCCTCCTGCTCGAGGCGCGACACCCACGGCTCGACCGTCCACGCGGCGTCGATCTGCCGCTTCTGGAACATGAGCAGCTGGTCGGGGTTGGCGAGCGGCAGGATGGTGAGGTCGCCGCCCTTCTCGCGCGGCGCGTAGCCGTGGGCCGCGAACCACAGCCGCGCGGCGACGTCCTGGGTGTTGCCGAGCTGCGGCGTGGCGACGGTGCGGCCGTGGAAGTCGGCGGCGGAGGCGATCCCTGCGCCGTCGCGCACCACCAGCGCCGCGCCGCCGCTCGCCGCGCCCGCGACGATCACGAAGCTGCGCCCCTGCGACTTGACGAATCCGTTGATCGCCGGATTCGGGCCGATGTAGGAGGCGTCGACGGCGCCAGCGAACAACGCCTCGACCGCCGACGGCCCGGCGTTGAACTGCGTCCACTCGACCCGCCCGCCGAGCGCCTTCTCGAAGCTCCCGCCGGCGCGGCCGAGCAGCGCCTGGGCGTGCGTGACGTTCGGGAAGTGGCCGAGACGGAGCACAACGCCGGCCGGCGCCGGCGCGCGGTGGCCGCATGCCGCGGCCGCGATCGCCGCCGCGATCAGCCAGCGTCCGGCACCGGCGCGCGCCGCGGGGTCGCGCCGCGTCCTGAGAACGTCCATCTGCCGGCGGCAAAGGGGGACGGCGGGTCGCACCGGGAGAGGATACCAGCCCGGAGGCGGCGGCGGGCAGGGCACGGCGGCCGGCATGGAAGTTCCCCCGACGCGGGGCGGTTGGGAGACTTCGTGCGGGGGCGGCGCGGGGTTCTCGCCGTGATCGTGCTGAGCGCGGCCGGGCCGGCGCGGGCGATCGACTGGCCGGCGGTCTGGGACCGGGCCAAGACCGACGCGAGCTCGCTCGTCACGGTCGACCGGAAGCCCACGGCGACCCAGCTCGGCCTCGGCGTCGCGACCCTCGCGCTGCTCGCCGCGTCCGACTCGCACGCCTCCGCCGAGGCGCAGCGCCACCTGCCAGGCTCGCTCGTCCACCTGCAGAGCGGCGGCACGCAGGGCGCCGCCAACCTCGTCGCGCTCGGCATGATCGGCGAAGGGCTGCTCTCCTCCGACCGGCGCGGCACGATCGGCGGGCTCACGCTGCTCGAGGGCGACGTGCTGCTCGACCTCGTGCTGCAGGCGTCGAAGCGCGCGTTCGGCCGGGTGCGGCCGGACCGGCCGCACGCGGGCGACTTCTTCCGCGACGGGGACTCCCCCCCGACGACCCACGCCGCCCACGCGTTCCTGATCGCCGCGGCGCTCGACGCCGCGGTCGACCGCCCGGTCTGGCGCTGGGTGTTCTACCCGCTCGCCGCCGGGGTGGCGCTGGAGCGGCTCCAGCAGGGCGTCCACTTCCCGACCGACGCCACCGTCGGAGGCGTCCTCGGCTGGTGGATCGGCCACCGGCTCGCGGTCGCGCACGAGCTGGCGCCGCGGCCGGGGAGCGCGCGAGTCGGCGTCGCGCCGGTGCGTGGCGGCGCGATCGTGACGGTCGGCTGGTCGCGCTAGGGCGGCGGTCTAGCGCGGACCGGTGACGCGGTAGACGTGGGCGACGTCCGGCACGTGCCGGGCGGCGAGCTCGGCGCGGAACGCCGTGGCCTCGTCGGCGGAGGCGAACTCGCCCGCCATCACCCGGTACCACACGCCCTCGGCGCCGAGGTCGACCTTGAGGACGTGGGTGGGCTGGCCGTAGGCGGACTTGATGCGGGCCGCGTCGGCGAGCGCCTTGTCGCGGTCGTGGTAGGACGAGAAGTGGAGCGCGTAGATCGGCCCCTGCCCGGCCCAGTCCG
>Ga0335080_10005741_pt1 | contig 12808 bp, 10 predicted proteins | sample Lox_Sample_34_FD_206720 | JGI IMG/M metagenome (GOLD analysis project Ga0335080, IMG submission 206720) | Soil microbial communities from Loxahatchee National Wildlife Refuge, Florida, United States - Lox_Sample_3.4 | ecosystem: Environmental > Terrestrial > Soil > Wetlands | place: USA... | reverse complement strand
GGCCACGCCATGCACACCGCCATCGTCTCCCGCATCCTGCGTGATGATTCGTATTGGGAAGAAGTCACGCTGGACGAAGCCGAAGCGGCCCAGTATCCGGAAGACCATCTGGCGATTGCGGATTAGTCTTCAGCCGCGAATTGCGCGGATTCTCACGGATCAATCAAAAACAACGAATTCCCACGGACAACACGGATCAGGATCAAGACAAAGGCGACCGCCGATCGCGCGAGAACGCAGCCGTATATCCCGCACACGCGCTACCATACCTGCGTGAAGAAGACCGTTTACCTCTCGCTGGGGTCGAACCTCGGGGACCGGCAATCGAATCTGCGCAACGCCATCGGGAGGCTGCTCGAATTGGGCGACGTGGTCGAGGTGTCGTCGCTGTATGAGACTGAGCCCGTGGAGGTGACCGATCAGCCCTGGTTTCTGAACTGCGCGGTCGCGGTGCGAACCGATCTGATGCCGCGCGAGTTTTTGGCAGGCATCCTGGCCATCGAGAAGTCGATGGGACGCGTGCGCACCCAGCCCAAAGGGCCCCGCGTGATCGACATTGACATCCTGCTCTTCGGCCAGCAGACGATCAATACTCCGGAACTAACCGTGCCGCATCCGGCGATGGCCGAGCGGAGGTTCGTACTCGTGCCACTGGCCGAGATCGCGCCGGAGGTGGTGCATCCCACAACGCAGGAGAGCATCCGCGAGCTGCTGAGTAAGCTGCCAGAAGATGGGGCCAAGGTGAAGCGAGTGCCGCGGAGTTAGATCCTCTGCAGCTCGCGCAGTGTCCGCTCGCCCTCGACGTTCCCCGTGTTCAGCGTGCTCTTCGGTTCGAGCAGCATGAGCTGCACTTCCTCGTCGGCCGAGGGGCAATGCTCAACGCCGTGCGGCATGATGATGAACTCGCCTGGACCAACGACGATCTCGCGCTCGACGCCATTCTCGCGCACGCCCATTCGCATCGTGCCCTTCACAACGAAGAACAGCTCGTCTTCGGCGTCGTGATGGTGCCAGACGAACGGCCCCTGAAACTTCACCAGCTTGACGTAGAAATCATTGAGTTCGCCAGCGATCTTGGGGCTGTACTGGTCGGAAAACAGCGAGAACTTCTGGGCTAGGTTGACCTTGTCCATCATTACCTCGTCCCCATGGTATCGCAGAAAACAAGAGGCGCGATCCCTCGCGCCCCCGCAAAACTGCGAAATGTCCCGCTATTCTCGCGTCTGATTGTTTCGTGTTACTGCACCAGCATCGGCGTTTCGCCGTTCCCATTCCCGTTGCCGTTGGTCTCCTCGGGAGGAATGACCGACGCTGCCGCCACGCGGTCGCCTTCTTCCAGATGCAGCAGGCGTACGCCTTGGGTCGAGCGTCCGGCTTCGCGGATATTCTTGGTGTCGATGCGGATGATCTTGCCGAACTGGCTGATGACCATCACTTCGGATTTTTCGTTCACTAGCATGATCGACACGACCTTGCCGTTGCGGGCGGTGGTCTTGACGTTGATCACGCCTTTTCCGCCACGCGATTGCAGGCGGTACTCGTCGACGTCGGTGCGCTTGCCGTAGCCCATCTCGGCGACGGAGAGAATCAGGTTCGACTCTTCCTCTCCCTCCTTGCCCTTCTTGCGCACCTTGGGAGTGATGGCCATGCCAACCACGTAATCGCCTCGCCCGAGATCCATGCCGCGAACGCCGTAAGCAGGACGTCCCATGGGGCGCACGTCGGCTTCATCGAACCGGATGGCCAAGCCGTCATGCGAGGCGAGAAAGACGATCTGGTTGCCGTCAGTGCAACTGGCGGCGACGAGTTCGTCCTCTTTGTCGATGCCGATCGCAATGATGCCACGCGACATTACGTTGCAGAAGTCCTTAAGCGGCGTCTTCTTCACCGTGCCCCTGCGCGTGGCGAAGAAGACGTGCTTGCCTTCTTCTTCCAGATCGCGGACAGGGAGCACTGCACGTACAGTTTCTCCCGGTTGCAGCGATACGAGGCTCGCGATGGCTTTGCCCTTGCCGGCGGCACCGAGCTCAGGAATCTCGTACACCTTGAGCCAGTAGACGCGACCGGTGTTGGTGAAGATGAGCATGTAGTCGTGCGTGGAAGCGATGAAGAGCTGCTCGACGAAATCTTCTTCGCGGGTGCTCATGCCCTTGCGGCCGGTGCCTCCGCGGCGCTGCTGGCGATAGGTGGAGATCGCCGTGCGCTTCATGTAACCAGAGTGGCTCAGCGTGACCGCCACCTGCTCGTCGGCAATGAGGTCTTCGAGGTTGATCTCGGCAGCTTCGTCCTGAATGACGGTGCGGCGCTCGTCGCCATAGTGCTTCTTGATCTCTTCCAGCTCTTTGACGATGACGTTGCGCAGCTTCTTTTCGGAGCCCAGGATGGCTTCGTAGTCGGCGATGCGCTCGCGAACGTCAGCCAGCTCTTTGAGGATTTCGTCGATGGAGAGACGTGTCAGGCGATGCAGTTGCAATTCGAGGATGGCGTCGGCCTGGGTGGCATCGAAGGGCTGGGTGAGCGTCTTCGGAGCAATGCCCTTTAGCGTGGCCGCCTTGCGCGAATTGGCGGGGCCCTCACTGACGGTTACCGTCTTTCCGGAGAAGTATTCGACGAGGTTGTTGCGGGCGTCGGCGCGGTTCTCGCTGCCGCGGATGATGCGGATGACGTCATCCACGCGATCCAGTGCGGCCTGGTAGCCCTCGAGAATATGCTCGCGGTCGCGCGCCTTCTGCAGCAGGAACGCAGTGCGGCGGCGCACGACGTCGATGCGGTGATCGACGAAATGCTGGATGGCCTGCACTAGTCCCATTTCCTTGGGCTGGCCGTTCACAACCGCAAGGAAGATCATGCTGAAGCTCTCTTGCATCGAAGTGTGCTTGAAGAGCTGGTTGAGCACGATCTGCGGCTCGCAGCCGCGCTTGAGCTCGATGACGATGCGCATGCCGTCGCGGTCGCTCTCGTCGCGAATGTCGCTGATTTCGTCGATGACCTTGTTGTTGACTAGCTCAGCGATACGCTCAATGAGGCGTGCCTTGTTGACCTGGTAAGGAATCTCTGTAACGACGATCGCTTCTTTGTCCTTCGTGAGGTGCTCGATCGCGGCCTTGGCGCGCATCACAAAGCGGCCGCGGCCGGTGCGATAAGCCTCCATGATGCCGGTGCGGCCATGGATGAATCCGCCAGTAGGGAAATCGGGGCCCTGCACGAACTTCAGAACGTCGGGCAGCGTGGCTTGGGGATTGTTCACGAGCGTGATGCAGGCGTCGACGATCTCGGTGAGATTGTGCGGCGGAATGTTGGTCGCCATGCCAACCGCGATTCCGTTGGAACCGTTCACCAGCAGGTTGGGAATACGCGCCGGAAGAACGTCAGGCTCGACCTCGCTGTCGTCGTAGTTGGGATGGAAGTCGACTGTCTCCTTGTCGAGATCTTCCAACAGAGGCATCGCCACATCCGCGAGCTTGGCTTCGGTATAACGGTCGGCGGCTGGTGGATCTCCGTCGATGGAACCAAAATTTCCCTGTCCAAAAATCAGTGGATAGCGCATCGACCAGTCTTGCGCGAGACGGACAAGCGCATCGTACACGGCGAGGTTGCCGTGGGGATGGTATTTGCCCATCACATCGCCGACGATGCGGGCGCACTTGCGCGTGGCCTTGTTGGGCTGCAGCCCCATTTGCTGCATCGTGTACAGGATGCGGCGGTGCACCGGCTTCAGTCCGTCGCGCACATCGGGCAACGCGCGCCCGATAATGACCGACATGGAATAGTCGAGATACGAGCGCCGCATCTCGTCTTCAATGTTGACGGGCTGAATGTTGCCGGCGTGTCCGCCGTCGAGCGGGAGTTGCTGGTTGGGATCGTCAGCCATGAGTCAGCTAGCAGCCGTCAGCGTTAAGCCTTCAGCTTTTCCTTCCTGAAATTGCGTGCTTGTAGGGTCGGGAAATGCGCTTGGAGAGCACCCTTTAGTATAGCACGGCGAGGGGCCGCTAATTGTTGCGTAAGTGTTTACGATTCAGCGTCTTGCGTCGATGAGCGGCATGGAAAAAATGCGCTCGCCGAGAGTGTTTTCTCACCTGTCTGCCTGATGCGTGCACACACCGTGTCATCCTGCGCGAAAGGCGGCTCGCTCTTGGCCGCTGCAGTCGAAGGACACTTTTGAGGCTAGCTCTGCTTTGGTGCGGGCAACTGGAACTCGACGCCGCGGTCATCGTTAGCCTTAATGGTGGCAGGAACGTCGAGATCGCCGAGCGCGATCTTCTGCGTGCGCGCGTCGAAGACGTAGACCGTCTGGCCCATGATGGCGTAGTTGTTCACTTCCTGCTGATGACCGTCGCGGAAGACGAGAAGGGTCGTGTCGACAGGCCGCGCGTCGTGCTCGTGCTTTGGCTTCGTGGCAGGTGGTGGCACATCGTCGACTTCATCCGACGCGATATCACGTTGTGCCGGTGGAGTATCGATCACGATGTGCAGCGTCTGTTCGGCGGGAGGTGCGGAGTACAGGTACGGACCGGAATCATAGCCGGCCGATGTGTCGTACACGGGAACGTAGTACGGCACCGCATAGGTTGTACCGTAGCCATAGTATCCATAGCCGTATCCGTTCTTATGGCCACGGCCGTAGACGCCGTGGCCATAGACAGAGCGAGGCACTCCATAAGGTGATGGAATCGGCCCGGCATGGTTCGTGAACGGACTTGGACCGAGGGAGGTCACGCTCGGCATGATATTGGGCAAAAACGGCGGAACGTGGAATTGGATCGAAGTAACCGAGGGCGGAACGCCGTGAACCTGCGCGCTTGCAAATTTCGGGACGAGCACAAGAAGCAGAGCGATTCCCCATGACGGCAGTACGAAGCCGCACCTACGGCTGGCAGACCGGAATGACACCGCTCGCACCATGATTCCTACTCATGCCAACCCCTTGGACGCCGAAAAGTTGTCAGCGGAGCTGGGTCAGCGACTTAGTGGGCGACCCAGTTGCAACAGTCCCCCGATATCGACCACGGCGTTGGCAATCAGAACTCCGACAATTATCGCATTGGCGAAGACGGCGTAGCGGGTCTCCAGCAGATCGCTGGACACTCCCGCCATGAAGAGCATGAGAAATGGCAAGGCCACGAAGAGAAAGACCATTCCGGCAAAGTGCTGCATAGTGAGGCCCGCAGCAACTAGCACGGCGGCGCTGATAAGAGGGGCTGCATTGCCGAAATAACGGACGCGCCGCCACGCCGCGAAGACCAAAAGAGAAGTCAGCAGCAGGACGAGTGTCCCGAGGCCGTTTTGCGCAAAGAACAGCCAAAGCAGAGTCAGCGTGGACTTTGCCGTGAGGAAAGCGGGGGAGAATTCGATCCAGTGGGCAGCGCGTAGAGCTTCGACAAACGTTACGGGACGGAAGGTAAATACTCCCCAGAGCAACGCCAGGCCCACAGCGCATGCGGCGGCGAAAATGGCTAGTGCCGCCATGGGCCGCATATGTCCCACCCAGAGCATGAAACCGAGTGCCGGAAGCAGAACCAGCCAGAGTGACCATTGCGCGCCTACGCAGAGTGCGAGAGAAATTCCCATCAGGAGAATGCGCTTCCAGTTCCAGAAGACGACGTCGCGCGGGGCGTAGAGGGTGTGAGCTGCAGCGATTCCGGTGAAGATGAGACCGAAAGCTCCCCAGGCTCCGATGATGTCAGGTTGCACTTGGCTGGAACGCGTGATCACCATTGGCGAGAAGCAGTACAGGCCGAGCGCGATATATCCGCCGAAGTTTCCGTAGAGACGGCGGGCGACGTACCAGAGTGATGCCCCCAGCAGCAGTCCCGAGAGGAGAAAAGGCAGGCGGATCAGAAGGCGATATTCGCTGAGGTGTCCGAAGTTGGCTTGCGGATCGATTGCCCGCGCCGGGATTCCGGCCAGCACTGGGATCAGCGGCGAATGGTATTCGGTTCCGGCATTCACGAGGCCGTCGACGTGGAGCAGGCCGTCTTCAATGTAGCTGCTTTCCATCTGGGTGATCGTGATGTGCGCCATGAACCAGAGGCACTGCACCAGGAAAAGGAAGAGCAATATCAGCGCAGCGTATTGCGGCAGGCCAAGTTTGGGGAGGATCCGGGAAGCCATGCGTAAGTTCTCTGTTTGTACTACGCCGCTTCCGCGGGAAAGGGAATGTTATTCGACACGCGCGGACCAGCCGTCCGCACTCCAAATCTAAATAGAAATCAGTTTATCGGCCCGGTTGAACAGGCTGCTGAACTCCCTTCGCCGATGGTTTTGCGTCAAGGCACGACTTCAGTCGTGCCGAAGGGCCCATTAATTTTGTCATCCCGAGGGGCTTTGGCCCCGAGGGATCTGCTTTTTCGTGGGTGGCCCACAATTGCCTTCTTTTGGCAATTGTGGGAGGCGAAAAGCTAAATGTCCAAATTCTTCACGTCGAGGGCGTTGTCTTCAATGAACTTGCGGCGCAACTCCACGTCTTCGCCCATCAGCGTAGAGAAGATGGTCTCGGTCTCAGTGAAGTCTTCGAGTTTCACCTCAAGCAAGGTGCGACGCTCAGGATCCATGGTGGTTTCCCAAAGCTGCTGCGAGCTCATCTCGCCCAGCCCTTTGTAGCGCTGGATGGTGTAGTCTTTGCGGCCCTCGTTAAGCACATAATCGAATAGGTCGCGTACCGTCTGCTTCTCAACTGTCTCGGCTTCAGCCTTGCGCTTCGAGCTCTTGGGACTCTTCTGTTCGGCCTTCTCGTGGTCGGCGCGCTCCGCGTCGCTGAGTTCTTCCTTGCCGTTACCGCCCGATTCCTTCTTCACCGACTCGATATAGTACGGCGGCTGCATGTACTCGTCGATCTGCTTGTACTTCACCATCATCTGCCGGTATTCAGGCGAAGACGCCAGTTCCCAATTGACAACATGCGTCGCGCCTTGCGAGTCGACGAAGGGGCACTCCCACAGGCTGTGCTCTTCTTCGAACCGCTTCTCGACCGACTTGAGAGCTTGCTCCTTGGCAACGCCCTTAAGCGCCTTCTCGAGTTCGACGATCTTCTTCGGCGGATGAGACTTGTCGCCTTCGAAGTCCGCACGCTTGGCCAGATCGAACCTCGGCAGCATTTCCGTAATCACTTCGTTGCGGATGCGCTTGTTCGTCTTGTCGACGAAACCAAGGTACTCATTGAGCGTGGTCATGAACTTGGTCAACGGAGCGCCATCGAGCGCGGCCGCGCCTTCACCGTAGCGCACGATGATGCCGTCGGCGGCGCGCTTGACCATGACCTTCACGAATTCGGCATCGTTCTTGATGTACTGCTCGAACTTGCCTTTCTTGATGCGATAGAGCGGCGGCTGCGCGATGAAAACGTTGCCGCGCTTGATGAGCTCTTCCATATGGCGGAAGAAGAACGTAAGCAGCAGCGTGCGAATGTGCGAGCCGTCTACGTCGGCGTCGGTCATCAGGATGATCTTGCCGTAACGCAACTTCGAGACGTCGAAATCTTCCTTGCCGATGCCAGTGCCGAGCGCTGTGATCATGGCCCTGATTTCTTCATGCCCGAGCATCTTGTCATAGCGCGCCTTCTCGACGTTGAGGATCTTTCCTTTAAGCGGCAGGATCGCCTGGAAGCGGCGATCGCGTCCCTGCTTTGCGGTACCGCCTGCGCTCTCACCCTCGACCAGGTACACTTCGCAGCGGTCTGGCTGACGCTCCGAGCAGTCAGCAAGCTTGCCGGGAAGGCCTCCGCCGTCGAGCGCGCCCTTGCGACGCGTGAGATCGCGAGCCTTGCGGGCCGCTTCACGTGCACGGGCCGCCTCAATCGCCTTGTTGATGATCTTGCGTGCAACCGGCGGATTCAGCTCGAAGAATGCGCCGAGACGCTCGTTCACGAACGCCTGCACTGTGCCGGCGATGTCTGAGTTCAGCTTGCCCTTGGTCTGCCCTTCAAACTGCGGTTGCGACAGCTTCACGCTGACGACGGCCACAAGTCCTTCGCGAACGTCGTCTCCCGAGAGATTTTCCTTCACGTCCTTAAAGAGCCCGAGCTGACCCGCAGCCCAGTTAATGGTGCGGGTCAACGAAGTCCGAAAGCCCGACAGGTGCGAGCCGCCATCGACCGTGTTGATGTTGTTAGCGAAGCTGAAGACCGTTTCGGAGTAGCCGTCGTTGTACTGCAGCGCGATCTCCATGGCGACGCCCTCGCGCTCGGCTTCCATGTAGATCGGCTTGTCGTGCAGGACCGATTTTCCGCGGTTCAGGTGCTTGATGAATTCGGCGATGCCGCCGTTAAATTTGAACTCCGCGTGCTTGGGCTCACCGGTCTTGGGATCAGTCGTGCGCTCATCGGTAAGCGTGATGAGCAGGCCTTTGTTCAGGAAGGCGAGCTCGCGCAGGCGCTGCGCCAGCGTGTCGTAGTTGTATTCAGTAGCGGTGAAAATCGTCGCGTCAGGAACGAAGTGGACCTTTGTCCCACGCTTCTTCGTCGTGCCGGTCTTCTTGAATTTGCTGGTGGGCTCGCCCTTGGAATAGGTCTGCTCCCACACCGCCTGGTCGCGCCAGATCTCCAGCTCAAGCAAGCTGCTGAGAGCGTTAACGCAGGAGACGCCGACGCCGTGCAGACCTCCCGAAACCTTGTAGGTCGAGCTGTCGAACTTGCCGCCGGCGTGCAGCATGGTCATAACAACTTGCGCCGCGGGCAGACGTTCGCCATCGACATCCATTTCCCCGGTCGGGATGCCTCGCCCGTTATCGACGACGGTGATGGAGTCGTCGATGTGTATGGTGACGTCGATGCGATCAGCGAAACCCGCGAGTGCCTCATCAACAGAGTTGTCCACCACTTCGTACACGAGATGATGCAGTCCCATGTCGCCCGTCGAGCCGATGTACATGGCAGGACGTTTGCGAACGGCTTCCATGCCGCCGAGTACTTTGATGGAATCGGCGGTGTAATCAGTGTCGGACTGTCCGTTGCCGTTCTTGCCGTTGGGCGACGGTTTTACTTTCTCGGTTTCGATACTGTTTTTTTCGTTGGAGGCTTTGGCAGTTTGCGTGTCGGTTGGGGACATCCTGCTCCATTCCATTCAGAACGCGCACGGTTGGCGTTCCGCCTTCGTCACAGTCGGATCGCGGCAGGGTTCGGGGTCAGCCGTCGAAGTGGCTCAAGTACCCGTAATTTCAATAATTTGAGGGGCCGACGATCCTTACTTATTTTAGCATAAAATGCGGCCGTCTTGGGGAGCGATCCTCCACGCTAAATTATTTAGTATCAATAGGTTGAAGGGTAGTGTTTGGTTGGTAACAGGCAGCGCGCTGATGGCGCTCATCCGGCCCCGAAAATCGCGCGAAATCGACGGCATTCTCTCGCTCCAGCGCTTCAATTTGGGCCTCGATTCTCGACTCAACTACGCGACTGCAGAGGTGCAGTATGCGCACTTGCGGGCGCCGATCGGAATGTCGCTGAGGCACTCCGGACACTGCTTTTTATCGGGCGCAGCGGCTGGCTCGTTCTTGTGAATTCGCGCCATCAGTGCATTCACCGGCAGCACGACAAAGTAGTACACGGCTGCCGCGATAAGAAGAAATGCGATGACGGCGTTGACGAAGTCGCCGTAGAGAAATTTCGAGCCGTTTACCTCGAAGACATATCCGGAGAAATCGGGCTTGCCAACCAGCGCAGCAATGAGCGGTGTGAGCAGGTCTTTGACGAATGCGGTGACGATGGCGCCGAAGGCCGCGCCGATGACCACGCCCACCGCCATGTCGACAACGTTACCGCGCAACACGAACTCGCGAAATCCTTTGAACATGGATGTCTCCTGGTTGAAGCGACGGTACGACTATAGGGGCGAGAAGAAGGAAAGACAAGTACGGATGTGTCAGCCGTGCTACTCGGTCGAACGCCACGCGAACCAGTCTTTCACAGGATCCTGGCTGAGGTAGAAAACGATCATCACGCGTGCGATGATTTGCAGTCCTTCGCGGGCGATGGCGAAGAGGCGCGAGTCCATCACGGCGCTGGAGATGGCCGGAACCGCCAGCGCGACGCCAATGATCGCGACGAGCACGGCTGCCTGACGTGCGAAGCGCAACCGCCGCCACAATGCGACCCCGAGGACCAGCAGTAATGCTGCGTAGAGCACAAATGCGATCGGCCCCAGTTGTTCGAGTCCGCCGCCGAGGAGAAAAGCTCCCTTGGACAGTGGGATCTTTCCCGCGCCAATCAACACTGCGAAGCTCAGTGACGCAATTGCGGTGAGGATGCAGATTGCGACGATCGCAGTTACGCTAGCCGGACGGGTGGTACTGTTCATGCGCAGTAGAAACGGGGTGCTTCGCAATCGAGGCACCCCGTCGATCAGGGCCCAAAGCGCCGACGCCTTAGCGAACTGCTACGGGTCTCCGCTGCTTGACGACGATCGGGTCCGCCGCCGTGCTGTGGGTGGGGACCTTGCGATGCTGCTCACCAAGATAGATCTGGCGCGGACGCGAGATCTTCTGGTCAACATCCGTCATCAATTCGTTCCACTGTGCCAACCAGCCCGCGGCACGCGGAATGGCAAACAGCACCGTGAACATGTCGGGCTGGAATCCCATCGCCTGGTAAATGATTCCTGAATAGAAATCGACGTTGGGATACAGCTTGCGGCTGACGAAGTAATCGTCGCTCAGGGCGATGCGTTCGAGCTCGAGCGCAATGTCGATCTTGGTATTGCGTCCCGTAACTTCAAACACCTGGTCGGCGACATTCTTGATGATGCGCGCGCGTGGATCGTAGTTCTTGTACACACGGTGCCCGAAGCCCATCAGCTTGATCTCGCCGGCCTTCACCCGTTTGATGTAATTCGGAATGTTGGACACCGAGCCGATTTCATCCAGCATGCGCAAAGCTTCTTCGTTCGCTCCTCCGTGCAGAGGGCCTGCCAGGGCGGCGGCAGCAGCAGCCATCGAGAGATACGGGTCCGCTTCCGCGCTGCCCACAACACGCATCGTCGTGGAGCTGCAGTTCTGCTCGTGATCCGCGTGCAGGATGAAGAGAATGTCAAGCGCGCGGGCGATCACAGGGCTGGCGACATACTTCGGCTCGGTCATACGCCAAAGCATGTTCATGAAGTTCTCGGTGTAGCTGAGGTCGTTGTCAGGATAGATATACGGATGCCCCATGCGATGGCGGTAGGAATACGCCGCCAGCGTAGGCATCTTGGCAATCAGCCGGACAATCTGTTTCAGCCGGCTCTCCCGGTCGCGTACGTGCCGCGCTTCGGGATAAACGGTTGAGAGGGCCGCCAGGGTGCTCACGAGAATTCCCATCGGGTGGGCGTCGTATCGGAACCCATCGATGAAGTGCTTCGTGTTCTCGTGCAGCATGGTGTGGAAGGTGATGTCGTGGACCCATTCCTTTTCCCGCTCAGGATTGGGGAGCTCACCAAACAGCAACAGATACGCTACCTGGAGGAAGGTGCAGTTTTCCGCCAGGTCGTCGATATCGTATCCGCGGTAACGCAGAATGCCTTTGTCGCCGTCGATGAACGTGATGCTGCTCTTGCAGCACGCCGTGTTCATGTAGGCGGGGTCATATGTCATAAGACCGAAGTCGTCGGGGTTGACCTTGATCTTGCGGAGGTCCATCGCGCGGATGGTTTCGTGCTCGATGGGGAGTTCGTAGGTTTTATCAGTGCGGTTATCAGTAATGGTCAAAGCGTCTTTGGGCATGACCTGTTTCTCCTTCTGGCCTACGTGGCATCTTTGCCAGTAGATGCTTCGGATTTGGAAGCGCCCGGCTTGGTCTCCGTAGAGGACTTAGTTTCGGACGCAGGCGCAGATGAAGGATTGCTTCCGTTTCCACCGGCGGTAGAGGCGCCCGACTTCTTGGCGTAGTCGGTCACGTACCAGCCGGCTCCTTTGAATTGCACGGCAGGAGCGGAAATTAACTGCTCAAGCTCGCCTCCACAATGTGGGCACACCGTGAGCGGCGGATCGGAGAACTTTTGTATGCGCTCCGTGAGGCTATGGCAGCTTTTACATTGGTATTCGTATAACGGCACAGCGATTTTCCCGTGGTAGGTATAACTAATTGAGTTTATTAGGCCGTCCTAGGGCGGGTCAATGTGAATTCGAACGATCGTTTGAAATTTTCAGGCTTGCATGAGGTGGTTTTGGCCAGCAAACTGACACTGTGAAATCCATCGCCATCATTCCCGCCCGCGTCGCTTCCACCCGCCTGCCTCGCAAGATTCTGCGTGAGATCAACGGCCGTCCCATGCTGGCGCACGTCTACGAGGGTGTCCGCGCGTGTCCGGACCTCGCTGACGTCATCGTCGCAACCGATTCTGAAGAGATTCGGAACGTATGCCAAGCGCATGGCTGGAACGTCCGCATGACCTCGCCGGAGCATCGCAGCGGGACCGACCGGGTTCACGAGGTCGCGCAGACGATCGCGGCGGATGTCTACGTCAACGTGCAGGGCGATGAGCCGATGGCGCGGCGCGAACATCTGGACGCGCTGCTGGGTCTGATGGCGCGGCCGGAGGTCCAGGTCGGGACCCTCAAGACACCTTGCGCCGCGGAAGACATTCCCAATCCAAACGCGGTGAAAGTCGTCACGGCGCTGGATGGACGGGCACTGTACTTTTCGCGGGCGACGATTCCCTTCGATCGGGATGGCAGCGGAAGGGTCGCTTACTTCAAGCATCTTGGCTTCTATGCCTACCGCAAAGCCGCTCTGGATGCCTTCTGTTCCTGGCCCGAATCGCAGTTGGAAAGAAGCGAGCGGCTGGAGCAGCTCCGGTTCCTGGATAACGGTCTCCCGATCTATGTGGCCGAAACGCCATTCGAT
>Ga0335080_10005736_pt1 | contig 12814 bp, 11 predicted proteins | sample Lox_Sample_34_FD_206720 | JGI IMG/M metagenome (GOLD analysis project Ga0335080, IMG submission 206720) | Soil microbial communities from Loxahatchee National Wildlife Refuge, Florida, United States - Lox_Sample_3.4 | ecosystem: Environmental > Terrestrial > Soil > Wetlands | place: USA... | reverse complement strand
CGGAACGGCTGATCGGCGCGGGGCACCAGTTCCGGCAGCCGGAACTGGAGGGGGCCCTGCGCCACCTGTTCGGCCGCGGCACATGACCGGGCGCAGGATCGCCGTCATCGGCGGCGGCGTGAGCGGGATCACCGCGGGCTATGTGCTGTCCCGCACCGATCACGTGACGCTCTTCGAGGCCGCCGACCGCCTCGGCGGCCACGCCGACACCCACCTGGTGCTACCGGCCGCCGGCCCGCCGGTCGGCGTCGACACCGGCTTCATCGTCTACAACGAGCGCACCTACCCCCTGCTCACCAGGCTGTTCGCCGAGCTCGGCGTGGCCACCCAGCCCGCGCCGATGAGCATGTCGGTCCGCTGCGCGGGCTGCGGCCTGCAGTACGCGGGCCAGCGCGGCCTGGCCGGCCTGGCCGGCCTGGCCCGGGGCCACGGCCGCTACCTGCGGATGCTGGCCGAGGTGCCCAGGTTCCACCGCGCCGGCTCGGTGGCCCGACCTGACCGGGCTGCTCACGGTGTTCGCCGCGCACGCCGCCGAGCTCGTCCCGCCCTGGCTGCAACGGCTGCGCCGGCTGGCCGTCCGCCGCCAGCCGCCCGAAGACCTGCCGACCGTCGCGGGCGCGCGGCGCAACATCGCCCGCCACTACGACCTGCCCAGCGAGCTGTTCGCGCTGTTCCTGGACGAGACCATGACCTACTCCTCGGCGCTGTTCGCGGACCCCGCCGCCGCCGGTGACGATCAGCTCGCCGCGGCCCAGCGGCGCAAGATCGACCGGCTGCTCGACCGGGCCGGGGTGGGGCCCGGCTGCCGGGTGCTCGCATCCGGATGTGGACGTTCTACCTGAGCTACTCCGAAGCCGGCTTCCGGGCCGGGTACATCGACGTCAGCCAGCTCACCCTGGCGCGCGCATGAGCACCGCCAAGGGCGCTGCCGCAGTCATCGCGGCCCTGCTCGAGACGCACGCCGGCCTCGCCCTGCCGGTCAGGCTGCGCGCCTGGGACGGCAGTGAAGCCGGGCCGGCCGACGGCCCGGTGCTGGTGGCCAGGTCCCCCCGGGCGCTGCAGCGGATCGGCTGGCGGCCGGGTCCGGGTGACCGGCGTGACCCTGTCCGGCGAGCAGGGCGGTTACGTCCGGCAGCGCGCCCGCGGCCTGGGCCTGACCCCGGAGGTCAGGGTCGGTGACTACCGCGACCCGCTGGACGGGCCCTTCGACGCGATCGCGTCGGTGGAGATGGGCGAGCACGTCGGCGCGGCCCGGTACCCGGCGTTCTGCGCGGCCCTGTACGACAGGCTCCGGCCGGGCGGCCGGCTGCTGATCCAGCAGATGTCCCGGGGCGGCCGGGCACCCGGCGGCGGCCCGTTCATCGAGTCCTACATCGCCCCGGACATGGACATGCGCCCGGTCGGCGACACGATCAGGCTGATCCAGGGCGCCGGCTTCGAGGTCCTCGGGGTCGAGGCGATGCGGGAGCACTACCTCCGCACGATCCGGGCCTGGCTGGAGAACTTCGAGGCCAACCTGCCCGCGATCGCGCAGATCCTGACCGCCGAACAGGTCCGCGTCTGGCGCCTCTACCTGGCCGGCGGCGCGCTCGCCTTCGAGCAGGGCCCGATGGGCGTCGACCAGATCCTCGCGGTAAGGCCGGGCCGATGACCGCCATCGTCCTGCTCACCGCCGCCGCGGCGCTCCTCGTCCTGCAGGGGGTGACCTTCGTGATCGCCCTCAAGGCCGGCAAGCACTCGGTCGCCGACACCGCCTGGGGCATCGGCATCGCCCTCGCGGCCCTGACCGCTTTCCTCGTCTCGGGCGCCAGATCCTGGACCGCGGCCTGTGGCGTTACACCAGGCACCCGAACTACTTCGGCGACTTCTGCATGTGGTGGGGGCTGTTCGGCATCAGCCTGGGTTCCTGGCGGGAGCTGCCGGCCATCGCCGGCCCGCTGCTGATGACCCTCATCCTGACCCGCGGCACCGGCGCCAGGATGACCGACCGGCGGATGACCGCCTCCCGCCCGCAGTACGCCGACTACGTCGCCCGGACCAGCGGTTTCATCCCGCGGCCGCCGAAGCGGGCGCCGGAACGGAGTGTCGCAGCCGCAGCTCCGCCGGGAACGGCCTGAGGAAGGTCTGCTCCGCCAGCCAGCCGAACTCCCCGCCGCTCGCGTAGTGCGCCAGCAGCGCGACCGGCACGCTGAGCGGCTCCTCGCCACGCCGGCAGGCCTCGATCCGGGCCAGCAGGTCCAGCCGCCGCGCCCGGTCCAGCTGCCGGCCGATCCGGCTGTACGCGTGCTGCAGCGCGTTGGCGGTGCGACCCGGGGTGGCCCGGCTGGCCATCGCGGCCAGGAACAGGTCCCGGTACGCCGCCTCCGCCGCGGAGCCCGCTGCCCCCGCCCTGGCCACCACCCGGCCCGCCGCCCGGTACCGGGCCGGGTCGTGCGCCAGCAGCTGCAGCTTGTGCCGGGCGTGGAAGGCGACCAGGTCCCCGGCTGAGGGCGGCCGGGCCAGCAGCTCCCGGAGCCGGGCCGCGGCGAAGATCCGCTCGCAGAACGCCTCGCGCAGCGCGGCGTCGTTCAGCCGTCCCTCGTCCTCGACGGCCAGCAGCGGGAACGCGCGCAGCACCCGCCCGGCGTACAGGCCGCTGCCGTGGCCGGCCGCCGCCCCGTCCGGCCGGTACCGGGGGATGGCGCGGATGCCGCAGCTCGGCGACTTGGCCTTGAACACGTAGCCGTCGAGCCCTTCGGGCAGCGGGAGGGCCGCCATGAGCAGGGTGTGGTCGGCGGTGCCGCTCCGGTTGACCAGGCGGCCGGCGGCGGTGAGCCGGATCGGCTCCCGCGGCGTGCCCAGCCCGATCGAGACCTCCGGGCAGTACGGCACCCAGTCGACGTACGGGCCGAGCTCATCGGTGAGGAACCGGTAGCGCTTGTGCCCGCCGTTGAACCGGACCTCCTCGCCGAGCAGGCAGCTCGACACCCCCACCCGCGGCCTGCCGCTCATATCATCACCTTAGATGGACACCGCGATCGTGGTCTTCACCCGTGACCTCCGGCTGCACGACAACCCGGCGCTGCACCAGGCGTGCGCCCGGGCCCGGCAGGTGGTGCCCCTGTTCGTGCTCGACCCGGCCATCGCCGCGCCCGCCAACCGCGCCCGCTTCCTGGCTCAATCCCTCGCCGACCTGCGCGCGTCCCTGCGCGAGCGCGGCGCGGACCTGGTCCTGCGGCGGGGTGACCCGGCCGCCGAGGTGATCAGGCTCGCCGCCGAGGTGCGCGCGACCGCGGTCTACCTCGCCGACGACGTCTCGCACTACGCCGCTGCCCGCCGCCGCGGGCTGGAACGCGAGTGCGGCCGGCACCGGATCGAGCTGACCCTGACCCCGGGGCTGACGGTGGTGCCGCCGGCCGACCTGAAGCCGGCCGGCGGCGGGCACTACCGGGTCTTCACCCCGTACTGGCGGGCCTGGCGCGCGGTGGCCTGGCGCGCGCGCTACCCGGCCCCGCGGGCCATCACGATGCCGCCGGTCGGGACGACCGGCCGCCTGCCCGCGGGCCGCCCCGGCTCGCCGGGCCTGGCCAACGGCGGCGAGACGGCCGGCCGCCAGCGGTTCGCCCGCTGGCAGCAGCACCTGCTGGCCGGCTACCCGGAGAACCACGACGACCTGGCCGGCGACGCGACCTCGCGGCTCGGCGCCTACCTGCGGTTCGGCTGCGTGTCGCCGCTCGAGGTCGCGATCGGCGCGGTGGACCGCCCGGGCGGCGAGGAGTTCTGCCGGCAGCTCGCCTGGCGCGACTTCTTCTACCAGGTCACGGCCGCGTTCCCGGACATCGCCAGGAAGAACTACCGGCCCGGCGCGGCCTGGCACCACGACGCGCGCGCGCTGGACGCCTGGCGCGAGGGCCAGACCGGGATCCCGATCGTGGACGCCGGCCTGCGCCAGCTGGCCGCCGAGGGCTTCATGCACAACCGGGCCCGGATGGTCACCGCCTCGTTCCTCACCCGCAACCTCGGCATCGACTGGCGGCACGGCTACGCGCACTTCGATTCCCTGCTGGCCGACGGCGACGTGGCCAACAACGCGGGCAACTGGCAGTGGGTGGCCGGGACCGGCAACAACACCCGGCCCAACCGGGTGATGAACCCGCTGCGCCAGGCCCACCGGTTCGACCGGGCCGGCCGGTACGTCCGCCGCTACCTGCCGGAGCTGGCTGGCCTCGACCCCGCCTGGATCCAGACGCCGTGGCGGCTGCCCGCCGCCCAGCGGGTGCGCCTGGGTTACCCGGGCCCGCTGGTGGAGCTGTCCTGAGCCACCCGGCCCGTCCGGCCTGTTGTCGCGGACCAATCCGGCGGGCCCGCGGCCTCGAATAAGGGGTCATGAGCAGGCCCGAGATACGTCCGTGGCGGCCCGGGCAGGCCCCGCCGCCGGACCTCGCCGCGTGGCTGAGCCAGGTGGCACGCGGCGACCACCAGGCGTTCGAGCTCGTCTACGCCGAACTGGCCGCCCCGGTCTACGGGGTGGTGCGGCAGGTGCTGCGCTGCGCGAAGCCGTGGTCAGCCCCGCCGGCCTGGCGCCCCTGTCGTCCGGGCGGGTCTACCAGGTCTGGGTGCTGAGCCCGTCCGGCGCGCGCTCCGCGGGCCTGCTGCACGACACCTCGCTGCTGGCGTCCGCGGTCCGGCCCGGGGACCGGATCGGGATCACCGTCGAGCCCGCCGGCGGCAGAACCCGCTGCCGTCCGGCCGGGGGTCGATCCGCCAGTAGGCGTTCCAGGCCGGGTCGGGGCAGCCGGGGGATGGGTTCGCCCGCGATGTCGTCGATGCTGACCACTTCCTTGCCGGCCAGCCGGTGATCCACGCACCGCCTGATGCGCTACCGCACCATGCACTACGAGCTCACCCCGCGGTAAAACCCCGGGATCACCCTGGCCCCACCTGACCCTTGAATCACAGGAGCTAGGCTATGAGGTAACAGTTCTGTTACCCCGTTCGCAGGCCTGTATTTACCCGGGAAATCTGCCCTCCATCAAGGTACTCGTTGATGGAGGGCACCATGCGACACCGGTTCCTGTACGGCGCGGCTCTCGTCCTGGTTATCGCGGGCTGCACGAGCCCGGCCACCCAGCACCCGGTCTCGCCCGGCAGCTCTTCTGGTCAAAGCTCTTCTGGTCAAGGGGTGGCGAGCCAGGGACCGAGTGTGCTGCTCGTCTGCAATGGCAGCACTGCCCCGTGCCCGGCGCTCCCGCAGTCGGCCGCGCCTTACTACCGCACCGTCCAGGGGGCCGTCGATGCCGCGCGTCCCGGCGACTGGATCCTCATCTACCCCGGCGTCTATCACGAGAAGGGCACGCCGCAGACGCACGCGGGGGTCTGGATACAAAAGCCGAACCTGCACATCCGCGGCATGGACCGCAACAAGGTGATCATCGACGGCAGCAACGGGACCGCCGCCAACCCGTGCCCGTCGGCCGCGGCCCAGCAGGATCTCACGTCGCGCGACGGGATCGTGGTGAACAAGACCAGCGGGGTCACCCTCCAGAACCTGACCGTGTGCGATTACCTGGCCGGAGACGACGACGACCACGGCAACGAGATCTGGTGGAACGGCGGCGACGGCACCGGCACGATCGGCCTGGGTTCCTACACCGGGTCCTACCTGACCGCGACATCGCTGTACACGCCGGCCAGGCTGAACAGCCCGCAGCTGGCCCAGTACGGGATCTTCGTCAGCAACTCCAGCGGCCCGGGACTGATCACGAACTCGTACGCCAGCAACATGGCCGACGCGGCCTACTATGTGGGCGCGTGCCGCCAGATCTGCAACATGACGCTCGCGAACGACACCGGTGTCAATTCCGACCTCGGGTATTCCGGCACGAACTCGGGCGGACAGCTGGTCATCAAGAACTCGCTGTTCCGGGACAACCGGGCCGGCATCGCGCCGAACTCAGAGAACAACGACGACGCGCCGCCGCCGCAGGACGGCCGCTGCCCGGGCAGCGCCACGAAGTCCTGCACGATCATCGAGGGAAACACGATCGAGGCGAACAACAATGCGAGCGCGCCGGGTAACGGAGACATCGCGCCCGTCGGGGTCGGCATCCAGCTCGTCGGGGGCGAGTATGACACGGTGGCCCGCAACGTCATCGCGGATCAGGGTTCCTGGGGGATACTCGTCAGCGACAACGCCGACAACGAGAAGCCGCCACCGGGCACGCACTGCCAGGGCGGCATCATGAACAAGCCGCTGCCCGGCTTCTGCCTGTTCCAGGCGCGCGGCAATCTGGTCTATTCGAACGTGTTCAGCGGCGTCGGGAAATTCGGCAACCCGACGAACTCTGACGTGGCTAACCTGACCCTGGGGTCCTACACGCCGCGGAACTGCTTCTACGGCAACGTCGACCTCGGTGGCCGGCTGACCTCCGCCCCCGCCAACATCCAGAGCGCGAACGTGGACGGGCAGCCTTGCGCGGGGCCCGGCAGCGGCAACTATCCGGCGCTGACCAACCAGCTCATCTGCGCTTCCGGGTTCGCCAAATGCCCGGTACCGCCCGGCCAGGCGAAGTACCCGAAGCAGGCCCGCACCGTGATGATGCCGCTGCCCCGGCTAGCGACCATGCCGAACCCCTGCACGGGTGTGCCGAGGAACGCGTTCTGCCCATAATGGCCCTTTATCGGGTTGGCGCGCTAAGCGCAGCGGGTCCCAGCCTGGCCTGCGATGTCATGCTGGCTCCAGGTCACCGCGGTGCTCCGCCATCCACCGGAAGGCGGTCCGCACCTCGCGCATGGTTCTATCCTCGCCGCCGCTGCCCGCTGGAGGATAATCCGTCTGGTGGGCGAGGAACAGCGTGAGCCTGGTCATGCGGTCCGGCAGGCGGCGCTCGCGGCGGGGTGGTCGCACCGGCATCGCGACGTGGCCGGCGGCTGGCTGCGGCCGACCGTGTTCGGCGCGGTGGACGGGCTGGTGACGAACACCTCGCTGATCGCCGGGCTTGGCGGTGGCGGGGTCTCAATGGACACCGTGATCCTCACCGGCGTGGCCGCGCTGGTGGCCGGGGCATTCTCCATGGGCACCGGGGAGTACGTGTCGGTGACCAACCAGAACGAGCTGGTGCATGCCGAGGTAGCGACCGAACGGACCATGCATGCCCGCTTCCCCGCCGCCGAGCAGGCCGAGCTGGCCGAAACCTTCATCGGCTACGGCGCCGACGAGGAGACCGCGGCGCGGATGGCCGCCGCGGTATCCCGCGACCCGGATACCGCGCTGCGCGTGCACACCCGCGAGGAGCTCGGCGTCGACCCGTTCGAGCTGCCGTCGGCCCTGGTCGCGGGCGTCTCGTCGCTGATCGCCTTCTCCACCGGGGCGCTCATCCCGCTGCTGCCCTACCTGGCGGGCCTGCCGGGCACGAGCGCTGCGCTGGCCGCCTCGCTGGCGATCGCGGCGGTGGCGCTGCTGACCGGCGGCATGGTGGTGGGCAGGCTTACCGGCCGCCCGCTGCTGCGCTCGGGCCTGCGCCAGCTCGCCCTGGGCGCGCTGGCCGTCGGGGTCACGTTCACCGTGGGCAGCCTCATCGGCGGCGGCCACGCGGGCTGACCAGGGCATCGGCGAATTTATCGTTAACCGACTGAACCATCTCCGGATCATGGACGTGTCCATGTCGGGAGGCAGAGTGACCGATCCGCAGGGGCACGCCGCCCAGCCGGTGGAAGACGCGGTCCGGGTCATCCGTGACCAGCTGGACCTCCCGCCGCCCGATACCAGCTGACCATGGTAAACCCGCGGTGAACTGAAACGACCGACCGCACGTGATCCCTAACGGGAGACCACATGCACTTGTGAAGGGGAAACAATTCCAATGCGAAAGATATGGGGCGCGGCTGGCCTGGCTGCCCTTGCCCTGACCGTGTCCGCCTGCGCCAGCTCGGGCAGCTCGTCCGCCGTGGCCAACACGCCCGCCGCGGGCGGCAACAGCAGCAGCGCGGCCGCCAGCGGGAGCACCGTGACCGCGAAGACCGTCGGCGGGCAGCAGGTGCTCGTCGACTCCCAGGGCATGACCCTGTACTGGTTCGCGATCGACAGCCCGAGCGCCTCGAAGTGCTCGGGCTCCTGCTCTCACTACTGGCCGCCGGTCACCGGCCCCGTCACGGCCGGCTCCGGCGTGACCGGCACGCTGGGCACCATCACCCGGTCCGACGGCACCAAGCAGGCGACCTACATGGGGCACCCGCTCTACACCTACATCGGCGACGGTGCGCCCGGGCAGAACAAGGGCAACGGGCTCAACCTCGACGGCGGCCTGTGGTACGAGATGACGGTCTCCGGCTCGACGCCCGCGCCGAACTCGGGCGCCACCGCCTCGTCAACCTCCGGTGGCGGCGGAGGTTACGGCTACTGATCTCGCGCTCACCGTCCGGGCACCGGCACTGATTACCCGAATCCGCGGATAGCGGCGGCACGATGAAAATCGCGCCCCCGCTATTCGCTTTTCTTATGGCTGAAATCATCGCCATAATGAACACGCGAACGACGCTGCGGGCCTGAATATAAACGCGGCACGGGGAAGGCCTGCGCCTCTCTTGACAGGAACGAGGGAAGAGGCATGACGCTCACATCCGGGGGATCGACCGACGGCGCGCCGGCCAGCCCGGCGGCGCACACCGTGGACCTGCGCAAGACCTACGGGGCCGGGCAGGCGGCGGTGCACGCCCTGGCCGGCATCAACGTGACCATCGAACGGGGCCGGTTCACCGCCGTGATGGGCCCGTCCGGCTCGGGCAAGTCGACGCTGATGCACTGCATGGCGGGTCTCGACCGGCCGACATCGGGGCAGACGTTCGTGGGTGGCCAGGACGTCGGAGGGCTCGACGACACCGGGCTCACCCGGCTGCGCCGCGACAAGATCGGCTTCGTCTTCCAGTCCTTCAACCTCGTCCCGACGCTCAGCGCGGCCGAGAACATCACCCTGCCCGCCGACCTGGCGGGCCAGAAAGTGGACCGGGGCTGGCTTGGTTACCTGGTAAAACAGCTCGGTGTCGAGGACCGTCTCACCCATCGTCCCAGCGAGCTTTCCGGCGGCCAGCAGCAGCGCGTCGCATGCGCCCGGGCGCTGATCAACAAGCCGGACCTGGTCTTCGCCGACGAGCCCACCGGCAACCTGGACTCCAACTCCTCGGCGGGCGTGCTGTCCTTCCTGCGGCAGTCGGTCACCGAGCTCGGCCAGTCGATCGTCATGGTGACGCACGACCCGCGGGGCGCCGCCTACGCGGACCGCGTCATCTTCCTGGCCGACGGCACCGTAGTGGGCGAACTCGACCAGCCGACCGCCGACTCGGTGCTCGAGCGGATGCGGACGCTGGGGGCCTGACGTGCGAAAGGTCACGCTCAAGGGCCTGCTGGCCCACAAGCTCAGGCTGGCGCTGACCGCGCTGGCGATCGTGCTCGGCGTCACATTCATCTCCGGCACGTTCGTCCTCACCGACACCCTGCAGAACACGTTCACGGTGCTGTTCGGCAACATCTACGCCAAGGTGGACTATCAGGTCCGTGGGGCCGCCCAACTCGGCACCGGCGCGGACGCGACGCGCAACCCGCTGCCCGAGTCGGTGCTGGCCACCGTGCGCGGCGTGCCCGGCGTCCAGGCCGCCGAGGGCGAGGTCACCGGCTTCGCCCAGTTCGTGGCCCGGGACGGCAAGGCCATCTCGACGGGCGGCGCGCCCACCCTGGCCGTCGCCTTCGATCCGGACTCGCAGATCTCCCCGCTGCACCTGGTCGCGGGCGGGCCGCCGACCGCGCCTGACGACGTGGTGATGGACGCCGGGACGGCGCAGAAGTACGGCTTCGGCGTCGGGCAGACCGTCCGCATCCTGTCCGCCGCCGGGCCGCCCCGGACCTTCGCGATCACCGGCATCACCGAGTTCGGCACGGCGAACAACCTGGCCGGGGCCACGCTGGCCGCGTTCACGCTGCCGACCGCCCAGGCCCTGGCCCAGGTGCCGGGCAAGCTCGACGCCATTAACGTGGTGGCCGCCCCGGGCGCCGACAAGGCCGCGGTCCAGCGGGCCATCGCCCGGGTCCTGCCGCCGGGGGCCGAGGTCGTCACCGGGCAGACCATCGCGGACGAGAACACCAGCTCGATCAACCAGGCGCTGTCCTTCTTCTCCACCGCGCTGCTGGTCTTCGCGTTCATCTCGCTGTTCGTCGGCGCGTTCACCATCTACAACACGTTCTCGATCATCGTCGGCCAGCGGACCAGGGAACTGGCCCTGCTGCGGATCGTCGGCGCCAGCCGCCGCCAGGTGTTCGGCTCCGTGCTGGCCGAGGCGGCCATTACCGGGCTCGTCTCCTCGGTGATCGGGCTGGGCCTGGGGGTGCTGGCCGCGCTCGGCCTGCAGGCGCTGCTGCGCGGTTTCGGCGTCACGCTGCCCCCGGGATCGCTGGTGTTCGAGCCGCGGACCGTGCTGGTCGGGCTGGCCGTCGGCGTCGGCGTCACCGTGGTGTCCGCGATCGGCCCGGCCCGCGGGGCGGTGCGCATTCCCCCGGTCGCCGCGCTCGACGACCGCCAGTCCAGGGCCAGCGCCCCGCTGCGGCGCCGGCTCATCTGGGGCACGATCGTGGCCCTGGCCGGCGCGGTCCTGCTGGGCCTGGGCCTGGCCAAGCCGGCCATCCAGCTCGTCGGCATCGGCGCGGCCGCCCTGTTCATCGGCGTCGCCACCCTGTCCCCGGCGATCGCGCGCCCGCTGTCCAGCGTGATCGGGCGCCCGCTGCCGCGGTTGCTCGGCGTGGCCGGCAAGCTCGGCCGGGAGAACTCCATGCGCAGCCCGCGGCGCACCGCCCAGACCGCCGCGGCGCTCATGGTCGGCCTGGCCCTGGTCTCCGCGATGGCCGTGTTCGGCGCCTCGCTGTCCAAATCGGCCACCAGCAGCGCGGACCAGGCCATCAGCGCCGACCTCATCGTGACGGCCACCGGCTCCGGCGAGCTCAGCAACTCGGTGCCGGCCACGGTGTCGGCCGTGCCGGGCGTCATCGCGACCAGCGCGTTCTACGGCGGCCGATTCGAGTTCGGCAGCACGCTGACCTCGCTCGTCGGGGTGTCCACCGATCACCTGGCCGACACGGTGATCCTGCGGATGACCGCGGGCTCGCCGGCCGCCCTGGACCGGGGCGAGCTGCTCATCGACTCCACCACCGCGACGAGCAAGCACCTGTCGGTCGGCGACACGGAACGGGCCAGGTTCACCAGGACCGGCCCGACGACGCTGCGCATCGGCGGGATCTACCAGGCCAACGCCCTGATCGGCAGCTACCTGGTCAGCGCCGCGTTTTTCGGCGCCCATTACTCCCCGCGGCCCCCGGACGGCCTCCTGCTGCGTACCGCCGGCGCCGCCGCGAACAGCGCCGTGGCCAAGGCGGTGGCCTCCTACCCGAACCTGCAGGTCCAGACCCGGGCGCAGTTCGAGCAGGCCCAGGTGTCCAGCGTCAACCAGCTGCTCGGGCTGGTCTACGCCCTGCTCGGCCTGGCGGTGATCATCGCGCTGATCGGGATCGTGAACACGCTCATGCTGTCGGTGTTCGAGCGCACCCGCGAGATCGGCCTGCTGCGGGCGGTCGGCATGCGGCGGCGCCAGGTGCGCGCGATGGTCAGATCCGAGGCGGTGATCCTCGCGATCTTCGGCGCCATCGTCGGCATCGTGATCGGCACCGCGCTGGGCCTTGCGCTCGTGGCGTCGCTCCGGCAGCAGGGCATCACGGACACCGCCGTGCCGGTGACCAGCCTCCTGGTCTTCCTGCTGCTCTCCGCCCTGCTCGGGCTGGTGGCCGCCAGCTGGCCGGCCCGCCGGGCGGCCCGGCTGGACGTGCTGGCCGCCATCGCGGCCGAATAGGGAGAAGTCCTTACCGGCCGCTTACGTGACCCGCGGCCGTCCCGCCGCATGCCGGGAATTTGCGTATCACAGACAAAGGCAGCATCCGGTTCCACGGATCCAGCGACCTGGCGAATGGAGAACCCTGATGCGTAGTAACCCAGGATGGACGGCGACCGCGCTGATCGCCGTGGCCCTGGCGGTCACCGCGTGCGGGGCCAGCTCAGCGGGCGGCGCCTACGGCGGCGGCTACGGCACCCCCGCGGGCGGCAGCACCACCGGCGGCAGCCAGGCCATGCCGGCCTCACCTGGGCCGGCCTCACCTGGGCAGGCTGCCGCCCTGAAGACCGAGACCACCCGGGTCGGCCAGGTCCTGGCCAGCAGCCGCGGCCTGACGCTGTACTACTACTCGGAGGACAAGGCGGGCAGCGGCAAGTCGGTCTGCACCGGCGCCTGCGCCACCGCCTGGCCGCCGCTGGCCGCGCCGGTCAAGGCCCCGGCGGGCGTGCACCTGCCGGGCCCGCTCGGGACGATCACCCGGCCGGGTGGCGTCAAGCAGGTCACCGTCAACGGCTTCCCGGTCTACCTGTACGCCGGGGACAAGGCCCCCGGCCAGGACGCCGGCAACGGCATCGGGGGCTCCTGGCACGTCATCCAGATCCACGCCACCGCCGCCACGCACGCCAAGGCCCTCAAGGTCACGCACACCAGAGCCGGAACGGTCCTGGCCAGCAGCCGCGGCCTGACGCTGTACTACTACTCGGAGGACAAGCCGGGCAGCGGCAAGTCGGTCTGCACCGGCGCCTGCGCCACCGCCTGGCCGCCGTTGGCCGCGCCGGTCACAGCCCCGGCGGGCGTCCACCTGCCCGGCAAGCTCGGCGTCATCACCCGGCCGAACGGCGTCAAGCAGGTCACCCTCAACGGCTATCCCCTCTACCGTTACGCGGGCGACAAGGCCCCCGGCCAGGCC
>Ga0335080_10005735_pt1 | contig 12816 bp, 7 predicted proteins | sample Lox_Sample_34_FD_206720 | JGI IMG/M metagenome (GOLD analysis project Ga0335080, IMG submission 206720) | Soil microbial communities from Loxahatchee National Wildlife Refuge, Florida, United States - Lox_Sample_3.4 | ecosystem: Environmental > Terrestrial > Soil > Wetlands | place: USA: Florida... | reverse complement strand
ACGATCATGGTCCCCGGCTTGAGGATCCCGGCGCGGCTGCGGCCGGCCGCGGTGAGGAAGCCGTACTCGGGCCGCTCGGCCTCCGCGGCGTCGAGGCGGCCCACGACGCGCAGCGCGGCGTTGGCCACGATCCGGCTCTCGACCTCGGACGCCGTCTGCTGCGCGCCGACGAGCACGATGCCGAGGCTGCGGCCGCGCTCCGAGATGTCGAGCAGGACCTCCTTGATCGGCCCCGTCCCCTCCCGCGGCGCGTACTTGTTGAGCTCGTCGAGGACGACGAAGACGAGAGGCCGCGCCGTGCCGAGCGACTCCTTCTCCTCGAACATGCGCTTCAGGACCGCCCCCACGACGAACCGCTTGGCCCGGTCGTGGAGCGCGTGGATATCCACCACGCTCATTTGCTCCCGTCTCCAATCGAGCAAATGAGCGTGGCGCTGGCCAATGTCTCTTCCCCTGATCAGGTGCCCCACGTGCTTCGCTGCCGCGTGGAGGCGCCTCTCGAACGCCGCGACCGTCCCTGCCGCGGCGGGACGAGCCCAGCGTTCGGCGAGGCTCTCGTCCCCGTCGGGGTGGTCGGTGAGCGACTCCACCAGCGCGTCGAACGTCTCGACGCGCGTGCCCTCGACCTCGATCCAGGGGTCCTTCGCGTCGCCCCTCGCCGCCGCGGCGGCGGCCAGCTTGGCCTCGATCCTCTCCACCACGAAGCTGAGCTGGCTCGCCGCGTCCTCGGACTCGGCGAACAGGAAGCGCAGCAGACGGTCGGCCGCCAGCTCGCGGATCGTCCAGAAGAAAGCCTGGACGCCCGCCCCGCGGCTCCCTGTGGCGGGCAGCCGCTCCGGAGAGCCCTTCCGCACTGGGGCCAGGAACTGGGCGCCCGAGAAGGGATCGCCGGGCAGGCCCATCTTCGCGTAGGCCGCCCGGTCCTCCTCCCGCAGCCGGGCGTTCGGCTGGTCGAGGAAGAGCAGATCCTCCCCCTTCACGTTGAAGACGAGCGCGTGGGCGTTCGCCGCCTCGCCCCCGAGGGCCCCGCTCGTGAAGAGGCTGTGGAGGAGGAACGTGGCGTAGCTCGTCTTCGTCGCGACGCCGGAGATGCCGGAGATGTTGACGTGGGCCCCCCGCGAGCCGTCGAGGAAGTCGAGGTTGGCGAAGACGGGCTCCCCGTCGCGCGAGAGGCCGATCGGGACCTTCCTCTCCATGCCGTCGAAGAAGAGAGCCTGCTCGCGCCTCTTCCCGGTGGCCCGCCGCACCTCCTGGCCCGGCCGCGGGGGCACGAAGACCTCCGGCTCGACGCGGGTGACCTTGACGTGGGCGGCCTGGGCCACCGTGGCCGGGAGGACCCCCTTCTCGACCAGGAAGACGTCGGAGTCGAACCTCGCTCCCTCGTGGCGGGCCCGGACGAGGTCGACGACACCGAAGAGGCGGATCTCCGTCCCGTCCGGGAGCGGCGTCTCGACCTCGACCACGTCGTCGAGCTGGAGGTACTCGCCCTCGGAGACCGCGACCCAGAACTCGAGGGGCATCGCGTCGAGGGTGCCCAGGACGCGGCCGACGCTCGTGCTCACGCCGTCACCTCGCTGTGGAGCCGGGCCTCGACCGCCCGTCGGACGACGGACGCGTCGCCGAGGAGGTGCTTGAGGCGGGCCTCGAGCCCGCCGATCGGGAAGAGGTTCTGCGGGGCCCGCGGGTCCCGCGCCGCGTCGGAGGCGAAGCGCCGCATCTCGCGGGCCGAGAGGTCGGCGAGCGCTCTCGCCTCGGCGAGGCCGCGTCGGGCCGGGGCTTCGAGGCGGGCGACGCCGGTGAGGGCCGACTCGATCGGGCGCCCGCGTGCGATGCGCACGTACCACGAGTAGCGCGGCTCCCGCCCGGCGATCCGGAAGAGGGGCGTGCGCTCGCCGACGTCGAGCCGCGGGAGGAGGGCGTGGGCGGAGGGATCGAGGTAGTTCCGGAGGAGGCGCTTCACGAAGCCGACGACGCTCCCCCGTGCGGCGGCGGTGAGGAACGTGAGCGGCCCGTCGAGGAAGACGACGTCGACCTCGGCCGAGAGCCGCTCGGCGAGGGCGGCCTCGCCGTGGCGCATCGCCTTCTGCAGACCCTCCACGGGGGCGACCGGAGTGTTGTCGGGCTCGCTGCGCGGCTCGAAGAGGAGGGCACCCCGCCCGTTCACCGGCGCAACGAAGGGCTCGAGCGCAAGCCCCCCGCCGGCGACCGCGACCCGGCCGATCGTCTCGTGCTCCACGCGAGCGGCGCTCTCGACCCGCACCGCCCCCACGCCGAACGAGCCGAGGAGGCCGAAGACCGTCCTCTCCCCGTCCCCGATGAGGAGGCGGTGCTCGATGCGGCGGACGCCGTCCACGAAGGCGATCCGGCGCGGGGCCGGCACCGCCGGGGGCAGGATCGCGCTCCAGGCCGGCTGCTCGACCCGGATGTCGACGGGGACGGCCTCGTCGTCCTCGGAGACCTGGACCATCCCCTCGAACTCCGCCGACCAGGGGTCGAGCCGCAGGGAGTAGCGCCCGTTCGACATGTCGGGCGCAGTCTATCGCGGCGGGCGTCCGCGCCGGGTCCCGTCCTCGCCAAGGACTCCGGGCCGGCCGGGTCCTGTCCATCCCGAGGGACTCCGGTACGCCGAGTCCCGAGGGATCCGCCGGCGCCGCGGAGCGGAGCTTCGATCCCCGGCCCGCGTCTCGAGCGCCCAAACAGCGGCGGCTCCCTCGGTTCCGGTCGATGCCCTCACTCCACGAGCGACTCTCGCCGCGCAACTCGGCCGTTTCCAGCGAGATGCAACCGATGTCAACCGACGACGGGCGGGAGACGACGACCGTCAACCTGTCGTATGGTGCGTGAAGGAGCGGCCTGGGCGTCCGGTTGCGGACATTGTCCTCACGGCCCGCGAGTGGGCACCGAGGCCGTCGGCTCCCAAGAGCCGGCCTTGGGTCTCGCTCGCGGGCATTCAGGTCCGCGCCGGCTCGTAAGGTCGCCGGTGGGCCTCGAAGGCGGCACGGCAGAAGGCCTTCGCCAGGGAATCGACCAGCGGCCCAGATCGCGGTCGCGGCGGCCGCCGTTCGCTCCAACTGCGCGGAGGTGAGACGCCACCTCTCTCCCAGGCCGGGGGCGCTGGCCCATTCGCTCACCATCTGGGTCGAGCCAGGAGTCGCGATCGACGAGGCGCACGGGAAGCCACCCGACTTCCGTCTCCGCGCCGGGGTAGACTCACGCGCCCGCCGCGGCCGCGAGCAACTGGCTCCCGAGGCAGACCCCAGCACCGGGCAGGAGGCGCGGAGCGCATCGGAGATCAGGAGCATCTCGCTCTTGAGGAACGGATGAGCGTCCGCTTCGTAGACGCCCATGCTGCCCCCCCACCACGAGACCGCCCAGTCCTTCGTCTCCGGCCGCCGGGGGCAGCGGTCCCGGCATCGTTCGGATCGTCAGATCGGCGCGCGCCCGCCGCAGACTCGGTGCGAGCGCCCCGAGACTCTACCATCACCTCGCGCCCCGCATCTGCCCTCGTTCCGGCAGCAGCTGCAGGAAGGAGGAATGGACCCCCGGTGAGCGACTGGGGCCCATCGATGGGGAAGGAGTTCACGGTTCAGTGAACCGGTCGGGTGTCGCGTGGAACCGCTTCTTGTCCGCGATCGAGCAGAAGTAGTAGGTGCGCCCGCGATAGGTTTCACTCGGCGCATTCCGCTTGTCGACCTCCATTTCGCACACGGGACAGAGCGGACGCGCGTCGGTCGAGACGGGTCTGGCCGCGAACGCGGCGTTCGAGTCCGGGTCCTTCCACCCGGCGCCCTGGTACTCGAGCGCGGTCGCCGTCCTCTCGGCTGCCGCACGCCCGTAATAGCGCTCGACCACATGAAGCGCCAGGTCGATTCCCGACGTCAGGCCTCCCGCGGTCGAAACGGTGCCCGCATCGACGAAGCGAGCGCCCCTCTTCACCTTGATGTCCGGAAAGTCCGCGGACAGCAGGGTGTAGGCTGCGTGATGCGCGGTCGCGGTCTTGCCGGAGAGCAGTCCCGCCTTGGCCAGGACGAAGGCTCCGTTGCAGACCGACATGGTGAGCTCGGCGCCCAGCGAGCTGCGCTTGAGCCAGGACAGCAGGCCGGCCGAAGGTTCGCCCTGTGCGGGCACGACGATGATCCTGGGCTGCGGCGCGCTGGCGAAGGTGTGGTTCGGAACTACGGTGAGCCCCCCGGACACCTTCAGCGGTCTCCTCGTCTCCGCCACCGTGAAGAGCTGGAAGGGCGTGCCGTCCTGCCCGGGAAGGTCGACGTACTCGAACACGCCCCACGGGCCGGCGAAGTCGACGACCTCGGCATCCTCGGCCAGGACGAAGGCGACGGGTATCCGACCGCTCGGCGCGGGTGAGAGGAACTCAGCCGGTTCAGCCGCGCCGTCGTCGCCGCCGCTGGCCGCCCGGGTGGCGAATGCCGAAAGACCGGCCGCCCCCCACAGCCTCAGAAGTCCTCTGCGTCGCATGCTCACCTCTCCTCCCGTTTCCGTGTCTCGCTCGCGCCGGCTGTTGCTGCGGCGCGGCGGATTTCCCGGACCGCCTCCTCTGCCGTCCAGAGGTTGTCGCCGTAGACCTGCACCACCTTGCCGCTTGGGCCGATGATCGCGGTCCGAAGCGAGTGCGTGATGTGCCCCTGATCGTTCCAGCACAACAGGCCGAAGAAGCCCGTGATTGCCTTGATCTCCTCCTCGCTGCCGGTGGCGAACTCCCAGCGCGCGAAGCTCCCCTCGATGACTCCCGCGACTCCGCCGAGCGGCACTCGAACGAGGTATGCGGCCTTCCGGCGCCTGCGGCTCGCCGCTCAGCGAGCTGCCGGGCGTTGGGAAGCTGCGCGAAGGGGCTCTTTCCACGTTCACCGCGCGATCCTCTCCGCTCCGCCTTCCCGGGTTCCGTACGCCCACGATGCGTGGGCTGAAGCGGAGGGCTCGTGGCAGGCGGGGGTCACTCGGCCTCGACGACGATGGCGCAGCCGGCGACGGTGACTCATCGTAGACGAGGCGGCCGTCCTTGAGCTGCGGCGAGTTGACGCAGGGCCGAGTGCCGTGCCGGCTGCGGCGTCCGGGTGCGACAACTTGCCGCACTCCGAGTCCGCGGGCCCGGGCTTAGCCTCTGCGTGGGAACGGGCGGCCGTCTCCGCACGCCGCCCCCCCAGAAGGGACACCCATGGACTCCCGCTTCCGCCCCCTCTCGCGCCTCGCCCTCTCCTCCGCGGTCGCGCTGGCTCTCTTCTTCTCGGCCACGGCACGCGGCGAGGACTCGCCCGGAGGTCTCGGAGGCGTCGTGAAGGACCGCACGGGTGCCTTGGTGCCTGCCGCCCGCGTGGAGCTGAGCCGGCTCGACTCGCCGCTCCTGCGCACAACTCTCGCCGACGCGCAGGGACACTATTCGTTCGACGGGCTGCCGGCCGGCCGCTATGCCGTCGCCGCGTCCGCGCCCGGTTTCGCGCGCGCGGCCGGCCCCGAGGTCGCGGTGTCGTCGGGCGTCGACTCCGGCGTGGACATCATCCTCGACGTCGCCCTCCGGGAGACCTTCGTGGAGGTGACGGCGCATTCGACGGAGCGGCCCCTCACCATCGAGAGCGACCCGCGCACGCCACGACAGCCGATCCCGGCCCACGACGGGGCCGACTACCTGAAGACGATCCCGGGCTTCTCGGTGATCCGCAAGGGCGGGACGGACGGGGATCCCGTCCTGCGCGGGATGGCCGGCTCGCGCGTCGGCATCCTGCTCGATGGCGAGAGCGTGCTCGGCGGGTGCGGCAACCGCATGGACCCACCCACGGCCTACGCGTTCCCGGAGGCCTACGATCGGATCACGGTCCTCAAGGGCCCCCAGACCGTCCTCTACGGGCCCGGCAGCTCGGCCGGGGTCGTGCTGTTCGAGCGCGAGCGCGAGCGTTACGACGCGCCTGCCGTGCACGCCTACGTCTCGCCGACCCTCGGCCGCTTCGGTCGCAACGACCAGGTGGCCGACTTGCGCGCCGGCGTGCGCCAGGGCTACGTGCAGCTCGCTGCCTCGCGCTCGGCCATGGACGACTATGAGGACGGCTCCGGCGCCGCCGTCCATTCGCACTACGAACGCTGGAGCGCGAACGGCGCGGTCGGCTGGACACCGGACGCCGCGACCCGCCTCGAGCTGTCGGGCGCTCGCAGTGACGGCGAGGCGGCCTACGCCGACCGGATGATGGACGGCGTCAGGTTCTCGCGCGAGAACCTCGGACTCCGCTTCGAGCGGCGGGCACTCGCGCCGTGGATGGAAAGCCTCGAAGTGCAGGGCTACTACAACTACGTGGACCACGTCATGGACAACTACAGCCTGCGCCCGTTCACCCCGTCGATGATGATGCCGAACCCGTCCGTCGCGAATCCCGACCGGCGCACCGTCGGGGGCCGGATGCTCGCATCGCTCCACCTCGGGGCGGGCACGACCACCCGCATCGGTGCGGACTGGCAGGACAACCGCCATTCGGTCCGCAGCTCGTCGAACCAGCCCGCCGACCCCTTCGAAGACCACGAGCGGATGCGGGACGCAACGTTCGAGGACTTCGGCGTCTTCGCGGAGGCGACGCACGGCGACAGCGGGGGCCGTCTGGTCGCCGGCGCCCGCGTCGACTGGTGGACCGGCCACGACGAGCGGCAGACCGTCTCCGTGGGCATGGGTATGGGCTCCGCGATGCCGAACCCGACGGCCGACCTGCGGCGCCGCGAGACCCTACCCAGCGGCTTCCTGCGCTACGAGCGGGGCCTCCGATCTGGCACCACGCTCTTCGCGGGCGTTGGCCACGCCGAACGCGCCCCCGATTACTGGGAGCTGGTCAGCAAGGAGAGCGGCGACTCGCTGAGCGCCTTCGAGACGCGCCCCGAGAAGACGACCCAGCTCGACGCGGGCCTGCTCTTCCGCCAGGGTCCGGTGTCAGGCTCGGTCTCGCTCTTTGCCAACACGATCGCAGACTTCATCCTGATCCAGAGCCGGTACACGAAGACGTCGGCCGGCAGCGGGGGGATGGAAACCGGTATGTCCGGCGGCTCGTCGATGGGCGGAATGTCCACCATGAGCAGCCGCCAGGCGACCATCACGCGGAACGTCGACGCGACGAGCTGGGGAGGCGAGGCGACCATTGCCTGGACGGCCACTAGGCGCCTGAAGCTGGACGGCAGCCTTGCCTACGTGCGGGGGCAGAACACGACCGACGATCTGCCCCTCGCCCAGCTCCCGCCGCTCGAGGGCCGGATCGCCACGCAGTACGGCACGGAGCACTGGTCCGTCGGGGCGCTCGTCCGCCTCGTGGCTGCCCAGAGCCGTTACGCTCTCAACCAGGGGAACATCGTCGGACAGGACCTGGGGCCGACGTCGGCCTTCTCGATCGTGTCGCTCAACGCCGCCTGGCGCATCGCGACCCGCCTGCGTCTCGCGGGAGGCGTGGACAACCTCCTCGACACGACCTACGCCGAGTTCATCAGCCGGAGCGGTTCAGACGTGCCAGGCTTCACGACGACCACGCGCGTCAACGAGCCGGGGCGCACGCTGTGGGTGAAGCTCGACCTGCGGTACTGACGCGCCGGGCGAGACACGCTACGCGGGCGCTCGCCGACGCTCGGCCACGACACGCCTCGCCTCGCGCTTGACGGACCACACGTAGACGCCGGTCCATGACAGCACGGCGGTCAGGAGCCCGAGCACGCACACCAGCACTTGGTAGGGTCGGCCGAAGACCCTGGCCATGTGCAACGCGTACAGCCAGCTCTCGACCGTGTTTCCGGCGTGCTCGCCGGTCGGCTGGTCCAGCATCCGGAAGGCGCCGCTCCTTCCGTCGAACATGACCGCAGTGCCTCCCCCCTTCGGGGCGCGCTCGAAGAGATCGCGGCTGCCCCTCACCTCGTACACGTACGTGCCTGCCCACGGCAGGTACATGAGCGCGAGCGGCTCTCCCACGCGGAAGCCGTGGAGCCGGCTCTGCTCGGCCATCAACCTCTCGCCGGCGGCCAGGGCCTGGTGCCAGTCGAGGCGAGGCGCTTCGGTTCCGACTCCCATGGGACCGTAGGTCTCGTCCGGGGAGCGATAGTCGAACAGCACGCGCATGACGCGCTCGTACACCGGACGGATGTTCATCATCACGCTCGACCAGGCGAACATGAAGAGGAGCGGCCACAGCCAGAGGCCTGAGGCGCGGTGCAGATCGAAGTTCAGGCGGAAGCGGCTGGCGCGACGCTCGATGGCCCACGCGAGGCGCCACTTCCTCCAGAAGCCGCGGAATCGGACGGGCAGCGTGAGGTAGAAGCCGTTGACGCAGTCGAGGGTCCAGACCAGGGCGACGAGGCCCATGATCCACTGGCCGGTGTCGCCACCCAGGAGCGTCCAGTGGAGCCGGTAGATGAACGGCATGACGTTGACGGCGCCTGCCCTCAAGTCACCGGCCATCCGACGGCCCAGCTCGCGTCCGGTCCACGGATCGATGAAGAACTCGTCGAACCCGAGGTCGTACGGGCGCCCGGTCGCCGGATTCGTCCCCGCGGTGAAGTCGACCCTGACCTGCCCGACGTCCGTGTAGCCCACCCAGTCGACGCGGGCCTCGGGCACGAGGGCCTGAGCCCGGTCGGCGAGGGTGGCGAAGTCCAAGGGTTGGGGATTCGGCGGGGCCTTCGCGAAGAGCTGCGGTGCGAAGGCGCGCTCGAGCTCGAAGTTGAAGGCGAGCAGGCTTCCGGTCAGGCCCGCGACGGTGAGGAAGCCCGCCATGACGAGACCGCACCAGCGGTGGAGCCACACCCAGAAGGCGCGGCGGACGCGGAGATGCGCCGCCCGGGTCACCGGGCGAGGCGGACCGCGGCGATGAGCGTCCGCGGCGCCCCGTAGGCGGCGAACCCGTAGCCGCCGTGGTCGAAGTAGGTCCGATCGAAGAGGTTGTGGGCGTTCACCTGCACCGAGAGCTTCCAGGGCCCGACCGCACGTCGATAGGCCAGCATGGCGTCGAAGCGGACGAACGAGGGGAGCTGCCACGTGTTCTGGTCGTCGCCCTGCCGCTCGTCCGAATAGTAGACGCCCGCGCCCGCCGACCACCCCGCCCTCCCGCGGAACGACCCCTCGTACCTCGCCCAGAGGCTTGCCACGGCCGGGGCGGCGCCGCTCATGCGGTTGCCCTCTGTCCCGGAGACGGAGTCCTTCGTGATGATCACGTCGTCGTACGTGAAGGCGGCGATCATGCTGAGGTGGCTGGTGATCTGACCGGCGACGTCGAGCTCGACGCCACGGCTTCGAGCCTCGCCGACGATGTGGGGGAAGTAGGTCAAGGGATCGTACTCGGGGATGTTGCTCTTGGTGAGCTGGAACGCCGTGAGCGACGCCGTGATCCGGCCGCCGCGGGTCGAGGTCTTGACGCCGGCCTCGAACTGCCGGCCGATCTGGGGATCGATCTGATGGCCGTCGGCGTCGCGGCCGTTGGCCGACCCGAACGAGCGGGAGTAGCTGCCGTAGATCGAGACCTCGGGCGACGCCTTGAAGAGCAGCCCCGCCCGCGGCGAGAAGGCGGTGTCGGCGGAGTACGTCTTGAGGGGCTCCGCGGTGCAATGGGGATAGCATTCCGCGTCGCGCGAGCCGTAGACGTCCGGATAGGCGTCGCGTGCCCGGTCGAATCGGCCCCCGATCAACACGCGCCATCGGTCGAGGCCGACCTGATCCTGCACGTAGACGCCGCCGTCGTCGCTGTAGTCACGGTAGATGACGTTGGTGGCGTCCTGGGCCGCGAGGCTCGCCAGGGTCTCCGCGTAGCTCACGTACACGGGGTGGAAGATGTCGAGGGGTTGCGTGTCGGCGAGATCGCCCGTGCTCCCGGGCGTGTCGTCCGTGAAGCGGGCCCAGTCGCCCCCGACGAGGAGGGTGTGCGACAGCGGCCCCGTGGCGAATCGGCCGGTGAGGTCGAGATTCACGCCCCACGTCGTCCGCAGCCAGTCCGGCGCGGTGTGGGTGAACCGCACGGCAGTGAAGGCGAGGGTGCCGTCGAATCCGTCCGCGTAGACGCCCTGCTGGTCCTCGTTCGAGTGGACGTAGTGAAAGCGGCTGCTCAGCCGCCAGGATCCACCGAGCGCGAGGCTCGCTTGTCCGCTCACCAGCGCCCGGTTCACGGTGTAGGGGTACGTGCTCCAGGACTCCGGGTAGATGATGCTGAAGTTGCGCGGCAGGTCGGCGGGGCGATTCCCGATGACAGGGATGCTCGCATCCAGCCACGTCGTCGCGTAGTCGTAGTACTCGACCTGGACTCCGGCGTCGAAGCGGGCGCTCGGCCGCCAGGTCAACCCGCCCGAGACGGCGATGTTCTGCCGGTGCGCGTTGTCGACCCACGACGAGGCCAGGTCGAGGTCGCCGGTCGCGCGGTACGACAACCGGTCGGAGCGTCCCACCGGGCCCGTGGCGTCCAGGGTCGTGCGATACAGGCCGAAGCTGCCGACTTGCTGCTCGATCGAGTAGGCCGCTGTGGCCTGGGGAAGGCGGGTGACGATGTTCACGAAGCCGCCCGGCTCGACGCGCCCGTAGAGCATCGATGCCGGTCCCTTGACGACCTCGACCCTGTCGACGAACGCCATGTTCACCGCTTCGTTGATGCCCCGGAGCTGGAGGCCGTTCCGGAAGGTGACGCCGTAACCGCTGTCGAAGCCGCGGATCAGGAACTGGTCGTAGAACTCGTAGGTGTCGGGTTGGACGCCGCTGACGCCCATCGCCGCCTCGAGGGACGTGCGTTGCTGGCGATCGTCGATCACCGCCCTCGGCACGTCCTGGACGGCCATCGGCGTCTCCAGTAGCGGCGTGTCCGTTCGTGTCGCAACGCGCGTGGAGGCCGCGGCCTCATAGCCCGCCCGCGCGGTCACGCGGACGGACTCGCTGCGTGGCGCCACGGCGAGGACGAGTCGCAAGCCCCTGTGCGGGGAGGAGTCCTCGAGTGCAAGGCGAACCGGCGCGAACTGGCTCGCCGCGACGCGAACCGCGACAACCCCCCGAGGCGGCGCGGCGAAGAGAAAGGAGCCGTCCGCGGCGGTCAGTGTCTCGGCCACGGACTCGCGCTCGGCCGTGTCGAGGATGACCCGGGCGTGAGCGATGGCGCCGCCCGACTCGTCGACCACCAGCCCTGACACCTCGCCCGACCCGTCCGCACGCCCGACCGCCGAGACGAGGAGCAGGCACAGCACCACCGCGGGAGCGCGCAAGATCCCTCGCAAGCGGCGGCCAGGGCCTTCCTCCGCGCCCGGCATCGAACCGACGCTCCTCGCTCCGCGCGACGGCCCCATCCCCACCCCCCTCGAAGGCAATCGCGCCAGTCTCGGGAAGGGGCGCCGATTTGTCGATGCGGCAAGTTGTCGCAGCTGCACGGCCCCGCGCCGGCGCTCGACGGCTGGGCGACTGCAGCGACCGGCCCGCCACGCGATTCGTCGAGCAGCGCTTGCCCTCCGCGCGACGCCGCGAACCTCGCGAGCTTGTGCTGAAGCGAGCGACGGTGGAGGCCCATGACGCGCGCGCGCCGCTTGCGAGACGTTGCCGCCGCAGTCGGCCAGCACCTTGTTGATGTGCTCCCACTCGACTCGAGCGAGCGTCGGAGTCTCCTGCCGCGGGGGGTCCGCGCCAGGCCGCTCCTGCGTGAGGACGCCGAGGATCTCATCGACGTCCGCGGGCTTGCTGAGGTAGTGGCACGCCCCCACGCGGACGGCTTCGAGCGCCGTCGCCATACTGCCGCAACGGGTGAGCACGACCACCGAAGCCTAGGGCCGACGCCACAGGTCGCACACCTCAGAGATGGAAGCGATAGATCACTCTGAGCGTGACCTGGCCCGGGTCGACGTCATGCGTGCCGCCGAAGGTCGAGCCGTTGTCGAGCGGGAAGCGCTGGTCCCCGGCCGCTCAGGGCTCTTGTTGCTCGCCGGCCACCTCGGGCTCGAAGGCGCGGAGCACGCCGATGGCTGGTCCACCGAGCGCCCGTCGCAGCGCGCCGTCGCGATCCCGCTGGACGAGGAATGCCAGATGTCGAAGGCCGTGGGCGAGAGGGTCGAGCGCGCGAATCTCGGCTGGGCGGGGATGAAGCGGATCGGTCGGGCCCGGTGCGGGAAGGAGAGGCACCGGACGTGCGTCCGGACCGAGCCGGCCGTCCTTCATCCACGCGACGTAGGTCAACACGATGCGGCCACCTGGCTCCCAGCGCCAGCTCGTCGAGTGGATGGCGGCGATCGCCTCTGCATCGTCTCCAGCGAGGCTCCGACAGCGCCGATCGGGATCCTGGCCGTTCTCGAGCGCTCCCTCGCGGCGGGCGAAGTGAAGACGCCCGTCTCCGCCGGGCGGGAGCCCCACCACGAAGACCTCCACCGCGACGCGCGTCACGGCCGGCGCGGGTGCACTCGGAGTCGAGACCGTGGCGAGCAAGGAGACGGCGATGGCCGCCCGGACCGTCACCGGATGCGCACCGCCACCGTGCCGAACACACTGAAGCCCGGGTCGCGGAACTGCCAGGGCATCGAGTAGCGGTTGTCCGCGAGGTTGTTGAGGTCGAGGGCGAAGACGACATCCGAGCGTGCGCCGGCGGCCGCGACGGCCTGCAGCCTCAGGGCGGGGATCACGTAGCCACCGAAGGACTGGCGGCCGGCGAGCGACGTGCTGTCGTAGTACGTCCCGACCGCCCGCAGGTACGGCGACACCGTGATCCGACGATGCAGCGAGAGGCTCGCCCCGACGTTGCCCATCCAGTCCGGGACGAAGGGCACTTGGGCGCCCTGCTGGTCGGCGTCCAGGGGGTTCTCGATGCGCGAGTGCGTGTAGGTCCCGTCCGCGAACCA
>Ga0335080_10005733_pt1 | contig 12816 bp, 12 predicted proteins | sample Lox_Sample_34_FD_206720 | JGI IMG/M metagenome (GOLD analysis project Ga0335080, IMG submission 206720) | Soil microbial communities from Loxahatchee National Wildlife Refuge, Florida, United States - Lox_Sample_3.4 | ecosystem: Environmental > Terrestrial > Soil > Wetlands | place: USA... | reverse complement strand
GGATCGCGATCTTGTCCGCGCCCGCCGTAATCTTCACCTGCGCGGCCATCGGCAGCGCCAGCGCGATCAGCACGGCGAGGAGCTTCATCGCTCCATCATATGCCCGGTCCGGACGATTCAGACCGGGTGCCGTCTACCAGGCGCCCGACCAGTTCCAGTTGTCGCCCTTTTGCCTGCGCTCCACTGGGAGATTGGTCTTGTTTTCCGCCACCTGAACCAGAAGCTTCCAGTTCCTGTTGTCGATCCGCACGACCGACGACCTCTGGTGCCCCTGCGCATCGTGGAAATAAATGGCCAGATAGCGGTCCGTGCCAAGCACGCCCTTGAACATGTCGCGGCGCGGAAGCAGATCGTGGAAGCTGAAGCGGCTGCTGGTATCGGCCTTCTCGCCCTGATGCAGCACCAGGCGCGTGATCGAGCTGTAAGGAATCACGAACCCCGCGCCGGCGACAGACTCGCAGCGCACCTGGGTCAGCGGCTCGAAGCGCAGGAAGCCCTGGGCCGGCTTGCTGTCCGCGTTGGCCATGCAACTCACGTCGGAAAACTGAGCCGGTTCGGTATAGCTGGAAATGCTGGCGATGGCGCCCTGAGCGAACACCGAAGGAGCGGCGACGAGGGCCAGCGTGATAACAGCGATGGTGAAGAAGGCAAGCCTCATACCACGTAATTCGGCCGCCAGGCCTGTCGTTGACATAGGGGATTCACCTTAGACCGCTGCTGCCGCTGCTATTCTGCAAACTGGAAGCCTTGGGCAACGATCCCGTAACACAAAACCCGAAGCCGGCCGGGCCGATGCGTCTGCAGCCAGCCTCAAGCGAAGTGGCCCGTGACATCAACCGGCGCATCGTGTTGAATCTGATCCGCACTCGCCACCCCATTTCGCGCGCCGATCTGGCCCGTGTCTCCGGCCTGCAGCGCAGCACCATCTCGCTCATTGTAGAGCAGCTCATCGAGGAGCAGTGGGTGGTGGAAGGGCCCACCGGCCGCCTGCCGCGTGGCCGCCGCCCGACATTTCTCCGGCTGAATGAAGAACGCGTCATTATCGGGGTGGACGTCCGGCCGACGCAGATCACCGTGGCCGTGGCCGACGCCAATGGGCGCTTCATCGCGCAGGAGAGCATGCCGACGCCGCGCGACCCCGAGGTGGCGATAAAACAGCTCGTCGAGCGTGTCCAGCGAGCTGTCGCCGGCTGCGAGGGGAAAAAGATCGAGGGCATCGGCATCAGCGTTCCCGGCCGCATCGACGAGCGCACCAGCCGCCTCGTGTTTTCGCCAAACCTCAAATGGACAGGTCTCGACATGCGCACGCCCATCGCCGCCGCAACAGGGCTGGACGTCGAACTGGAGAACGCCGCTAACGCGTGCGTGCTCGCCGCTGTCTGGTTCGATCACGTGGATAGCCGCAACCTGGTCGTAATCACGGTATCGGAAGGCATCGGCGCCGGCGCGCTGATCAACGGGCAGCTCATGCGCGGGCATCACGGCATGGCCGGCGAATTCGGGCATGTGTCGCTCGACCCAACAGGCCCGCCCTGCGGATGCGGCAACCGCGGCTGCTGGGAGATGTTTGCGTCAAACAGCGCGGCCCTGCGCTGCTATTCCGAATCAGCGAGCAGCTCGGACGAACTGTCCTTCGCCGATCTGCTGGGTCGCGCCGACCACGGCGACGCTCACGCGGTGGAGGCGCTCCGTCGCATGGCCGGCTACCTCGGCCGCGGGACGCGCATGATCGCCACCGCGCTCGCGCCCGACCGCATCATCGTTGTTGGCGACCTCACGCGCTCGTGGAGCCACTTCGGGCCGGTCATCGATGCCGAGTTGCACGCCGGGACGCTGCCCGGCGGCTGCGCCCCGCCCGTGATTCCCGCGCATGACGACGGCATGGACCGCCTGCGCGGGACCGTCGCCCTGGTGCTGCAGAACGATTTCGGCGCCAGCCGCGAAATCCCGGCGTAGGGCCGTTCAGCCCGCCATCACCTTGAACATCTCCAGCGACTCCACCTCGCCCTCCGTCACCGGTGTCAGCGCCGCATCCGTGTATTCGCGCGCGGCGGGGTCGTGCTTCAGCTTGCGGCGCAGGCCGTAGAGCTGCCAGAGCTGACCGGCGAGGCGCATGTGTTTCCACGCCACCTCAGCGGCGAAGCGCAGATGGAACAGCACGGGCAGTTCGCGCTTGAACGTGGGCCGCCGATCCGTCCGATAGCGCCGCCGGAAATACCCGCCCTGCAGAGGGTCCACCTTCTCCAGCACCACACACGTGTAGAACCACATCATCAGGAACATCATGTTCCCCGCGCTCATCCCCGCACTCGCGGCCGCCCGCCGCAGCACTCGCTGCATATGCTCCGGCGAATAGTAATCGAGCCACGAGTTCCGGTACACGCGCGCCAGTTCCTCGCTCGACATCGTCGCGTGCCCCGCCGTCACGTGCTCCAGATCGTATTTATTAAGGTCCGGATCCAGCGCCACCCCCGCCTTGAATAACCGCAGATGATCCTCCGACCCCGGCAGCGGCGTCAGACAATGCGGCTCCAGCAGATCGATGGGCAGCTCGCGCTGGATGATCGCGATATCGCGCCGCACCGATTCCGGCGTGTCGCCCGCGAAGCCCACAATATAGCCCGCGAACGTGGTCACGCCCGCCCGCCGCCACGCCAGCAGCATCTTCCGGTACTCGCCAATCTTGTTCTGCTTCTTACCCGTCGAAAGCAGGCTCTCCGTGTTGATGCTCTCCAGCCCAATGAACACCCGAGCCACGCCAGCGCGCCCCGCCTTCTCGATGAACCGAGGCAGCCGGTGGCACATCGTGTCCACCTGAATCACAAACTTGATGTTCAGCCGCTCCTGCTCGCGCATCGCGATGAGCCGGTCGAAGATCTGCTCCCAGTCGCGATTCCGCGCGAAATTGTCGTCGGTGATGAAAAACCGATTGATCCCCTGCGCGAGATTGCTGCGCACGATGCGTTCGACGTCGTCGGCCGAGCGATGCCGCGACTTCCGCCCCTGCACATTAATAATGGTGCAGAACGAGCACTTGAACGGACACCCGCGCCCCGCGTCGAAGCTGGTCATGCGCCCGCCCGTGCGCCGGATGCGCCGCGCGGAAAGCAGCGGAATCGGGGCGCCCTCCAGCGCCGGCAGATCGTCCATGAAGTTGTAGAGCGGCTTCATCGAGCCGGCCCACGCGTCGCGCAGCACCTGATCCAGCCGCCCCTCGGCCTCGCCCGCGAACAGCGAGATCCCCATGTCCATGGCATGCTGCAGCTCCGCGGGCATCTCGGGCAGCATCGCGATGCACCCCGACACGTGGAACCCGCCGATGCACACCTGAATCCCTGCCGCTCGCAGCGGCCGCGCGATGTCCATGGCCCGCGGGAACTGGTTCGACTGCACCCCGACGATCCCCACCAGCGCCCGCTTGCCGCGCAGTTGCCGGATCAGCCGCCGCGGCCGGATGCGCGTGTTCATCTCATCGAGCGTGGCGATCTCGATCTCGACGTCCTCGCCCAGCACCCGCCGCTGCTCGCAATCGAGCGCCAGCCCGCTGAGCACCGCCAGCGTATTCGACGGAATCGCCGAGCGCAGCCACTGGATCACATACCCGTCGTCATCGTAATGCGACGGAATGATGAGCACCAGGGAGAACCGCTCGGCCATATTGCTATCGAGGATACCGCAGAAGGCGCGCGCCGATGCGCACGGTTTTCAGCGGGGCAGCGAAAGGCACAGCGCGACGTTGCTGTCCGCGCTGGCGTGGCGCAGGTCCTTCATGGCGGCGTTTTCAGGCGAATCCCAGAACGCGCGCAGCGCGGATTCATCGGGGAAGCGCACAAGCGCGGTCAGCGCGCCAACGGGCCAGACGCCTTCCACAACATCCACGGCCTGCACGACATCCAGGACTTCGCCGCCATACTGAGCGATGATGGCGCTGGTCTTCTCCACATAGGGCCCAAACTTCTGCTGATCGCGGACGACCACCTGGCCAATCAGATAAGCCGCCATGCTCAATACCTTAGGCCGTCCCGAGTGAACAGCGGTCCCGGCTTGCGCCCCTCGGCCGCTTCCTTCAGCCGGAACATCAGCCCGCCCCACGTCGTGTTGCAGGAGACGAAATAGGGCGTTTCGGCGCGCCAGCCCGCGTGGGCGAAACGAATCAGCGTGCCGTTTTTGTTGGCTTCCAAATCGAAGACGATGTGCGTGCCGCGCCATTCGTCGCCCGATTCGCAAGTCCAGTCGACGTGGCCGGGCCTGGCTTCGGAACTCATGCGCAGCTTGTAGACCGTGGCCCGATTGAAGAAGCCGAGGTTCACGGTTTCGCCGGGCTGCTCGATGTCCGTGGCCCACCACTCGCCCAAACCACTGGCGGTTGCGACAAGCTGGTAAACCTGCTCGGGCGTGGCGGCGGATTGGATCGAGTGTCGGATGTCGGCCATCGTGCTCACCTCCGCCCGATCTCCGGCAGCACACCGCATTGCTGCAGCAGCTCCATCATCGCGATCTCGGCCCAATGCTCGATGATCCGGCCGTCCGCGAAACGATAAATATGAATCTCGCTCCATTTCACCTGTTTATTGGTGGGCGGCGCGCCCATAAACGAACCTTTGTGCGTGGCCACGGCGGAGCTGCGCTCCACCACTTTGTCGCCCGAGGCAATCAGGTCCTCCTCGGTCACCACCACATCCGGGAACGCCGTGTTCATCATGATGCCCACCTGCCGCAGACCTTCAAAACCAGCGGGCATGGGCGTGCGAAAGTTGTGGATGAAGTCCTTGTGGAAGAGGTGGCCGACGCCGTCCACGTTGTGATCGTTCTTGAAGATGCGCGTGAACTCCCGAATCGCCTGCTTGTGCTGATCTTCCTGTGTCATATGCTCCTTGTACCTGTGCGTGAAACCAGACTGCACGTCCCGTGCTTTTATTCCCGCTACTTCTGATTGCTGGCGACAGAATTGTAGTCGGTGAAGACGACGTCGCCGCCGGCCAGCTCCGGCCGGTAGGCGGCCTCGAAGCGCTTGACCGCCTCTGAACTGGCGTGGGCGCGATGCGCCGCCTCGTCCTCGAAGATGAACAGATGAACGAAGCAGGTGGGGTCTTCCTGTTTCTGCCAGGCCACGTACATGCGCGTGCCCGGCTCATTCACGATGATCCAGGAGACGAACTCCTGTATGGCTTGCTTCACCTTCTCGACGCTTTCCGGGCGGATGCGGTACTCCGCGATCGTTTGAATGGGCAAGGGAAATCCTTCGAGCTGCAGGACTGAGATTCACCTCGATTGTGTGCCATCCCGCCGATCTCTTCAATTGCTAAAATCAACAATCCATCTGCCCGCCTGTTGTGGAACTTCACAATGACACTGTGCGTACAATCGAGGCACGGGGATGAATGACCGCTCAGACTGACTCCCGGATTCGCGAATGGCGCCAGCGCTTCGAGAAGAACCCTCTGGCCCAGGAAACCGTGACGCGGTTGAAGGGACGCGCCCAGGAGATCTGGCAGGGCACGTTCAACCTGTTGCGGAAGGAAAGCCCGGAGTATCGCAACGCGGTGGACGACGAGTTCACGGCGGAATCCAAGAGCCACTGCGGCGAACTGCTGGAGACGATTATCCGGATCGCCGCCGGCAGGCCCCTCGGCCCGGATCCGTTCGCCTTTGTGCGCCGTCATGCCGAATGGCGGGCCCGTCATCAGGTGCCGCTGGTCGCCTCGCTGCATGCTTACAGGCTGGCGCACAAGACTTACTGGAACGTCACGCGCACGCCTCTCGCGGGCCATAAAAAGCAGAGAGAAGCGCTGCGTGCCCTTTCGATGCTCTCTGAGTTCTGGATCGAGCTGTTCGAGGCGGTAGGCGCGGTGTTGGAAGAAGCTCATGCGGCCGAAGAAGCCCGAGCATTTGCGCAGAATACGCAGGCGCACGCCCGGTTGATCGAGGAACTCCTCGACGGCGTGGGGCCTTCCAGTCCGGAGACGCGCCAGCTTCTCGCGCTTTGTGGCATTCGCCCGGGGATGAAGCTGAGCATTGTTGTTTTTCGCCGGCTCCCTCCGGCCGGATCGCTTCCGGTGGACGTCGAGGTTGCGAATCGTTCGCTAGCACGATTGCTGAACCAGAGCATTCCCCCCGCGCAGTTTGGAAAACTGGTAGCTCTGCGCAACGGCGAAGTCGTTCTGTTGGCGGCCGCCAACACCGCGCCCACGCAGGGCATCGCGAAGTTGCTGGCGCGCGGCGTTTTCACGCGCAAAGCTCCGCTGGACGCAGTCGCCGGAATCAGTCTGGATAAGGACAGCGTCGCGAATCTGCCGGAGGCCCTGGAGGAGGCGCGAATCGCTCTGGAGTTCGCGGGGCCCGGTCGCGTGGTGCTCCGCTTCGGCGACATCGACCTGGCGGAATTCCTGGCGCGCCGCCCCAGCGGACCCGCCTCCCGCCTGATTCCGGCGTGGTTGCGCGAATCGCACGGAAGCGGCGCGGAGCCGGATCTCATCGCGACCATCAGAGCCTTCGCGCACTGCAGTCTTAACGTGAAGGGGACGGCCAGGGAGCTGGGCGTTCACACGAACACCGTATACTTCCGGCTCAACCAGATTAAGGACCGGACGGGGGTGGATCCGCGGACATTCCGCGGCCTGACCGTGCTGGTGACCTCGCTGCGCCTGCTGGATCACCTGCCGCGGGCATGATGCAAGGCTCGTCCGTCCCTGGTTTCCCCTACACTGTTAACAAATGGGCGAACTCAGCCGCATCGGCGTGGCCATCGATTCCGAGCTGCTCGAGAAGTTCGACCAGCTCATCGCCGGGCGAGGCTATACCAACCGCTCCGAGGCCTTCCGCGACCTCATCCGCGACGAGCTGGTGGAAGAGGCCTGGACCGACCCCGACAGCGAAGTTGTCGGCACCGTCACGCTCGTCTACGACCACCACGTTCGCCTGCTCAACGAAAAGCTCACCGGCTTCCAGCACTCGCACTACCACAACATCCTCTCCACGCTGCACGTGCATCTGGATCACGACAACTGCCTGGAGGTGCTGATCGTCCGCGGTAAGGCGGCCCACGTGAAGAAGATCGCCGACGGCCTGCTCTCGACCAAGGGCGTCAAGCACGGCCGCCTCACGCTCGCCTCCACCGGAGCGGGCCTGTGATCGTCGGCAGCGGCGTCGATATCGCCGAGGTCGATCGCATCAAAGCCGCCGCCGACCGCTTCGGCGCGCGCTTCATCGAGCGCGTGTATACGCCACTCGAAATCGCCTACGTCGAGCGCCGCAAATCCGGCCGCTGGGAGCGCTACGCCGCCCGCTTCGCCGCCAAGGAGGCGGGCATGAAGGCCATCGGCACGGGCTGGCGTCGCGGCGTCCGCTGGCAGGATTTCGAAGTGACCAACCTGCCCTCGGGCAAGCCCACCCTGAAGTTCCACGGCGCGGCGGCGCAGTTCGCGGCCATGCTAGGTGTCAGGAACATTGCGCTTTCGCTCACCCACACCGCCACCGAAGCCCTGGCGTACGTGATTCTGGAGGGGTAGAAGGCCGCCCGTCGCGAAAGCGCAATTGCCCGCAACCTGACGTCGAAGTGCTAACGTCAACGTAGTGTGCGATTAATCTCCTGCATTTCCGCGATATTTGTGCTAATGGCTCCGGCCACTGTGGCGCGCGGCCAGAGTGAGCCGTCAGCAGGTACTGCGGTGATCAGGAGCTCGGTCCGCGAAGTCCTGCTCGACGTGGTGGTACGGGACAAGCACGGCAAGCCCGTAAAGAACCTCGCGCCCGGCCAGATCGAAGTCTACGAAGACGGGGTCCGCCAGAACGTCCGCTCTTTCCGCCTGGTGAGCGGCAGCGAAGTCCGCGCCGAGGACGAAAAGGAAGCAGCCGAGGCGAAGGCGCCCGCGCCGAAGACCGGCGCCACGCCGCCCTCGGCCCGTCCGAAGTTGAACCCCCTGCGCACGGTGAACCTGGTCTGTATCGTTTTCGGCAACCAGAGCCCGGAAACCAGGGACACGGCCCTGCGAGCAGCCGAGGAGTTTGTGGATAACGAGCTGCGGCCGAACACCTTCATCGGCGTTTTTGCATTCGACGAGGGCGGCATGCGTCCGGTGTACCCGTTTTCCAACAACCGCGAGCACCTTCGGAAAGCGCTGGAGCTGGCAGCCACAAACCAGCTTCGACCGATGTTCGGATCCACCGCCATGACCGTCGGCGCGGCCGTCAGCAGCGCGGAGATGACCGCGATGCTGAACGCCGGGGGACCCAACTCCCCGCCCGTCTCCACCGACACCCTGGCCCGCCAGATCGTCAATTCCTCGGGGCAGGCTGCCTCTGGGGTGGCTGCCGACGACGCCAGCATCGCTTCTCCGCTGGGCCCGCGCGGCGCCATGGGGCTGGACGCCATGCAAGGCATGCACGAAATCGATTCCCTGCTGAGCCTGACCAAACAACTGAGCCCTCTCCCCTTCCAGAAGACCGTCCTGCTGCTGAGCGGGGGGCTCACCCGGCCGGCCGACCAGCTCGGTTACTGGCACACTCTGATCCAGACAGCGGTCAAGGGCGGCGTCACCTTCTACGCGCTCGACACCTGGGGACTGGGAGTTTGCCAGGGCGAGTCGGACGCCGATTGCCTGAGTTCCGCCACCGCGGTGCAGCCGGCTGTGGACGTCCTGAACAAAGCCGCAAGGCTGAGCCAGCGCCAGCGCCTGACCGGCCTGTCCGCCAAAGAGAACATGGAGCTCATGCACCAGGACGACTACGTGAACTACTCCGTCCTGAGCGCCAACAAGCAGGCCGCCATGCGCGATCTGGCCGAAAGCACAGGCGGCTTCCTCATCGCCAACACAAACAACACCTCGCAGCTCATGAAGCACGTGATGGAGGACGTGGACACGCACTACGAAGTCACCTACGAGCCCGCGCAAGCCAGCTATGACGGCCGCTTCCGCAAGATTGAAGTGAAGCTCACCCATCCGGACTGGCAGGCGCGCACACGCAGCGGTTATTACTCGCTGCCAGAATCGCCAGGAAACACGCTCGGCGCCGGTGACATGGCCGCCCTGAAGGCGCTCGGCATGAATCCCCCGCCGCGCGCTTTTGACTACCAGGCCCGCGCACTGCGCTTCCCATCGAATGACGGAATCTCACAGTACGCGGTGGTCTTCAATGTTCCCATCGCCAGTCTCACCGCCACGCCGAAGCCCGAACAGAAAGCGTATCGCTTCCACGTTTCCCTGCTGGCCGTGGCGAAGGACGCCAGCGGCCAGGTGACCGACTGGTTCAGCTGTGACGTGCCCTCCAACGTCGGCAATCAGTACATGCCTGCCATCGAACGCCGGCAGATGACATACGAACGCTCGTTCCATCTGCCGCCCGGCAGGTACACCATCGAAACCGCGGTGGTGGACGAAGAAGGCGATCGCGTCAGCACCTCTGTGCTGCCGGTCGAAAGCTCGGCCGCCTCTGGTCCCGACATGAGCGACGTCATGCTGGCCCAGGATGTAAAGGACCTCAGCCGGGCTGGCGATGGGTCGGACCCGTTCGAAGTCGAGGGCCATCGCGTGATCCCGCTGGCGCGCACCGCGCTACCGGCCGGCTGGAGCCCGTATCTGTATTTTGTGCTCTACCCGCGCGACGGAGGGTCGAAAACGCGTTTGGATATCCGCCTCCTCCGCGACGGCAGGCAGATCAAACGCTGGACGAAGCCGGTGGACGAACCCGACGCCACCGGCGCCGTTCCCATGCTGATCAGTGCTGTCCAATCGCCCGGCAACTACGAGGCGCGCGTTGCCATGTCCCAGGGTGGTGCCACGGTAGAACGCAGTCTCACCTACAGCATCGCGGGGAATTAGGAGGTTCGGATGAGAAATCTGCCCTGCAGCATCGTTGCCCTGGCCATTGCGTGGACCGGACCGGCATTCGCGCAGTTGCCGGCGCCCGCCGGCGTGATCAGGAGCTCCGTTCGTGAGGTCCTGCTCGACGTCGTGGTGCGCGACAAGCACGGCAAGCCGGTGACGAATCTCCAGCCCGGCCAGGTCGAGGTCTATGAGGATGGAGTCCGCCAGGAAGTCCGCTCCTTCCGCCTTGTGAGCGGCGGCGAAGTACGCACCGAAGACGAAAAGGAAGCCGCCGAGGCGAAGACCCCGGGCGCGCAGCTCAAACTGAACCCGCTGCGCACAGTGAACCTGGTCTGCCTTGTCTTTAGCGACCTGAATGCCGAAACGCGCGATCTGGCCCGCCGCGCCGCCCGCGAGTTCGTCAACAACGAGCTTCGGCCCAACACCTTCATCGGCGTGTTCAGCCTGGACGACGCCGGTCTGAAACCTCTCTCGCCCTTTTCAAACAACCGCGAACACCTTCTGAAGGCCGTCGATCTGGCGGCGATGAACCAGCTCCGGCCGCTGGCGGGCGGTACGTCGATTGGTGCGGCCTCCGGGGTGACGAACGCTGTTTTGGCGGCGACGATCAACATGTTTGTGGGGCCCGGCATCGGCCTGGATGTCGCTGCTCTGGTGGAGCACTACGTCGTGAACTCCGCCGGCCAGGTCCGCACCGGCGCCGCGGGAGTGACCACGGACGCGAGCAATCCTATGGGACCGCTTGGATCGGTACAGCTCGACGATCTCAGCGGGATGCGCGACTTGGATGCCCTCATGTCGCTGGTGCGCCAGCTTAGCCCTCTCCCCTATCAGAAGACCGTACTGCTCCTGAGCACCGGTCTGACGCGTCCTCAGGACCAGATGGAGTACTGGCGTTCCCTGGTCCGACGGGCAAACCAGGGCGGCGTGACTTTCTACGGCCTGGATGTCTATGGCCTCAACGTGTGCCAGGACGACCTGGGCGTCGGATGCACCACTGCGCATTCGGATCTCCAGACGTCCGCGGACGTGCTGACCAAGGCGGGCAGCGTTGGTAACGGCAACAACGTTCTGACGCTGTTGCACCCCAATCTCGACAACCAGCCCCGGCAGGGTGCGGGCGCGCATTCGTCTGACGAAATGGCCGGGCTCATGAATCAGGACAGCTACGTTCGCAACAGCGTTCTCAGCGCCAATAAGCAGGCCGGCCTGCGCGATCTGGCCGAAAGCACCGGTGGATTCCTTATCGCCAACACAAACAACACCGAACAATTGCTCAAGCACGTGATGGAGGATGTGGACACCCACTACGAGGTCACATACCAGCCGTCCGCTCCCGGCTACGACGGAAAGTTCCGCAAGATCGAAGTGAAGCTGACCCGCCCCAGTCTGGACGCGCGCACGCGCGAGGGCTATTACGCGCTGCCTCGGCCGCAGGGTAAGGCGATGGGTGTATCCGACATGGCCGGACTGCGCGCACTGAATCAGAATCCCCGCCCAGCCGCTTTCGAGTATTCCGCCAGCACGCTGCGGTTCGGCTCTGCTGCCGATGGCACCACGCAATACGCCGTGGTTTTCAACGTGCCTATCGCGGACCTGACATCCACGCCCGACCCCGCGGCGCACACGCACCGCTATCATGCCTCGCTGCTCGCGCTGGCGCGCGGCGCCGACGGCCAGGTAGAGGACTGGGTGAGCCGCGACGTGCCCGCCAATGTCGCCGACCAGTTTGTGCCTGGGCTGCAGACTCGCCACATGACCTGGGAGCGCTCCTTCCATCTGCCGCCGGGCCGGCACACCATCGAGACCGTAGTGGTGGACGCGGAAGGAAACCGGTCCAGCGCGCGTGTGTTGCAGATCGACAATCCGGCGTCGTCCGGTCCCGACCTGAGCGACATCATGCTGGCGCAGCGCGTGGATGAGCTGAACCGCCAAATGGATGAAACGGACCCGTTTGAAGTGGACGGCCGCCGCGTGATCCCGCTGGCCAGCACGAATTTGTCAGCTTCCGCGAACCCGTTCCTGTATTTCGTGCTCTATCCGCAGAAGGGCGATCGCGAAAAGGCGCGGGTCAAAGTGCAGTTCCTGCATGACGGCCGGCAAATGGCCAGCAAGACGATGTCGATTCCTGACAAAAGCGAAGAGGGCGAGTACCCCATGCTGATCACGGCCGCGCAGAAGCCCGGCAGCTACCAGGTGCATATCACTCTGACGCAGGGGAAGGCCTCGGCGGAACGGACGCTGAGCTACAACATCGCGGCGAAGTAGGTTCGCTTCTACGCCGTGGCGGTTTCCGGCGCCTGCACATCGCCGTTCAGACTCAGGACGTGGGCGCCGGCCCGGGCCAGCCGCGCGCGATCCAGCACGTTGCGGCCGTCGAGCACGATCTTTGTACGCAGCGAGGCCGTCACCGCTTCCCAGTCGAGATCGCGATAGAGCGGCCACTCGGTCACCAGCACCACGGCGTCGGCGGCTTCGGCGGTCTGCCCGGCGGTCTCGCAGCAGACTACGCCGAGATTCGGGTATTCGCGCTTGAAGCGGTCGAGCGCCACCGGGTCGTGCACCTTCACGCGGCAGCCGCGATCCAACAGCTTGCTCGCGATGTCGATCGCCGGGGCCTCGCGCAAATCGTCGGTGTTCGGCTTGAAGGCCAGTCCCAGCAGCGCGATGGTGCGCCCTTTGAGGATTTTCAGCTCCGCCAGCAGCTTCTCGATCACGCGATCGCGCTGGCGTGTGTTCACGCGTCGCGCGGCTTCCACGATGTGCATGTCGAGCCCATATTCGGCGGCCGTCGAAACCAGCGCGGCCGTGTCCTTGCCAAAGCACGATCCGCCCCAGCCCAGCCCGGACTGCAGGAAACGGCTGCCGATGCGCGCGTCCAGCCCAATTCCCTTGGCCACCTGAGTGATGTCCGCGCCGACTTTCTCGGCAAGCTGGCCGATCTCGTTGATGTAGCTGATCTTCAGCGCCAGAAACGCGTTGGCGGCGTATT